>Ga0207675_100002344_pt1 | contig 18765 bp, 19 predicted proteins | sample KBSSwiS42_FD_184305 | JGI IMG/M metagenome (GOLD analysis project Ga0207675, IMG submission 184305) | Switchgrass rhizosphere microbial communities from Kellogg Biological Station, Michigan, USA - KBS Switchgrass S4-2 (SPAdes) (version 2) | ecosystem: Host-associated > Plants > Roots >...
TTATTTTCGAGGACGAAAGCGCAGCCGCCGGCGCCCCGCGCCTGTCGCCGTTTGGCCTGCACATGGTCGGTCCGGTCATCATCGCTTTTGGCAGTGAGGCTCAGAAGAAACGCTATCTTCCCCGCATCCTGTCCAGCGAGGACTGGTGGTGCCAGGGCTATTCGGAGCCGGGGTCGGGTTCCGATCTCGCCTCGCTGAAGACCCGCGCGGAGCGCAAGGGCGACAAGTATCTCGTCAACGGACAGAAGACCTGGAACACCCACGGGCAGTGGGCCGACATGTGTTTTTGTCTTGTGCGCACCTCCAGCGAGGGCAAGAAGCAGGATGGAATTTCATTTTTACTGATCGACATGCACTCCCCCGGTATCACGGTGCGGCCGATCATTACGCTCGACGGCGAGCATGAGGTCAATGAAATCTGGTTCGAGAATGTCGAAGTGCCGGTTCAGAACCTGGTCGGGGAGGAAAATCGCGGTTGGACTTGCGCCAAATTTCTGCTATCGCATGAACGCACGGGCATCGCCGGGGTGGGTGCCTCGAAACGCGAGTTGCAGTACCTGAAGCACATCGCCATGGAGGAGCGGGAAGGTGGCAGACCGCTGATGGATGATCCGCTATTCCGCGATCGCGTCGCTCGTGTCGAAATTGACCTCATGGCGCTCGAGATCACCTGCTTGAGGGTTGCCAGCGCGGATCGCGACGGCAAGGCGCCTGGCCCGGAAGCTTCCATCCTCAAGATCAAGGGCACGGAAATTCAACAGGAACTGACTGAACTCATGATGGATGCCGTCGGTCCCTATGCATTGCCGTATCTGCCGGCGTCGTGGGGAGAGCGCTGGATCGGCGAACACGTCGGCCCGGATTATGCCGCGCCACTGGCATCGCGTTATTTCAACTACCGCAAGACGACCATCTACGGCGGTTCCAACGAAATCCAGCGCAATATCATCGCGCAGATGGTTCTGGGTCTTTGAAAGACAAAATCTTCACCACGGAGGACACGGAGAACACGGAGGAAAAGAATAGAACGGAAGCTAGAGAGAATTCTCCGTGCCCTCCGTGTTCTCCGTGGTTCAAGGTTTAGAGATATGGACTTTTCACTGACTGAAGAACAGACGATGTTGAAGGACAGCGTCGAGCGTTTCCTCGAGGAGAATTTCACTTTCGAGCAGCGCCGGCGAATGCTCGCCGACCGCCAGCCGATGAGCGCGCAACTTTGGCAGGGTTTGGCCGAACTGGGCGTTCTCGGTGTGCCGTTCTCCCCGGAGGATGGCGGCTTCGGCGGCGGCGGGGTGGAAACGATGCTGGTGATGCAGGCCCTCGGGCGCAACCTGACGTTGGAGCCCTATCTCGCGACGGTTGTGCTGGCCGGAGGCTGTGTGGCGCTGGGTGCCACCGAAGGGCAGAAGAAGTTGCTCCTGCCCAAGATCATCGACGGATCGCTGATCCTGGCTTTCGCACATTCGGAGCGCAATGCGCGATTCGACCTCGGCCACGTGGAAACGCGCGCAGTCCGGCATGGCGACGGCTTCGTGCTCGACGGCGAGAAAACTCTGGTATTGCATGGCTCAGTGGCAGACAAATTCATTGTCTCGGCGCGCACCGCAGGCGCGTCGGCGGACGAGGGCGGTGTCACGCTGTTCGTTGTGGCGTCCGACGAGGAGAATCTCGGCGGGCAGGAATATCCCCTGTTCGACGGGACTCGTGCGCTTGATCTGCAACTCTCCGGGGTCAAGGTTGGTCCGGATGCCGTGATTGGCGCCGTGGATCAGGCCGGACCGGTGATTGACACGGTGCTGGATCGGGCCATGGCCGCGCTGTGCGCCGAAGCGGTCGGCATCATGGACGCCTTGCATACGGCGACCGTGGAATACTTGAAGACGCGACAGCAATTCGGCCAGCCCATCGGCCGCTTTCAGGCCCTGCAGCATCGCGCCGTCGATATGCTGGTGCAACTCGAGCAGGCGCGCTCGATGGCGTTGCTCGCTGCTTCCAAAGTGGACTCCCCGGATGTTTCGGAGCGCCGGCGCACCGTCGCCGCGGCAAAGGAAATGGCCGGCCGCGCGGGCCGCTTCGTTGGCCAGCAGGCGATCCAGTTGCACGGCGGCATGGGCATGACCGATGAACTGAACGTCAGCCACTTTTTCAAGCGGCTGACAGCCATTGACGTGCTGTTCGGCAATTCCACGAGCCAACGCACGCGCTTTGCGACCATGAAGGAAGTCCAGCCCGCGGCGCAGTTCAAGGCACCGCGCAAATCCTGGGTGAAGATCTGAAAGACGTTTTCCCCAGAGGATCTTTCAGCGCAGCAGTCCCGCTCCTGATTCCGCGCAGAGGGGATTTCGCGCCAGCGCCGATGGAATGTTCCAGAAGGTCCGACAAAATGGCAGTGCGAAACCGATGGGCCCGCCTGGTTCTTGCGGTGTTGACCGCGATCCCGATGTGCTGCCACGCGCAGGCCAATACCAATATGTTTGAACCAGAGCGTGTTGGGCGCTGGTATTTGTCCGGGGCGGCGGGTGCAATCAAAGATGAGACCAACTCGCAACTTGTCAACCTGGACGGCCAATTCGGTCTTGCAATCGCCGCCGGCTACCGGCTAACGCCTCACGTCGCCCTCGAAATCGAAGGGCTGTTTGCTTCACAGCGTGTCGAAACGTCATCGACCATTGTTGGACTGGCGCTCGGTTCCGATGGTCGTGCGGATATATATACCCGCGGAATCGGAGGTCTGGTCAAATTCATTCTGCCGCTGAATCGGGTTGAGTTGTTCGTGGGAGGCGGCCTCGGAATCTATAACACGTCGCTGTTGACCGACGTCGGTTTCCAGGCCATGGCCGGGGCGGATATCTTCATTTCACGCCGCATTTCCGTGGGTGTGGAGTACCGGCGGCTCAAGTTCGATGCGGTTCTTGGCAGCCTCGTCCCGGGCGTCGACTTGGGCGGCGATTTCCTGTTCGTCACCGTGCGCGGTCATCTCTGAATGCTGCCGCTTGATGTGGGCAACATCAGGGCGGGTGTGAGCGGAATCTAGCAGAATAAACTTCGGCAACAAACAACATGACAACGAAGGAACCGAAATATTACTGGGAAGATTTCAAGGTCGGCGAAGTGCAGCAGATTGGCGAGAAGCGCGTCGACAGGGATGAAATCATCGAATTCGCCAGGCAGTTCGATCCGCAACCGTTTCACATCGACGAAGCCGCGGCGAAGCGGTCCATGTACGGCGGTCTGATTGCCAGCGGCTGGCATACCTGCGCCATGATCATGCGCATGATGTGCGACGCCTACCTTGCGCAAGCGGCCAGCGTCGGCTCGCCCGGCATCGAGAATCTCAAATGGCTCAAGCCAGTACGTCCTGGCGACACCATCAGCGCCCGGCGTACCACGCTGGACACGCGTGCATCGAAGAGCAAGCCGGACATCGGCATCGTCAATAACCTGTGGGAGGTCTTCAACCAGAAAGGCGAACTGGTGATGTCCATGCAAGGCCATGGCATGTTCCGCCGCCGCAATTCCGGAGGCGCGGCAACGTGAACATGGCGTTCAAACACAAAGTGCATGTACTCTACCGCAAGGAAGAGCTCGACCACGAGCGGCTCGAAGGCAAGGTGGCGATCGTGCTCGATGTGCTGTTCGCCACGTCGACGATCATCGCGGCCCTGGCAAACGGCGCGACCGAAGTCGTCCCGACGCTGGACGAGGCGGGCGCCCGGGCGGAAGCGCAAAAGCATCCGTCGGGAAGTTATATTCTTGCCGGTGAACTCTACGCGGAAACCCTGCCGGGATTTGCCTCGCCCACTCCGCTGGCACTGATGGAAGAAAACATTGCGGGTCGTACGCTGATCTATTCGACAACCAACGGGACCGTCGCGCTGCGCCAGTCTTCCCGCGCCGATCATGTCTATGCCGGCGCGTTGCTCAACGGTGAAGCCGTCGTGGACCGGGTTCTGAAGCAACACCCGGGCAAAACCGTCCTGATCGTATGCTCCGGATCGATGGGCATGGTCAACCTGGAGGATCTGTACGGTGCCGGGTATCTGGTCGATTTGCTCTCTCGCGCACTCGATGAGACCAGCGATTTTTCCGATGCGGCGCTGGCGGTACGAAGTCTGTTCCGCAGCGAGGATCCCGCCGACTGCCTGTTGCGCGCCCGCGTCGGGCGAATGATGGTCGAGCGCAATTTGACGCATGAGGTGCATTACGCCGCGGGTCTGAGCAAGCTCAAGGTTGTCCCTTTGCTTCAGAACGGCCGGCTACTCCTTACATGAACAAGGTGTTTTTTTTGCTGCTTGCAACGGCTCTGGCCGCTCCGGCCTCTTTGCCCGCAGCGATCGATTGCAGCCGCGCGAAAACCAACACCGAGAAACTCCTGTGTTCGAATTCGCGCCTGCAGCGCGCGGACCAGCGCATGGCGCTGGCTTTTCACGACGCGATCAATCGTGGCGTGAGGCCGGAGCTATTGATGGAAGGTCAGCGCACGTGGGCGCACGATGTGCGCGACCTCTGCAACGACGTCGAGTGCATGCTCAAGGCTTACGAAGAACGTATATCGGAATTGGAGGAGTCCCGCTGAAAAACCAGCATTTCACCCGTCCCGCCGCAGGCGAGATCGCCGCAGTAGCGGCGCGCTTTGTTGGGGAAGGGCAGGAAGCGTGCAAACGCCGCGCCTTCGCGCTGCAGTTGTTTTTCGAGCAGGGTCAGAAATAGCAGCGAATGCTCGCCGCTTTCCTGGAACGTGGCGGGCACCGCCTGCGGTTGACGGCGTAGCAGCAAGCTGCCGCGTCTCAACGCAAATCCCGGCATGGCGCCCATATTGCCGGCCACGAAAATCGTTCCTGCGAGCATGTTCGCTCCGCAGCAGGCGCCGGCATTGCCGCCGATCAGAATCAATCCGCGCCGCATGCGTTCGCCGGCGCGATCGCCGGCATTGCCGTAAATCGCAATGGTGCCTCCGCGCATGCCTTGCCTCTCGCCCGGCGGCGCGCCGCCGACAAAATCCCCGGCACTGCCGGTGATGATCAGTTTGCCGCCGCGCATGGCCTGGCCGGCGTAAGCGCCGCAGTTGCCCTCGACCGTGATTGTACCGGCGCGCATGCCGGCGCCAACGTAAGTCAATTGTTGATCCGCGTTGCGGATCACGAGGTGTTGCGCGTCGCCAATGGCGATATCGAAGAAATCCCGCACTTGTCGTCCGCCCGACAGGCGCATGGTGCCGATGGCGTCCCTGTCCATGGCCGCCAGTCGTTCCGGATTCAGGCCGGAAAGATCGATGTCGCGCGCAGGCGTAGCTCGCAGCGTGAGCGTTAGCGCCGTCATTGCATGATCTCGCGCAGCCTGAAGTGGAAGGGTCCAAGCTTTCCACCATAGTTGCCGGCGCTGATTCGCTGCACGCCCCCGGCCGCCCCAATCTTGCAGGCAGCTTCGATGCCGGCACGCATGGCGTTGCGCACCTCGATTTCAGACAACCCGTCGATCACGATTTCCAGCACGGCACCGGTGTCGCGCGCCAGTTCGCTTTTGACTGCGCCACGCAAGGTGGGGCAGAACGCGTCGTTGGTCGATGCGGGAAGCGCCTTGTACTTGGAGCCGACCTTTGAGCCGGAACGCACGATGCCACCCGGGAAGGGCATGATGACGCCCTGCAGTTTCGCCATTGCCGCCACTGCCGCTTCACAGGCACCGAGTGCTTCCGGCTGGCCGCGCGCGAGAACCAGAAAATTCCCGCCGCCCACCGCCTTGATCATGCCGGTGGTTTCCTCGCCGACGAATTCACCGTCCATCACCGGCACGCGCCAGTAACGTTTGCCGCCGATGACTTTCGACATTTGGAAGCCGTCGCCGAAAAAACGCAGATTCTTGGCGAGATTCACGGGTTCCCCGTCGAGGCCCGCAAACACGGCGGACGTGGGTGAGGTGAGCACGCATTGGCCGACGCGCCGTTCCAGCTGCTTCGCCAGTTCCTTGCCCGATACGGCAAACAAGAGCACAGACAATCCGGGACGGCCATCCGGCGTCTCATCGGGCGCCAGTTCGCGCTCGATACCGGCTTCGCAGCCGCAACCGATGACCGACGTGGCGAAGCCGGTCATCGAATGCGCCGCGTGATAAGCCCACTTGAGGTTAAGTGCCGTGACAAGGATGCGCGTCGCGCGCATGCCGAAGGCTTCGGCGAATGTGTCGTCTATCGCCACGCCATTGACGATCATGGCGCCGGCCTCGTGCATGGATGGACAAGGATTTCGCGGCTGCCGAAGCGGTCGAGTTCGTCGGCGGCAATCGCAAAATTGTCGAAGCCGATGGTGTGATAGCGCTCGAAATAGTCGCGCAGGCGTTTTTCGATGCCGTGGTCGAAATCGGGCCGCACGACGTGGGTTGCGCCGCGCGTGACCTTGACGATCGCGCCGTCGCGCGCCACCAGTTCGCCATCCTTGAACACGTATTCCGGCGCAGAAAACATGTTTTCACGATCCGCGATGTCGCGATAGACCGTGATGTCGGCCGCGGCGCCGGCGCCAAGATGACCGCGGTCGGACAGCCCGACGCTGCGGGCGGGCGCGGCGCGCGTCATGATGGCTATTTCGTAAAGAGAATATTCCCGTTGCAGCGCGGCAAGCTGGCTGTGCGCGGCCGCTTCGGGATGGATTTGTGCCAGTTTCTCGTTGCGGAAATTGCGGTCCATCAGCAGGCGGATGAGATGCGGATAACTGGTGAAGGGCGCGCCATTGGGGTGATCGGTCGTGAGGAACACCCGCCACGGGTCCTTCACGCGCAGGAACAATTCCAGGCCAATGGCCCATTGCAGCGCGTTGACGAAATTGCTGTCGCGATAGCGAAACGGAACGATGCCGCAACCCGCATCGCATTCGATGTCCATGCACATCCATTTTGCGGGATGCGCGTGCGACGCATTGCGGTACTGAGCCATCGTGTCGCCTGAAGCCGTTACGGTCTGGCCGAACATGATCTGTCCGACATCGGCCGAAACGTTGGTGTGCCGGTCGATGGCTTCCGCGATGCTGGCCGCCGCCGACGAGAATTTGCGCTCGCCTTCCGTGCCGTAGCTGTGAAATTGGATGTGCGTCAGATGGATGGGCAGACCCTCGGCCGCTTCGATCGTGGCCAGCGTTGACGCGACGTTGCCCGGTACGCCCAGATTGCTCGAATGCACATGCAGCGGGTGTGGTACGCGCAAATCGTGCAACGCGCGCGTCAGCGTCGTCACGATGGCTCGCGGCGAAACCCGGTAGTGCGGATGCGGCTCGTCGATATCCAGGCTGCGGGCATTGAACTTGAAGGCGCTGATTCCTCCTGGATTGACGACCTTGATGGCGATGCAATGCGTGGCGTGCAGCGTCCAGGCGACGTAGTCGTTGATGAGTTTCTGCTCGGCGCCATCGGCCATCATTCGCAACAGGAAATCGTCGTTGCCGAGCAGGGCGTAGCCGCCCTTGTCCACGATGGGCGTGTCGCCCATCTCCATGTGGGCCTGACGCGCGTTGACTGGCAGCATGGCGGGTTCGAAACAGGCCGTGTAGCCCATTTCAACATAGCGGTAGCCGGCGGCGAAGGTCGAGGGTGCAACTACACCGCTGCCGGACCGAGTTATCCCGGTGCGCGCAAAGGCGCTGTCGCGATGATCTTCGGGCAGCATGGCGCGCGCGATATTGACCTTGCCGCCACCTATATGCGTGTGCAGATCGATGGCGCCCGCCATGACGATGCGCCCGGCCAGATCGTATTCCTCATCGATGTGCGTGCCGGGACGGGGCGCGGCGACAATGCGCCCTCCTTCGATAAAGAGATCGCGGATCACGCCGTCGATCCCATGTGCGGGGTCGTAGATTCGCGCGCCTGCAAGCCTGATCATCCAGCCTCCCGGAGCGCATCGAGTATTTTCTGCAAAACTTCATTGGCAGCGGGATGAGCGGCCGCCACGAGTTGGCGCATGCGCATGGCTACCACGTTGTCGGTGCGGAATAGGTGGCCGGGATGATGCAACCCCGGTACGGATACCGGAATGTAAGCGTTGCAGTGGCCGGGCGGCGGGCCGGCGCGCCCCAGCACGATCGATGGAATGTTGGGTGACGTCGCTATGCGATCCGCATCGAAAGCGCAGACAAGCACCAGAGCGTCGACTTCCCCACGTTCGATCAGGATGTCCGGCGGATAGTTTGGTGCGGCTTGCGAGGGAACTCCGCGGCCGAAATCCACGCAAACCGGAAAACCCGTCTGCCAGGTCGTTACCTGCATTGCAGTCAGGTCGCCATCGCTGCCACCGAGCGGCAGCACTGCAAAACGGTTCTTGGCATTGAGTTCCTTTACCAGTTCGCACATCGCCTGCACGGCAAGGTCGGAATGCGCAAAGTCGAACTCCGACGCCGCCCAGGTCAGAACGCCATACTTCGCGGCGCGCATGCGCTCAAGCAGGACCATAACTTTCTCGATGGCTACTCCGGCAATTTCGTTCGTCAGCAAGGTCCTGCCGCGAAGCAATGCGCGCAAGCCGCCAAACAGTTCGGCAATGCGCAAAGGCTCGATGGCCAGGGACGTGGACCTGCTCTTCAAGGGCAAAGGCAGGTCGTCCGCCCGTGCTCCCAGAAAAATCAGTTCGCGGGGCCGAGTATCAAACAGCGTATCGAAGTCGCCGAAACAGCGCTCGAACAAGCGAGGGAATCGGTTGCTGACTTGCGTGCCAGCAACGACGAGCAGGTCGGCGCGATTGCGAATCTCGGTCAGGGTCGTGCTGATCCACCCGGTATCCTGCAGCACGCGCAGGTTGCGAAACATCGCTTCCCGGTTCGCGTGATCCACAATGCCCTTGGTCAGTTCGGCCAGTTCGATTAGCGCACGCATGCCCGCTACGTCCGTGCCCGCCGACAAGAAAAGCGGCCGTTTGGCGGCGCGCAGGATTGCCGTTGCGCGCGCTATTGCCTCATCGAGCGTGCTGGCCTTGCCGTCTACGGAAGGGGTTGTGGTACTTTGCGCGTGCGCCGCGAAAAGTGTTCGGCTTTTTTCACAGCCGTTGGCGCGAACCGTGACCGTGCCCGCAGCGGCTGAAATCCCCAGGTCGTCACACAGCAGCCCGCAAAACGGGCAGGGCACGTTGTCGAATTCCTGCGCACGGACAATGTCAGGTTTTTGCATAGGGATGCGGGACAAATGACGCTCGGAGTGTCGCAATACGATACATATTCAGTGTCCATGCCCCGAAATTGAACACCGCGCGCAAAAACTTTTCGATGATCTGTTCAGGCCGGGATGTAAACTTTAACTGATCGCCGCGTGGTGTGCGCTGTCCGCCGAGAAGCCCAATACGGACAGCCTGCGCATGCGACACACTAGAGGACAGGCGTGCGCGCTGTTTCCATTATTGCTCCTGCAAGATTGCACCTCGGCTTTCTGGACATGAACGGGTCGAGGGGAAGACGGTTTGGCAGCGTTGGATTGACCCTGCAGGGGCCGCGGGTGGAATTGTCGGTTCGCCGAGCCTCTGCGCAGGCGAGTACGGGACCGCAATCGGGACGTGCCGCGCAGTTCGCAACCATCCTGCGCCACAGGTTCGATTTGCCCGAGGACTTCCAGATCGCCGTCGAGCATGCCATTCCCGAACACGCGGGACTGGGATCGGGCACGCAACTCGGCATCGCGATCGGTGCTGGGCTCGCGCGGCTCTTCCGCCTGGAATTGTCGGTGCGCGAAATTGCCGCCGTCGTGCAGCGCGGACAACGCTCCGGCATTGGCGCGGGAGCGTTCGAGTCCGGCGGCTTTCTGGTCGACGGCGGAAAAGGGGAAAGCGATGATCCGCCACCGATTGTCTCGAGGGTCGAGTTTCCGCCGCAGTGGCGCATCCTGCTGGTAATGGAACGAGCCGCCAGCGGGTTGCATGGCGAACGCGAGGTGCGCGCATTTCAGAATTTGCCTGCCTTTCCCGAGGCCCTTGCGAGCCAGCTTTGCCGCTTGATGCTCATGCAGGCCCTGCCCGCATTGGCGGAGCAGGATATCGAAGGCTTTGGCCAGGCCATCGGCGAATTGCAACGCGTCACCGGAGATTATTTTGCGCCAGCGCAGGGAGGAAGATTTGCCCGGCCGGCGGTTGCGGAAGTGCTCGCGTGGGCCGAGAAGCAGGGCATCGCCGGCGTCGGCCAAAGTTCCTGGGGGCCGACCGGCTTCGCCATCGTCGAAGGAGAAGACCGCGCCGCGGCCCTGGCACGCGCGGCGCAATCGCGCTGGGGCCAGTCCGGCGGCCTGCAATTCGAAGTTTGCGCTGGCCGCAACCGTGGCGCTGATGTCGAACTGATTCAGTCCCCCGTCGCATCAGCCAAGATGAACTAGCGAAATCTCATCGGGCCACCACGTGGAAAAACCTCACATCCTGCATCTGTTCACGCCCACGGACCAAGCCAGTCCATTCGATGTCAACATGGCGTACGACGCCGGTTACGATGCGGTGGTGCCGTATACGCAAGTCGCGCTTGGGCAGATCGCGCCGCTCACGCAGGACGCGATTTTCTCGCGCGGTCCCAAGGGCGTGCGACGCACGGGCATTTTCATCGGCGGTCGCGAAGCGGGCCTTGCCGCGGACATGCTCGAGGCGGCGCGCAAGGCGATGGTGCCGCCGTTCGAAGTCTCGGTATTCGTCGATCCGAGCGGTGCCTTCACGACTGCGGCGGCAATGGTGGCGGCCGTAGAGAAGCATTTAAGGAAGGCTCATGGCACCGACATGAAGGCAAAGACGGTGATGGTTTTCGGCGGGAGCGGACCCGTGGGTGCTGCCGCGGCGGTGCTTGCTTCGCAGGCCGGCGCCAAAGTCACTATCGTCGGGCGCGACACAACCCGGGCGCGCGCTGCGGCGGAGGATTGCAATCGGCGCTATGGAACGAGCGTTGAAGCGCTTATGGCGAATACCGAGTCGCAGAAGGCAGCGTTGATGCAAAAGACGGACATTGCACTGGCTACCGCGAAGGCGGGACAACGCGTCATCGGCAAGGAATTGCTGGCCGCGTCGGCGCGGTTGCTGGTTGCGGCGGACGTCAATGCCGTGCCTCCGGCGGGTGTCGAGGGTCTGGACGCAATGGATGACGGCAAGCCGCTGCAGTCGGGTTCAGGAAATGCCGTGGGGATCGGTGCATTGGCCATTGGCAACATCAAATACCAGACCCAGCGCGGACTGCTCGAAGCCATGCTCAAAGCGGACAAGGCACTTTATCTCGAATTGCGGGACGCATTCGCGGAAGCACGCAAGCATGCCGGCGTCGCCTGAACAAACGCCGCTGCTGATAGTTTCCGCGTCCGGACGGGCACTGGCCCAGTCCGCGTTAAAAAGCGGCCGCAAGGTCGTGGTGCTCGACCTTTTCAACGACATGGACTTGCGCGCACTGGCAACGGCGAGCCGCTGTGTAGCGGGACGCAACGGCAAGTTCGATGCGCGGCAACTGCTCGCGGCAGCACAAATGCTGTGTCCGCCTGGTCGATGTGGCGGATTGGTGTACGGCTCCGGATTCGAAGGGCGTCCCGCATTGCTCGCTCACCTGGCGCGAGGTCGTACCTTGCTTGGCAATTCTCCCGATACGATCGCCTTGCTAAAGGACCCGGCGCGTTTTTTTGCCCTGCTCGATGAATTCAATATCGCGCACCCAGAAACCCGCCTGGATCCGCCTGCGGACGTCGCCCTTTGGTTGGTGAAGCGCAGGGGCGGGGCCGGTGGAACCCACGTAAAGCCGGCGCGCCCGCGTCATCGGGCCGGACGGCATCGCTATTTTCAGAAGCTGCAATCGGGCCGGAGTTTGTCGGTGCTGTTCGCTGCCGACGGACGCGAGGCAAGCGTGATCGGCTGCAACGAACAATGGACGGCAGGCAACGGGCAACTTGCTCCCTACCGCTATGGCGGCGCGGTAAGCGGCATCCTGTTGCCGGAGCATGTGGTCGCGCGGGTCGCGACCATGCTTAACCATCTGGTGGCGGCGACCGGGCTGATCGGACTCAATGGACTGGATTTCATCCTCGACGCGGCAGAAGAGCCGCAGGTGCTGGAGATCAACCCACGGCCGACTGCTACCCTCGATTTATACGACGCCAATTTCGCTGACGGGCTCTTCGCGGTTCATGTGCGCGCGTGCGGTGGCGAATTGCCGCAGGTGCCGGGGCTCGCGCCGGCACGGGCACACGCGATCGTGTACGCCACGGACGCGATGCGCGTTCCCGATGATATGCAGTGGCCCGCCTGGTGCACGGATATTCCCGAGAACGGCAGTTTCATTGCAGGGGGCGCGCCCTTGTGCAGCGTGCATGCCGAAGCAGACACGAGCGTTCAGGCCCGCGATTTGACCATGGACCGCCTGCGACTGATCGGTTCTTCGTTTTGGCGGAAGGCTGCATGAAGGCCAACGAGACCAAAGCCGCGGTCGCCGCGGTGGACTCGCGGCAGGAGGCAATCGCCGCAAACTGGCCCAGTGTGAATGCGCTGGCCGCGCCGCTCGTGCGCGAATTGATCTTGCAGGCCAAGAGTCTGCGGCTCGGCGTGGAACGGCTGGAGAATGGCAGCGTCGTGGTCGATGCGGGAATTGCGCATCGCGGCGGGCTCGAAGCTGGCCTTCGCATCGCGCAAATCTGCATGGGAGGATTGGGACGAGTGGTGCTGCAATCCTCCGGCCTTGCCCGCTGGCCATCCGTGCTTTCGGTGCACTGCTCGGACCCGGTGCTCGCCTGTCTGGGCAGCCAGTACGCAGGTTGGAGCCTTGCGCACGGAGAAGGCAAGGGAAGTTTCCAGGCACTTGGATCCGGTCCCGGGCGCGCCGCCGCGTGCCGCGAAGACCTGTTCGCCGAATTGGCCTACCGAGATCTCGCCGAATCAGTCTGTCTCGTGCTCGAAGTCGACAGGAAACCGCCAGTCGAGATCGCCGCAAAGATAGCACGCGATTGTGGCGTCGGCCCTGACCAGGTCACGCTGATCCTGACGCCGACCCGCAGTCTGGCCGGAACCGTGCAGGTCGTCGCGCGCGTGCTCGAGGTGGCGCTGCATAAGGCGCATGCGCTCGGCTTTCCCTTGCATCATGTGGTGGACGGCACGGGTGCGGCGCCGTTACCACCGCCTGCCGCCGATTTTCTGACGGCCATGGGGCGCACCAACGACGCGATACTGTTCGGCGGCCGCGTGCAACTGTTCGTGGATTGCGACGATGCCCAGGCGGAACGCCTGGCGACGAGTCTTCCGTCAGGCGCTTCGAAGGATTACGGCAAACCCTTTGCGCGCGTGTTCAAGGATGCAGGCAACGATTTCTATCGCATCGATCCGCATTTGTTTGCACCCGCGGTTGTAGCGGTAACCGCATTGAAGAGCGGCAGGACTTTTCACGCCGGCGCCCTCGACGAGGGATTGCTGGAATCCTCGTTTGGAGGCGCCGATGCCTGAGGTCGTGATTCTGACCGATGATCCGGGCTGGCACGGCGCGCGATTGCACGAGGCGTTCCTGACCCGCGATATCGTCGTGCGTTTCGCGTCGTTGCGCGACTGCAAATTCGATTTGGGCAACAATCCCGCCTCAAGCGTCCTGCTGCCTGGCTTCGAGAGCCGGTTGCCTGACGGCGTGTTCGTGCGTGGCGTGCCTGGCGGCACGCTTGAGCAGGTCGTATTGCGCCTCGATGTGCTGCATGCGCTAAAGCTGCTTGGTGTTCCGGTTTATAACGATGGCCGGGCGATCGAACGCACGGTCGACAAAGCCATGACCAGCTTCGTCTTGGCGAACGCGGGCATTGCGACGCCGGCGACTTGGGTCATGGAATCGCCAAGCGAGGCGTCGGCCTTGGCGCGAGTGCAGATCGCCGCCGGACGCAAGCTGGTGGTGAAACCGCTGTTCGGTTCGCAAGGCGTTGGCTTGAAGCAGATCTGCGCCCTGAGTGATCTGCCGTCGCAGGAGGAATACGACGGCGTGTTCTACCTGCAGCGCTATGTGGAGTCGGACAGCGACGGCTGGCACGACTGGCGTGTGTTCGTGATCGGCGATGTCGCGGTGGCCGCGATGGAGCGGCACGGCAAGAGCTGGATCACGAATGTATCGCAGGGTGCCACATGCGCGCCTGTCGATTTGTCCGAACACGAGAGCGTGCTCGCGCTCGCGCGAAAAGCCTGTCGAGCGTTGCAGATGGACTATGCGGGAGTTGACCTGATCCGCGATCGCGATGGGCGGCTTCAGGTCATCGAAGTCAACGGCATCCCGGCGTGGAAAGGCCTGCAGTCCGTGACTCGTGACAGCATTGCCCAGATGCTGGTGAACGATTTCGTCGACAGGTATCTGCAGCGCCGGGCGCTGCATTCAGTGGCATGAAGTCGACACGGGCATTCGCGCTGGACCCGGAGACCGTTGCCGCGGTGGTCCGGGACGCTTGCCTCACCGACATTCGCGCATTCAAGCCAGGCAACGTCAGCCTCGCGTCGCCGGGGTTTGGCATGCATGCGGAGGATTTTATTGCGAGCGCTCATGCGATGTCCGGAGAAATTGCGGCGCCCATGGTCGATGTGGGAGAGCGCATCCTGCGTGCAGTCGAAGCGACGCGAACGGTCGTATCGGTCAATACAAACCTGGGCATCGTGTTGTTGTGTGCGCCGCTGGCGCATGCGGCGACCGTGAGCGCGAAGGAACCCAGCCTGCGCGTGCGGCTCCACGCCGTGCTCGGCGCGCTGGATGTTTATGATGCGGAACTCGCCTATCGCGCCATTCGCATGGCGCAGCCGGGTGGACTGGGCCGATCCGGTCGCCATGACGTCATGCGCTCGCCGCGCGTCACGCTGGGCGAAGCCATGAAAGAGGCATGTGAACGGGATCGGATCGCTTATCAGTATGTCACCGACTATGAGGACATTTTCGAAACCGGATTGCCGGCATTGCAGGATGGTCTGGCGCGCTGGCACAACCGCGACTGGGCCACCGTCCATGCCTATCTGATTTTTCTGGCGCTGTTCGAGGATAGTCACATCGTACGCAAGCATGGATTGGAAGTCGCCGCGTCGGTCGCCCTCAAGGCGCGCGAACTGAATCATGCGCTCGGCCGCGCGAGCGACCTGGCGCAGGAAATGCCGGCACTGGAGGCGTTCGATCGCCAGTTGAAGGCAAGGTCCATCAATCCGGGCACGACGGCCGATCTGACCGTGGCCGCCCTGGTTGCAATGGACCTGCAGGATTCGCTGGAAAAAAGTTTCAACGCAAAGCCGGGGGTGGGTCGGCGCCAGCGGATGAGTTTGTAGTCAGTGGCGGGTTTCGGCCCGTGTTCGTTCAACAATCGCAGTCGAGAACCGAAGGAGGAGTAAATGGCGAAAATAAACGGAGTATGTGTCGGCGAATCGCTGGTCGGCGAGGGCAACGAAGTGGCGCACATCGATTTGTTGATCGGTCCGCGTGGCAGTCCCGTCGAGGCGGCATTCTGCAACGCGCTGACCAACAACAAGGACGGCTTCACCTCGCTGCTCGCGGTGGTGGCGCCCAACCTGATAACGAAGCCGGCTACCGTGATGTTCAACAAGGTCACGATCAAGGGCGCCAAACAGGCGGTGCAGATGTTCGGACCCGCCCAACGCGCTGTTGCCATGGCGGTCGCGGACAGTGTCGCGGAAGGCGTCATCCCTGCGAACGAAGCCGACGACCTGTTTATCTGTGTGGGTGTATTCATCCACTGGCAGGCAGCGGACGACAAGAAGATCCAGGACTACAACTACAAGGCGGTCAAGGAGTCGATCGCGCGCGCCGTAAAGGGCGAACCCAAGTCTGCGGAGGTGACTGCGAAACGCGGCTCCATGGATCATCCGTTCCAGGCGCACAAGTAACACGCTGTCCCCAAGCCCGCTCCGCTTTCACGGAGCGGGCTTATCTCTTGTCCGGCCCACGGGCGCGTGTGAGATGTCAGCTACTCTTCGTGGCTAACTGTCTTTGTGGAATAGTTTCAGTTCGGCGGAGCCGATCCGCTCGTCGTGGAGCGCGCTTGCGATGAGTGCACCGCCGGCGCCTGACATAGCCACTTGTTCGAGGTCCTGCGCCGAGCGCACACCTCCTGCCGCGTAGACCTGGCATCCGGGCACGCGTTGCGCCAATTCCACAATGAGCGGGAAGTCCGGTCCTATCGGACTGCCGACGCGTTGCAAGTTCATTGCCAGCACCCGCTGGGGCCAATAGCGCTGAGGATCGGCCAGCAGCGATGGCGGCCCCTTGAATTCGTCGCCAAGAAAATCCAGTGAAAGCACCGTCGCAGAGTCTTTGTCGCGTGCCGCGGCCATGAATTCCGCGTCCCGCAAGGATTCGCTTCCGATTACGGTCCGTCCGAGTCCGGCCGCGTTCCATCGCGTCAGTGCCGGCTCGTCGGAAATACCGGTGTCGACCCAGAGTTCGATAGCGGGATAGTGATGATGAAGCCGCTCGACGATTTCACAGTGGTTACCGTGGCGCTGGATGGCATCGAGGTCTGCGAAATAGAAAGTCCGGAACGGATGCAAATCCAGAATCGCGGCCATGATGGTTTCGGGATCGGCGCCTTTGCACAGTCTTGATTGAATCGGCGCGTATTCCGAGCGGCGGCCTTCGCGGGCATGGACTACCATTCCTCCCTTGAGGTCAATGACGGGGATTAAATGCAATCTAGCCACAGAGGTCACAGAGTGCACAGAGAAGAGCGAACGATGAAGAAAGAACTCGAGAGAATGTCGGTTCCTGGCCACGACCAGCGATACTGTTTGCAGTATTCCATAACTTCGCACGCTTTCGCCTTCCTCTGTGATCTCTGTGTCCAAAAAGGGTACTCCGACGTGCCATGCACGTAGGGTATCTGTGGCTAAATGGTCGCCCCAACTATGAGAATTTTTGTGTACGAGCATATAACCGGCGGCGGGATGCTGGACGATCCGCGCATGGCCGTGCTGGCAACCGAAGGCGACTTGATGTTGCGCGCGCTGGTCGATGATCTCAGGGCAATTGACGGCGTGGAAGTTTCAATCCTGCGAGATTTTCGCCTGAATGCCGACGTGCCGGCAGAAATTCGCATCGTGCGTCCCGGCGAATTTCAGGTTGTCTTCGGACAGGCGGTGGACGCCTGTGATGCAGTCTGGCCTATCGCGCCAGAGACGGATGGCATCCTGTTCCGGTTGACCCAGGAGATCCTTTTGCGGGGTCGCAGGCTTCTGGGGACGCGACCCGACGCAATAGCGATCGCCGCGAGCAAGAAAGCTACGGCTGCAGTGCTGGCGCAGGCGGGAATTGCAGTGGCCTGCACTTATACCAGCGAGAGCGATCTGCCTCCGGATGTCAGCGAGGTCGTGACCAAGATGGACGATGGCGCCGGCTGCCAGGAGACTTTGTTATTCAGCAATCGACAGGAATTGCGCGTTTGGTCCAAGGCGCAAGCGCAAGCGAAATCCATATTCCAGCCTTATGTTCGCGGTGGTGCCCGCAGTCTTTCAATCCTCTGTTGCGATGGTCGCGGCCGCTTGCTGGCGTGCAATCGCCAGAACGTGCAAGTGCACAATGGTGTGTTCCAATTCAATGGCGTCGGCGTCAATGCGATGCCGGATGAAGGCGGACGATATTCCGCGCTGGCAAATGACGTCTGTCGTGCCTTGCCCGGATTGTGGGGCTATTGTGGCGTGGATTTCATCGAAGCCGATGCGGGACCGACCGTGATCGAAGTGAATCCGCGGCTGACGACCGCCTATGCCGGACTGCGCAAGGCGATCGGGATCAATCCCGCGCAACTCGTCCTCGAGCTGCCTGGCGCGCTCGAAGCCGCTATGCCAGTCGCACGGCCGCGCCGCATCGTGGAGGTGGTTGCGCATGCCGGCTGATGCCGTCCTGGGCTGGGATATCGGCGGCGCGCACTTGAAGGTTGCGGCGGTGGACGACAAGGGCAGGGTGCTGCAGGTCCTGCAGTTGCCGTGTCCGCTGTGGCTGGGAGTCGAACATCTCGATGAAGCGATTGTGCGTGCACTGACCACGATGCCGGCAGCGCGCCTGCACGCGGTCACCATGACCGGAGAGCTCACGGATTTGTTCCGCAATCGCGCGCAGGGTGTCAAATCGATCATTGCTCATACAATCATTCTCTTGGCAGTGTTATCTTAAATAGTTATTTTTAGTTAACCTCATTAATATATCCAGCTAAATAAACCAACATGCTTAAATATCCAGGGAAAAACTATTTGTTTTTATTGTTGATATTGTTCTCCCTTTTGCTGCAAGTGCGAAAGGTAGGGGTAACACGCAGAGGTTTCAACAGATCAGATGGTTACAGACGGTAACCGAAATGTCTCGGAAGTGGCGGATTTCCGGCCTTTTCGGCCCCTTTGCCAGCCCCCCGGCAGATAGGCTAGGCTCCGCGCGCCGGTTGCCGTGGGTTATTTTTCAGCATTCATCGCGCAGCCGGCTCAGTTTCACCATCCACGGTTATTTTTATGAAGTATTTGGAAGACTGGCTGACCGAGCGCAAGGTCGACGAGGTCGAATGCCTGGTCCCCGACATCAATGGCATCCCGCGGGGCAAGATTCTCCCCGCGACCAAGTTCATCAAGAGCTCCAAGGGCGAGAGCCTGCGCCTGCCGACCAGCGTGTTCCTGCAGACGGTGACCGGCGAATACCCGGACGTCGATGAGGACAGTGTCGGCTCTTATGAGGATCCCGACGTCTATCTGCGCCCCGATTCCGACACCGTGCGGATCGTGCCCTGGTATGAAAGCCCGACGGCCCAGGTGATCCACGACGCGGTCGACAGCGAGGACAAGCCGGTCGAGAT
>Ga0207675_100002346_pt1 | contig 18746 bp, 17 predicted proteins | sample KBSSwiS42_FD_184305 | JGI IMG/M metagenome (GOLD analysis project Ga0207675, IMG submission 184305) | Switchgrass rhizosphere microbial communities from Kellogg Biological Station, Michigan, USA - KBS Switchgrass S4-2 (SPAdes) (version 2) | ecosystem: Host-associated > Plants > Roots >...
CGGCCGTCGCGATCCGCCACGGGGTGGTCACCGGGGCGGCCGTCAAGATCGTCGTGTGCGGCGTGGTTGTCGGCTTCCTCACCGGCTTCCTCGGCGTCGGCGGCGGGTTCCTCGTCGTGCCCGCGCTGGTGGTCGTCCTGCGGCTGCCGATGTCCCTCGCGGTCGGCACGTCCCTGTTCGTCATCGTGATCAACGCCGCGTCGTCGGTGCTGGCGCGCACGGCGGACCTGCACCTCGACTGGATGGTCATCGGACCCTTCACGGTCACCGCCATCGCCGCGAGCCTGGTCGCCAAGAGGATCGCCTGCAGGCTGTCGGGCACCACGCTGAGCCGCGCGTTCGCCCTCATGATCGGGGCCGTCGGACTGTTCGTCGCGGCCGAGAGCATCGGGATGCTCATCGGCTGACGCGTTCGGGCTCCGAAGGGTCAGGCCGCCGCCGGGCGAAGGGCGAAGTCCCACGACGAGAGGTCCCGGTCGACCAGCTCCCAGACGCCGAACCGACGGCTGCGCAGCAGGGACCGCACCGGCAGGTTGTCCGGCTGCACGGTGGCCTGCACGGTCCACCCGGCCCAGCGCGGCTGGTCGAGCTCGGTCGCGAGCAGGTGCGTCGCCACGCCGCGGCGCCGCCACCCGTCGGCGACGATCAGGCTCAGCTCGGCCGCCCGCGCCCCGACGACGATCAGGTTCAGCAGCCCGACCGGCTGCCCGGCGACCGTCGCCACGGTGGCCGTGCCGAGCGGGGGCCCCGCCAGGAGGTAGCTCCCGTAGCGCGCCCAGACCGTGTCCCGGTCCATCGGGGCGGGGAGGAAGAAGCGCCGTTGCAGCGCCCTCGGCGAACAGGCGTCGACCAGGGCCCGGACCGCTTCGGTGGTCGCCGATTTTATGACGACTGTCATAGGTCCTTGTTCTACGCTGCAGGCGCGGATCGGGCACTATGACGCTCGTCATAAGTCGAGGAGGACCGATGAACCGAGCACGCGCGATGTGGGGGCTTCTCGAACCGATCCACGTGGTCACCTACTTCGCCCCCGAGGCCAGGGCCACCGCCGACGCGCTCGGCATGCGCGGGTTCTGGATGGGCTACGCCGCCCAGCGGTCGGCGCCGCTCGGAGCGGTGGGGCCCGAGATCGCTACGGCGGCGTTCTTCGGGTTCCACCCCGACCGCCTCGGCCGGGCGCTGCCCGACGCCTGGCGCCTGACGACGCCCGAGGCGGCGCTCGCCGCGCGCGTGGCCGGTGCGGGTGCGGCGCTGCGGCGGCTGTGGGGCGACGACGTCGTCGACGCGCCCGCCACGGCCGAGGCCGCGGAGCTGGCCTGGCAGGCCGCAGCGAGCGCCGAGTGCGCGGGCCGGGTGCTGGCCGCGGCCAACCAGGTGCTGCCCCGGCCGCGCGAGCCGCACCTGGCGCTGTGGCAGGCCGCCACCACGCTGCGCGAGCACCGCGGCGACGGCCACATCGCCGTGCTGGTGGCGCGCGGGGTCGCGCCCGTCGCATCGCACCTCATCAAGGCGGCGGCGGGGGAGTCCGACCCGGAGGTGCTGCGCACGGGCCGCAAGTTCGCCGAGCCCGCCTGGGCCGAGGGCGCCGCGGCGCTGCGGGCGGACGGCGTCCTCACAGCGGACGGGCAGCTCACCGAGGCGGGCAGGCGCCTGCACGCCGAGATCGAGGACGCGACCGACGCAGCCGCGGCCGGGCCGTGGCACGCGCTCGGCGACGCGGCCACGACCCGGCTCGCCGACCTGCTCGCACCGCTGGCCGCGGCGGTGTTGGACAGCGGCACACTGCCGCAGCCCAACCCGGTCGGTTTCGTCAGGGCGTCCAGCTGAGGGTGTCCCAGATCCGGTCGAGGTGCTCCCGGTACGGATCGGGGTCGATCGACTGCGCGCGGCGCCACTCGGCGTCCCAGAACGTGGCGGCGTAACGGTCGGCGCGGTCGCACATCAGGGTCACGATGCTGCCGGTCCGGCCCGCGGCGCGCAGTTCGCACGCCAGCATCAGGGCGCCGTAGAGGTTGGTGCCGGTGGACGGGCCCGCGCGCAGCCCGAACCGGTCGTCGAGGAAGAGCATCGTCGCGACGGACGCCGCATCGGGCACCCCGATCATGCGGTCGACGACCCGGGGCATGAACGACGGCTCGACCCGAGGCCGTCCGATGCCTTCGATGCGCGAACCCGGGGTGTCCGCGATCTCGGCCGCGTAGGCGGGCAGGAACGCCGAACCCTGCGGATCGACGACGGCGAGCCGGGTGGCCAGGCCGCGGTAGCGCAGGTACCGGCCGATCGTCGCGCTCGTGCCGCCGGTGCCCGCGCCCACCACGACCCACTCGGGCACCGGGTGCGGCTCGGCGACCAGCTGCTCGAAGATCGACTCGGCGATGTTGTTGTTGCCGCGCCAGTCGGTGGCGCGCTCGGCGTTGGTGAACTGGTCGAGGTAGTGCCCGCCCAGCTCGTCGGCGAGGCGGCGGGCGACCTCGTAGACGGCGCCTGCGGATCCCACCAGCTCGCAGCGGCCGCCTTCGCGCTCGATAAGGGCGAGCTTGTCGGGGCTGGTCGAGCGGGCGACCACCGCCACGAACGGCAGCCCGAGCAGCCGGGCGAAGTACGCCTCGCTGATCGCCGTCGAGCCGCTGGACGCCTCGACGACCGTGCTGTGGGGACCGATGTCGCCGTTGCAGATGGCGTACAGGAACAGCGACCGCGCCAGGCGGTGCTTGAGGCTGCCGGTCGGGTGGGTGGACTCGTCCTTGAGGTAGACGTCGACGCCGAGCTCCGCCGGGGTCCGCAGCTGCAGCAGGTGGGTGTCGGCGCTGCGGAGGGTGTCGGCGCGCAGGCGGGCCACCGCCCAGTCGACCCACCCGCGGTCGATCGGCGCCTTCGGTGCGACGTCCCGTACCGGCTCCCTGGTCACCCGCGGAATCTAGTCCGGCAGGAGCAGGTCCAGCTCCGATTGCACCGCATCGAGCGCGGTGAGGTCCCGCCGGGCCCGGCTGAGCACCAGCGCGCCCTCGGCCGCGCTCACCACCAGCAGGGCCAGCCGCGCCGCCCGCTCCGCGGGCACGCCGCCGCGGACGAGGACGTCCTGCAGCGGCGACAGCCACGTCGCGAACGCCGCCCGCGCCCCGTCGGTGACGGCCGGGCTGTCCCACGACGCGTCGGCCACGCCCGCGACGATCGGGCAGCCGCCGCGGTAGTCGGTGATGGTGAGGAGCTCGCGGAACCGGTCGAGCACGCCGTGGACGACCGCCCGCGGCGACGGCGGCTCCGCGGCGGCCAGCGCCGCGTGCAGCGGGCGGGCGGCCCGCTCGGCCATCCACGCCATCGCCTCGACGAGCAGCTGCTCCTTGCCACCCGGGAAGTAGTACTGCAGCGAGCCGCGCGGGGCGCCCGCGTGCTCCACGACCTCGCGCAGCCCGGTGCCGCCGACGCCGCGCTCGCGGAACAGCAGCGCGGCGCTGCGGACGGTGCGTTCCCGTGGGCTCTTCTGCGTCATGACAGCTGTCATACTAGCCGGGCGCCTGCCGGTTGGCCTGTGCTCTCGGCACACCTCCCCGAGTAACGGCGGGTGCGGCACGGGGTCAGGGCTTCCGGCCGACGCCGCCGGACTCGGAGACGTCGGGGGCCTCGCCGAACGCGTTGGGCTCGGGCCGCCACAGGTGGATGGGCACGACGCCGGGCTCGACCAGCTCCAGCCCCTTGTAGTACCCGGCGATCTGCTCGTGGGTGCGGGCGTTGTACGGGACGCCGCCGCTGTCGCGGTACATCTCGATGGCCGCCATGTACTCCGGGCTCGAGTCGGTGCCGTCGGTCTCGATCAGGTAGCTGCCCGACGGCAGGCCGTCGAGCAGCGCGCGCACGATCGAGCAGGCCTCTTCGTAGTCCGCGACGTGCCCGAGCACGCCGATCATGAGCAGCGCGATCGGCTGGGCGAAGTCCAGCGTCTCGGCCGCCTCGGCGATGATCGCCTCGGGGTCGTGCATGTCGGCGTCGATGTAGCTGGTGGAGCCCTCGGGCGAGCTGGTGAGCAGCGCGCGGGCGTGGGCGAGCACCAGCGGGTCGTTGTCGACGTAGACGATGCGGGCTTCCGGGGCCAACCGCTGGGCGACCTCGTGGGTGTTGTCGGCGGTCGGCAGGCCCGTGCCGACGTCGAGGAACTGGCGTATGCCCTGCTCCTGGACCAGGTACCGCACGGCGCGCGAGAGGAACTGGCGGCAGGCGCGCGCCTTGTCCAGCTGCTGGGGGTAGTACGTGAGGAACTCGTCGCCGGCCTCGCGGTCGGCCTGGAAGTTGTCCTTGCCGCCCAGCCAGTAGTTCCAGATCCGGGCGGAATGCGGCACGGAGGTGTCGAAGGGGTTCGGGCCTGCCATGAGCGCACCGTAGACCTTGCCCTCGTCGCGTACCGTGATCCCCGTCATGCTCAGTGATCCGAGTCCGCGCCCAGCGCGCTGCTACGACCCGTCGGTCGCGCCGTACCGCGACGGCGAGGACAGCAGCGTCGTGCACGTGCACGACTACGCGACGATCCGCGCGCTGCTGCGCGACCCGCTGCGGGTCACCGCGGACGTCACGGAGAGCGTGTCGGCTGCGGACCGCGACCGGCTGCACCCGGTGAGCGCGTTCGTCTGGGGCACCGACCGTCGCACGATGAGCGGGTGCCCGGGCAGGCACGGCGCCTTGCGCACCGCCATGGCGCCGTGGTTCACCGCCTCCGCGGCCGCCGCCCGCCGGGCCACCACGCGGGGCGCGGCCGAGGCGCTGGCCCCGGCGCCGGGCAGCGCCTTCGACCTCTACCACGACTTCGCCATGCCGGTCGTCGTCGCGTCCACGGCCGCATGGCTGGGCGTCGAGCCCGCCGACGTCGAGTACGCGATCACCGACCAGCTCGACCAGGGCGAGTTCTTCGAGCACTGGCCGATGCTCTCCACGGAGGAGATGGACGAGCACTACCGGGCGTTGATGGCGCGACCCGAGCTCGGCGGCGTCGCGGCGGAGGCACGTGCCCTCGTCGCGGCGGGCGTCGTCACCGAGCGGGAGGCCTGGGGCATCGTCTACTCGCTCTCGGTCAGCACGGTCGCCACCGCGGCGGCCGTCACGCTCGCCGCGGGCCTTTCCGTCGAGCAGGGGACGTGGGAGCGCATGGCCGATCCCGCGCTGGCCGACGGTGCCGTCCAGGAGGCGATCCGGATCGGCAACCCGTTCCCCCAGGCCAGCCGGTTCGTGCGCGAGCCGTTCGCCATCGGCGACGTCGCCGTGCGGCCCGGTGACCAGGTGCTGATGTGGCTCACCGCGGCCAACCGCGATCTGCCCGGCCCCCACGGGCAGCCCCTCGACCGGTTCGACCCGGAGCGCGACAACGGCAGGCAGCTGGGGTTCGGCTCCGGCTACCACCTGTGCGGCGGCGTGCACCACGTCCGCGAGGTCGCCGTCTCCGCGGTCACCACCCTCGCCGAGCGCTGCCCGCAGCTGCGCATCGTCGGGCCGTGGAAGCGCTTCGTCGGCATCGACGACGGCTACGTCGCCGCACCCGTGGAGACCGCGGCGCCGTGAATCCCCCGATCGGGCTACGACGGCGCAGCTAGGCTGTCGATCATGCCGCCGCCGATTGCCCGCAGTGTTGCGGTGGCGCGCCGGTTTGACGACGGAGCCGATCGGTTTCCGCGTCTGCCCTATAAGGTCGCGGCGTGCAGCGCACGGTGACGAACTCGCGCATCTGTCGTCACTCGATCGTCGGAGGGGGACGCGGCCATGGGCGTTGAGCGGCAAGGAGCGCCGGGCGAAGTGGCCCCGCAGCACGGCGCCGCGCCGTCGGGGATCGAGCGCAACGGCGTCGACCGCATCCCGGAGGCCGAGCGCACCTCGACACCCGGCACCTTCTTCGTGGTGTTCGTCGGCGGCTCCGTCGGCCTGGGCGCCATCGCGTTCGGCTGGCTGGGCATGTACTTCGGGCTGGGCCTGTGGGCCACGATCTCCGCGATCGCCGTGGGCACCATCGTCGGGCAGATCCTGCTCGTGCCGCTGATCCTCATCGGGTCGCGCACGGCCACGAACAACGCCACCTCCTCCGGGGCCACGTTCGGTGTGCGCGGTCGCTTCATCGGCAGCGGCATCGGGCTCCTCACCTGCCTGTTCTCGGTGGCGTTGACCGTGTGGACCAGTGGATCCGCGGGTGTGGCGGCCGCGGGCAGGCTGTTCGGGCTCCCCGACAACGCAGGCACCCAGGGCGTGGCCTACGCGCTGGTCGCGGCCGTCTCGGTGGCGGTCGCCATCTGGGGGTTCCGCTGGCTCGTGCGCGCCACAACGATCATCTGCATCGTCGGCGGCCTGTTGGCGGTCCTCATGCTCGTCGCGTTCGCGGGCTCCATCAGCTGGGGCTACGAAGGCAGCCAGCCGCTGCTGGGGGACTTCTGGCCCACGTGGTTCCTGGTGGCGACGACGATCGGGGTCTCGGGCGCGCTGCTCGTGTGCACGATCCTCGGTGACTGGACCCGCTACATCTCCTCCGAGCGGCACTCGCAGAGCAGCTTGGCCTGGATCGGCTCGCTGGCCATCTTCATCGGGTTCGTGGTGCCCGCCGCCATCGGCGCCGCCGTCACCACCGCGTTCACCGACCCGGCGGCGCCGTTCACGGTCGGCGTCGCCAACGACTCGCCGCTCTGGTACGCCGTGCTGCTGCTGCCGTTCGGCGTGTTCGGCGGCGTCGGGCTCGTCGCGCAGTCGCTCTACAGCGCCGGGCTCGACCTGGAGGCGGTCGTCGTCCGGCTCACCCGGGCCCGCGCCACCGTGATCATCGGCGTGATCGGCGTGGTGCTCGTGTACCTCGGGCTGCTCGCGCCGACCGTCCAAGCCGCGGCCACGGCGGCGTTCATCGCGTTCGCCGAGCTCGCGGCGCCGTGGGCGACGATCGTCGGCATCGGGTTCCTGCTCACCCGCGGCCGTTACGACGCCGACGACCTGCAGGTCTTCAACCGTGGTCGCACCGGTGGCCGGTACTGGTACTCCGGGGGATGGAGCTGGCAGGCCGCGCTGGCGTGGGCAGTCGGGTCGATCGTCGGGCTGCTGATGATCCAGACCCAGCTCTTCCAGGGCCCGCTCGCGAACATCGCGGCGGGCGTCGACATCAGCCTCATCGCGAGCTCCGTGGTGGCGGCGGTGCTGTACCTCGTCCTCACCGGCGGTCGGCACGTGCAGGTGGACTGACGCCTCGGAGAGCACCGGTTTTCACCTCGATTTTCCTGGTGAACGCGTAGTGTGCGAGAAATGCGACCGGCCGAGGCCGCGTCGCCGGTCGGGGAGCCGGAGCTAGCACCAGGGGACCGGTCCCGCCGGCGCAGGCGGCGTGTTCTGCTCTACGTTGCGGTCGCCGTTGTCGCGGTGCTCGGGCTCGGGGCCTGGTTGCTCTGGCCCGCCGGGCCGCCGCCCCTCACCCCGGCCGACGTCGACAAGGCCGTGCAGCGCGGCCTGCAGCAGGCGCAGGAGCAGCAGCGCAACGCCCCGCCGGACGCCACGGTCGCCGACCACACGATCACGCCGTCGCTCGTCATCGTCACCGCCCAGCGCACCGATCCTGGCAACATCGACACCCGGCTCGGCAGCGGTGTCGTCATCAACGCGGCGGGTGCGGTGCTCACGGCGCTGCACGTGGTGGAGGGCGCCTCCCGCATCCAGCTCGCGTTCGCGGACGGCACCACGGCCGGGGCCACGGTGCTGGTGACCAAGCCGGAGAGCGACATCGCCGTGCTCGCCCCGGACCAGCTGCCCGACCTGGTGGTGCCCGCCGTGATGGCGGGCCCGCCGCCGGTCGGCGACGCGGTGTACGCCGTCGGCAACCCGCTGGGCCTCACGCACAGCCTCACCGCGGGCGTCGTGTCGGCCACCGACCGCAGCATCCCCACCGGGCGCGGCCAGCTGTCCGGGCTCATCCAGTTCGACGCCGCCGTCAACCCGGGCAACAGCGGCGGCCCGCTGCTCAACCGGGCCGGGCAGGTGGTCGGCATCGTCACCGCGCTGGCCAACCCGGCCAACCAGGACTTCTTCGTCGGGATCGGGTTCGCCGTGCCGATCGCCACCGCCGGTGGCGCGGCAGGCGGGCCCCAGCAATAGGTGGGAGACGCGAGCATGTCACCGGATCACGAACTGCCGCTGGAGCCCACCCTCTACCAGGTCAAGAAGACGATCGTGGGCCAGGACGGGCTGCTCGAGCGGATGCTGGTGGCCCTCCTGGCCCGCGGCCACCTGCTCGTCGAGGGCGTGCCGGGGCTCGCCAAGACCATGGCGGTCAAGACCCTCGCCCAGTCCATCGGCGGCGATTTCCAGCGCATCCAGTTCACCTCCGACCTCGTGCCCGCCGACGTCGTCGGCACCCGCATCTACAACCAGCGCGAGGGCGAGTTCCAGGTCTCGTTCGGTCCGGTGTTCACCAACCTGCTGCTCGCCGACGAGATCAACCGCGCGCCCGCCAAGGTGCAGAGCGCGCTGCTGGAGGTGATGCAGGAGCGGCAGGTCACCATCGGGCGGGAGACCTACCCCGCGCCCGACCCGTTCCTGGTCATGGCCACGCAGAACCCGATCGAGTCCGAGGGCACCTACCCGCTGCCGGAGGCGCAGCTCGACCGCTTCATGTTCAAGGTGCTCGTCGGCTACCCCACGGCCACCCAGGAGTACGTGGTGGTCGAGCGGATGATCAGCACGCCGGAGCGGCCCGAGGCCGTGATCGACACCGCCACGCTGCGCGAGTACCAGCGCGCCGCCGACGCCGTGTACGTCGACCCGCAGATCATCGAGTACGCCGTGAAGATCGCCGCCGCCACCCGCGACCTCGCGGGCGCCGGGCACCCCGAGCTGGCCCGGTACGTGTCGTTCGGCGCCAGCCCCCGCGCGTCGATCAACATGGTGCTCGGGGCCAAGGCGCTGGCGTTCCTGCGCGGCCGCGACTACGCCCTGCCCGGCGACGCGCAGGAGCTGGCCAAGGACGTGCTGCGGCACCGGATCGTGCTGTCCTACGAGGCGCTCGCCGACGACATCGCCCCCGACGCACTGCTCGACCCGCTCCTCCAGTCGATCGCAGTCCCCAAGGTCGAGCCGGGCGTCCGCGCGCACAAGTCATGATCGACTCAACGTCATGATCGACACAGCCGCCCTCACACCGGAGCGGGTGCTCCGCAGGCTCGAGTGGCGCGTGCTGCGCCGCCTCGACGGGCGGCTGCAGGGCGACTACCGCACGGTGTTCCGCGGCACCGGCGTCGACGTCGCCGACCTGCGGGAGTACCAGTACGGCGACGACCTGCGCCACATCGACTGGAACGTCACCGCCCGCACCGACATCACCCACGTGCGCGAGTACGTGGAGGACCGCGAGGTCACGGCGTGGCTGCTGCTCGACACGTCGGCCTCGATGGACTTCGGGCCGGTCGAGCGGCGCAAGCACCTGGTGCTCACCGAGGTGGCGGCCACCGTGGCGCAGCTGCTGTCGCGCGGCGGCAACCGGGTCGGCGCGCTGTTCTTCGACGGGCGCGTGCGGGAGACGATCCCGCCCGGCAACGGCCGCAACCACGTGCTGCGCATCCTCGCCCGGATGCTGGCCGCGCCGCAGTCGGCCGAGCCGGGCCCCACCGACCTCGGTGTCGCGCTGCGCGCCGCGCTGGGGATCCTGCGGCGGCGCTCGCTCGTCGTGCTCGTCTCGGACTTCATCAGCGAGCCGGGCTGGCAGGGCCTGGTGAGCCAGCTCGCCCGCCGTCACGACGTGGTGGCCATCCAGGTGGTCGACCGGCGCGAGTTCGAGCTGCCCGCGGCCGGGATGATCTACGTCGAGGACGCCGAGACCGGTGAGGTCATCTTCGTCGACACCGACGACCCGGGCTTCCAGGAGCGACTGCGCGCGCAGGCCGACGAGCGGCAGGCCACCCTCGTCGCCGACCTCCGCTCGGCCGGGCTCGACCTGTTCACGGTGTCGACCGACGAGGACCTCGTGCGCGCGCTGTTCCGGGTCTCCCAGCTGCGCAGGCGGCGGCGCCCATGACCGAACTCGCCGCCGAGCCCACGGGCATGATCTTCGCTTGGCCCTGGATGCTGCTCGCGCTCGTCGCCGTGCCGCTGGTGGTGCTGTGGTACCGCAGGCTGCAGCGCGAGCGGGCGGAGCGGCGCGCACGCCTGGCCTCGCTCGGCCTGGTCGCGGCGCGGGCGGAGCGCTCCGGGTGGCGGCGACGCCTGCCGCCCGTGCTGCTGCTGCTCGCCCTGGTGGTGCTGGTGGCGGGCCTGGCGCGGCCGGAAGCGACCGTGCCGCAGCCCCGCCGCGAGGGCACGGTGATCCTCGCCTTCGACGTGTCGGCCAGCATGGCGGCCAAGGACCTGGAGCCCGACCGGATCGCCGCCGCGAAGGCCGCGGCGCGCACGTTCGTGCAGAAGCAGCCCTCGACCGTGCGGGTGGGCGTCGTGGCGTTCAGCGGCAGCGGGCTCGTCACCCAGGAGCCCACCACGGACAAGGCCACGGTGGTCGCCGCGATCGACCGCCTCACCCCGCAGGGCGGCACCGCGCTCGCGAGCGGGCTGCAGACGGCGCTCTCGGCGATCGTCGGGCGGCCGGTGCTCCTCGACAGCGGGCCCGGCAACCCGCTCGAGCCGCGCGGGCCGGATCTGGGCTACCACGGGTCGGCCGCGGTGATCCTGCTGTCCGACGGGGAGAACACCACGGGCGCCGACCCGCTCGACGTCGCCGACATCGCGTCCGGCGCCGGGGTGAAGGTCTACCCGATCGGGCTGGGCAGGCCGGAGGGCACGGTGCTCACGCTCGACGGCTTCCAGGTCGCCACGCGGTTGGACGAGCCGATGCTGCGCGAGATCGCCGCCCACACCGACGGCACGTACTTCCCGGCGGCCGACACGCAGGCGTTGGCCTCGGTCTACGACTCGATCGCGCTGGAGTGGACGGTCGCCGAGGAGCACGTCGAGCTCACCGCACTCTTCGCGGCCGTGGGCGCGGTGTTGCTGCTCGCGGGCGTCGGGCTGTCGTTCTTGTGGTTCGGGCGGGCGGTGTAGCGATGGGCGTCCAATGGCCGTTGGCCCTCGTCTCCCTGCTGGTGTTGCCGCTCCTCGTCGCCGCGTACGTCTGGCACAACCGGCGGCGGCGCAAGCAGGCCGTGCGCCACTCCAGCGTCGCGCTCATCCGGGCGGCGGCACCCAAGCGGGCCGGGTGGAAGCGGCACCTGCCGTTCGCGCTGGTGCTGGCCGCGCTCGGGCTGCTCGGCGTGGCCGCGGCCCGGCCCGAGGTCGCCATGGACGTCCCGATCTCCGATTCGACGATCATCCTCGCGCTCGACGTGTCGGGCTCGATGTGTTCCACCGACGTCGACCCGAACCGGCTCACGGCCGCCACCACCGCGGTCCGCGAGTTCGTGCAGAACCAGGACGACGAGACCCGGATCGGGCTGGTCGTGTTCTCCGGGTTCGCGCAGCTCACGGTGGCGCCCACCACCGAGCGCGAGGCCCTGCTGCGCAGCCTCGACGGCCTCACCACCGGCCGGGGCACGGCGATCGGCGCGGCCATGCTCAAGTCCGTCGACGCGATCGCCGAGATCGACCCGGAGGTGGCGCCGTCGGATCCCGGTACGGGCACCGATGCGGCCGCCGCGCCGCGGGCCCGGCCGCCCGGCACGTACGCCCCGGAGATCGTCGTGCTGCTCACCGACGGGGCCAACACCACGGGCGTCGAGCCGATCGACGCCGCGAAGACCGCGGCGGAGCGCGGCGTCCGCGTCTACCCGATCGGGTTCGGCACCCGCAACCCGGCGACGATGGTCTGCACGGCGGCCCAGCTCGGCGGCCGCGGCTTCGAGAGCTACGGGGGCGCCAACCCGCCGGTGTCCGGCGGTGGCTACGGCGGGGCCAGCGCCCGCAGCTACCTCGTGGCCGACGAGGGCACCCTGCGCGAGGTGGCGAACCTCACCGGCGGCCAGTACTTCGCCGCCGCCGACGCCGGACGCCTGCAGGACGTGCTCCGCGAGCTCCCGCGCACGGTCGCCACCCAGCAGCGCGACGTCGAGGTGAGCGTCGCACCCCTGGCGCTCGCCGCCGCGCTGATGCTGGGCGCCCTGTGGGCGGCGGGGCGCTGGTCAGTGGGCTCGTGAGCGCGCCGTCAGCGGCTGCTCGAGCCGCAGGAGGGCGGGCACGCTCAGCGCGTTGACGAGGCCGAGCACCAGGAACGGCAGCGCGTGGCCCACGGCGTAGAGACCGCCGAAGAACGCGGGCGCGATCACCGAGGCGGCGGCGAACGAGTACTGGAACGTGGCGAGGTAGCGACCCCTCGCCGCGGCGGGCGCGGCGGCCGCCGCCGCGGCCGTCGAGATCGGCGCGTGCACCGCCTCGGCCACGGTGAAGAGCAGCGTGCCGAGCACCAGCACGACCGTGGCCGTCACCCCGCCGGTGCCGCCGACGATCGCGAGCATGCCGCACCAGAGCACCCACAGCACGGCCGCGCCCGCGATGCTGCGGGTGCGGCGCACGCCGGTGAGCCTGCGCACGAGCGGCGCCGACAACGCCGCGATGAGCACGGCGTTCGCGGCCAGCAGCAGCGCGGTGAGCCACGGCGGCCCGGCGCCGGTGAGCACCACCGTCGGCAGCGCGAGCGCCAGCATCATGCTGGTCATCGCGTAGACGGTGTTGAGCGCGACGAGCCCGAGGTAGGGCCGGTCGCGCAGGAGCTCGCGGTAGCCGACGGGGTCGGCGGCGGTGGCGGCCCGGTGCGGTGCGCGCACGCCGACCGCGACCAGCACGGCGGCCAGCGCCAGGAACACCGCGGCGCCGTAGGCCACCGCGCGGTAGCCCGCCGTGCTCCCGTCCGCGACCACGATCCCGGTGGTGAGACCCCCGAGCGCGAGCCCCGCCGTGCGGGCCGCGTTGCTGATCGCGTACCAGGTGTCGACGCCCACGCCGCCGGGGCGGCCGTCGGCGTAGTCGGCCACGAGGGTGAAGATCGTGCACCAGAACAACCGGACCCCGGCCGCGAGCACCGTGGCGGCCAGCAGGATCCCGACCGGGCCGGTCACGACGGCGAATGCGAGGAACCCCAGCGCCATCGCCGCCTCCGCCGCCACCACCAGGTACCGCGGACCGAACCGGTCCGCCAGCGTGCCCGCCCAGATGGGCAGCGGGAGCGCGACGAGGTTGGCGACGGTGAGCAGCACGCCCACCAGCGCGAGCGGCACGTCGGTGAGCCGCACGAAGTACACGAGCGAGAGCGGGGCGAACAGACCGTTGCCGACCGAGTCCACGGTGAGGGCCGCGACCAGCACGAACCCGCCCCGACTGCGCACGGCCGCCGATGCTTCCACGGAAGGGTGACGGGCTCCACGGCCCTTTCACATCGCGGGTCTAGGGTTGGCGCGCGAAGGGCCGCGACTCGATAGGGAGCATCACGTGGGTGTCAGCCTCGCCAAGGGCGGCAACGTCAGCCTGACCAAGGAGGCCCCCGGCCTCACGAGCGTCCTGGTCGGCCTCGGCTGGGACGTGCGCACCACCACCGGTGCCGATTACGACCTCGACGCGTCCGCGATCATGCTGAACGCCAACGGCAAGGTCATCTCCGACCAGCACTTCGTCTTCTTCAACAACCTCACGAGCCCCGACGGCACGGTCGAGCACACCGGCGACAACCTCACCGGCGAGGGCGAAGGCGACGACGAGATCATCAAGGTGAACCTGTCGGCGATGTCGCTCGACGTCGAGCGGATCGTCTTCCCGGTCAGCATCTACGACGCCGACGCCCGGCGGCAGAGCTTCGGCCAGGTCGCCAACGCCTACATCCGGGTCGTCAACGCCGACAACGACGCCGAACTCACCCGCTTCGACCTCACCGAAGACGCCTCCACCGAGACCGCCATGGTGTTCGGCGAGCTGTACCGCCGGGCGGGGGAGTGGAAGTTCCGCGCCGTCGGCCAGGGCTACGCCTCCGGCCTGCGGGGGATCGCGCTCGACTACGGAGTCAACGTCTGACCGGCGAGTCGCGCATTTCGACACGGTGAGATGCGCTTTCGCCGTCGCGAGATCCGCGACTCGCCGTGGTCAGCGGCGGAAGACCTCCGCCACGGCGGCCATGTCCTCGCCCGCGCGGCCCCCGGCGGCCGCGTCGGCGAACAGGGCGTTCACCGCGGTGATCAGCCGGTCGTCGGCGCCGGTCGCGCGCAGGGCGTCGGCGATGAGCCCGCTGTCCTTGAGCGCGCCGTCCACGGCGAAGGCGGGCGGGTAGTCGCCCGCGATCATCGCGCGGCCCTTGAGCTGCACGTACGGCGCGTCCAGGGCACCGCCTGCGATCGTCTCGAGGAAGAGCTGCGGGTCGAGCCCGAGCTTCTCGGCGAGGGCGATGCTCTGCGCCGTGCCCGTGACCACCGAGAACACCCAGGCGTTGGCCACCAGCTTGAGCCGGTGCGCGGCGCCGGGCTCGTCGCCCACCCACACGGTCTTGGCGCCGATCGCGTCGAACACGGGCGCCACCGCCTCGCGCAGGTCGGTCGGGCCCGCCGCCAGCACGGTGAGCTGGCCCTGCTCGGCGGGCTGCCGGGTGCCCAACACCGGCGCGTCGACGAACCCCACCCCGTGCGCACGGGCGAGCTCGGCCAGCTCGGCGGTGCCGTCGAGGCCGACCGTGCTGGTCTGCGCCCACACCGCGCCCTCGGCCAGCACCGGGAGCGCTCTGCCCATCACCTCCGCGACGGACGCGGCGTCGAACAGCATCGTCACCACGACCGCCGCACCCGCCACCGCGTCCTCGGGCTTCTCGGCGACGCTGATCCCGTCTGCGGCCAGCGCCTGCGCCTTCTCCGCGTGCCGGTTCCAGGCCGACACCGACAGCCCCGCCCGCGCGAGGCTGCGCGCCATGCCCGCACCCATGATCCCGGTGCCCAGCACCGCTACGCGCGTCATCACCAGATCCGCACGCGGTGCTCGGGAGCCGTGTAGAGCGCGTCGCCCGGGTGCACGTCGAACGCCTCGTGGAACGTGTCGAGGTTGGTGACGACGGCGTTGCAGCGCAGGTCGGGCGGGCTGTGCGGATCGATGGTGAGCCTGCGGACGGCCTCGGCCTCGCGGGTGATGATGCGCCAGATCTGGGCCCACCCGAAGAAGACCCGCTGGTAGCCGGTGAGCCCGTCGATCTCGGGGGCCTCCGCGTCGCCGAGCGCGATCTTGTACGCCTTGAGCGCGATCGTGAGGCCGCCGAGGTCGCCGATGTTCTCGCCGACGGTCAGCGCGCCGTTGACCTTGTGGTCGGGCAGGCCCGCGGGGGACAGCGCCGAGTACTGGTCGATGAGCGCCTTGGCGCGGCGGTCGAACTCGGCCCGGTCGGCGGCGTCCCACCAGTCGGTCATGGCGCCGTCGCCGTCGTACTTGCTGCCCTGGTCGTCGAAGCCGTGGCCGATCTCGTGCCCGATCACCGCGCCGATGCCGCCGTAGTTGGCCGCGTCGTCGGCGTCGGGGTCGAAGAACGGCGGCTGCAGGATCGCGGCCGGGAACACGATCTCGTTGAGCCGCGGGTGGTAGTAGGCGTTGACGGTCTGCGGGGTCATGAACCACTCGTCGCGGTCGACCGGCTTGCCGATCTTGGCCAGCTCGCGGTCGGTGAGCCAGGCGCCTGCGCGGAGGACGTTGCCCAGCAGGTCGTCGGCGCGGACGTCGAGGGCGGAGTAGTCCTCCCACTTGTCCGGGTAGCCGATCTTGGGCGTGAACTTGCCGAGCTTCTCCAGCGCCCGCTCGCGGGTGGCCGGGCCCATCCAGTCGAGCGTGGAGATGCTCTGCCGGTAGGCCTCGACGAGGTTCGCGACGAGCGTGATCATGCGCTCCTTCGACGACGCCGGGAAGTGCCGCTCGACGTACAGCCGCCCCACCGCCTCGCCGACCGAGGCCTCCACGAGCGCCACCCCGCGCTTCCACCGGTCCTTGATCTGCGGTGTGCCCGACAGCGTGCGGCCGTAGAAGGCGAAGTCCTGCTGCACGACGGCCTCGGAGAGGAAGTCGGCACAGGCGGAGGCGGTGCGCAGCGCGAGCCACGCCTGCCACTGGGCGAGCGGGCGCTCCTGCCACAGCGTGGCCGCCGCCTCGACGAAGCTGGGCTGGCGCACCACGATCTCGGCGAACGCGCCCTCCGGCGCGCCGAGGCCCTCGAGCCAGGCGTCCCAGGCGAACGCGGGAGCCCGCTCGCGCAGCTCGGCGGCCGTCAGCAGGGTGTAGGTCTTCTCGGCGTCGCGGTTGCTGACCCGGTCCCACGAGGCCGCGGCCAGCGCCGTCTCGAGGTCCATGACGGTCTCGGCGAGCCGCGCGGGGTCGGGGAGGCCCACCAGCTCGGCGAGGCGCTCGAGGTGGGCGAGGTAGGACGTGCGGATCTCGGCGTAGGACTCTTCGCGGTAGTAGGACTCGTCCGGCAGCCCGAGGCCGGACTGGTTCAGGTGCACGAGGTAGCGGTTCGGGTCCTTCGCGTCGGTGGAGACGAACGAGCCGATCAGCGAGGCGCGCCCCTCGCGCTGGCGGCGGCCCAGCACGCGGGCGAGCGCGGTGTGGTCGGGCGCCGCGGCGATCTCGTCGAGCAGCGGACGCAGGGGCTCGACGCCGAGGGCTTCCACCCGCTCGACGTCCATGAAGGAGGCGTAGAGGGCGGCGATGCGCCGCGCGTCGTCGTCGGTCTGCTCGGCCGCGCCTTCGACGATGGCACGCACGTCGGCCTCGGCGCGGTCGCGGAGCATGACGAACGTGCCGTCCTGCGCGCGGTCGTCGGGGATCTCGTGCGTGGCCAGCCAGCGGCCGTTGACGTGCGAGAACAGGTCGTCCTGAGGGCGGACCCCGGCGTCGACCCACGCGAGGTCGATGCCGGTGCGGGCCGCGTTCGCCGAGAGCGTCACCGGTCCATCCTGCCAGGCGCCGTCGGCGGGTACCGGTTTCACCGAACGGCCCCGCGGTCGGCGGCTGCCGTCCTAGCGTGCGCTTCGTGACCGGTCCGGACTACCAGGTGTCGCCCGCCGCCCTCGGTGCGGCCGCGGCCGGTATCGAGGCGGTGGCCGAGCCGGGTGCGGATCGCGGTGTGGTCGCGCTGGGTCCGGTACCCGGCGACGTCGGGCATGCCGGGCTGTCCTCGGTGTTCCTCGTGTTCTGCGACCGCTGGGAGTGGGGTGTGCGGGAGGCCGTGGGCCGCGGCGCGGATCTCGCTTCCGACCTGCGCGCGGCCGCCGACGCTTACGGGTTGGTCGACCGCGACGGTGCGGACCTGCTGGCCCGGCTCGTCTACGACGTGGTGGGCGACCCGGCCGAGGCAGGCGACACGTGGGCGGACGTGGCCGCTGCGGCGCTGCCCGACCGGGAGATGCCGGAGTGGGGCGCTGTCGGCGCGGAGTGGGCCGACACCGCCCGGGATCTCGCCGACCACACGTGGCCCGCGCTGATCGCGCGGGCGTTGGCGGGGGAGAACCCGTTCGCCGGGCAGCTCGACGACCTGCGCCCGATCGTGGAGTGACGGTGCTCGCCGAACCGGAGTTGGGGGAGAGCGCCGATCCGCGGGCGCTGGTCCGGGGCGATCCCGCGGCCGTGCGGGCGACGGCCGAACGCCTCGCCGCATTGGCGGCCGGGTGCGCGGCCACCGCGGGCGGGTTGGACGCGATCGGGGTGCGGGGGTGGAGCGGCGCCGCGGCGTCCGCATTCCGCGAGCGGCACGCGGAGCTGTTCGCTCGGTGGTCGCGGGCGGCGGCCGCCTTCCGGTCGGCCGCGCAGGCGTGGGAGCGGTTCGGGATCGAGCTCGTGGCGGCCCAGGAGCTGGCGGCGGCCGCCGTGGCGCGCTTCTCGACGGCGGGCGGGCCGCTCGCGGCGTGGGCCGGGCTTCTCGGCGTGACGCAGCACGTGGCCGGGCAGGCGTCGGCGGGCCCGGCGGTGTCGGCGCAGGCGCAAGCGGGAGTTGTGCGCGGGACCCCGGCGGAGTCGGCGCTGGCGCACGCGGGTTGGGTTGTGCGCGGGGGCCCGGCGGTGGCGGCGCCGGCGCACGCGGGTCGGGTTGTGCGCGGGCAGGCGCCTGGGGCGTGGGCGACGCCTGATCCGACGCCTGCGGATTCGGCGTTCTCGGCCGGAGCGCAGGTGGCCGACCTCGACGCAGCGCGGCGGATGCTCGCGGAGGCGCGTGCCCGCCGCGACCGGGCTGCCGTCGCTGCGGCGCGCGAGATCGCCGCGGCGGCGGCGCTGGCCCCGAACCCGCCGGGGGACGGCGAGCGCCGGGCCCTCGCCGCGGCCGACTGGGTGCGGGCCAACGGCGTCGCGCTCGGGCACGTCGCCCGGGGCGTGGGCGAGGGCGTCGAAGACCTCGTGCGGTTCACCCGGCTCGTGAACCCGGCCGATCCCTACAACCTCAACCACCCCGGCCGGTTCCTCGCCAACGCCTCGACCGCGCTGGCGGGCGCGGTCGACGACGTCGTGCATCCCGTGCGCCAGGTGGCGGCGTTCGTCGGGCCCGGGTGGGGCTCCGACCCCGCGCGGGCGTACGGCCACCTGCTACCCACCGCAGTGCTGACGGCGGTCACGGGTGCGGGCCGCTCGACCGTCCGAGGGCCGGGCCCCCGACCTGCTCCTGCGGCGCTCGGTGCGACGGAACCGGCTCCGCTGTGGACGGACCCCCGGCCGACCGCTCGACCCTTCACGCCCGCTCCACCACCACCCCCCGCCGCCCTGCCCGCTGCACCTCCACCGCCTGCGGCTCTACCCGCTCCGGCTCGGCCTTCGCCCGATCCGCCCGC
>Ga0207675_100002347_pt1 | contig 18731 bp, 11 predicted proteins | sample KBSSwiS42_FD_184305 | JGI IMG/M metagenome (GOLD analysis project Ga0207675, IMG submission 184305) | Switchgrass rhizosphere microbial communities from Kellogg Biological Station, Michigan, USA - KBS Switchgrass S4-2 (SPAdes) (version 2) | ecosystem: Host-associated > Plants > Roots >...
GTTGTGGGGGACACCCTGCGTGTCGGTACCGTCCGCTCCGAGAGCGTCGAGCGGGAAGAACTGAGCTGGCGGTGTCGCCAGCTGACTGCGCGAGAACTGGAACGAGCCACCCCCCTGCGCGTCGAGCTGCAGCGTGTCGATGACCCGCACGCTCTGGGCCGAGTCCGTGAACCACTGATTGAACGCCGTCGCGATCTGCGCCGCATTCAGCTGCGGCACCTGGCTGTCCGCCGCGGGCTTGCTGCCGTCCAGCGTCCAGGCCCGCCGCGCGGCGGCGCCGGCCCCATCGGGATCGAAGCTGAAGGCGGGATTGACCGCCGGCTTGCACTCCACGTGCGCCAACGCGCCCGCGCCGACACTGCGGCAGGCGAGTTGATTTTGCACCATCCCCGGCAGGCGCGGGCTGGCGCGCGGATCGATCTCGAACTGTGGATGGGCCGCGGTGAAATCGCGATAGATGACCGGCAGCAGGAGCGCATCCCCCAAATCCGCCACCTGATTCGTGCAGACGTAGCCATCCTCGCGCTGGCACGTGGGACTGCACCCATCGTCCGGCTGCGTGTTGCCGTCATCACATTCCTCATCGAGGAACTTCATGCCGTCTCCGCACACCGCCGTGCAGGTGTAGTCGCCGCCGCCTAGCGGGCTGGCGCAGCGCGGCTCGTTCGTGCACGCGGCCGTGCAACCGTCGTAGGGCACGTTGTTCCCGTCGTCGCACTGCTCGCTGCCCTCTTTCCGCTGGTCCTGACAGGTGGTCGTGCGGCACGCGACGCCCGGCGCGTCGCAGGCGAAGCCGGCCTCCAGCCGACACGTGGGGCCGCAGCCGTCGCCCGCGTCCGTGTTGCCGTCGTCACACTTCTCGGAACCGACGATGAGTCCATCCCCGCATTCGGGCTGGCACTTCGCGCCGGGGATGGGGCAGAGCCACCCCTCCTCGATCTGGCAGGTGTCCGAACAGCCGTCTCCGGCGGTCGCGTTGCTGTCGTCGCACTCTTCGCCGAGCGCGATGAAGCCGTCCCCGCACACCGCGGTGGAGACGCACGGCTTGCCGAGCACGGTACAGGCGTAGCCGTTTTCGGTGCGGCAGTTCGCCGAGCAGCCGTCGTTGGCCACGTCGTTGCCGTCGTCGCAGGTCTCGTTCAGCTCGAGCAGCGAGTCGCCGCACACTTCCACCTGCACGCAAGCTTTGCCCGCCTCGCACACGTAACCGGGCTCGACCACGCGGCAGTTGCCGGAGCAGCCGTCCCGGTCGTTCCGGTTGCCGTCGTCGCAGGCTTCATCGGCATCGAGGTTGAAGTCGGCGCAGTCGGGCGGAGGCGGCGCCGTGTACAGCGATTCATCGCCCGTCTCGAGCGCCGTCGGCGGTTCGTCCGATCCCCCTGCGCCCGCGCTGGCAACGTTGTCCCCCTCGTTGCCGCGGATCACCGTGACCGTGTCACCGGCCGAGGAGCCCGGGCTGCAACCATCAACCGTCAGAGCAGCGGCCGCGAGCAAGAAGGCGGACGCCGAAATTCGCGAGAGCCAGGGTGAACCGGGAGAAGCAGGTTGTTGCATTGACGTTCCACGGAACAAGTGTCGGCAAAGGGAAGAGATAGAGTGGGCAGGAGATAGTGGAGGATAGAGCGGGGCCGCTGGAGTGTATGCCACCCCACACGCAACCACCCACCAGGGAGCAGCTCACCCGAAGAAGACCGACCTTCCAACCATACACGGAACCCCCGGCAGGAGCCAGCGGAGTGGGTCGCCCGGAAGGGCTGGCTTTCCCGGCTCGTTCGCGTTCTGGAGTGACCTGCTGCCGGCCCCGAGCGGCACACTGCGACCGGGTCTTTCCGCCCGGTTTGGAACAATGGCAGCATACGCGGCCCATGGACGCTCACTCGCCGCCCGTCGCCCCGCCGCCGAACGCCCTCTCCGCCAACTCCATCCGGCTACCGCCACTGCCGCGGCGCGTGTTCTGCAATCGCACGCTGAACCTGCGTTCCATCCAGGTCGTGGGCTGCGACATGGACTACACGCTCGTGCACTACGACAGTGAGCGCTGGGAACAGAGCGCCTACGAGCACATGCAGCGGGCCTTCGAAGCGCGCGGCTGGCCCGTGCATCAACTGCGCTTCGACCCCGACCTGGCCTCGCTCGGACTGGTCATCGATCTGGAACGCGGCAACCTGGTCAAAGCCAACCGCTTCGGCCACGTGCGCAACGCCTGCCACGGCACGGCCATGCTCGACTTCGAAGCCTGGCGCGCGGCATACGGCACGGCGCCCATCGACCTCGCCGAGGGTCGCTGGCAGTTCATGAATACGTTGTTTTCGCTGTCGGAGGCCTGCCTGTACATGCAGCTCGTCGACTTGCTGGATCTGGGCCGCCTGGAGCCGGGGCTCAGCTACCGCGCGCTGTACGCCGAGGTGCGGCGCGTGCTGGATGCCACGCATCTCGAAGGCGAGCTCAAGGCCGAGATCCTCTCCGACCCGAGTCGCTACGTGCTCCTGGACGAAGAGCTGCCGAAGGCGCTCTGGGAGCTCAAGGCCGCGGGCAAGCAGCTGCTGCTGATCACCAACTCCGAGTGGTCCTACACGCAGAGCATGATGAGCTACGCGTTCGATCGCTTCCTGCCGAACCGCAACTGGCGCGAGCTGTTCACGCTCGTGATCGTGCAAGCGCGCAAGCCGGAGTTCTTCTCGCGGCGCGCGCCGGTATTTCGACTCGTGGCGGAGCCGAGCCTGTACACGCCGCACATCGGCCCGTTGAGAGCCGGGGAGGTGTACCTCGGCGGCGACGCGCGCAGCGTGGAGTCGAGCCTGGGCGTCGAGCCCGACCACATCCTGTACATCGGCGATCACATCTTCGCCGACGTGCACGTGAGCAAGGACCTGCTGCGCTGGCGCACGGCGCTGATCGTGCGCGAGCTCGAACGGGAGCTCGAGGCACTGGTCGCGTTTCGTCCCGGCCAGGTGCAGCTGGACGTGGCCATGACCGAGAAGGTGCTGCTCGAGCATCAGCTCTCGGGGCTGCGCCTCGAGCTCTTGCGCAACCAGCGCCAGCCGCCGCCGGGCTTCGACGCCGAGCGCTCCAACAGCGAGATCCGCGCGCTGCGCAGCCGTCTGGTCGATCTCGATCAGCGCATCGCGCCGCTCGCGCGCCAGTCGAGCGAGCTGTTGAACGAGCGCTGGGGACCGATCATGCGCTGCGGCAGCGACAAGAGCCACCTGGCGCGCCAGATCGAGCGCTACGCCGACGTGTACATGTCGCGCGTCTCCAACCTGCTGGCGTACACGCCCTTCGCGTACCTGCGCGCGCCGCGCGTCAACCTACCGCACGAGATCGATCTGGGTTGAGCGGTCAGCCTTTTGCGCCAAAGAGGCACGAGCTGGGTGACATGGAGCAGACCTGCCAGCCCCTGGAGCCTCGCAGAGCCGCTGTACTTCTGACCAGGCCCTGAGCGTCGTTTTTGCGCAACCGGGCTCGCGGCGTGGGCGATAGTCCCCTGGATGACCCGGTCGCTTTGGCCATTTCTGCTGCTTCTGGGGGTCATGACGTGGTGGCGAACGGCCAAGGCGCAGCCCATGCTGCAACAGGTCGCCACGGACGCGGCCGTGACCGTGGCCGTGCCCGAGGGTCTGCGCGCGACACCAGGGCTCTCGGCCTTGCCCGACACTCCCCCGCTGGTGGTGGGCCTGGCGACCTTCACGGACGACGGCGAGAAACCCCTCAGCATTCAGATCCGCAGGGGCGAGCCGCACGGCTGGGAGAGCTTGCCCGCGGCCAGTGCCGAGGTGGCCGCCGAGTGGACCAAGCGCTTTGCGGCGGGGTTGCAACTGCCGGAGGCGTACGACTTCACGCCTGGGCAATACGACGCCGAACGGGGCGCCCTCAGTCTGCACTACAAGGTCGTCGGGCCCTCGTCGGCGCGCCTGATGCAGCGCTTGCCGAATTCGCATCCGCTCTGGGCTGCCACGCTCGCGGAGGGAGAAGACCCAGGGGTCGCCAAGTGCGTGCTCGACGCGCTGCTCGTCGGCCAACCCTCGGCGTCCCCAGTCGAGCTCCGAGCGCGCACGGGTATCACAGCCGCGGTGTGCAGCCTGCCCGAAGCCCTGGTCGTTGAATACCTCCAGCAACTGGGCACTGCCGAGTTTGCGCCGGCGGTCACCACCGTCACGTACATCTCGTTCTTCACGCGGCTCGGCACGATCGGGGCGCTGATCATGGCTCCGCTCGAGCGGCAGGACGCCGTCGACGAAGCCGCGGCACTGATCTGGCGTGAGACGGAGGTCGCCGAGGATGCGCGGCTGCCGACCGCGTCTCGCATCGATCTGGTTGGGCTTGCCCAGCTCGGGGGCATCGTGCTCGGCGCGTTCCTCGGTGTGCTCGTGTTGGGCGGCGCGCTGTCCTGGTTGCTCGTGCAGTTCCGACTGCGAGCACCGCTCGCCGTGGGAAGCACGCTGGGACTTTTGTGGGCGCTCTCGCTGCTCGGTTGGTTGCGCGGCGGCTTCCGGCTGGAGGGTGCACTGCAGGTCGGTGGCTACCTGCTGGCGAGCGCGCTCGCGTTCCGCCCGCTCGTGCGCTGGCTGTCGTCGCGCGGCGGCACGCCGCTGGGCGGCTCGCCACGGGGGCGTGCGCGCGCGCTGCGTCGTTCCCGCGGTCTGACGACCGTCGAATACATCGTGATCCTGGTGCTCATGGCCTGCGTCGCCATCGGCGCGTGGCGGATCTTCGGCGACAACGTAAGGAAGGCCATCTTCAACAGCAGCGAGCAACTCGACTCGCTGGCGAACACACCGCTCGCTGACTTCGGCCCGAGCGGAGCCGACTCGCGAGAGCCGTCCGCGCGCGCCGCGCAAGCGCCGAAGGATTCGCGCGGCAGCGACCCTTCGAGCGGCGACAGGGCTAACACTGCCGGGCCCGCACGGCGCAGCGGAGCGGACGCTCCGGGCGGGGGCGCGAGACAACCGGCGCGAGGCGCCGCCGGCGCGACGGTTCCGACGGCGCCGCGCGACTCTGGCAGCGCACGGCCCGGCGCGGAGTCGCGCGGCAACCCCGTGCAGGCCGCTGGAACGGGCGTGGGGCAAGGCATCCTTCCCGGGCCCGTGGTCCCACCGCTAGCTCCCCGCGCCGAGCTGCCACCGAACGCCGGCCGCGTGCTCGCTAGCGCCGCGAAAGAGCCCTCCCTGCTGCTGCGCGGAACGGACCTCGCCACCGATCTAGTGCCCTGGGTCAGCAACGCGAAGGACGCGGCCATTGCGGTCACCGGCGTCAATCCCGTCACGGGCGAGCAGGTCGGCACCTTGGGGCGAGTCTTGTCCGGAGTGTTTGCCGTTCCCGGCGCCGGTAACCTGCTCAAGTATGTCGGCAAGGGCGGCAAGTACGTGTTCAAGGGCGGCAAGGCCGCCTACGAAGCGGTCCAAACTGCGCGCGCCGCGAGTAAGGTCGCCAAAGCCGCCGAAGCTGTCGGCAAGGCCGCCGAGCGCGAAGTCGCGCAGGGGCTAGAGCGGCAGGCAGAACGGCAGATCGCGAAACAGGCGGAGGAGCGGGCCGCGAACGAGGCTGCTGCCGCGGGAGCCGCTGCGGCGTCGCGCAGGTTGAAGACGGAGGCTGACCAAGCCGTCTTCTGGTCCGGTATCCCAGGTCAAGACAAACAGGCCGCCGCATGGGTGCAACAACACGGAGGGACCACTCTGGAAAACCAGCTGCAAAAGCATGGCATCGAGCTGCCCCCCTTCGACCGTACCAAGCCGGAGTCGGTCGCCGCGTGGCGGAAGGCCTCGAAGGAGTTCGCCGAGGGAGCTAGCGGTAAGGTACGCGTCCTGCAAGAGGATGCAGTAGGTGTCAAATCAGTATGGGGAGAGGTCGAATACCGTGCCCTGATTGAGAACCCCAAGGTCACGTCGATCACCGCGATCGACCCCAGAACCGGAGTGGAGACGCTGCTATGGAAAAGATAAATCGAAGCGACGCCGACCTCGTGAGCGAGGCACTGGTGCTCTGGGTCGGACCGATTCCTTCCGCGGGGTACGATGGCGAAGCTGCCCTGGTCAAACGTTTTGGAGCGCAGGAGGCCGCGAAGCTGCTGCCGAACGTCCGTGCCCTGGAGAAGGAATTTTTCTCCAGTGATGCTCGCCACGTCGCAGCGAATCTCGAAGAGATGGGCGATCGCGCAATCGCCGATTTCAGGCGCGTACACCCCGAAATCTCGGACGAGGCGCTGAACGCACTCGCCAACCATTATGCGTTCGCCTTCAAGTGATTGAGCTCGCGATCTCCAGTCGTAGCGATCTCGGTCAGTTGGTACTTCACGCCGTCGTCGGTGATGCCGAGCGGGCTTTGCGCCGCGCGGAGTGGCACAAAGCCCGCTCGCCCAACCCTCTCTCCAGGAGTCACTCTGCTCGCGCAGATCCGCTATCGTGGCTGCTTCTTCGTGAAGGGATTCCCGCATGTTTAGCTCACTCTCGTGCCCGGCTCGCAAGCTGAGATCTCTACTGCTCGGTCTGGCTCTCGGTTGCGCTGGGTCGCCCGCTGGCTCGGGAGCAGTCGCCAGCTCTGCCTCGGTGGCCCCGGGGCAGGCCCCCGCCGCAGTGGTCCCGATCTCGCCAGCCCTGCCGCTCGATCCGAGTGTGACCACCGGCAAGCTGGAGAACGGCTTCAGCTACTTTCTGAAGCGGCAGAAGCCGAAGGACCAGCGCGTGCAGTTGCTGCTCGTGGTGAGCGCCGGCTCGCTGAATGAGGAGGACAATCAGCGCGGCGTGGCGCACTTCGTCGAGCACATGGCCTTCAACGGCACGCGGCGCTTCTCGAAGCAGGCGATCATGGATTTCTTCGAGAAGAGCGGCATCACGTTCGGCTCGGATCTGAACGCTTCGACGGGCTACGACCGCACGCAGTATCAGCTCAGCATTCCGACGGACGATGCGAAGCTCTTGGCGACGGCACTCGACATCCTGGAGGACTGGGCGCAGAGTGTGGCGTTCGCGCCCGACTCGGTGCAGAGCGAGCGCCCGATCGTGCTTGCTGAGTGGCTCGCCCGACAGGGGATGGGCAAGCGGGTCGGCGACCAGACCCGTGACTTGCTGCTGGCGGGTTCGCGCTATGTGAAGCGGGAGCCGATCGGAGACAAGGCGACGCTCGAGCAAATCGATGCGCAGCGGTTGCTCTCCTTTTACCAGCGCTGGTATCGGCCGGAGCGCATGGCGATGGTCGCGGTCGGCGACATCGATCCGAAGGTCTTGGAGCAGGCGCTGCGCGAGCGCTTCTCCAAGCTCGCCATGGGCTCGCCCGAGAGCCCGCCCAACGCGGACATCGCCGTGGGCAAGGAACCCATTGCGGCCATCATCACCGATCCGGAATTGCCGGCATCCTCGGTTGCCGTGTTGTTCAAGGCGCCCGGGCATCCACTGCGGACCGAGGCCGACTATCGCGAGCGCCTGTTGGCGGGCATGACGACGCAGTCGCTCAACCGTCGGCTGGCCGAGATCTCGCAGCGCCCGGATGCGCCCTTCACGGGCGCATCCAGCAGCATCGTGCAAGGTATGATGGGCAAGCTGGACTGGATGAATATCGGCGCGCGGGCGAAGTCCGGGCAGATCCCGACGAGCCTCGACGTGCTCTTGACCGAGGTCGAACGCGTCGAACGCCACGGCTTCACCAGTAGTGAGATCGATCGCGTCAAGAACGAGTACGTGCGCTCGTTCGAGCACGCGGTCGAGGCGCGCGAGACGACCTCGATCGTGTCGCTCGCCTATGCGCTGGGCAATCTGTTCGTGAGCGGGGACGCGGTCACGGCTCCCGAGTTCGATCGGGAGCTCGGGACGCGCCTGCTCGGGCAGATCAGCCGAGCGGACGTGACGCAGGCGGCGGTGGAGCGCTTGCGCAGCGGCCAACAGATCGTGATCGCGAGCGGGGCCGCACGCGATGCCATGCCGGAAAAAGCCAGCCTGCTCGCCGCGCTGGGTAAGGCCAAGAGCCAGCAGCTGGAGGCGTATCAGGACCAGGTCGTTGCCACCAACCTGTTGCCCGAGGCGCCCACGCCGGGTCGCATCGTGAGCGAGAAGCGCATCGAAGAGGTGGGCGTGACGGTGTGGGGACTGTCCAATGGCGCGCGGGTCGTGCTCAAGCCCACGGACTTTTCGAGCGACGAGGTGGTGGAGCAATCGACCAGCTTTGGTGGCAACGCGCGCGTGAGTAAGAAAGACTATTTCTCGGCGAACTTCGCGGCGCAGATCGTGCGCGCTGGCGGCGTGGGGCAGTTCGACCTCCAGGCCCTGGGCCGGACGCTGGCGGGCAAGGTGGTGAGCGTGTCGCCCTGGATCGATGAGTTGGCCGAGGGCATCGGCGCCCGCGCGGCTCCCAAGGACGTGGAGACGATGTTCCAGCTCATCTATCTGTACGCCACCGCGCCGCGCCGCGATGAGCCGGCGTTCGAGGCGCTGCGTGCTGGGCTGCGCGAGCAGCTGCGCAATCGCGACCTGGATCCGGGCTCGGTATTCGGCGACGCGGTCGCGAAGAAGCTCTGGGGGGAGGAGCCTCGCCGCTTGGTTCCGACGGCGGCTGCCGTGGACCAGGTGCAGCTAGACACGGCCCTGAAATTCTACGCGGACCGCTTCGCGGACGTGAGCGACTTCACGTTCGTGTTCGTCGGCAAGATCGACGAAGCTGCGTTCCGGCCCCTGGTGGAGCGCTACCTGGCGAGCCTGCCCGGCAAGGGCCGCAAGGAGACCTTCAAGGACCTCGGGCTGCACGTGCGCAAGGGTGTGACCAAAGTCACGGTCCGGGCTGGTAAGGAGGACAAGGAGTCCGTCGTGTTGATGTTCCACGGCGATTCACCCTGGTCGGAGTTCGCGCACACGGATCTGGTGTCGCTCGATATGTATCTGACGATCCGCATCCGTGAAGTGTTGCGAGAGCGGCTCGGTGGCGTGTACACGCCGCGCATTTCCTCCAGCTTCGGCCGCCTGCCGTTCAACACCTATAGCTTGAGCATCAGCTTCGACTGCAAGCCGAATGAGGCGGACAAGCTGGAGCAAGCTGCGCGGGACGTGATCGCGGAGGTGAAGAAGTCGGGGATTGAGGCGAGCTACGTGGAGAAGGTCAAGAGCGAGCGCACGCGCGGCCTCGAGCAGTCGTATCGAACGAATGGCTTCTGGCTCGACCGCTTGCTGGACAAGTACCGGATGAACGAGGATCCGAGGAACATTCTGATCCTGCACGAGCTCACCAAGCGCGTCACGAGCGACAACGTGCGCCTCGCGGCCAAGAAGTTCCTGCGGGACGACCAGTACCTCGAGGCACGGCTGCTGCCGGCCGCGCCGTCGGCGGCTTCGCCAGCGCCGGCCGCGCCGTCACCCACTTCGCCCGTGGCCCCAAAGCCCGGGGCCCCGTCCACGGCGCAGCCCAAGCCCGCGGCGGGCCGGGCAGCTCCCGCGCAGAGCTCCAACGCCGCGCAGACTCGCGCGAACTGAGCCGCGGGCGGCGCGCAGGCTGCCGCCCGAGCAGCATTGCGTGGCGCCTTTTTGGCTCGCTCGGTTCGGCCACACTTCTGTCGGGCGCCTGTTGCTCGGCATCGCCACGCTGGCGTCCGGCGCGGTGTGGCTCGGCATCGCGATTCACTGAGCAGAGCGACCCGGGGCTCTTCAGCTTTCGTGCTTCAAGCGTCGATGGTCACCGCCAGCGCCGCGACGTAGCCCGCTGACGCGCTGCCCGTGACGATGGGCGTCTCGAGCGTGGCGCCGTCCCGGAACACCATGTCCGTCGCGAGGCTGAGCATCGCGAGGTTGTTCACGCTCGCCTCGTAGCCGCTGGTCGTGAAGACCTCATCGCAGTCGTCTTCCGGCAGAGCCAGCTGAGAGGTAGCGACCGCGTTGCGCCCGCTCGTGGCCGCTGCGAGCCCGGAGTACACCTCGAAGTGAATGTGAGGCCAGCGCCCCGGATAGCACGCCGGGAAGATGGTCAGGAACTCCACGACGCCCTGGTCGTCCGTCACTTGCACGCCGCGCAGGTAGTTTTCGGCGGTCGCGCCCGCCGAGTACATCGAGTAGCGACCTTCGCGGTCGCAGTGCCAGATGTACACGGCGTAACCTGCGAGCGGCGAGCAGCTGGCATCTCGGATCGTGAGCCGCACCGTCAGTGGCACGCCCTGGGCCGTGCCCGATGCTCCGCCCACGCTGCTGCGCACGTCGCTGCGCACGATGCCTTCGAGCGTGAGCGCGTTCGTCCCGTTGTTGTTCGTGCCGTCCCCCGGATACGGGCCCGCCGTCTCCTCCGGGATGATGCCGTTGCAGCTTCCGTGCGCGGCGGTCGTCGTCGTGCCGTCCGCGCTCTCGTCTTCGCCCGAGCTGCCGCCACAAGCGACGAGCCCGGCCGTGTACGCAGCCCACTGCAACAGACGCCGGCGCCCGAGCAGCTGTTTCCAGACCTGCAGGTCTTCGCTCAAACCTCGGTCGAAGGGGCCCCGCTCGTGATCGTGTCCTGACATGCTGTCGCTCCCTTGCTTGGTGTAAGCTCGACAGGCAAGCCAGCGAAAGCGTTAGAGCCCATCCCGCCTCCGGCCCGCGCACCGGCGCCCTGGCGCTGCCCGCTCGAAGCGACCCGCGTGCACGACTGGCTCATTCGCCCAACCGTCGCGGTCCCGCCGTCGCGCTGACGGCCCCGCTTGAGTCCCCGCGCCCTGTCCGCTATCTCGGGTCCGGACGTCGCTCACGCGACCCCGAAAGGAAAGAAGCAGCATGTGGGGCATCGACCGTCTATCCGCGGGTGAGCTGGGCAACACCCGGCGTCGCCTGCGCAACTCCTCCGTGGCGCTGCTCTCGCAGGCCTCTGCCGTCGATCGCCACGGCCGACCCGTGCTCGACGTGCTCGAAGAGCTCGGCGTGCGCCCGCTGCGCATCTTTGCCGGAGAGCACGGCTTCGACGGCGTCGCGCAGGCGGAGGAGGCAGTACCCAGCCGAGCGCGCGAGCTGGCGGAAGCCGCGCGGGCCGCACCGCAGCTGCCGCCCGAGGCGGAACGAGTCCTGGGAGACGCGGCGGTCATCTCCGCGCTCGATACCGCCTCGGGGCCGCCGCCGACCGCACCCGCAGCGGGAGAAGACGCGGAGGAGGCCGCACCGCGAGCGGCGTCGCTGCCACCCCCGATCATCAGCCTGTACGGGAACGATCGCGCGTCGCTGTCGCCCCAGCCCGAGCACTTGGCGGGGCTCGACGTGCTGCTCATCGATCTGATGGATGTGGGCAGTCGCTACTACACGTTCGTCTGGACGGCGCTGCTCGCCGCTCGCGCCGCGGCACAGGCCGGGGTGCACACGCTGGTGCTCGACCGCCCCAATCCGATCTCGGGCGACCCGAACAGCGTGGAGGGCGCGCCGCAGGCCCCCGGCTACACGTCTTTCGTCGGGTTGGAGTCGATCCCGATCCGGCACGCCATGACGGTCGCGGAGCTGATCGTGCACTTCATCGCGCGCGACGGCCACGCCCTCGGCCCGGATGGTGCGCTGTCTGTCGTGGCGCCGCGTGGCTGGGAGCGTTTGCGTACCGCGCGAGCCTGGACACGGCCCTTTGTGGCACCGTCGCCGAACATGCCGAGTGTCGAAACGGCGCTGGTCTATCCGGGCGGCTGTTTGATCGAGGGCACCAACCTGTCCGAAGGTCGCGGCACCACCCTGCCCTTCCAGACGGTGGGTGCCCCATTTCTAGACGGCCCGGCGCTCGCTCGCGCGCTGGTGGAGGCACGGCTGCCGGGCGTGATGGTGCGACCGCAGTCCTTTCGCCCCACCTTCGACAAGCACTCCGGCAAGCTCTGTCACGGAGTGGTGCTCCACGTCACCGATCCGCAGTTGTTCCGACCCGTGACGACGTATCTGACGTTGCTCGTGCTGGCGCGACGTCAAGCTCCGGAGGCGTTCGAATTCCTCAGCCGCGCGTACGAATTCGAGACGCAGATCCCCGCCTTCGATTTGCTGACCGGTTCGGATGCGGCGCGCAAAGCGTTGCTCGCCGGAGCATCGGTAGAGGACGTCGTCGGCCTGGTCGCTCCCGTAGGCGAAGATTGGTACGAGCAACTTCGGAACAGTGAAGGATTGATCGCGAAGGCACACGCCTGACCGCAGAGTCGCGCGCGCAGGCTCGTTTGCCTCACGCTTGCACGATTCAAATCCAGATTTGAAAGACGCGCTCACAACGATGAGCGCTAGAGCACGAGAATCACGATCGCCGCGCTCTGGCATGAGCCGTGCAGCTATTGCGGGCAGAGGCGACGCACCGAAGCCGATGCGCACCTCGCTGTGTTATGCGCGGGTCATGTCCCCTTACCCCCCCCCGGGGGACGGACCCGTGCACCTATTCCGGAGAGGCGCATCGGCGCTTCTCTTCAAGCTGTGAGCGGCGGCGGCTCTTTCCCCCCCAAGGGCCGTCGCTGTTCTCTTTTTCAACACTCTGAGCGGCGACGGCTCTTTCCCCCCCAGGAGCCGTCGCTGTTCTCTTTTTTCAACACTCCGAGCGGCGACGGCTCTTTCCCCCCCAGGAGCCGTCGCCGCTTTTTTTTGTCCACAGCCCGCCTGCCCGCCATCGGCTGCCCGAGCGCCCGCGCCTCGCTCGGGAGCACCGCGGTGAGTCGCTCGAGCCCCGTCCGCGAGGCCGCTCCCGGCAGCCACCTCCCGACCAGCTAGCAGGGGGCCGGCGGTCCGCTGAATTCCCACCCACCATTTGCCACACAATTTGGGATAGTGGTCGCCATGACGCGGCCTCGGCTAGGCGTTCCGGATCTCGGCATCGGCGTGGGCCTGCGCGTGCCTCACTACCGGTACATCCTGAGTCAGCATCCCGCCGTCGACTTCTTCGAGATCATCAGTGAAAACTTCATGGTCGAGGGCGGCAAGCCGCTCTTCCACCTGGAGCGCGTGCTGGAGCGCTACCCGCTGATCCAGCACGGGGTCTCCCTGAGCATCGGCGGGCCCGACGCGCCCGATCCGGCGTACCTGGCGCGGCTCAAGCAACTGGTGCGCAAGGTGAAGCCGGCCTGGCTCAGCGATCATTTCTGCTGGTGCGGCGTGCCGGGAGCCCACCTGCACGATCTGCTGCCATTGCCTTATACATGGGAAGCGGTGGCCCGAGTGGCCGAGCGTGCCCGCTACGTGCAGGACTACCTGGAGGTGCCGTTCGCGCTCGAAAACACCTCCAGCTACATGGCCTACAGCTCGAGCGAGATGACGGAGTGGCAGTTCATCTCGGAGGTTGCCGAGCGCGCGGACATCGGGCTGATGTTCGACGTGAACAACGTGTACGTGTCGGCCTATAACCACGGCTTCGACGCGCGCGAGTTCATTGCATCGGTGCCGCACGAGCGCATCGTGCAGATCCACCTCGCCGGCCACACCAACCTCGGCAAGTACATCATCGATACCCACCGTGGGCACGTGATCGATGAAGTCTGGGACTTGTACCGGGAGACGCTCCGGCACACGGGCTCGGTCTCCACGCTGATCGAGTGGGACGACGAGATTCCAGACTGGCCGGTGCTGGCGGCTGAAGCGGAAAAGGCCCGAGCGGCGCGCGACGCGACGCTCGGGGTCGCAACGTCCCCAGGCGCGCTGCCAGACGCCGACGGGAGCCCAGTGTCGGTGGTGGGCCGCCACTTGCTTCATCCTGGCAGCGCGAATCATGGCGGCCCGCGAGAGCTGGCTGCACTGGAAGATAACAGCCTCGGAGCAGCGGTCGCCGAGTGAGCGGGCTCACGGAGCTGCAGCACTGGGTGGTGCGCCACCTGCAAGCCCAGCGGGCCCTGCCCCGCGACGCGAGGATTCGTTCCGAGGCAGCCGACCGACTCACCGGCAACGAGCGACTCGAGCCGGTGGAGCAGCTCGAGATCTACCGGGAGCAGTTCTGGCTGCGCCACACCGCGTCGTTGGTTGAAGACTTCCCCGGACTGGGAGGGATCCTGGGGCAGGGCGACTGGGAACGACTCGTCGAAGGATACCTCCAGGCGTTCACGCCGAGCAGCTGGACGCTGCGCGAGCTGGGGCGCCGTTTTCCCGACTATGTGGCGCGCTTTCCCGACCTCGCCCAGCGCAGCCTGTGCAGCGACATGGCCCGCCTGGAGTGGTCTTTCATCGAGCTTTTCGACGCGGCCGACTGCCCGCCCCTCGATCTGCAGAAGCTCGCCACGTTGCCCGCGGACGTGCTCGAAACGGGACACATCATCCTCAACCCAGCGCTCCGGCTGCTCGAGGTCAACTACCCCGTTGCGGACCTGAGGATGCGATTACTGGAAAGTCGCAGGAATGGGCATGAGGGTCGGGGTGTAGAGCTTCCAGACCCCCTGGCACAGCAACTCGTCCTTTATCGCGCGAGCGATCGCAGGCTCTACCACCGACCGGTGAGTCCCGAGGCGTTCGCGCTGCTCTCCGCGCTCGATCGGCGGCTCTCGCTCGTGGGCGCCTGCGAGCATGCGCTGGCGGCTTGGCCCGAGCATGCCGAGCGGCTGCAGGAGAACGTCGCAGCTTGGTTCCAGGCATGGGCGAGGCGCGGCTGGATCGTGGATGTCGTCCCGGGGCCGGCAGCGAGCGTGGGCCCCACGGGGGGCTGAGGCGAAACAGACCTGACAGGTCGCCTTGCCCGTGGGCCGAACTCTTGCTAGGGAAATTTGAAGTGGCTCGCGTGCACGACCTCCTGGAGCAGGCGGCACGACAGCGAACCGCTGCGCTGATGGGCATCGTCAACGTCACGCCCGATTCGTTCTTCGACGGCGGGCGCTACGAGACACCGGAGGCGGCGCGGGAGCGTGTCGGTCGTTTGCTCGCCGAAGGTGCGGATATCCTGGATATCGGCGGCGAGTCTTCCAAGCCGGGCGCCCCTCGCGTCAGCGCCGAGCAACAGATCGCGCGCATCGGGAGCGCGCTCGCCTGCGCAGTGGCCCAGGGGGCGCTGATCTCGGTCGACACCGCGAGCCCGGCCGTCGCGAGCTTCGCGCTCGAACACGGCGCGCACGTGGTCAACGACGTGACGTGCCTGAGCGATCCGGGGCTGGCAGCGGTCGTGGCGCAGCACGACGCTTATCTGATCGTTTCCCACGCCCGGGCGCATCAGAGTGAGATGCGAGATTTCTCGGACTGGCCCGACGACGCCTACTCGGACATCGCAGGCGAAGTCCGGCGCGAGCTCGAGCTCGCGCGCGAGCGAGCCGTGGCGCGCGGCGTGCGCCGCGAGCGGGTCTGGTTCGACCCCGGGCTCGGCTTCTCCAAGAATGCGCGGCATTCCCTGGAGCTGTTGTCGCGGCTGGCGGAGCTCGCGGCCGACGGTACACCATTAGTGGTGGGCACGGGACGCAAGTCCTTCATCAAAAAGCTGGATGGCAGCGGCCCCGCGGATCGCCTGGGTGGCACCATCGCCGCATCGGTCTGGGCTGCCCGACGAGGCGCGCAGATCGTGCGCGTGCACGACGTGGCCGCGGTCCGGCAAGCGCTCTTGGTCGAGGCAGCGCTGGCGCGCTCGGGCAGCATGGCAGCGAGCCCGCCATGATGGAGGAGCTGTTCAGCCATGTCTTGCAGCGCGCGCTCACCGAGTTGCTGCGCGACGCGGCCGATCTGCTCATCACCTACTATCTGATCTACCGCGTCTTGCTCGTGTTGCGCGGCACGCGCGCCGTGCAGATCGGCCTCGGGCTCGCGTTCCTGATCGTGCTGTACGGCGTCTCGAAGTACTTCGAGCTCGGTACGCTGTTCGCCATCCTGGGCACGGTGCTGCCGAGCGCCATCCTGATCATCGTGGTGGTATTTCAGGATGACATCCGCCGCGGGCTGATGCGCATGGGCAGCGGGGCCTTTCTCGGCACCGGGCGCTACCAAGAGGTACGGGTCATCGACGAGGTGATCTCGGCAGCGACCGAGCTGGCGCGCCATAGGATGGGGGCAATCATCGCCTTCGAGCAGGACGCCAACCTGGACGAGTTCGTGGGCTCGCACAAAGGCACGGAGATCGACGCGGCCGTGACGAGCCAGCTCCTGGTGTCGCTGTTCGTGCCCGAGGCGATGAACAAGTTGCACGACGGCGCCGTCATCATCCGCGATCTGCGCATCGCCAAGGCAGGCGTGTTCTTTCCGTTCACGCAAGGTCGGGTGATCGACGAGAGCTTTGGCTCCCGGCACCGAGCGGCGCTCGGCATCACCGAGGAAACGGACGCGGTGCTGGTCGTGGTCAGCGAAGAGCGCGGGTCGGTCAGCTTCTGCTTCAACGGCAACATCGTCTCGGATCTGGACGGGCCGCGCTTGCGCGCCGCGCTCGAGGGCATTTTCTCGCCCAAGAAGTCGCCCAAGCGGCCCGGCGCCGAGCGTTTGTGGTCGATGCTGCCCTCGCAGCTGCTGCGGCGTCGCTCCCGGGTGCCCGGCGTCAGCATCGGCAAGGAGCCAGCGCCGAGCGAGGCACCGCCATCGGTGCGCATCCGTGCCACGATGCCGTCCGGAATGCCGTCGGGCTTGCACCCACCGGTCAGCTCCGTCGGCCCCGACGGTTCGCCGCTCCCGGCGACCACCAAGCCGCTGCGCAAGGCCGCTGTCAAGACGGGCGAAGGCAGCAAGAGCGGCCCTGCCCCGGAGCCGCCGATCCCGCCGCGCGCCCCGGATGAGTCGACATGAGGACGCGCGCCTCGGGACTGATGAACCGCCTGCTGCGCTGGTTGCGCGCGGCGATGAGCGAAAACCTGGGCCTCAAGGCGCTGAGCTTCGCGATCGCGCTCGGCCTGACGGCGTACCAGCGCGGTTCGGAGAACGAACAGCAGCGGACCGTGCCCGTCGAATTGATCGTGCGCTTGCCGCCTACCGAAGCGCACCGTGAGTTGATGACGGTGGTGCCGCCCAGCATCCACGTCACGGTGCGCGGCAGCACGCGCGCGCTCGACCAATTGATCCAGTCCGGTGTGCCGCCCGTGGAGGTGGATCTGCGCGGCGGGGACGTGCCCGCGATTCGCTTCGAGGGCGACATGTTCGCCATGCCGCCCGGAGTGAAGGTCAACATCATCGATCCGGCCAGCATCCAGCTGGAGTGGCAGAACGTGGTGGAACGAAGCGTGCCGATCCAGGCCTCTGTGACGGGGCCGGTGGCGGGTGGCTACATCGTGCAAAGTGTAAAGGTCGACCCGACCAGCATCCTGGTGATGGGCCCTGCCAGCACGGTGGAAGTGATGCAGTTCGTGCGGGTGGCGGCCTTCGACGTATCGGGCAAGACCGACGGCGTCTACCGGCACCGCCTCAAGCTCGACCCTCCGGGCCAGCTCCTGTCGTACCTCGGTCCCGACAGCGCAACCGTGGAAGTGACCATCGCGCGGCAGCTCGTGCAGCGCAAGTTCACCAAGCGCAACGTCGTGGTGCTCGGCCCCGGCCGCGTAAAGACGGAACCCACAGGCGTCGACGTGACGGTGACCGGGACGCCCGAGGTGATCAACGGCCTGCGCGACGAGATGGTGGTGCCGCGCGTCGACATCACGGCCGCGCCACAGGACCTGCGCGATCAGCACCACGGCTCGGCGGTGTTGCCGGTGCGCGTCGATCTCGGGCGCGTCGAGGTCGAAATTCAGCCGCCCAGCGTCACCGTCATCTGGTGACGGCTCAGCGCTGAGCGCGAGCCGTCGGGGCCTGGTAGCCCACCTCGCTGAAGTCCATTCCGAGCGACGCGCCGTTTTCGTCCAGCACGTCCACTCGCACCATCCAGGGCCCTGGCCCGACCGGGCGCGCGAGGCGCGTGCGCAGGACGGAGCCGTTCCGTTCCCAGCTGGGCTCGGTGGGCTGGATGTTGATGGTCACCCGGCACGAGACCGAGAAGTTCTCCGGCACGGGGTCGCCGCGTTCGTCGACCAGCTTCACCGCCAGCTCGAGGCCATCGCTCGGCCAGGTCTGCGGGTGACGCGCGAAAGAGACCTGCGCCCGGACGGTGAGCGGCTCGAGATCGATGCGCACCGTTTCCCCGCTCTCGGGGTGACGTAGCACCAGGGAGATGGGCCGCCGCGCGACCAGTCCGATACTCTTGGGAGCCGGCAGAAAGTCGTCCAGACCCAGGTATGCGACCAGCAAGCCCTCCGCGCCGATCAGCGTGACGCGCTGGTTGGCTTGCAAGCGCACGGAGCCATGCGGGCCACGGCTGGCCGTCTGCGGAACCTCGAGACCCACCACGTTGAGCGCGACCGGTGTCGAGAAGGGTCCATAGATGCCCGAATCGTCCACGCCGCGCACCGCCACCTGGTACGTGCCCGGGGCGAAATCGCCGAGCGTGAGGCGCAGCTCTTTCGTGCGCTCGCTGCGCACGGGCAGCTCACCCGCGCCGCGCAGCTCCACCTCGTAGCCGACGGCCTGCGGCAGCGCGGGCCACGTCAGCAGCGTGGAAGCGTCCTCTCCGGAGCCCGATAGCATCAGGCTGCGCGAGAGCAGCGGCGCCCCGGCCGCGCTGAGCAGCGAGCGCCGGTAGCCATCCGGGCGCACGTCGCTCACGATCTGCATCGAGCCCTCGGACAGGTGCTTCCACTTCCAGCCGTCGTCGAGCGCGACCAGGGCGTTGCCCTGGGCGAGCGCCACCGTCGAACGAGGCTCGCTGGCGATCGCGGTGAGCGAACCGGCAAGCAGGATCGAGCGCAGCTTGCGCGGCGTCTCGACGAACAGCGCGAAGTGCTTGGCGAGCAGGTTCGCTTCCATCCAGCCGCTGTCGAGCATCAAGACGCGCGTCGGCAGGATCGAGTCGGGACCCGAGCCCAGGGGTAGCTTGAAGGTGCG
>Ga0207675_100002350_pt1 | contig 18724 bp, 16 predicted proteins | sample KBSSwiS42_FD_184305 | JGI IMG/M metagenome (GOLD analysis project Ga0207675, IMG submission 184305) | Switchgrass rhizosphere microbial communities from Kellogg Biological Station, Michigan, USA - KBS Switchgrass S4-2 (SPAdes) (version 2) | ecosystem: Host-associated > Plants > Roots >...
GATGATGAACATCAGCATCGTCGACTCCTTGAGCGTCGCCGAGAGGATCGGCGACACGTCCTTGATGCGCCAGACGCCGTAGACGATCGCGATCAGGACGAGCGCGAGCAGCGCGCCCAGGCCGGCGGTCTCGGACGGTGTCGCGAAGCCGCCGTAGAGCGCGATCATGACGCCGATCAGCAGGATCACGAACGGCAGCACGCGCGGCAGCATCTCGACCTTCTCGCGCAGCGTGAAGCGGTCGACGTCGAGGATCGCCGAGGCGGTGCCGTGGCTCGCGTGCGCGGCCAGCGCGGTGCGGTGCTCGCGGCGATAGCGCATCACCGCATAGGCGGCGAACAGCCCGACGAGCAGCAGCCCGGGCCCGATGCCGGCGAGAAAGAGCCGGCCGAGCGACTGCTCGGCGGCGACCGCGTACAGGATCATCGTGATCGACGGCGGCAGCAGGATGCCGAGCGTGCCGCCGGCGGCGATGATCCCGGCCGCGAAGCCCGGCGAGTAGCCGCGCTTTCGCATCTCGGGGATTCCCGCCGAGCCGATCGCCGAGCACGTCGCCGGGCTCGACCCCGCCATCGCCGCGAAGAGCGCGCACGCGAAGACGTTGGCGATGCCGAGCCCGCCCGGCACGCGGCTCATCCATGCGTGCAGCGCGGCGTACAGATCCTGGCCGGCGCGCGAGCGGCCGATCGCGGCGCCCTTCAGGATGAAGAGCGGGATCGACAGCAGCGTGATCGAGGCCATCTCCTCGTAGACGTTCTGCGTGATCGTGTCGAGCGACGCCGCCGGCATGAAGAACGCCATGAAGACGACGGCGACGGCGCCGAGCGCGAACGCGATCGGCGCGCCCGACATCATGAACAGCAGCGTGACCACCGCGAACGTCAGGCCGAGCGAGAGCATCGACATCAGTCGCCCTTCGCGATCGTGCGCGCACGGTTGATGCTGGCGACGACATGGACCGCGAGCTGCAGCGTCAGCAGCGTCATCCCCGCCGCCATCAGCACGTACGGGATCCAGAGCGGCGGCCCCCAAGTCGACGACGTCGTCTGCTTGTCGACCCACGCCTCGTGCAGCAGCGTCCACGACTTCCACGCGAAGAGGCCGCAGAACGCGAGGCAGAGCGCGTCGACCGCGACCCGCCGCAGCGCGTCGGCCCGCTTCGAGAGCAAGGTCGAGAACGCCTCGATGCCGACGTGGCCGCGGATCGACTGCACGAACGCGCCGGCGAGGAACGTCGCGCCGACGAGAAGGAAGACCGCGGTCTCGTCCTGCCAGTCGGTCGACGCCTTGAAGAAATAGCGGGTGACGACGCTCGACGTGAGGACGATCGACGCCGCGAGCAGCGCGAGCATGCCGATCGCGACCATGACGCGGTTGGCGAGCAAGAGCGCGCGTGCGAGCGGCAGCAGGGCGCGCGGCGTCGCCGGGTCGATGCCGACGGCGGCCGCGGCCGCGGTGCCGGCCGGCCCGACCTCGGCGTCGGTGGCGACGTCGAGCGCCGCGTCGGCCGCTGCCGCGCGCGCGCTCGCGGCGCCGCGCAGGTGACCGCTCACGCGATCAGCTTCTGCGCCGACTTGAGAAGCGCTGCCGCCGTCTCGCTGCGCTCGCCGTAGTCCTTCCAGGCGGTGTCGCGGGCGATCGCCTGCCACTTGCGCACCGTCGCCTCGTCGAGGTCCCACACCTTGGCGCCGGCCTTGGCGTAGACGTCGGCGGCGATCTTGTCGTCGGCCTTGGCGGCGTCGGTCGCGAACTTCTCCTGCTCGGCGCCGACCGCCATGATGATGTCCTGCTGCGCCTTCGGCAGCTTGGCGAAGATGTCCTTCGACATCAGGAGCGGCTCGAACATGAACCAGTACGCCTTGTTGCGCCCGCTCGTCAGGTGCTTGGCGATCTCCTCGAGCTTGAACGAGATGAAGCTCGTCGACGACGTCATCGCCGCGTCCATCGCGCCGGTCTGCATCGCGGCGTAGATCTCGTTGGACGGCAGCGAGATCACCGAGGCGCCCGCCTGCTTGAGCACCATGTCCATCTCGCGGCTGCCGCCGCGCACCTTCATCCCCTTGGCGTCCTCGGGCTGCACCAGCGGCGCGGCGCGGCTGGCGACGCCGCCGGCCTGCCAGATCCAGCTGAGGACGACGATGCCCTTCTCGTCGAGCGTCTTCGCAAGGAGCTTGCCGACTTCGCTCGTCTTCCACTGCGCGCCGACCTCGTAGCTCGGCACCAGCGCCGGCATCAGCCCGATGTTGGTCTCGGGGACTTCGCCGCCGGCGTACGACAGCGGATAGAGACTGATGTCGAGCGCGCCCTTTCGCATCGCCGAGAACTGGGCGTTGGTCTTCATCAGCGAGGAGCCCGGGTACACCGCGGCCTTCAGCGCGCCGTTGCTGCGCTTCTCGATGTCGGCGGCGAAGCGCCGGCACAGGCGATCGCGAAAGTCGCCTTCGTTGATCGTGCCGCCGGGAAACTGGTGCGAGATCTTCAGCGTGCCCGCCTGCGCCCGGGAAGCCCCCGCGAGCGAAGCGAGCCCCGCCGCGCCGACCGTCTGCAGCAGGTCGCGTCGTGTGATGCCCATGAAGTCGTCTCCTGTCTCGTTCTGGTCGACCCATTCTCGCGATCCGAGGGCTTTTCGGATATCGGGAATCCCGCGGAGCGTGTGCGGGAAACTCCTAGACTCGCGCCTCGATCTTTCGCAAGGAGCCGGCATGCAGAACGCCATCGCCTTCTGCGACAACGACGTCGTCGTCGTCGCCTGGAGCTATGGCATGAAGCTGGCCGGCTGCATGGGCTTCGCCGTCTACCGGATCGACGCTGCCGGGGCCGAAACGGCGTTGCCGTCGATGGCGGTTTTCCCGGGCTTCGTCGCCAAGCCCGGCCAGACGACCGCGGCGTTCCCGGTGCAGAAGTTCTACTGGAAGGACCCGTACGCCCGCCTCGTCGCCGATCGGACCGGCACGCGGAGCTTCCGCTACAAGGTCGTCCCCGTCGCCGGCCAGCCCGGGAAGCTGAAGCCGATGAAGGTCGCGTTTCTCGTCTCGAACGAGATCGCGATCTCGCCAGTGGTCGCGTCCGGCGTCGCCGCGGTCTTCAACCGCGGGCTGATCTCGACCCAGCGGGTCTCGAAAGCGCTCGGCGGCAAGCCCTCGAAGTCGGCGCTGCTCGCCGCGATCGCCAAGCGCGACGGCGCGCTGCGCAAGAGCCTCGCCGGCGACATGATCCCGGCGCTGCTCGCCTTCGTCGCCCGCGCCAAGTCGGGTGGCGCGCTCTACGCGGCGCTCTACGAGCTCGGCGACGACGAGCTGATCGGCGCGCTCGAGGGCGCCGGGAAGCGCTTGCACCTGATCCTCTCGAACCCGAGCGTCGCCGACGAGCAGAGCGCGAGCGCGATCACCGACGGCAACGCGGCGTCGCGGCAACGTCTGGCGAAGACCGCCGGCCAGCTGATCGACCGGATGTTTTCCGATGGCCAGATCGGCCACAACAAGTACATCGTCTACGTCGACCGCCACGGCACTGCGAAGGCGGTGCTGTTCGGCTCGACCAACTGGACGTCGACGGGGCTGTGCGCGCAGACCAACAACGCGATGGTCTGCGACGACGCCGGCCTCGCGCGCCGCTATCTCGACGACTGGAAGCGACTCGCTGCCGACACCGTCGCCGCCAAGGGCGATCCCAAACTACTGCAGGCGGCGCCGCTCAGGACCTGGGACGCGACGGCGAAGACGCTGGCGTTCGGGGGCGGCGCCAAGGCGACGAGCTGGTTCTCGCCGAACACGCCCAAGCTGCGCGGAACGATCGCCAAGGAAGTGCCGCCGCCCGACATGAAGGAGGTCGCGCAGCTGATCGCCGGTGCCCAGCACGCGGTCCTCTTTCTCGTCTTCTTTCCCGGCGCGCCGAGCGTCGCCAACTGGGCCGGCGCGGCGCAGAAGGCGAACAAGAACCTGTTCGTGCGCGGCTGCGTGACGCACCCCTCGGCCGCGGAGTCGTTCCACTACGAGCTGCACGGCACGAAGGGCAAGCAGGATCCACGCGTCATCCAGGCCCAGGCGCTCGACGACGACGTCCCTGCCGGCTGGAAGAAGGAGATCCTCTCGGCCGGCTTCGCGGTGACGCACGACAAGATCCTCGTGGTCGACCCGTTCTCCCCCGCGTGCGCGGTCGTGACGGGCAGCCACAACCTCGGTCACCGCGCGTCGTTCAACAACGACGAGAACCTCGTCATCGTGCGCGGCCAGCGCGCGCTCGCGGCCGCGTACGCGACGCACGTGCTCGACATCTACGACCACTTCTCGTGGCGCTGGACGCTGCAGAACCGTGCCCGTGCTCCCGGGGCGCCGGAGGCGACGCTCTCGCTCGATTCCGATGCCTGGCAGAGCCGCTACTTCGACAACCAGGGCAACATCAAGGTCGCGCAGCTGCGCTTCTGGTTGAGCGCGTTGCCGGCGCTTTGAGGCCATGCCCGAGATCGAGCTCAAGCTCGGCTTGACCGAGGCCGCCGCGACGACGGTCGGCGCGACGCTCGCCGGGCGCGGCGCCGAGACGCTCGCGCTCGAGTCGCACTACTTCGACACCGCCGACCGCCGACTCGCATGTGCCGGCGTCGCGCTGAGGCTGCGCCGCAGCGGCAGCGCCTGGGAGCAGACCGTGAAGGCGGAAGGCGCGACGCCGGTCGAGCGGCTGGAGGAGACGGTGACGTTCGAGCCGCCCGCGCCCGGCCGCACGCCGTCGCCCGATCTCGCGCTGCACGTCGGCAGCGCCGCCGCGCCGCTGCTCGAACGCGCGCTCGGCGACGACGGCGCTGCGCCGCTCGCGCCGGTGTTCGTGACCGCGGTTCGTCGCGCTGCGCTGAGGATCGAAACGCACGGCGCCGAGCTCGAGGTCGCGCTCGACCGCGGCGTTGTCCGCGCGGGCGAGCGGTCGCTTGCGCTGTGCGAGCTCGAGGTCGAGCTGAAGGACGGCGACGTCGGCGCGCTGATCGCAGTCGGCCGCGCCAGCGTCGACGCCCATGGGATGTGGGTCTCGACGATCAACAAGGCGACGCGCGGCGCCCGGCTCGCCGATCCCGACGCGGCGCGCGCGGCCAAGGCGCGGTCGCCGCGGCTCGATGCCGGCGCGAGCGGCAGCGCGCTCTTTCGCGCGATGCTGCAGAGCTGCCTCGACCAGGTGCTCGCCAACGCGAGCGTCGTCGCCGACGGCGACGACGATGCCGAGGCGATCCACCAGCTCCGCGTCGGCCTGCGGCGGCTTCGCACGCTGCGGCGCGAGCTCGGCGGGTGGCGTGGCGGGCTGGGCGACGCCTGGGAATCGCCCGCCGCCGAGCTCTTCCGCGCGCTCGGCGTGCAGCGCGACCGCGAGACCGTCGCGGCGTCGCTGCAGCAGCGGCTGCTGAGCGCGGGGTCGCCCGCACCCGAGCTCGCCGCCGACGCCCGCGACGTCGACGCGGTCGCCGCGGTGCGCGCGCCGGCGTTCCAGCACGCGCTGCTCGATCTGCTCGAGTTCGTCCTCGATCCGAAGCCGGAGCAGGCGGCGAGCGACGACGACACCAGGCACGTCGTCGCGCGCCGGCTCGACAAGCTGCACAAGCGTGTCCGCCGCGACGCTGCGCGTTTCGACAAGCTCGACGAGCCGTCGCGTCACGCGGTCCGCAAGCGCCTGAAGCGGTTGCGCTACCTCGCCGAGCTCGTCGCGCCGCTCTACAAGGAGCGCAGCGTCAGGCGGTTCCTGCGCGCGCTCGAGCCGGCGCAGGACGCGCTCGGCCATTTCATGGACCTCGTCGTCGCGACCTCGCTCGCGCACGAGGTCGTCGACGGCGGCGATCCGCGCGCCTGGTTCAACGTCGGCTGGCTGAAGGCGCAGCAGCCCGCGGCCGTCGAGCGTTGCAGCAAGTGCCTGCGCGGCGTCGTCGACGCCGCGCCGTTTTGGCGCTGAGCGCGCGCTGAGCGCCGACGCCGCTCAGCGCACGCGCGCGAACGCGATCCGATCGATCAGCTCGCGGTCGTCGTCGTGGCGCGTCTCCTCGCGCACGATCCTCACCAGGCCTTCGGCGGCCATCGCTTTCAGCTCGCGGGCCGCGCTGTCGTACACGTACGGGTTCTCGAGTCCGGTGCCGGCGGGGTCGAGCTCGACCAGCTCGCCGGGCTGCGAATCGAGATAGATCGAACGGAGCAGGCTTCGCATGCGGTCGTCCTCGCTGAAAGGTCGAAGCGGATCGTAGCGGTCGATCGCTCGATTTCAAGCGCGATTCGCGCCCCGGTTGAGCCGTGTCAATCGTTGTTGTCCACAGCGGCGGTGAACAAGACTGTGGACAAGAAGCGCGGAGCGAGCGTGCACTGTCGAAGCGCGTGCTGCCGCGCGTTCAACCGCCGGGCACGTCGCGCGGAACGCGCGGCTCGCCGATCGCGCACTCGAGTGCCGGGTCCCAGCCGCCGAGAGTCGCCGCGGCGCGGTGCGTCGACGCCAGGAACGCGAGCAGGGCCGCTTCCGGATCGCGTGCGCGCTGCACTTCGGCGTAAGGAAGCAGCCATTCGCCGAGCGCGGCGGCCCAGCGTGTTCCGCTCGGCTCGACCGCTGCGCTCGGATATCCCGCCGGCTGCGGATACGCGTACGAATAGAACGTGGCTTCGGGAAGCGCGTCGTTGCCCGGCCAGAAGCCGGCGCTGCTGACCTCGTGCGAATACGCCTCGCGAGTCACGTCGTCGGGCAGGTGCGGGATGCCGCCCGGATGCGGCGGCGCGGCGCGGCCCGAGAAGCGCGTCGCCGCGAGGTCGAAGCTGCCCCAGAAGAAGTGGACCGGGCTCGCCTTGCCGAGAAAGCCGGTGCGAAAACGGCGCAGCACGCGGTCCGCCTGCGCGAGCGCGCGGAAAAACGCACCCACAGCGGCCGCGTCGTAGCTCGCGTGCACGGTGTCCTCGGCGAATGGCCTCGCGTCGTCGATCTCGTTCGGCGCGCCGTGGATCGCGACGTCGACACCGATCGCGGCGAGCTCGGCGAACACGCGGCGATAAAACTCGGCGACCGCCATCGGGGCGAGCGCGAAGCCGCGCTCTGCAGCGTGCGAGCTGCGCACGACGAGCCGATGGTCGACGAAGTCGAAGTCGATCTCGAACGCCTCGCCGTTGCCGAAGTGGATCGCCGACGTGCCGAGGCCGCGCGCGGTGACGTAGAGCGGCACCTGCCAGCCGTGGTTGAGCCACGGCGTCAGCGTCAGCCGCACCTTGCCGACGATCTGCGTCCAGCGGTGCAGCGTCGCGCCGGTGTCGCGCCAGGCGGCGTAGTCGAGGCGGGGCCAGGCGCTGCGATCGGCGTTCATGTGTGATGCCTCTTAGAGCGCCTTGATCCCTTGGCGCTTCACGACCGCGGCCCAGCGCGCGGCGTCGCGCCGCATCAGCGCTGCCAGCTCTTCGGGCGAGCTCGGCGCGACTTCCATCCCTTGCGCGGCGAGGGCGCTCTTCACTTCGGGGAGCGCGAGCGCGTTCGTCATGTCGTCGTGGACGCGCAGGACGATCTCGCGCGGCGTCGCTGCGGGAGCGAGCATGCCGTACCAGAGCTCGGCAAGGACGCCGGGATAGCCGAGCTCGGCGAGCGTCGGCACGTCGGGCGCGAGCGTCGAGCGGCGGTTGCCCGCGGCGGCCAGGACGACGAGCCTGCCGCCTTTCACCTGCGCCATCGCGACGTGCACCGGGAGGAACATCAAGGGCACGTCGCCCGAGAGCACCGCGTTGACGGCGCCCGCGGTGCCGGAGAACGGAATGTGCGTGATCGAGACCTTCGCCTCGAGCTTGAACAGCTCCATCGCCATGTGGTGCGGCGTCGCGATGCCGGGCGACGCGTAGTCGAGCTTGCCGGGACGCGCGCGCGCTTCACGGACGAGCTCGTCGACCGAGCGCAGCTTCGACGCTGCGCTCGCGACGAGCAGGAACGACCCGGTCGCGCAAAGGCCGATCGGCGCGAGGTCCTTGAGCGGGTCGTAGCCCATGTTGTCGTAGAGGGCGGGGTTGATGACGAGCGTGTTGACTCCCATCAGCAGCGTCAGCCCGTCGGGCGCCGCCTTCGCGACGGCGCTGGCGCCGAGGTTGCCCGACGCGCCGGGCCGGTTCTCGACGACGATCGCCTGCCCCCACGCGGCCTGGAAGTGCGGCGCCAGCGTGCGTGCGAGGATGTCCATGCCGGTGCCCGGAGTGAACGGGACGACGATGCGCACGGGCTTGCCGGGCCAGCCCGATTGCGCGATGGCGCGCCCGAGCGGCGCTGCCGCGAGCGTGACGACGAGCTTTCTGCGACGAAGCGACGCGACGGTTTGCAAGAGCGTGTCTCCTCGGTGGTGGTCGGGCGGCGTGTTCAACGCGATGGCGTCCTCAGTCCCGCGACTTCCTTGTAGCGCTCGGCGATGCGTGCGAGCTCTTCGCGCGAGACGACGTCCTCGATGCGCGCGAACGGCTTGTCGCCGCTGCGCTCGTGGACCTCGCGCAGGATCGCGTCGGGCGGTGTGCTGCGATTCGCGAGCACGACCTTCGCGGTCGCCGGGTTGCGGATCGCGTCGTATTCGGCGAGCGCTTGCGCGCCGACGCCGCGCTCGGCGAGGCGCTCGGCGAGGCAGACCGCGTCGAGGATCGCCTGGCCGGCGCCGTTCGAGCCGCGCGGCACCATCGGATGCGCGGCGTCGCCGAGCAGCGTGATGCCGCCGAAGCTCCAGCGCGGCAGCGGGTCCTGGTCGACCATCGGATAGGCGAGGACGGTCTCGGTCGAGAGGATCAGCTCGGCGACGTCGAGCCAGTCGAAGCGCCAGTCGGCAAAGCGCGGCAGGAAGTCGTCGAGGCGGCCGCGCGCGGTCCAGTCGCGCTCGACCGGCGCGTCCGCTTCGAGCTCGGCGACCCAGTTGACGAGCTGGCGGCCTTCGCGATCGATCGCGTCGCGGATCGGATAGATCACCATCTTGCCGACCGAGAGCCAGCCGGCGCGGACCATCGTCGCGCCGCTCAGGAACGGCGCGTGGGCGACGACGCCGCGCCACATGTTGACGCCCGACCAGCGCGGCGGGCCTTCGTCGGGCCAGAGGTGCCTGCGCACCGCTGAGTGGATGCCGTCGCAGCCGACGACGACCGCGCCCGCGACGTCGGGAAGCGGCGCTCCCGCCGCATCGCGAAAGCGGACGCGGACGCCGTCGCCGCCGCGGTCGTCGACGCCGACGCAGGCGTGGCCGGTGACGACCGCATCGCTGCCGAGCCGGTCGCGCACCGCTGCGAGCAGCGCCGCCTGCAGGTCGCCGCGGTGGATCGAGAGCTGCGGCGTCGCATGGCCGGCGAAGCGTCCCGCGGGCTCGGTGTAGACGAGCTGGCCGAAGCGGTTGAAGAATGCCGCCTCGCGCGTCACCACCGCGACGCGCTCGAGCGCCTCGAGGACGCCGAGCGTCTCGAGGACGGCGGTCGCGTGCGGCAGCACGTTGATGCCGACGCCGAGCGGCTGCAGCTCGGCGGCGGCTTCGTAGATGCGGCAGCCGATGCCGGCGTGCTCGAGCGCGAGCGCGAGCGTCAGTCCGCCGATCCCGGCGCCGACGATGACGACGTCGACGGTGTCGGTGCGCGCCGCGTCTCGCGTCACGTTCGCCCGAGGCTCAGCCTTCGGCGAAGATCTCGCCGCAGCGCGAGGTGCTCTTCATTCCCTGCGCGTCGTAGCGCACGACGACGCTGTCGATGCGACCGCGCCGATCGCTCGTCAGCGCGAGCTTGCAGACCCGCTCGTCGAGCCCCTCGACGCCGGGCTTGGCGTACGGCACCGCCGAGATCCAGTCGTATTCCATTCCGCCGTCGGGCTTCTCGCTGCGCGTTCGCGGTCGGCCGTAGCGGTCGAAGAAGTCTCCGACCGGCATGCCGATGACGCGCTTGTTGACGATCGCCTGCACCTCCTCGTTGCCCTTGAAGAGCCCGCACGCGGCGAGCGCGGCGAGGAGCGACGCCGCGGCGATCGCGCGGAGCGGAAGCGAAAGGCGCATGGCGAAGGTCTCCACGCCCGTGATGATGCACGCTCACGGGGAAACCCGCCGCGTCGCGGCGGCGCAGCGCCGAATAATCGGTCGCCGCACCACCGGAGCCGACCGATGCCTCGCACGACCGTCCGCGTCCTCCTCGCGCTTTTCGTCGCTCTCGTCGCCGCGCTCGCCGCTCCCGCAGCGCGCGCGCAGGGCAAGCCCATCCACATCATCGTCACGTTCACGCCGGGCGGCGCGCCCGACATCCTCGCGCGGCTGATCGCCGACCGCCTCGCGCCGGCGTGGAACGTGCAGGTGATCGTCGACAACAAGCCCGGCGCGGGCGGCAACCCCGGTGCCGACTTCGTCGCCAAGGCGGCTCCGGACGGCACGACGATCGTCGTCGGCACTGTCGGCACGCACGCGATCAACGGCGCGCTCTATCCGAAGATGCCGTACGACATGGTCAAGGACTTCGCACCGGTGACCTTGCTCGCGACGACGCCCAACCTGCTCGTCGTCCACAACGACGTGCAGGCGAAGACGGTTCAGGAGCTGATCGCGCTCGGCAAGCGGGAAGGCAAGATGACGTTCGCGTCGGCAGGATCGGGAACGTCGATCCACGTCTCGGGCGAGCTCTTCAAGACGATGACCGGGATCGACATGACGCACGTGCCGTACAAGGGCCGCGCAAGCGCGATCCCCGATCTGCTCGGCGGGCGGGTGACGATGATGTTCGACAACATGCCGTCGAGCATGCCGCTGGTGAAGGAAGGCAAACTGCGCGCGCTCGGCGTGACGAGCCTGAAGCGCTCGCCCGCCGCGCCCGACATCCCGACGATCGCCGAGCAGGGCCTGCCCGGCTTCGAAGCGGTGTCGTGGTTCGCGCTGTTCGCGCCGGCAGGAACGCCCCGCCCGGTCGTCGACAGGCTGCAGGCGGAGGTGAAGAAGATCCTCTTCTCGCCCGACATCGCGAAGAAGCTGACCGAGATCGGGCTCGATCCGGTCGGCTCGACTCCCGAAGAGCTCGCTGCCTGGCAGCGATCGGAGATCGCGAAGTGGGCGAAGGTCGTCAAGGACTCGGGCGCGAAGCCCGAGTGAGCGTCGCGCGCAGCGGCTGGCCGCGCGCGACCAAATCCCGCGTCACTGGTTGAGCAGGATCGCCGCGATCAGACCGGTCGCGATCGCCGCCAGGACATAGTCGCCGCCAGGCGACTGCACCCAGTGGTAGCCGCTCGGCGGTGCGTAGAGGCGATGCCCACGCCAGTCGTCGACGACGTAGTTGCGGCCGCGGTATTCGCGTGGCAGGTAGCTGCCGCGGTACCAGTTGTGCTCGGGGCCGGCGCCACGGCCGCGCCAGTCATTGCCGAAGTGGTCGCCAGGCATGTAGCGGCGCTGGTCCTGGTCCCAGCGCTGGTAGTAGCGCGGGTCGTAGCGGTTGTCCTGACGCGGATCGCGGTGGTAGTAGCGATCGTTGGGTTGCTGCACCGGCGCGCGGTAGCCAGGGCTGGATTGCTGCACTGGCGTGCGGTAACCCGGTCGTGGGTTGCTGGGATCGTCAGGGTGCCAGTAGCCGTGGTCGCGTGCGTTTTGGTACCGCTGCTGTTGCTCCTGCGCGACCTCGGCCTGCGCGTACGCCGCGACGTTGCCGAGCAGCAGCATCCCCGCGGCGATTGCCGCGACGAGGGGTCGGATCTTCATGAAGGTTCTCCTTGAAGCCATCGATCCGATGGTCGCGCAGCGCGCGATCGACCGCTGTAGGAGAAGTCGCCCGCGGCGCGTCGGGCAGGCTCGCTCTCAGCGTGGCGCCGACGCCGCCGGGCTGCCCGGCAGCGGCGGCCCGTTGAACTCGGTCTCGATGACGATCTCGACGACGTCGCCGACTCCCATCTGCGAGCCCGGCGGCGGAATGCCGAGCGAGATGCCGAAGTCCGAGCGCTTCAGGCGCGACTGCGCGGAAAAGCCGATCCGCGCCTGCGGATCCATCGGATGGCCGGCGTAGCCGCCGTTGAAGGTGGCAACGAGCTCGATCGGTTTCGTGGTGCCGTGCAGCGTGAGCTCGCCGCGCACGCGAAGCCGCCTGCCGCCGAGCGAGGTCACGCCGGTCGAGCGGAACTTCATCTCGGGGTAGCGCTCCGCGTCGAGCCAGTCCGCGCCCTGCAGCATCGCGAGAAAGCTCGGCGGCGGGTTGTCGGTTTCGATCGAGCGCGGGTCAACCATGACGTCGAGTCGCGCGGCCGTCGGCCGTGTCGGATCGAAATAGAGCTTGGCGTCGAAGCGTGCGAAGCGGCCGGTGAAGCTCGAGAAGCCGAGGTGGCTGACCCTGAAGACGAGGCTCGAGTGCGCCTTGTCGAGCGTGTAGTCGCCGGCGGGAATGCGCAGCGGCGAGGGCGGCGGTGCGTCGGCGGCGCTCGCGCTGCCGGCGAACACCGCGACAGCGATGGTGGCGACGCGCGCCAGCGCGCCAAGGGGCGACAGGGTCGAGGCGATCGTCATCGCGGTCCTCGTGAAGGCGGCCGCTTATGATGCCTGCCCCATGTCGCGCACGCGCGCGTCGATGGCGCCCACACCGCTCGCGCGCTATCGCCAGAAGCGCAACTTCGCGGTCACGTCGGAGCCGGCGGGCGAGGGCGCTCGGGCGGCGGGCAGCGAACGACTCTCGTTCGTCGTCCAGAAGCACTGGGCGAGCCGGCTGCACTACGACTTCCGCCTCGAGCTCGACGGCGTGCTTCTCAGCTGGGCGGTGCCGAAAGGCCCGTCGTTCGACCCGTCGAAGATGCAGATGGCGATCCACGTCGAGGACCATCCGCTCGATTACGCGACGTTCGAAGGAACGATCCCGCCGCGCCAGTACGGCGCCGGCACCGTCATCGTCTGGGACCGCGGCACGTGGCAACCCGAAGGTGATGCGCGCGCCGCGATGGCGAGCGGCAAGCTCGTCTTTCGGCTCCACGGCGAGAAGCTCGCCGGCTTGTGGGAGCTCGTACGCATCACCAAACCCGGCGATCGCCAGGACCGCTGGATGCTGTTCAAGAAGAAGGACGCATGGGCGCGGCCGCTCGCCGAATACGACGTCATCGCCGCGCTTCCCGACAGCGTCGTCGCGCATCCGCTCGGCCTCGTCGAGGAGCGCGAGCCGCGGGGCGCCGTCGCGGCGTCGACGGCGACGAGCGACGCCGACCTCGCCGCCGCGGTGCAGGCGCCGCTGCCCGCGAAGCTCGAGCCGCAGCTGGCGACGCTCGTCGCGTCAGCGCCCGCGGGCGACTGGATCGTCGAGACCAAGCTCGACGGCTACCGGCTGATGACGCGCGTCGAAGGCGGCAAGGCGAAGCTGATCACGCGCGGCGGCCACGACTGGACCGCGAAGCTGAAGCCGCTCGCCGTCGCGATCGAAGCGCTCGCGATCGACTCGGCGTGGATCGACGGCGAGATCGTCGTCATCGGCAAGCGCGGCGTTCCCGACTTCAACGCGCTGCAAAACGCGATCGACAACGCCAAGAGCGAGGCGATCGAATACTTCGTCTTCGACCTGCCGTTCCACGGCGGCCTCGACCTGCGCAAGATCCCGCTGCGGTCGCGGCGCGCGCTGCTCGCGTCGCTGCTCGCGACGAAGGAGAGCGACCGCGTCCGCATCAGCCAGGCATTCCCGGCGACGCCGGCGCAGATGCTCGAGGCAGCCAAGCAGATGCAGCTCGAAGGGATCATCGTGAAGCGCCCCGACGCGCCGTACGTCTCGCAGCGCACCGAGACGTGGCTGAAGATCAAGTGCGCGCTGCGCCAGGAGTTCGTCGTCTGCGGCTTCAACGATCGCAGCGGCGCGCGCGGCGAGATCGGCAGCCTTTTTCTGGCCACCTACGAACAGGGCGTCCTGACCTACGCCGGCAACGTCGGCACCGGCTGGGATGCGCGCACCGCGCGCGACCTGCACGCGCGACTCGTCGCGCTCGAGACCGACGCGCCGACGCTCGACGCTGTGCAGGTCGCACCGGGCCGCTGGTCGCGGCGCTCCGCGGGCGGCGAGCGCTGGGTCCGGCCCGAGCTCGTGATCGAGGCGACGTTTCGCGAATGGACTCCGGACGGCCATGTTCGCCACGCGGTCTACGTCGGCGTGCGTTCCGACAAGCCGGCGCGCGAGGTGCGGCGCGAGATCGCCGCGCCGGCTGCGACCGGCCGCGCCGTGCCGACGCCGTCGGCCGCGCCGACGACGAGCATCAAGGTCACGAACCCCGAGCGCGTCATCGATCCTTCGAGCGGCATCACGAAGGTCACGCTCGTGCGCTACTACGAGAGCGTCGCCGAGCGCATCCTGCCGCATCTGCGCGATCGCCCGATCTCGCTCGTCCGCGCACCCGACGGCATCGCCGGCACGCTCTTCTTCCAGAAGCATCCCGAGACCCGGATCCCCGGTGTGCGCGAGCTTCGGCTCTGGCCCGGCGAGCCGCCGTGGCTCGGTGTCGACACGCCCGATGCGCTCGTCTCCGCAGCGCAGATGAATGCGGTCGAGTTCCACACCGGCAACTCGACGGTGAAGAAGATCGACCAGCCCGACCGCATCGTCTTCGACCTCGATCCCGGCGAGGGCGTCGGGTGGCCGCAGGTGCAGCAAGCGGCGGTGCTGATGCGCGCGCTGCTCGACGAGCTCGGCCTCGCGAGCTGGCTGAAGACGAGCGGCGGCAAGGGGCTGCACGTCGTCGTGCCGATCGCGCCGAAGCTCGACTACGACCCGGTGAAGGACTTCTCGGCCGCGGTCGTGACGCATTTGGCGAAGACGTTTCCCCAGCGCTTCGTCGCCAAGAGCGGCGGCAGCAATCGCGTCGGCCGGATCTTCGTCGACTACCTGCGCAACGGCCGCTTCCAGACGACGGCGGCGGCATTCTCGGCGCGCTCGCGCCCGGGGCTCGGCGTCTCGATGCCGGTCGCCTGGGAGCAGCTGATGGCGCTGAAGGGCGGCGCGCAATGGACGATCCTGACCGCGCGCGAGTACCTGAGCTTCGAGCCGCGCGACCCGTGGGCCGACTACTGGACGACCAAGCAGACGCTCGCGCGCGGCATGAAGACCCTCGACGTGGCGGCGCCGGCCGTGAAGGATGCCCCTCGGAAGGCGTCGGCGCGGCGCAACGGCGCCCGGTGACAAGGCACGGGGCTTCCCCGTATGCTCCCGGTCCGCTCGCGCCAGCGCGGCGGACCCGAGTGACTCTGTGGAGCTCCGCATGGCCGCCCGCTCGATCGCATCGCTCTCCCTCTCGTTCGGCCTGGTGTCGATCCCGGTCAAGCTGCATTCCGCGACCGAGAGCTCGGCGACGGTGCGCTTCAACATGCTCGACAAGGACGGCTCGCGTCTCAAGCAGCAGTACGTCTCCGAGAAGGACGGCCATCTCGTCGAGCGCGCCGAGATGGTCAAGGGCTACGAGTTCGAGAAGGACCGCTTCGTCGTCTTCCAGCCCGAGGAGCTGAAGGCGCTGCAGGAGAGCCCGAGCCAGACGATCGACATCGTCGCCTTCATCCCCGACAAGGCGATCGATCCGATCTTCTACGACAAGGCCTACTACCTCGCGCCCGACAAGCGCGGCGCCAAGCCCTACAACCTGCTGATGCAGGCGATGCGCGAGAGCGGCCGAGTCGCGCTCGCGAAGTGGGCATGGAAGGCGAAGTCGTACGTCGTCCAGGTGCGGCCCGCCGAAGACGGGCTCGTCCTGCAGCAGCTGCTCTACGCCGACGAGGTCCGCACGATGAAGGACCTCGACATCGAGAAGGTCCAGGTCTCGCCCGCCGAGCTCAAGCTCGCGATGCAGCTGATCGAGCAGATCAGCACCGACAGCTACGATCCGACGATGTTCGAGGACGAGGAGAAGAAGCGCATCCTCGCCGCGATCGACGAGAAGATCGCCGGCCGGCAGATCGTCGCGCACGCGCCTCCTGAAGAGGCGGCGGGCGGCGCGCAGGTGATCGACCTCGTCGAAGCGCTGCGCGCGAGCCTCGGCAAGGCGGCGGCGCCGGCGAAGAAGGCCGCACCGGCGGCGAAGGCCGCTGCACCGGCGGCGACGCCGGCCGAGACGGCCTCGGGCAAGGAACGCAAGGGCGTCAAGCGCGCGGCGAAGGTCGAAGAAGCCGTCGCTCCCGCGCGAACGCGGGCCAGGAAGTGAGAGCGAGCGAGCGCGACCCGAGCACCTACACGATTCGCGGCATCCAGGAGACGCTGGGCCTTTCGCGCGGCGTCATCGCCGGCTTGATCGCGTCCGGGTTCGTCACCCCGTCGCGCGGCAAGCGCAACGAATACCGCTTCACGTTTCGCGACGTCGTCGTGCTGCGCACCGCCGTCGACCTGCAGGCAGCGAAGATCCCGCCGCGCCGGATCCTCGCCGCGCTGAGGAAGCTCCGCGCGACGCTGCCCGCCGAGCTGCCGCTCTCGGGGCTTCGCATCAGCGCGATCGGCAACGACGTCACCGTGCGCGAAGGGCGCTCGCAGTGGCATGCCGAGTCGGGCCAGATGGTGATGGACTTCGAGGTCCAGCCGGCGTCGGGAAACGTCGCGTTCCTGCAGCGCGCGCCGGCGCGCGCCGCGCCGCCGCCGCCCGACGCCGCAGCGTGGTTCCGCCGCGCCGAAGCGCTCGAGGCGACCGACCGGCGCGCCGCCGAGTCGGCATACCGGCGCGTGCTCGCGATCGATCCTGCGCACGCCGACGCCTCCCTGAACCTCGGCGCGCTGCTGTGCGAGAGCGGCCGGCCCGGCGATGCGATCGGCCTCTACGACGAGGCGCTGCGGACCAAGCCGCACGAGCCGCTGCTCCACTACAACCGCGCGATCGCGCTCGAGGACACCGGCAACGCCGCGGCGGCGCTGGCGAGCTACCACGCCGCGCTTCGCCTCGCTCCCGACCTCGCCGACGCCCACTACAACGCGGCGCGGCTGCACCAGCAGCTCGGCGACGCCAAGCAGGCGGTGCGCCACTTCAACGCGTACCGGCGGCTGCAGCGGCAACGCTAGGGACGCTCTGTACAGAGCGTCCCGACGCGCGGTTGCCGACCGACGCGAATCTTTACCTCGCGCCACGGTGCGGCTTCGCATGCCGTGCGTACCTTGTCTTCGTCACGACGACCGGGAGCGGGCCATGACCAGACGGATCCTCGTCGCGCTCGCGTGCGCGGCCGCGCTGGCAGCGACAGGGTGCGGCGGCGGCGGCAGCGATCCGCCCGCGCCGCCGACGTGCCCCACCGGTGCGCTCGCGAGCGGCGCCGCCGACGCGACGTTCGCTGTCGCCGGCTGGCCCGATCGCGACTACGACCTCGTGCTGCCGGCGTCGCACGTCTGCGGCCAGCCGATCGCGGTGATCGTCGCGCTGCATGGCGGCGGCAGCAACAAGGAGGGCATGCGCAAGCTCTCGTGCCTCGATGGCGACCTCGCGAGCGCCGAATGCCTGCACCGCGTCGCCAACGCAGCCGGGATGGCGGTCGTCTTTGCGAACGGCACCGATGCGGTCGGCGGCACGCTCGTCGATCCGAACGGCGTTCGCACCTGGAACGCCGGCGGCGGGAGCAACGGCTACATCTGCGTCAGCGGCGCCGCGTGCACCGCCGGCATCGACGACGTCGGCTACATCCGTGCACTGCTCGCCGACGTCGCGACGCGGACCGCGATCGATCCGAAGCGCATCTTCTTCACCGGCATGTCGAACGGCGCGGCGATGAGCCAGCGCCTCGCCTGCCAGGCCGCCGACCTCGTCGCCGCGATCGCCCCCGTCGCCGGCGAGAACCAGTTCGCGCTCGCCGGCTGCACGCCGTCGCGTCCGGTCGCCGTGCTCGACATCCACGGCACGAGCGACGCCTGCTGGCCGTATCCCGGCGGCAACGGCGGCTGCCTGCAGGGCGGGCTCTACGTGTCGGTCGACTCGACGCTCGCCGGCTGGGCGGCGCGCAACGGCTGCGACCTGACGCCGACCGCGACCATGCTCGCGCCGATTCCCGGCGTCAACGACGGCACGAGCGTCGTCCGCTTCGACTACACGGGGTGCATGGCCGGCGGCGCGCTCGCGCACCTCGAGGTCGTCGGCAACGGTCACTACTGGCCGCGCGGCTACGCCTACGCGAGCGGCGGGGTCGTCGGCGGCGTCATGAGTCGCCAGCTCGCGACCGACCAGGCGATCGTCGACTTCTTCGCTGCGCATGGTCGCTGAAGCGAGCGCGTGAGCGCTGGCGCGGTCGGGCGCGACTTCGCGCATCGCCGTATCCTCGTCGGCTTCGCACGACGCTAGCCGCCGCGCCCATGAGCTTCCTGTTCGAACCGTTTCGCATCGGCGAGCTCGCCCTCGCCAACCGCATCGTCATCGCGCCGATGTGCCAGTACTCGGCCAGCGAAGGCTCGGCGGGCGACTGGCACATGATCCACCTCGGTCACCTCGCGCTCTCGGGCGCCGGCGTGCTGATCGTCGAGGCGACCGCGGTCTCGCCCGAGGGTCGGATCACGGCGAGCGACCTCGGCCTCTACAGCGACGCCAACGAAGCCGCGCTCGTCCGCGTCCTCGCCGCGGCACGCGCAAGCTCGCCGATCGCGATCGGCATGCAGCTCGCGCACGCCGGCCGCAAGGGCTCAAGCCGGCCGCCGTGGGACGGCGGCGCGCAAGTGCCGATCGGCCAGCCCGGCGGCTGGCGCACGGTCGCGCCGTCGGCGCTGCCGCACGCGCCCGGCGAGGAGCCGCCCGCTGCGCTCGACGCCGCGGCGATGCAGAAGATCCGCGACGACTTCGCTGCCGCGGCGCGCCGCGCCGC
>Ga0207675_100002354_pt1 | contig 18699 bp, 15 predicted proteins | sample KBSSwiS42_FD_184305 | JGI IMG/M metagenome (GOLD analysis project Ga0207675, IMG submission 184305) | Switchgrass rhizosphere microbial communities from Kellogg Biological Station, Michigan, USA - KBS Switchgrass S4-2 (SPAdes) (version 2) | ecosystem: Host-associated > Plants > Roots >...
TCGATCCGCCCGAAACCAATGAGGATGTTCGCGGCATGCGCCGGCTGCAGCTCGAAGAACTCGCCGTCGTCGAGCGTCTTTCGAATGAGCTCGTGCATGTCGTACGGCTGGTTCGCCGACGGCGGTACCAGCGTGTCGAGGCTCGGCTCGAGGCGGTCCCAGGGGTCGTCGCTCGGCCGCACCACCGGCTCGGCGCGGTTCGAGGCCGGCAGGAAATCGACGAAGTCGCGCGCCGCGAGCAGCGCCTCGATATCGTTCTCGAACGCAACGTCGGCCACCCCCGAGCGCGTCGTATGCGTGATCGCCCCGCCCAGATCTTCCTGCGTCACCACTTCGTTGGTGACCGTCTTCACTACCTCCGGCCCGGTCACGAACATGTACGACGAATCCTTCACCATGAAGATGAAGTCGGTCATCGCCGGCGAATAGACCGCCCCGCCCGCGCACGGTCCCATGATCAGCGACAGCTGCGGCACCACCCCCGACGCCAGGATGTTGCGCTGGAACACCTCGGCATAGCCGGCAAGGCTCGCCACTCCCTCCTGGATGCGCGCACCGCCCGAATCGTTCAATCCGATCACCGGCGCTCCGACCTTCATCGCCATGTCCATGATCTTGCAGATCTTGCTCGCGTGCCGCTCCGACAGCGACCCGCCGAACACCGTGAAATCCTGGCTGAACACGAACACCAGACGGCCGTTGATCGTCCCCGATCCAGTGACGACGCCGTCGCCCGGCACCACCTGTTCCTGCATCCCGAAATCGACGCAATTATGCTCGACATACATGTCGAGCTCCTCGAACGAATCGCGATCGAGCAGCACGTCGAGCCGCTCGCGTGCGGTGAGCTTGCCCTTCGCGTGCTGCGCGTCGACGCGCCGCTCGCCCCCACCCGCCCGCGCGGCTTGACGGCGCTTTTCAAGCGCTTCGAGGATTTCCAGCATGCGGGGCTTTTCCCGCAATTGGGGGAAGTGCGCAATCCTCCCCGAGGCAAGCTCGGGGAGGATTTGAGCCTGGCGCGCCACTGGAGTATCACAGCCCAAACATCGGCAGGAGAGACCCCATGGCCACCGCGCTCCAGCGCAATTCGCGGATGAGCGAAGCCGAGTGGGAGGCGCGTCAGCAACTCGCCGCCTGCTATCGCATCTTCGACATGCTCGGCTGGTCCGAAATGATCTACAACCACATCACCTTGCGAGTGCCCGACGAGCCCGATGCGTTCCTGATCAATCCCTATGGGCTGCATTACAGCGAAGTCTGCGCGTCGAACCTCGTCAAGGTCGACATCGACGGCAACAAGCTCGACGACAATCCCTATCCGGTGAACCTCGCCGGCTTCGTCCAGCACGGCGTGTTCCATCGCCACGTGCCCGACGCGCATTGCATCATGCACACGCACACCACCGAAGCGATGGCGGTCGCCTCGATCGAAGGCGGGCTCGCACCGAACAATTTCTACGGCGTCTCCTTCTATGGCCAGGTTGCCTATCATGACTTCGAGGGCATCACGGTTCGCCATGAAGAGGGCGAGCGGCTGGTCGAGAATCTCGGCGACAAGCGCATCATGCTGCTCCGGCATCACGGGCTGATCGTGATGGGCGAGACGCTGCCCGAAGCGTTCTTCAAACATTATCACTTCCAGCGCGCATGCGAGGTCCAGCTCGCGATCGCCCAGGCGGGCAAGGCGATCCCGATTCCACCCGAAGTGATCGCGGTCCACCAGCGCGACCTGCACAAGGTCATGATCCCCGGCGGCACCGGCAAAGCCGACTTCGCGGCGATGGTGCGCAAATACGACAAGATCGACACAAGCTGGCGGAATTGACTTCTTAGATCCTCCCCGAGCTCCGCTCGGGGAGGGGGACCAAGCGAAGCTTGGTGGAGGGGCCGCCGGCGAAGATGGCGGTTGCACCAGTGGCGGGTCGGATCGCGCCCCGCGCGATCCTCGAACATGCGGGGCATGTTCGACCCGCCACTCCCCTCCACCACGCACTGCGTGCGCGGTCCCCCTCCCCGAGACAAGCTCGGGGAGGAATTTGGGTCAGCCGAACCGATACCCAGAAATCGCCCAGCCCAGCACTTCGCCGGAAAAATCGTGCCGCGCCGGGCTGTCGCCTCCCGCACCCAGTGCGACCATCAGCGGCAGCAGATGCTCTTCGCGGGGATGCGCGAACCGCGCATAGGGCAGCGTCTCCCAGTTCGCGACGCGCGCCGCACGCGAAGCCGCATCCGGATCGGTCACCGCGTCGGTGAGCGCCGCATTCCACGCCTCGGCAAAGGGAGTTGCCTGTGCGCCGCGCACGCGCAGATTATGGAAGCTCATTCCCGATCCCACGATCAGCACGCCTTCGTCACGCAGCGGTGCCAGCGCACGGCCCATCGCAATGTGCGCGGCAGGGTCGAGGTCGTGCCGCAGCGACAGCTGCACCAACGGGATGTCGGCATCGGGCACCGCGACTTTCATCGGAATGAACACGCCGTGATCCCAGCCGCGGCGCGCTTCCTCGGCCACCGCAAAGCCGGCGGCGGACAGCAATTCCTCGACGCGCTTCGCTACCTCGGGCGCACCCGGAGCGTCCCAGCGCAATGCATAGGTGTGCGGCGGGAAGCCATAATAATCGAAGAAGAGATCGCTGCCCTCGCCGACATGCACGGTCGGCTGGCGCTCCTCCCAATGGCCAGAGATCAGCAGAATCGCCTTCGGCCGCTCGGGCAGGCTCCCGATCAGCCCTGCAAGATAGGCCTGCATCGGTCGCCACATCGGATCCGGCGGCCCGCCGTTCGGATCCATGAAGAAGCAGGGGCCGCCGCCGTGCGGAATGAACAGACTTGGTTGGGTCATGTTGGCGATGTCGTGCATGGCGTGCCCTGCGGCAATGGCGCTTCTGGAAACACCGGGTTTCGCAGTTAGGGCGTAAACGCATAACGGGCGACGGCCGAGATGGAACGGTCACATGCTCACCGGGAATGTTGTTCCGAATCGCCGAAATCGTTACCCTGTCGCAATTAAGCATCCCCCAGGGGAAGGGGGTTCGGCGGGCTCGCTCCGCAGCGAATGGGGGCTTGATGATCGAGGCAAGGGTCGATTTGCGGCAGCCGGGCTGTACGGCCTATGCGCTCGGCGGATTCGCGATCGGAGCACTCTCGGCCGCCCCCGCGGTTCTCTTGCTCTACTATATGACACAGCTGCTGGAGCTGCCCCCGCTGACGGCCAGTATCATTCTCATGGCGCCCAAGTGCGCGGCGTTCATCTGGGACCCCTTGCTCGGGCGCGCGCTCGACCGCTTCGGTCGATCCCGACCGAAACGCCTGCTCTTCTATGCGACGGGCCTCTTCGTCGCACCGTTCGCTTTGGCGCTCGCGCTCGCCGCGCCGCACCTGCCCCCGGACGGTCTCGCGCTCTATGTCGGCCTCACTTATGCGCTGCATGTCGTGGGATATTCGGTCCTGTCGATCAGCCATGTCGCGGCGGCGGCAGCGCTCCCATCGGGTGAAGTCGAGCGGATCAGATGGAGCGCCGCGCGTGCGCGCTTCGTGCTGACCGGGATCATCGCGGGCGCCGGATTGGCGCCACTGGCGCTCAGCCTCGCCGGCGGCGGGCGCGAGGCGCAAGCCATTGTCGGCATCCTCATGGCACTGCTCTGCCTCGCCGCCGGCCTTGTGCCGCTGTTCGGCGCCAGGCCCGCGCTAACCGCGAGCACTATCGTCTCGACACGGCTGCGCCTTCAGCCTGAACTGGTGCGTCTGCTCCTGGCCTATCTGGCGATCACCACCGCGAACGGCGTGGGCTCGGCGGCTGTCCCGCTCTGGGTGACGCAATGGCTCGGCCGATCCGCCGGAGATTCGGGCTTGTTGCTGCTGGCGCTTCTGCTGGCGGCGACCCTCGCCGTGCCGTCCTGGCAAAGGCTGGGCGCAACGCGGGGAACGCGGCGCGCGCTTGTGATCTCGATCTTCGCACAGATGGCGGGCCTCGGGCTCGTCTGCGGGCTGATCGCCACGCAATTCTGGCCTGCCATTCTGGCGGGCTTCGTGCTGCTTGGCTGCGCCTTTGGCGGGCTTCAGGTGCTTCCTTTCGCGTTGATCACGGAGGCGATCCGCAGACAGGCCGATACGGGTGGATCGGGGGAAGGTGCCGCGATCGGCATCTGGGCCGCGATCGAGAAACTCAGCCTCGGTGCGGGACCGGCCCTGACCGGGCTGGTGCTGGCCGTCAATGCAGGCCATGCCGGGATCGCCTTCGTCGTGGCGGTGACCCTGGTCGGCGGCGCTCTGCTGTTCACCGCAGCTGCCGCGGTCGGCGCGCAAGGGCGTGCGGCCGGAAACGGGCTTGCCGCATGACGGTGGGGTCGGCTGGCCTGCGGGCGCTCTCGGTCGCGGTGCTGGCGTCTTCCGCACCCGCTCTTGCGGGTCCCAGCGATCCGCAACATGCCCACGAACTGATCGTCACCGGGTCCACCTCGAATATCCCCCAAACGGCGGTTGGTGGCGACGCGCTGGCCGCGCTGGACGGCCATGGGCTCGAAGCGCTCGCATCGGAGATTTCGGGCTTGGCGCTGCTGGAAGCGGGTCTCGCCGTCAACAAGCTGCAGATGCGAGGCTTCAGCAGCGGCGACATCGTCGTTTCCGACGTCTCCGAAAAGCCGCTCGTCGGGGTCTATCTCGACGAGATGCCCTTGGCGGTCCAGGGAATGACCCCCGATCTGCGGGTGTTGGACCTGGAGCGCATCGACATCGCCCGGGGGCCGAGTGGCACGCGCTCCGGCGCGACCGGGCTGGCGGGCATGATCCGCTACGTCACCGCGAAGCCCGATCCGCGCGCAGCCTGGGCCACGGTCGAGGGCGGGACCGAATGGACTGAGGCCGGCGGGTTCGGCGGCGCGGTCCGTGCGGCCGCCAACGTGCCGCTCGGCCACGGCTGGGCCGTGCGCGGCGCCAGTTATGCGGGGCGACGGCCTGGCTTCATCGACAATATCGGACGCCGCGATCGAGCCGATGCCAACGTCGATGATAGCGATCAGCAGCGCGTCGCCCTTCGCGGCACCGTCGGAGACCGAACGATCGTCGATCTCAGCATCACGCGTGCCGCGAGCCGCGCCGAAGGCCTGGACGCGGGTATCGCCGAGCTCGGACGGTACCGCACCTCTACCAACGGACCCGAGCGGGTGCGTGACCGGTTGACCCTGTTCGACGGAACGATGCAGCGCGATCTGGGCCTGAACCGGCTGTTCCTGACGGTTTCACACATCGAGCGACGGACGCTGTTGCAGCTCAGTCCGGAAGCGCGGATCGCTTATCTGTTCACCAGCTACCCGCCTTATTATCCTGGCTTGTTCGCGATGCCGGCGGCCTATGACCAGACGATCGCCAACGCGATCCCCGCAGAATTCTACCAGGTTCGCAACAGGTTCCAGACAGACACCCAGGAAGCGCGCCTGACCGGCGACAGCGGCGCCATCGGCTGGACGGTGGGCATCTATCACAGGCGACAGCGACGGTCCTTCGACGAGGATATACCGACGCCGGGCCTGGATCGACTTTCGGTCCTCAGTTTGTTCGGTCCCTATCCCACTGTCGATGGCGGCTACGATTCCAGGATCGTGGATCAGGCACGGTCGCCCGACGATCTGTTCACGGGAACCCAGGGGCAGCGCGAAACGGAATGGGCGTTGTACGGTGACGCCACCTGGCACCTGTCGCCCGGCATCGACATTGCCGCGGGGTTGCGCCTGTTCCGGCTACACGAAACATTCGACTTGCACTTTGCCGGCTTTTACGGCGTCGACCCGGCGACCCACCAGCCATTGATCAGCCATGAAGGCCATTCCAGGCAATCGGCCAACCCGCGCCTGCAGATCACTTATCGGCCGAACCGGCAGATTCTGCTCTATGCCGAGGCGGCGCGCGGCTTGCGTGCCGGGGGCGTGAACCAGCCGGTGCCGGTCGCACTTTGCGCCTCCGATCTGGCAGCGGCGCGCCTCAACTCGCCGCCCACGAGCTTCGGGCCGGACTATGCCTGGACCTATGAAGTCGGAACCAGATCGCGCTCTGCCGATGGCCGCTTCACCGTCGAAGGCCAGGCCTTTCTGGCGGATTGGCGCAACGTCCAGAACCGGCTCTTTCTCGGCCAATGCTCTTATTACGTCGTCTTGAATCAGGGCCGCATCTTGAGCCGCGGACTCGAGCTGACCGCGAACTGGCGGCCGTTCCCGACGCTCCAGCTGGGTCTGGATGGCGCATTCACGAACGCACGGACGCACCGCCCGATCGAGCGGATGGGCGCGCTTGCGGGGGCCCAGGTGCCCTTTTTTCCGCGCTGGATCGCCGGCGCCACCTTATCCTATCGCCGGACGATCGGGCGCGACGTGCTCGGGCTGCGTCTGCGCTTTCATCATCAAAGCGCCCAATTCACTGCCTTCGACCGCCGGCTGTACGACTTCGACACCGGGACACCCATCTTGCGTGGAGACAATCCCGCCTGGCGCCGGATTCCCCCCGCCTCCACGCTTTCGGGCCGGCTGAGCTACGCCCACGGCGCGTATCGACTGACGCTCTTCGGCGAGAATCTGACCAATCAGGCAAAGGTGACGGGAATCCTGCCCAAGCCATCGTACGTCGGTACGTTCCAGGCGGGCGACCAGCTGTCCTACGCGCGTCCCCGGACCATCGGCCTGCGACTTCGCGTGGCGCTGGGCGGGCGGTTGGAGGGCCATCAGGATTGAGAATGGCCGAGCCGGCCGAAAGTACGGGTGCGCGGGGGGCACAGTCATGTCATGATGCGCGAGGGGGAGTCGTTCATTGCCGCGCCTGCTGTTTGTCGACGATCATCCGCTCTACGGTGCCGGCGTGAGGCTCACCTTGGAAGCCGCCTTGCCTGAGCTGGAGATTCTGCTCGCACGGACGGGCGCGGAGGCCATCACGCTGCTGAGCAGCGGGCTGGACGTCGACCTTGTTCTCACCGATCTGCGCCTCGAGGGGTCAAACGGGTTCGAATTGCTCGAACGGATCGGCCGGCTGTGGCCGATGGTGGCGCGCGGCATATTGTGCGCCGACCTCACCGCCGAAATCGCGCGCGGGGCACGTGCGGTCGGATGCGTCGCCTGTCTTTCGAAGGCGCGCGACATGGATGGGCTGGTGGAAGCGCTCGACGCCCTGTTCAACGGGGATGAGGTCTTCGACGCGGAAGCGGAATTGAGCATCGGCCTGTCGAAGCGTCGCCAGATGGTGCTCGCCTTCGCCGCGCGTGGACTGTCGAACAAGGAGATTGCACGACAGCTCGGCATTACCGAACGGACCGTCAAGGACCATTGGAGCTGCATCTTCGCGCAAATGGATGTGAGCAACCGCGCCGAGGCGGTGAGCCGCGCGCACGAGCTGCGCCTGATCTGAGTGTCGGGCGCCCGCGAACGCGAAGATCGGATCCGGCTGGAACGGATCCGCGAGCTGTTCGGGACACGTGGCATCTATGCCTTTGCGGCACCGGTCGCGTCGATCATCGTCGCCGCGCAGGTGATGCTATGGGTATGGCTGGTCGGCGACCGAGCGGGTACGGCCCTCTGGCTTGGTGTCGTGGTCCCGACCGAAATCGGCGTCGGCGTGCTCACATGGTGGTTTCATCGCTCCGTGCGCGGCGATGCCGAATTGCCGCGATGGGCGAGACGCCGTGTCGCCGCGGAGATCGTGCGCGGCGTGGGATGGGCACTGCTCGCGCTGCTCTCGGTGCTCCCGGGAAAGCCCATGAGCCTGCTTCCCGCGATGGTGACTCTCATCGGGCTGAGCGCGGCGTCTTCGGCGGGACTCGCCGTCTATCTTCCCGCACTCGCGGCGTTCGTCGGCAGCGTCTCGGTGGCATCGGCCGCTTTCCTTCTCTGGAGAAGCGAGAACGGCTCCGAGCTTTACGCGGCGGCGATGTTCTCCACCAATTTCCTGTTGGTGATGCTCAACGGCAGTCGAATGTCATTGCTCTATCGCAATTCGATCGAGCTACGCTTGGACCTGGCCGAACAGGTCGAGGTGAGCGGGCGGTTGCGCGGCGAGGCCGAGGCTGGACGCAGAGTGGCGGAGGAGGCGGCGGTTGAACGCGCGCGATTCTTCGGCGCGGCGAGCCATGACCTGCGCCAGCCCGTCCATGCGCTCGGTCTTTACGCGGCCTTGCTGCGGCGAGATCCGCCGGCAAGCCAGCGCAGGGAACTCATTCGATCGGTCACCGCCTGCGTCGACACGCTCGAGCGCCTGTTCAACGCGATCCTGGGGGTCTCTCAGGCGTTGATCTCACGCGGCGACAGCGGAGTCGCCGCGCTTCCGCTTCAGGAGCTGATCGATCAGGTCGTGCTGCAATTCCGTCCCGAGGCCGAGCGGCGCGGCCTGCGGCTGCGCGCCCGTGCGACTTCGCTTTGGGTCCAGGCCGACGCCACCGCGGTCCAGCGCATCCTTGCCAACCTGGTCGCAAACGCGCTCACTTATACCGAGCAGGGCGGCGTACTGATCGCCGCCCGACGGCGCGGCGACCGCGTCGAGCTGGTCGTCGCGGATACCGGCCTGGGAATCGCCGATAGCGATCACGAACGCGTGTTCGATCCATTCTTCCAGGTCCGCCCGGACCGACCCACCGGACGGGCCGGGTTTGGGCTGGGTCTGGCCACCGTCAAGCAGCTGTGCATCACGCACGGCCATGGCATCGACCTTCGTTCCCGCCTCGGCTTCGGCAGCGTGTTTCGTGTCAGCCTCCCCTTCGCCGATCCCGCCGATCCGCCTCCCGATTGCAGCCCCGTCGCCGCTCCCATGTACGAAAGGCTACGGGTCCTGCTGGTCGAGGATGATCCGCTCGTAGCCGATGCCGTGAGCAAACTTCTGGCAACCTGGGATGTCCCGACGGAACTGTGCGCCGACGGCCAGCGCGCGGTGCAGATCCTCGAGGCGTCTACGGGACACTGGCTCGCCATTCTCGACTATCGCCTGCACGGGCACGAAACGGGGCTGGATGTGGCCGATGCGATCCGCCACCGCTTCGCCGACCAGATTCCGATCGCGATCGTCACCGGCGACCTCGACGTGCTCGAACAGGCACGACGCCGGGGCTTGAGGGTGCTGCAGAAGCCGCTGCGGCCGATCCGCCTGCGCGCGCTGCTCGCCTCCATGGCAACCGGCTGACCTGGCCCAACCGTACTTCGGTACGGCTGTAGCGCGTCGCGCTGAACCGATAACCTTTGCGACGGCGGCTTCAGGGTCGCGGAAACTTCGGATCATGGGGGATTGATATGAAGAGCTCGATCAGGGGCGCTGTTGCCACACTCGCCATCGCCGTCGCTATCGGAGCTTCCGGTACGGCCGGCGCCACCACCACCCTTACGATTTCGGGCGATATTCCACTCCAGGTGGGGGGATTTTTCGGCGTGCAGGCGCTGTTCGACCTGTCACCTTTTCTCACTGTTGGAAGCCAGCACTTTCACCTGACCAATGCGCACGTTTCCGCATCGGGCACATCGGATCCCAAGTTCGTGACCAATATTGTCTCGGCAGGCACGCAGGTCTCGAACTATCAATATGTCGCGAGCTATACCCCGATCTACCAGACTTATTATTATAGGTGCGGGGCGTTCAACCTCAGCTGGTGCTCAACGACCATCCAGACCGGCCAGACGGCCAATTATGCGACGGGCACGAAGACCGAAAATTACCACGACATCGTCGAGACGGATGGCAGCATCGACACGATGATGCTCAAGGTCGGCGCGCAATCGGGCAGCGTATCCGATCCCTTCAACAGCACGGCGACCGCTTATGCCCCGTCGTCCCAGAGTGGCGGCTCGGATTTGCCAAGCTGGACGATCGATTACCAGCGCACCCTTTCGTCCGGCTATTATGGCGACATGGCAGTGGGCTTCGATCTGTCGAATTCAGCACTCGGAGCCGCCACTTCCGCAGGCAGCCTCTTGACCAGCGTGTTCGCCAGCCAGGGTCAGTTCCGGCTGTCACAAATCTCGCTGAGCTTCGATGTCGCGCCCACGCCTTCGATCGGCTACAGTTCCACATCGGTCCCGGAGCCGGCCAGTTGGGCCATGCTGGTGGCGGGCTTCGGCTTGGTTGGCGCGGCCCTGCGGACGGCGAAGCATCGTCGGGGGATTCCACTCGCAGCCTGACGGTCCGGGACCAGCAAGTTCACGGCATCAAATTGGTGGGGGATTTCAATGCGTAACTTGGTCATGGCCGCCGCGGGAGCGATCTTGTTCGGATTGCCCGCCGCGAGCCATGCGACGGTCACCGTGGACTACTTGCATGTGGAAACGGATGCGGTCACGTGGATCAACGCGGGCATAAACCAGTATGCCGATTATGAGACGTTCGTCGACGAGAACCTTGCTGCCCCGCAAGTGATTGGCCGAATTTCCGCGGCAAACGCAAGCGTCGGGGATGATAACTTCGCCGCCTATGTCGGAAGTAACTTCGTCTTTCCTGACAATGAACATATCATGCTTGACGTTGCCGGAGCGTGGAACTGGAATCCCGGCACAATCGGCGACCTAGGTAACGCTGAAATCGTTGTCATACTCAACTATTTTTTTTCGACATCGGCCACCTATGCCTATAATCTTACCTACGATTCCGCATGGGATTCGTATTGGACCAATAGCAAGGGCCGCGTGAGTTTGAGCAGCTTATCAGGACTGCTTGCCAACAAAGTCACGGCGCCAAACGACAATGGCTCCTTCTCCGGGATAATAGGACCAGGCCAGTATATGCTGGGGCTTGTGGTCGACAATTTGACGAAGATTGATCGTCGTGCTCTCTTCGGGCCACCCTTGGGCGGCGGCAACAGTCACTTCACTTTCAGCCTGCTTGCCGTCGCGCCTCAGGGATCCGCTGTGCCCGAGCCAGGCACATGGGCCATGATGATCGGCGGCTTTGCGCTGGCCGGCGGGATCCTGCGCCGAGGCAAGATTGCAATCCGGTTGATCTGATCGCGCCCCACTCGCCGGGCCCATTGCTTCCAGCTGTCGGACGCCGTTACGATGCGCAAGGCATCGCGCCCTCCTCGTTTCTAGCCCTGCGCCAAAATCCGCTCCGTCACGGCCGTTGGCGGTTATGAGTTTACGCCCTAGACCACCCCACATGACTCGCTTCACGGTCAATGGCCAGCCGGTCGAATATAGGATGGATCCGCAGACGCCTTTGCTGTGGGCGCTACGCGACGCTTCCAATCTCACCGGCACCAAATATGGCTGCGGTACCGGACATTGCGGCGCGTGCACCGTCGATGTCGACGGCGAAGCGGTACGTGCGTGCCAGGTCTCGATTGGCGCGGCCGAAGGCACGTTCGTCACGACGATCGAAGGCCTGTCGCGCGATCGCTCGCATCCGGTGCAGCGTGCGCTGCTGGAAAACAACACCATCCAGTGCGGCTATTGCGTGCCGGGAATCGTGATGGCCGCGTCGGTGCTGCTCAAGAAGAACAAGCAGCCGAGCGACGACGAGATCAAGAAGGCGATCCCCAACATCTGCCGTTGCGGCATCTATCCGCGCCTGCTCGACGCGCTGCGCAAGGCTGCAGTGATCGCCAACGGCGGCGGCGACGAGCCGCCCTCGCCGACGCCGCCCGAAGACTCGAAAGAATGAAAGCTTTCAATTACCTGACGCTCGAGTTCAGCATTCGATCAGACGCCGTACGGCACAAGCATTGCATGAGGTCGGTCCCTGCCGACCCGCGGAGGTACTGACATGAATCGGAAATTCTGGGCGGCGCTGATGGCCGCGGGCGCGCTGCTCCCAGCGGCGGCACAGGCGCAAGAGGAGCATCGCGACCGCGGTGGCTGGCGTGGCGGCGGTGGCAATCGTGGCCAGGCGGCGGCACCGGCTGCAGCGGCGCCTGCCCCAGCTCCGGCTCCGGCCCCGGCGCCGAGCTTCCAAGGCTATCGCCGTGGCCCCGGCGGCGTCGAAGGCGGTCCGCAGAACTCGGGCTGGCGCGGCCAGGACCGTGGCCAGTGGCAGCGGCCCGCGCCGGTGCAGCAGCCACAGGCTGTGCAGCCGCCGCAACCGGCGCAGCAACCGCAGGCGCAGGAACGCAACTGGCGGGGTGACTATGGGCAGAACCGCGATCGCGGCGGCTGGAACCGTGGCGATTCCCGCGTTGAGGGGCAGGCGCAGCAGCGGCCGCAGGAGCCGCAACGCCAGTTCGACGACCAGCGCCGCCGTCAGGATTGGGACCGCGAACGCCAGCGGCAGCAGCAGTGGCAGAACCAGCGCGATCCGCGCACCGCGCCGCGCGACCAGGTCGGCGGCCGCAACGATTGGCGCGAACGCCGCGGTTGGCAGAATGGCCGCGACGGCAACGGCTGGCGGGGCGACCGCGAGTTCCAGAACTGGAACCGCACGTGGCGCAACGACAACCGCTACGACTGGCAGCGTTATCGCTATCAGAACCGCAACCTCTACCGCCTTCCGCGCTATTATGCACCGCGCGGCTGGAGCTATGGCTATCGGCGGTTCGGGCTCGGCGCGTATCTCGACAGCTTCCTGTTCGCCGAGAATTATTGGATCAGCGATCCCAGCTACTACCGCCTGCCCCCGGCCTACGGACCATACCGCTGGGTGCGCTATTATGACGACGCGCTGCTGGTCGACATCTACACCGGCGAAGTGGTCGACGTGATCTACGACATCTTCTGGTAAACCAGACCAAATGCAGCGAGGCCCGGGACGCTTTAGCGCTCCGGGCCTCTTGCATTCCGGCGCGCGGACGGCAAAGTCCCCGACCGTGAGCCTAACCGTGAAGACGAAGGCGGGGTCGTCCTCCCCGCTCCGAGCCAGGATCGGGCGCGAAGTCGCTGCCCGCCTCGATGCCAATCCCGCCGTCAAGCGCGCGAAGAGCGACCAGGCGCAAATCTATTATGCACCCGACTATCTGAGCGACGAAGAATGCGCGACCTTGGTCGCGCTGATCGATAGCAATCGGCGCCCCTCGACCTTGCTCGCACCGGCGCAGCGCAACGATTATCGCACCAGCGAAAGCTGCGATCTCGACCGTTGGGCACCCGAAGTGCGCGCCATCGACGAGCGCATCGCCGGGTTGCTCGGCATCGATCCGGTCAAAGGCGAGACGCTGCAGGGCCAGCGCTATGCCGCCGGCCAGCAATTCCTCGCGCATTCGGACTATTTCCACGAGAGCCAGCCCTATTGGCCGGCGATGAAGGCGAGCGGCGGCCAACGCACCTGGACTGCGATGGCCTATCTCAACCATGTCGAGGAAGGCGGCGCGACCTGGTTCCCGCACGCCGGGATCCGCGTCAAGCCGCGCAAGGGCATGCTGCTGATCTGGAACAACATGTCGTCCGACGGCAGCCCGAACGAATATACGCTGCATGAAGGCATGGCGGTGATCGAAGGGACGAAATACGTCGTCACGAAATGGTTTCGCGAAGAGGCCTGGATCCGATCGTCGATCCAAACCTATTGACGCGGCAGCCTCAGGCCAAGCCTCGCGCGAGCTCGAGCCAGCCAAGCCCCTCGACGGTCGTCGTCCGAGGGAAATACTCGCAGCCGATCGGGCCGTTATAGCCCGCCGCCTCGAGGCGCGCGATCAGCGCCAGGTCCTCGGCGCCGGGCTCGCCGCGATCTGGCACCGCTGCAAACTGCACATGGCCGACCAGCGGCAGCAAAGGCAGCAAATCCTCGAACGCCAGCTCGCCGATCTTCCGCCAATGGTATAGATCGAGCATGAGCTTGAAATTGGGCGCGGCGACGGCTGCGATCAGATCCATCGCCGTTTCGAAGCGGGCGATCGCATAGCCCGGCCTGTCCACAGGATTGAGCGGCTCGGTCAGCACCGTGACTCCGTGTGCATCCAAATGTTCCGCTGCCCATGCGAGATTGTGCACGAGCAGCGCGTGCGAGATTCGTCCGCGGCCCGCGGGGATATGGACCCGCGGTGCGGCGAACACTCTGGCATATTCGATCACTTGCTCCATCGAAGCCCGGAACTCGGCCTCGCGCCCTTCCAGCCCCGTGAGCCCGAGTTCGTCGCGCGCCGCCTCGCCCGGCGGCGCGTTGAATACCTCCATCGTCATGCCGCAACGCCGCAGTCGCTCGGCGATTCGTTCGGCGGGGATCGCATAGGGGAATTGGCATTCGACGGCATCGAACCCGGCATCTGCCGCGGCGTCGATCCGATCGAGGAAATCCCATTCGAGAAAAACCGTCGAGATATTGGCTGCGAACGGCAAGACCATCGCGTCAGCCTCGACCGACGAACGGCATGGTCGTCGCCATCACCGTCATGAACAGCACATTGGCGTCATTGGGAAGCCCCGCGACGAACAGCGCAGCGTCGGCGACGGTCTTCACGTCCATGGTCGGCTCGGCGACGACCGATCCATCGGCCTGGAGCGCGCCATGGCCGAAACTCGCGGTCATCGGGGTTGCGGCATTGCCGATATCGAGCTGGCAGCAGGCGATTCCGAACGCGCGCCCGTCGAGTGCGATCGACTTGGTCAGCCCGGTGATCGCATGTTTCGAAGCAGTATAGGCCGCGCTGCATGGGCGCGGCGTGTGCGCCGAGATCGAGCCGCACTGGATGATCCGTCCGCCCTGCGGCGCCTGATCGCGCATCGCGCGGAACGCCGCGCGCGACGCGAGGAAGCTGCCGGTGAGGTTGATATCGATGACGCGGCGCCAATCGTCGAACGCGGTCTCGCCGAACGGCCTGCCGCCGCCGAACACTCCGGCGCTGTTGAACAGCACGTCGACTCGCCCTTCCGCGGCGACGGTGTCGGCGAACGCGCGCTCGACCGCGGGCTCGTCGCACACATCGGCGACGGCGACCCGTGCCGGGACCGCGCAGGCGGCGGCCGTTTCCTCCAGCGTAGCGCGCGTGCGGCCGACGAGCGTGACGCGATAGCCCTTGTCGGCAAACGCGATCGCCACCGCCCGGCCGATCCCCGACCCTGCCCCCGTCACCACGGCAACCTTGTGCTCGTCCATCGCGCCATCCGTTGTTGCGGTCGCGACCAAGTCCGGGCCGCCGGAAACTTCATCGTCGCCCGGCGGGCGCTTCGCAAGCCCGGCCGCCCGGAGTGCGTTTGAGCGGCGGTCGCCGGGCACCCGGATACAAGCTGTGGATGAGCGCGGCGGCGCGATGGACATTCGTCCGCTGCGCCGCCAAACCCTTGCGATGTCGCCCGTGCTCAATATCCATCGCTCGATCGTCGGCCAGCCGTGGCGCTGGCGCGGGACGGCGAACGAGGGGCTGGCGCCGGACGATCTCGTAACCCAGCTGCTGCTGACTCGCGGCTGCCCGCGCGAGGCGCTCGATGCCTATCGCAGCCCGAGCATCCGCGGTTTCATGCCCGACCCTTCGATCTTCCGCGACATGGACCGCGCCGCCGAACGGCTCGCCGATTCCGTCGAGGCGCAGCAGCGCGTCGTCATCTTCGGCGATTATGACGTCGACGGAGCCACTTCCGCCGCATTGCTGATTCTGCTGCTGCGCGATCTAGGCCTGAATGCCGGCGCCTATATCCCCGATCGTCTCATGGAGGGCTATGGGCCTTCCGGCGAAGCACTGGTGCGGCTGGCGCGGGATGGAGCCGAGCTCATCGTCACCGTCGATTGCGGCGCGCAGGCGTTCGAAGCGCTCGACATGGCGCGGACCGCAGGTGTCGACGTGATCGTGGTCGACCACCACAAATGCGCAAGCGAGCTGCCGTTCGCGCACGCGCTGGTGAACCCCAATCGGCTCGACGAGGGCGAAGGGCGCGAACATGGGCATCTTGCCGCAGTCGGCGTCGCCTGGCTGCTCGGCGCGGCGCTGGTGCGCGTGTTGCGCGGACGCCGCTGGTTTGCCAACCGGGCCGAACCGAAGCTGCTGGAACTGCTCGACATTGTCGCGCTTGGCACGGTGGCCGATGTGGCGCCGCTCAAGGGATTGAACCGCGCGTTCGTGGCGCAGGGGCTCAAGGTGATGGCGGGCCGCCGCAACTTGGGGCTCGACGCACTGATCCAGGTTTCGCGGCTGACGCGCGCGCCGAGCTGCACCGACCTCGGCTTCGCGCTCGGACCGCGGATCAACGCCGGCGGCCGCGTCGGACGATCGGACCTCGGTGTTCGGCTGCTGACCACGCTGGACCCGGCGGAAGCGCACGCGATCGCCGCCGAACTCGACCGGCTCAACGAGGATCGCCGCGGGATCGAAGCGCAGGTGCAGGCGGCGGCCGAGGCGCTGTCCGAGCGCCAGTCCAACCGGGCGGTGATAGTGATCGCTGGCCAGGGCTGGCACCCCGGCGTGATCGGCATCGTTGCGGGGCGGATCAAGGAGAAGCTCGGCCGCCCGTCGATCGTGATCGCGCTCGACGCGGACGGCGTCGGCAAGGGCTCGGGCCGTTCGATCTCGGGCGTCGATCTCGGCGCGGCGGTGCTCGCGGCGAAGGACGCCGGACTGCTGATCGCAGGCGGCGGGCATGCGATGGCGGCGGGCGTGACGATCGCGGAGGTGCAGGTCGAGGCGTTCGCCGATTTTCTCGAGGAGCGTCTCGCCGCGACAGTGACGCACGCGATGGGCGAGCGTTCGCTGCTGCTCGACGCAGTGCTCGCCCCCGGCGGAGTCAATCCCGACCTGGTCGCGGCAATGGAGGCCGCCGGTCCCTATGGCATGGGCTGGCCCGCGCCCCGCGTCGCAGCCGGGCCGGTCAGCGTGATCAAGGCCGATCTGGTCGGGTCCGGCGGCCATGTCCGAGCGATCGTCGCGGGCGCCGACGGCCGCAGCCTCAAGGCCGTCGCCTTCCGCCATGCCGAGACCGAACTCGGCCAGGCGCTGCTCGGCGCGCCACGGCACCGCAAGCTATGGCTCGCAGGCCGGGCGAAGATCGACGACTGGGGCAGCCGCCCGACGGCGGAACTGCATGTCGAGGATGCCGCCTGGGCGGATTGAATCGCTCTGGTGCGGCGCTTTTTCGTGCATCGCGACCAGCGCAGCGTGATGCGGACATGAGGACAGGCCCTAGACTTACCCCCGCCGCTTCGAAGGCGCCGTCTCGCGCAGGCCCATTGCGATGAACCCCGATACAAACGCCAGCCCGGTCATGATCCACAGCGGCGCGGTCAGTCCATGCGCGTCCGCGACCCAGCCCGAAATCATCGGCCCGAACACGCCGCCGAGTGCCTCGCCGGCGCCCATGCTCAATCCCATCACCAGTGCGGCGTTGGTCGGTGCGACGCTTTCCGACGGCACCGTCGCCATGAACAGCGGGAAGATGCCGTTGACGCACCAGCCGACGAAGAAGATCACGAACAGCAGCGGCAGCGAAGCCGCCCCGAAATACAGCACGCCGAGCGGGAGCAGGATCGAAATGAACGGCGCGGCGATCATCACCGGCCGGCGGCCGATCCGGTCCGACAGCCCGGGGACGGCGAAGCTTCCAAGCGTCGCCGAGATGCCGAGGGTGCCCATCAGCCAGCCGTTGGTGTCCTTTGACACATGCAAGACTTGGTCGAGGTAGAGCGGCATGAACGCCCAGCAGGTCACGAGATAGGCGACGAGCAGCACCGATAGCAGCACGCACAGCAGCACGTTGCGTTCCTTGAGCCCATCCATCGCCGTATACCGTGGGCCGGATGCCCGCTGTGCCTTCTTCGGCGTGAGCTTCGGCTCCTTGACCAGCCACAGGATCAGAAGCGCGGAGATCAGGCCGGGTGCGCCGGCGAGGAAAAAGGCGTGGCGCCAGCCGAACCAGGTTGCAAAGGCGACCAGCGCTACTGGCGCGACGAACGACCCGAGCAAATTCGACCCGAAATTCTGCCCGACCCCCTGCGCTAGGCCGCGCCGTTCCGGGTCGACTTCGTCGGCGATCAGTGCGTGGCTGATCGGCATCACGCCGCCCTCTGCAACGCCCATCAGCGCGCGCGCCGCGATGAGCATCACGAATGTGCCGGCGATGCCAGTGAGGAAAGAGCAGGCGGAGAACAACAGTGTCGATGCGACCAGCAGCACCTTGCGCTTGCCGAGCGTGTCGGACAGCCACCCCATCAGCAACGCAGCCACCGACCATGTCCCGGAGAGGACGCTCGCCAGCACGCCGACCTGTGTGTTGGACAGCCCCAATTCCGGCTGCACGAACGGCATCAGGAAGTTGAGCGAATTGCGGTCGAAGAACACGATGCCGAAATTGAGTGCCAGCAGTCCCACCAGCATCATCTGATAGCCGGCACTTTGCCGCGCCGCGCCGTTCGCCGCCATGCTGGTGGTCGCCATATTCAGTTCCTCCCCGGTCCCGGGGTTGATTCTGTATGTCCCCGGCGGGAAGCAGACTAACGATGCCGCAGGCTCCCGCAAGCCCGGCAGCTTGACTTTGTCCGAGTGCCTACTGAAACCGCGGCCGAAGCGAGCGTTGGCCGCCACGCAGGTCGACCCCTTGTCGCGGATGCTCGTGCTGGTCGTCGCGGGCCGCACGCCATCGCCCCGCCGCCAGCCTTGCAATGTTGGACAATCGTCCATACGCCGGCTAGATGGCACAAATCAGGAACAAACCACTCGTTCCGATGCCCTATGGCGCTTCGAAACGTGAGCCCCTCGCACCACCGGACGGTCACACCGCGTCGGGTCGCGCCGCCACTCGTGCCGACGGCTGGACCGCCGAGCGTATCCGCGTCTTCCTCGATGCGCTCGCCGAATCTGGTGTCGTCGCCGCTGCCCTGCGCGCTGTCGGCATGCGCAAG
>Ga0207675_100002355_pt1 | contig 18698 bp, 18 predicted proteins | sample KBSSwiS42_FD_184305 | JGI IMG/M metagenome (GOLD analysis project Ga0207675, IMG submission 184305) | Switchgrass rhizosphere microbial communities from Kellogg Biological Station, Michigan, USA - KBS Switchgrass S4-2 (SPAdes) (version 2) | ecosystem: Host-associated > Plants > Roots >...
TGGGACCGGCGGCGCTGGCCCGGGCGCTGCCAACCTGGAACCGCCGGAGCCCCGCAGCCCAGGCGAACCGCATGCGCGACCATTCCCCGGACGCGCGGGTACCGGCGGGGTCGGCGGGACCACTGTCGTGACGGCACCGCAAGCGGCGGCGTGCCGAGGCGCCCCGGCCGGATGACCGGGGCGCCTCGCGGCCGCTAGCCGCGCACCGTGAACGACTGCGTCATGGATGCGCTGGAACTGTTGCCGGCGTAGACGTCGATCTGGCCTGGCTCGACGGTGAACTTCCCGCGGTTGTCGTAGAAGCCGAAGTCGCTCTTGTCGAGGGTGAAGGTGACGCTGCGTGACTTGCCCGGGTCCAGCGTCACGCGCTCGAACCCGCGCAGGCGGCGGACGGGCTGCGAGATGCTGGCCACCGGGTCGTGGAGGTAGAGCTGCACGACCTCGTCGCCCTTGCGGCGACCAGTGTTCGTCACGGTCACCGATGCTCGGAGGCTGCCGTTCTTCGACACGGTCGAGGAGCTCAGCTGCAGGTTCGAGACGTCGAAGGTCGTGTAGCTGAGCCCGTGGCCGAATTCGAACAGCGGTGAGCAGCTGGGGATGTCGCGATGGCGTGAGACGTACTTCTGCTCGGGGTCGCAGGGCCGGCCCGTCGGCTCGTGGTTGTAGTAGATCGGCACCTGGCCGAGTCGGCGCGGGAAGGAGACGGGGAGCTTGCCGCCCGGGTTGACCTGGCCGAACACCACATCCGCGACCGCTGGGCCCGCCTGGACGCCAGGGAACCATGCGTCCAGGATCGCGGGTGCGTCGTCGACCACGCCTTCCAGCGTGAGCGGGCGGCCGTTGAACAGCACGACCGCGAACGGCTTCCCGGTTGCCTTGATCGCCTGAATCAGCTCCTCCTGCCTGCCCGGCAGGTCGAGGGTGCTGCGTGCGGCCGCCTCGCCGCTCATCTCCCGTGTCTCGCCCAGGGCGAGCACGACCTGGTCCGCCGCCTTGGCGACGGCTACCGCCTCGGCGAATCCGGCGTCGGAGCCGCATCCCTCGGGGTCGGTGGTCGGCGGCTCGGTGTTGGAGAGCTTGCAGCCTTCGGCATAGGTGGCACCGGGGCTTTGCTGCTTGATGCCGTCGAGGACGGTGACCGCGTCGGTGTCGCGGCCGGCGCCCCACCACGGACCGAGCATGTCGTGCTGGTTGTTGGCGAGCGGCCCGATCACCGCCGTCTTCTTGGAGGGATCCAGCGGCAGGACCCCACCCTTGTTCTGGAGCAGCACCATCGAGCGGCTCGCGGCCTTGCGCGCGGCCGCCACCGCGTCGGGACGTAGCATCTCAGCTTCGGCCTTGTCGGGCGCGACGGGCGCATACGGGTGCTCGAACAGGCCGGCGCGGAACTTGACGCGCAGGATCCTGCGGACCGCGTCGTCGATCCGCCGCATCGAGATGCGGTCCTGGGCGAGCAGCTGCTGGCCGAAGTCGCGGATGAGCGTGCTGGTCATCTCGGAGTCCACGCCGGCGTTGAGCGCCAGCGCCGCGGCGGCGGGGCCGTCGGCGGCGACCCCGTGCCCGCACGGCCCGGTGTCAGGTAGCTTCGGCGGACAGGCGCGCAGCTCGGCCACGGCGGTCCAGTCACCCTCGACGAACCCGTCGAAGCCCCACTCGCCCTTGAGGATCCGGTTCATCGTGTAGTCGTTGCCGCAGCCCGGCACGCCGTTGATCGCGTTGAACGAGCACATGACCGTGTCGGCACCGGCATCGATGGCGGCCTTGAACGGCGGCAGATAGAGGTTCCGCAGCCGCTGCTCGGACATGTCGGTCGTGTTGTAGTCACGGCCGCTCTCGGGTTGGCCGTAGGCCACGAAGTGCTTGGGGCTGGCCACGAGCTTGTCGCTCGCGCTGTAGTCCCCACCTTGGATCGCCTTCACGCGCGCGGCCCCGAGCACCGAGTTCAAGTAGGGGTCCTCCCCGGCGGCCTCGGATATCCGGCCCCAACGCGGCTCGTGCGACACGTCGACCATCGGCGCGTAGGTCTGCTTGAGCCCGACCACAGCCGACTCGCGCGCGCCGTACTTGTGGTCGTTGAACGCCACTTGCGGATCGAAGCTCGCGCCGGCGCCGAGCGGGATTGGGAAGATGGTGCGGAAGCCGTGGATGGTGTCGAAGGCGAACAGGATCGGGATCTTCAGCCGCGACTCCTCGACGGCGATGCGCTGGAGCTCTCTGATCCGCTTCGGATCGGTCACGCTCAGAACCGAGCCGAGCCCCTTGCGCACTTCGTCCTCAGTGACCATGAAGTCCGGCAGCAGCTGAATCTGCTCCAGCTTCTCCTCGAGCGTCATCTTCGACAGCAGATCGCTCACCTTCGACTCGATGGCCTGGTCGGCAGACTGTCGAGTGGGCTGGAGCGCCTGCTCGTCGCTCGACTGCGTCGCCGCCATGACGCCACCTGCGGCCGCCAACACGAGCGCTAGGACCGGCACGCCGATCGACGCCCTGAACCTGAACCTGCGCATGGGTCTCCTCCTCGGTGGGATAGTCCTTGTCGGAGAAGCGATGCAGTCCGGAGACAGACGAGGCTGGGTGGGCCTCTCGTCCGGGTGCGACGCCCAGCGCCGTACCCCCAGACCGAGACCACAGCGGCTGCGGGGACCAGCAGCCGGAGGACTCGCTCGACCGCGGCCGCCACCCGGCTTCCGCGCCGACTCGCCACCGCTACGAACATGCCACCCCCAGCGCATCGGCCGGTTCTGGTTAGTTCGACCTCGCGAATCTCGCGCGAGGCCGAACTAACATAGTTGTCTAAATCAACAGAAACAAGCCCAGAACCGTCATACGAGAAGAGCATCTCCTAGCGCAGACAGGGCAAACCAGGAAGATCGCGATGCCGTGGTCGGTGTTCGCGACGACGCCCTTCAACCACATCCGCCGAGGTGTGTCGGTCTGGGAGAAGGGCGGCCTAGCGGCGGGCGGCGGGTTGCGGGGTCTCGGCGGTTCGCGGGGACCGGAGGAACAGCCAGCTCACCGTGACCAGGAACAGCAGGTAGGCGACGACCTGCTCGATCGAGGGGCGGGGGTCCCAGCCGAACATGGCGCCGAGGAACTTGCCCGACTCGGTGCTGACGGTCAGCCACCGGTAGGCGGTCAGGTCGTAGACGTTGTTCCAGACCGTGCCCAGATCGCCGGCGGCCTGGAGCCACAGGACGGTCCGGGAGACCAGGCCGGCCGCGAACACGATCAGGATCAGGCCGGTGACGGTGAAGAACTGGCGCATCGGCAGGCGCCTGCCCCCGAGCACGACCAGGGCGCCGAGGGCCGACGCCGCGGCCAGGCCGATCAGCCCGCCGACCAGGACCGCCCAGCCGTCCTCGGTGGTCGCGGCGGCGATCAGGAACAGGGCCGCCTCCAGGCCCTCCCGGGCCACGGCCAGGAAGGCCACCGTCATCACGGCCAGGCGGACGTCGCCGCGGCTCGCGATGGCCTGGTCGACGTTGTGCTGGAGCTCGCCCTTGATCAGGTGGGCCTGGCGCCGCATCCAGAAGATCATCCAGGTCAGGACGACCACGGCCAGCAGCGACACGGCGGCGAAGGCGAGCAGCCGGGGCTGGCCGGAGAGGTTCTCGACGGTGAGGTGGACGACGATCCCGACGCCGATCGAGAGGGCGGCCGCCGCGGCCATGCCCTGCCACATGGGGCGCCACCAGGTCGGGGCGGTCGATCCGCCGGATGTAGGAGTAGACGATGGCCACGACCAGGGCGGCCTCGAATCCCTCGCGAAGCATGATCAGCAGCGCGGTCAGCACGGCGCGATCCTCCACAACCCGGGTTCTGAAGTTAGGTCAGCCTAACAGAGCCCGTTCCCCGTCGCCGGGCTGGGGTGCCGGCACTCTCAGCGCCGCTCGATGACGGACAGGATGTTGCCGGCCGGGTCGCGGAACCAGGCGATCAGCGGCCCCTCGCCGCGGTTGATGCCCTTGTCGTCCTGCTCGATGCCGTCGTACTGCTCGAAGCGCAGGCCCCGCTGGATGAGGTCGTCGACTGTCCCCTCGACGTCGTCGACGGGGAAGTTGAGGATCGTGTAGGTCGCCGGGACGTGGTCCGGCTTGAGGTAGACCACGACGTCGCGGCCCCCGCCCAGGTGCAGGGTGAGCAGGCCGCTCTGGTCGTCCAGCTCGGACACCCGCAGGCCGAGGGTGTCGGCGTAGAACCGCCTGGCCTCGGCCAGGTCGGGCACGGCGAAGCCGCTGAAGGCCTCGGAGTCGGCAAGCATGGTCCTGCTCCTTCCTGTCGGGTCGGTCAACGGTAGCGCGCCCGTGTCACAGCGCCCGGGACAGCCGCATGAACCGGATCCGGGGCACCGCGCGCAGCGCCGGACGCAGCGCCGCCGGCAGCAGCGGGGCCGCCCCGGCGGCGTCCAGCAGCCGCGGGTCGGTCAGCTCGAACCGGCGCCCGCCCCGCAGGAGGGTGCAGCGGCCGGCGGCCACCACGTTGCGCACCCAGTCGCGGTCGGCGCCGTAGGGCAGCGAGACCAGGAACCCGTCGCCCAGCGGCAGCGGCATCACCGGCGTCCGGTACTGGCGGCCCGACCTCCGTCCCTGGTGGACCATGTAGGCCACCGGGGACAGCCGGCGCCCGGCGATCTTCCCGATGACCCGGTTGGGGACCCCCCGGTTGAACCGGGCCAGCCGGTCGCTGACAGTCATGGCCGGCATCCTATGCGACCCGGGCCCGGGCCTAGGCGCCGGTCAGCTTGGCGCTCTTGAGGGCGCCGTCGGTCACGTTCCACTTGGTGAGGACGCGGTCGTAGCTGCCGTCCTTGATGATTGCCTCCAGCGCGTCCTGGAGGACCGACCGGAGCTCCTCGTCGTCCTTGCGGATGCCGATGCCGTAGGGGCCCGGGTCGATCTGCTCGCCGACGACCTGGAAGTCGCGGCCCTGGCCGGAGACCTTGGCGTTGTAGGCGGCGACCGGGAAGTCGGCCAGGGCGGCGTCGGCCCGTCGGAACTTGACCTCGAGGACGACCTGGGTGCCGCTCTCAAGGGGGCGGGCCTTGATGCGCTTGGCCCCGCAGCGGGCCTGCTGGGCCTTGACCAGCTCCTCGTGGATGGTGCCGGACTGCAGGGTGACGGTGGCCCCGCACAGGTCGGCCATGGACCCCACCCCCTCGGGGTTGCCCTGCCGGACCAGGATCGAGGTGCCGGCCTGGAAGTACTCGAGGAAGCTGATCTCCTTGGCCCGTTCGGGCGTTGCCGTCATCGAGGAGATGATCAGGTCGAACTTGCTGTCCCGAAGTGCGGGGATCAGCTCGTCGAAGGCGGTGTTGACGAAGGTGAAGCGCACCCCTAGCTTGCGGCCCAGCTCGGTGGCCAGGTCAGGGTCGATGCCGCGGACCTGGGGCTCAGGCTCGCCGACGGGCCGGTCGAGGACGTCGGGGGCGAAGGCGTCGTAGAACTCCACCGGGGCGTAGGAGACGTCGGAGCCGACCCGGATCTCCCTGGCCGTGCGGATCCGCTCGGGCAGGCGCCGGCCGAGCTCGGTCAGTCCCTCGGAGACGGCCGGGGTGTCACTGGCGGTGCTCCGGTCGTCACCGCCGGTGCAGCCGGCGGCCAGGACGGCCACGACCAGCAGCGCGAGCACCTGAAATGCGCCGCGCCGCCGACCCCAACCGCTTGTCCGCCCTTGCACCATCCACCGCGTTGTGACAGGTTCGCTCCCTAGAAGACCCGAAGCGTACTACGGTCCCCGCCCGCTTCGTGTCACTCGACCCGTCGTCCCCATGAAAGCTGGGTCGTTGCTCGGCAATCTGTCCCTCCGTCCCAAGATCGCGCTGATCCTCCTGCTGCCGGTCGCGGCCCTGCTGCTGCTGGCCGGGCTTCGGATCGGGTCGAGCGTCTCGACCAGCCGTCAGGCCGCCCAGGTTCGCGGCCTGACCGAGTTCGCCCTGCGCGGCACCGCCCTGGCCCACGAGCTCCAGCGCGAACGGGGCCTGACCCTCGGCGGGCTGCTGTCCGGCCGGCGGTCCCCGGAGCTGCGCACGCAGCGGGCCGCCACCAACCGCGCCCTGGCCGACTACCGCGACAGCGCCGCCGGCCTGGACGTCGACGCCCTCGCCCCGGCCGCCGCCGACGAGCTGGCCTCCGCCAACAGCCGGCTGGCCGGGCTGACCGACCTGCGCCAGGACGTGAACCGTGCGTCGATCGCCCCGGGGGCCGCCCTGGACGCCTACAACACCACCATCGCCGACCTGCTCAACACCAACCGGGGGCTGATCACCGGTATCGCCGACCCGCAGCTGGCCCAGCGGGTGGGGGCGTTCGTGGCCGTCTCCCGGCTCAAGGAGCTGGCCGCCCTCGAGCGCGAGCAGGTCTCCCAGGTGCTGGACCGGGGCAAGTTCGCCCCAGGCGAGTTCCGGCGCTTCACCTCGACCATCTCGACCCGGGCGGTGCTGCTGTCGGAGTTCCGGGCCGAAGCCGACGACGCCCAGCGGGCCACCTTCGTCGACACCCTGGTCGGCCCCGAGGTCCAGCGCGCCCGGGAGCTCCAGGCCGAGGCCATCGCCAGCGAGGGCGCGGCCAACCTGGAGCTCGACCCGGCCGAGTGGTGGACGGTCAACTCCACCGAGATCGACCTGCTGCGCCGGGTCGAGGACCAGCTGGGGGCGGCCGCGGTCGACGCCAGCCGGGCCGACGAGGCGGCCGCCCGAACCCGGGCCGCCGTCGACGCCGTGGCTGTCCTGCTGGTCCTGGCCCTGGCCATCGGGCTGTCGCTGGTCGTCGTCCGGTCGCTCCTGCGGCCGCTCGGCCTGCTGCGGTCCTCGGCCGAGGAGGTCGCCCACACGCAGCTGCCCGGCGTGGTCGAGCGGCTCCAGCGGGCCGAGCCGGTCGACCTGACGGCCGAGACCCGGCCCATCGGCATCCCCGACCGCGACGAGATCGGCCAGGTGGCCAGGGCGTTCGATGCCGTCCACTCGACCGCGGTGCGGGTCGCGGCCGAGCAGGCGGCCCTGCGCCGCAGCGTTGCCGACATGTTCCTCAGCCTCGGCCGGCGCCTCCAGGCCCTGGTCCACCGGCAGCTGGAGCTGCTGGACGAGCTGGAGCGGACCGAGGCCGACCCCCAGCAGCTGCGCAGCCTGTTCCGCCTCGACCACCTGGCGACCAGGATGCGCCGCAACGCCGAGAACCTGCTGGTGCTGTCGGGCGCCGAGCCGGTGCGGCGCTGGAGCGACCCGGTGCCCCTGCCCCGGGTGATCCGGGCCGCCTCGGCCGAGATCGAGGACTACAACCGGGTCGGGGTCATGCCCATGGCCGACGTGCGGGTCGTCGGCCACGCCGTCTCGGACGTGGTCCACCTGCTGGCCGAGCTGATCGAGAACGCGGCCGCGTTCTCGCCTCCCGGGACCAGGGTGCAGGTGTCGGGCGAGCCGGCCGCCCACGGCTACCTGCTGGAGGTCGAGGACCAGGGCATCGGCATGTCCGACGAGGAGCTGGAGCTGGCCAACGAGCAGCTGGCCAAGCCGACCACCATCGACCTGGCCAGCGCCCAGCGGCTCGGCTTCTACGTGGTCGGCCGCCTGGCCGCCCGCCACGGCGTCAAGGTGCGGCTGCGCCGCTCCTGGTTCGGCGGGGTGGCGGCGCTGGTGCTGCTCCCCTCGAGCCTGCTCGGGGGGCCGGAGACCGAGATGGAGCCGGCGGGCCCGCCAGGGGCCGGGCAGCCGCAGGTCGAGCCCTCCCCGGACGGGTCGGGGGAGGCCCAGCGGGTTGCCCCGGCGGACCGGTCCGAGCCGGTGCCGACCCCGGTGCCGCGGGCGTTCGCCGTGAAATCCCCGGGGGCGGGGCGTGACAATGGCATGGCCGGATAGCGGTCGGGCACGACCAGGGGGGACCGATCGATGACCGGCCGCGACGAGGCCGACCCGGGCCCGTTCCTGCGGCCGTACGCCATGACCGAGGGCCGGACCGAGCCGTCCGGGCCCGACCTGGCCATCGAGGACCTGATCGGCGCGACCTCGGCCGCCGACCCGCCCCCCTGGCTCAGCCTTGAGCACCGGACGATCGCCATGGCCTGCCGCGAGACCCTGTCCGTGGCCGAGCTGGCCGCCCGGGTCGACCTGCCCCTCGGGGTGACCAGGGTGCTGGTCGGCGACCTGGCCAGCCAGGGCATGGTGACCGTCCACCGGGCCCCGAGCCACGCCGGTCCCCCCAACGTCGCCCTGCTCGAGCAGGTCCTGAACGGCCTTCAGCGGCTCTGAGCCGGGCCGAGGCCGGCGTCAGGCCGGGTCGGCCAGGCCGGCCTGCTCCATCGCGGCCAGCATCCGCTCCACCGGGCTCTCGATGGCGTTGGCCGACGCCAGGGCGGCCAGGCGCTCGCGGTCGGGCGGGTGGGGGTCGCTGATCCGGTAGCCGACGTCGGTGGCCACCGCGGCCACCTTGCGCATGGCCTGGATGTAGTCGGCGCTGGCCGTGAGGGCGGTGTTCAGCCGGGGCGTGAGGCGGCCCTGGCCGGCCGCGGCCAGCAGGGCGTCCAGGTCGGGGTGGTCGGCGACCAGGGTCGCGGCCGTCTTCTCCCCGATCCCCGGCACCCCGGGCAGGCCGTCGGAGGGGTCGCCGCGCAGGATGGCCAGGTCGACATAGCGCTCGGGCGGGACCTTGGTCTTGGCGGCCACCCCGGCCGCGTCCATGGTGGCCAGCGACGAGGTGCCCTTGAGCGGGTACAGCACCCAGACAACCGGGTCGCGGACCACCTGGAACAGGTCCCGGTCGCCGGTGAGCACGGCCAGGCGCTCGTCGGGCCCGGCGGCGGCCGCGATCGTGCCGATGACGTCGTCGGCCTCGTAGCCGGCGGCCTCGGCCACCGGCAGGCCGGCCGCGTCCAGCACCTCCAGCAGGAGCGGCACCTGGCCGGGCAGCTCCGGCGGGTCCTCGGCCCGGGTCGACTTGTAGCCGGCGTACAGGTCGACCCGCCACTGGGGCCGCCAGTCGGCGTCGAACACGTTGGCCACGGCCCGGGGACGCTGGTCGACCAGCACGCGCGACACCATGTCCAGGTAGCCGCGGACGGCGTTCACCGAGTTCCCGTCCGGCCCCTTGATCGACTTGGGCAGGGCGAAGAACGCCCGGTAGAACAGGCTGGGCGAGTCCACCACGAGGCGGGTCATCTGGTCGGCCATGGCGGCAGCATGCCACGCCCCGGCCGGGGAGGGTGGAATTTCCACTTCCGCAGCGTGGTGTGGTAAGAACCTCACCGTCCGCGGTCCCCCAGCCGCGGCGAACCGGTTCCCGAACCCCCTCAGGGAGCGGCTCTCAGAAGATGTTGGCGCCCTACCGACACGCGCGGGTGCTGCGGTGGCTGGCCGTGATCGCGGCCATGGCCGCCGTGGCCTCCTTCCTGCTGCCTCAGTTCGCCGGCGCCCAGGAGGGGACCGACGTCCCCACCGAGCTGAAGAAGGTGCGGGCCACCCTGGCCGACGCCAAGTCCGACGCCAAGAAGCTGGCCGCCGCCCTCGACCGGGCCAACGGGGCCCTCGACCAGGCCGAGAACGAGCTCGCCCAGGCCGAGCAGTTCCGCCTCGACGCCCACGCCCGCGGTGTCAGGGCCACCGCCGCCCTGGCCGACGCCACCGAGCGGGTGGAGCGGCTGCGCCGCATCCTCGGCGACCGGGCCCGCGGCATCTACATCGGCGGCGACCCGGCCGGCCTGGCCGCCCTGGTCCAGAGCGGCAAGGCCGACCAGCTGCTCGGGCAGGTCGCGATCCTCGACCACCTGGCCAGGGAGAGCAACAACTCGCTGGCCGACCTGATCGTGGCCCGGCAGGACTACGCCCTGGCCCGCTCGGCCCTTTCCGAGGCCGAGGCCGACGCCCGCAAGGCCGGGGCCCAGATCAGCCGCAAGATCGACCAGGCGCTGGAGCTGCGCGACCTGCGCGCCCAGGCCAAGGACGCCCTCGACACCAAGATCCGGCGGCTCGAGGGCGAGGCCGGGGTGCTGCGGGTGACCCTCCAGCAGCGCCAGCAGCGCCAGGCCGGCCAGGTCCGCGGCGGCGGCAAGTGCAACCTGTCGGGTACCTCGGACGCCGAGTACTTCATCATCATGAAGGAGTCGGGCGGCGACCCGACGGCCGACAACCCCCGCTCCACCGCCTTCGGGCTGGGCCAGCTCCTGATCGACGGGCGCCGCCACTACCTGGGGGCCAACGCCGACACGACCGACTGCGCCCTCCAGCTGCAGGCGTTCCGCGGCTATGTCCGCGACCGCTACGGCACGGCCGAGAACGCCAGGGCGTACTGGGTCTCCCACGGCTGGTACTAGCCGCCGCTGATGGGCGCAGGTGAGCCGGTCTCCGACAGCCCGAGCAGCTGGGTGGCCGGGCACATCCGCCGCTATGTGGACAGCGACGGGGCCAAGGGTCACGAGTGGCGGCCGGGCGTGTACACCCTGCTGCTGACCACCCGCGGCCGCCGTTCCGGCCAGCTGCGGCGGACCGCGCTCATCTACGGCCGTGACGGCGACCGCTACCTGGTGGTGGCCTCGGTCGGCGGCTCGGCCAGGCATCCCGCCTGGTACCTCAACCTGACCGAGCACCCCGAGGTCGAGGTCCAGGTCGGCGCCGAGCGGTTCGCGGCAACGGCCCGGACCGCCAGCCCCGAGGAGAAGCCGCGCCTGTGGTCGCTGATGACCGCGATCTGGCCCGCCTACGAGGGCTACCAGCGCAAGACCACCCGCGACATCCCGGTGGTGATCCTGGAACGTTCCTGACCCCGAACGGGGCCCGGGGGTCGGGGCGGTTGGGGGTGTGGACAACCGGGACCGCCGCTTCCGCGGTTGGGCTACTCTCCCCCTCCGGGGGGCTCGGTACCGGGAGCCGGGGTTCCGGCGCGGCCGGGGTCGGAACTGGCGGTTCCGGGAGCGGGGTCGCTGTGGCCGGGGTTGCGGCCATGGGCCAGGCGGGGGCGGAGGGTGAGGCCGAGGAGGGCGCCCCCGACGAGGCCGGGGAGGGCGGCGGTCCAGGGGCGGGCCAGGCGGACCGCGATCAGGGCGACGATGGCGACCACCAACAGGAAGGCGGCGTCGTTCAGGCGCTCCATGGGGGTTCGCAGGCGGCCTGAGGGTGGCCGGCGCATCGCCACCACCGTGCCGACGGCCAGGCCGACGGCCAGGAGGACCGCCGCGGCCGGGCGCCACGACGCCGGTTCCAGGAGCAGGGTCAGCCCGACCAGCACCAGGGCGATCCCGGCCGCCCCGGCCAGTCGGCCGGTGCGCCCGTCCGGAGCCTGCGCCACCAGCTCGCCTCCTCAGTTCACCTGACCCGGTTGCCGGCCCAGCCTACCAACGCGCCTGGTATCGTCCCATCCACGTTCGTTGTGCCGGCAACCAGAGGAGCCGCTGTGGGGGGCAAGCTGCTGGCCCTGGCGCTCGCCCTGGTGCTGGCCCTGGGACTGGCGGCCTGCGGGGGCGGCGGCGGAGATGGCGGCGGGACCGCAGCCGCGGCCGGGCCGTCCGGGTTCCGGACCCGCAGCCCCGGGGTCCTGACCGTGGCCACCGAGCTACCCAACCCGCCGTTCGTGCTCGGCGACGACCTGGACCACCTCAAGGGCGGGTTCGAGGTCGACATGGTGGACGAGATCGCCGACCGCCTCGGCGTGGAGCGGGTCGAGTGGGTCGGGTTCCCGTTCACCAAGCTGGTCGCCGGGGCCCGCTGCCCCTGCGACTTCGCCGTCAACGGGGTCTCGATCCTGCCCGACCGCCGCCAGCGGGTCGACTTCTCCTCCCCCTACTTCACCGCCAACCAGGGGGTCCTGGTCCGCAAGGGCACCGCCGTCGATGGGGTCGCCGGCGCCCGCCGCCTCCGCTTCGGTGTCCAGGAGGCCACCTCCGGGGCCGCCTACCTTGACCGCATCCTCAAGCCGATGGAGCCGCCACGGACCTTCGGGTCGACCATGGCCGCGTTCGCGGCCCTGCGGGACGGCCGCGTCGAGGCCGTCATGTCCGACGTCCCGATCGTGGTCGACGCGGCCGCCAAGTACCCTGGGCTGACCGTCGTCGGCCAGTTCAAGACCGACGAGCAGTACGGGGCCGTCCTGGCCAAGGGGTCGCCCAACACCAGGCCCCTGTCCGAGGTGATCGACCAGCTGCGCGACGACGGCGTGCTCGACCAGCTGTTCCAGAAGTACTTCCCCGAGCAGGTGGACATCCCGCCGCTCGGCTGACCGCCGGGCGGCCCGTCCCTCAGGAGCGGCCATGCTGACCATCCGGCGCGACAAGGAGATCCACCGCGAGGAGGGCGGCTGGTTCAGCGCCCGCTGGCACTTCTCCTTCGCCAACTACCGCGACCCCGAGAACGACGCCTTCGGGGCCATGCGGGTGTTCAACGACGACCGGCTGGTGCCGGGGGCGATCTGGCCGATGCACCCCCACCAGGACGTCGAGGGGCTCACCTACGTGGTCGAGGGCAGCTTCCGGCACGAGGACTCGGTCGGCGGCGCCCCCGGGCCCCTGCCCGCCGGGGCCGTGCAGCGCATGACGCTGGGGTCGGGGGCGCTGCACTCGGAGCAGAACGCGTCGGAGGACGAGCCGATGCGGTTCATCCAGATCTGGATCCTGCCCGACACCGCCGGCCTCGACCCCGAGGTCGAGCAGAAGGTGTTCACCAGAGAGGACCGCGCGGGGCGGCTGCTGCGGGTGATGGGCCCCGAGGGCGGCGAGGTGGTCAGGATCCACCAGGACGCCAGCGTGCACGTGGCCTCGCTGGCACCCGGCGACCAGGTCGAGCACCCGATCGGGCCGGACCGTGGCGCCTATGTGTACCTGATCGACGGCCAGGCCCGCTTCGACGGCGCGCCGGTCGCGACCGGCGACGCGGCCAAGGTGACCGGCCAGCCGTCGCTGAGCATCGCCGCCGACGCCCCGAGCGAGCTCATCCTGGTCGACGTGCCCCTGTCGTTCCGGCCGGTCGGGATCTGGGCGGGCGTCCGTGGCTGACGCCGGCCTGCCGGTGCGGTTCGGCTGGTTCCTGGTCCCCGAGGCCGCCGACCCCCCGGCCCTGGTCGAGGAGGCGCGCCTGGCCGAGCGGGCCGGGTTCGACCTCATCGGCGTCCAGGACCACCCCTACCAGCGCCGCCACCTCGACACCTTCACGCTGCTGGCCGCCCTGGCCCCGGCCACCGAGCGGATCGGGCTGTTCCCGGACGTCGCCAGCCTGCCCCTGCGCCACCCGGCCATGCTGGCCAAGGCGGCCGCCTCCCTTGATCTCATCTCCGGGGGCCGGTTCGAGCTGGGCCTGGGGGCGGGCGCGTTCTGGGACGCGATCGCGGCCATGGGCGGCCCCCGCCGCTCCCCGGGCGAGGCCGTCGAGGCCATCGAGGAGGCGATCGGGCTCCTCCGGCGGTTGTGGTCCGACGAGCGGTCGGTGCGGTTCGAGGGGCGGCACTACCGGGTGGCGGGGGTCAGGCCGGGGCCGGCGCCGGCGCATCCGATCGGGATCTGGGTCGGGGCCTACGGGCCGCGGATGCTTGGCCTGATCGGGCGGCTGGCCGACGGCTGGGTGCCGTCCGCCTCCTACATGCCGCCGGAGCGGCTGGCCGGCGCCCAGGCCCGGATCGACGCCGCCGCCGCCGAGGCCGGCCGCGACCCGGCGGCAATCCGCCGCCTCTACAACATCTCCGGCCGGATCGGCCCCGGCGGCGGCGGGTTCCTGGACGGCCCGGCCGCCCAGTGGGTCGAGCAGCTCCTGCCCCTGGTCACCGAGATCGGCATGGACACCTTCGTGCTCTGGGCGGCCGAGTCGCCGGCCAGCCAGCTGGAGCGGTTCGCGGCCGAGGTCGCCCCGGCCCTCCGCGAGGCCGTGGCCGCCCACCGCGGCGGCGGTTGAGGCAGACTACCGGGGTCACTGACCGCAACCGACCCAGGGAGAGTCCCCCGTGCAGGGCGACCCGCGCATCCTCGAGCTGCTCAACCAGCACCTGACCTTCGAGCTGACGGCCGTCAACCAGTACTTCCTCAACTCCCGGATGTGCGCCAACTGGGGGTACGAGCGGCTGGCCAAACGCCACCGCGAGATCGCCCTGGAGGAGATGCGCGACACCGAGGAGCTGATCGACCGCATCCTGTACCTGGACGGCCTGCCCAACCTGCAGCGGCTGGGCACGGTCAAGGTCGGCGAGACGGCGATCGAGCAGATCCGGCTGGCGGTCGAGCTGGAGCGGGCCGCGGTCGCCAACCTGGACGGCTACGTGGTCACCTGCAACGAGGTCGGCGACCAGGGCACCCGCGAGTTCCTGGCCGCGATGATCGGCGAGGAGGAACGCCACGTCGACTTCTGGGAGACCCAGCTGGTCACCATCGACCAGATCGGCGAGGCCCTGTACCTGGCCCAGCAGGTCCGCGACTAGGCGGAGGCGGCCAGGGGCGGCTCGGCGTGCCTGGCCAGCAGCTCCTCGATCAGCGGGCAGCAGCCCCCGCAGGTGACGCCGGCGCCGCAGCGGGCCCCGACCTCCTCGAGGTCACAGGCTCCGCCGGTGATCACCTCGCGGATCTCTCCGTCGGTGAGGGCCCGGCAATGGCAGACGAACATCGCCCCAGATATTAGGCGGCCCTAAGTGTGGAGGCAAGAGGGGTCCGGGGCTCGAGGAGCGCAGCGGTGGCCCCCGGTGCACAAGGCCCCGGCTAGCCCAGGTCGATGGCCTCGTTGGCCGGGGAGGTGTGGAGGCCGGGCTGGGGGCCGCCGGCGAGGACGTAGACAGTGTCGCCGACGGCGACCACGCCGAGGCCGTGGCGGGGGGTGGGCAGCGGGGGCAGGGAGCGCCAGCGGCCGCTGGCGGTGTCCAGCGCCTCGGCCTCCGGGAAGGTGGCCGAGGCCTCGCCGCCCACGGCCACCACCTGCCCACCGGCGGTGGCGGCGGCGGCCAGGCCGCCCCTGGCCGTCGGCAGGTCGGCCACCGCGGCCCAGCGGCCGGCGGCCGGGTCGAACGCCTCGGCCGTGGCCAGGTTCCTGCCGATCCCGCCGACGCGGCCCCCGACCACGTACACCTTGCCGCCGCTGGCGGCGGCGCCCAGGTGCTCGCGCGGGGTGGGCAGCCCGGGGGCGGAGGTCCAGCGGTCGGCGGCCGGGTCGTACACCTGGGTGTCGCCGGCCAGCCCGCCGTCGACCACCCCGCCGACCAGGTACAGCCGCCCGTCGAGGGCGACAAGGCCGCCGGCCGAGCGGCCCTGGGGCAGCGGGGCCAGCCGGCGCCAGCCGTCCCCCTCCAGGCGGGCCACCTGACTGCTGGGGCCGTCGCCGTCGTTGCCGCCGGCGATGTAGAGGACCCCGTCCAGGGTGGCGGCCATGGCGTGGTTGACGGCCACCGGCAGCTCCGGCCCCCGGTCCCAGCTGTCGGCCCCGGTGTCGTAGACCTCGGCGGTGGCCAGGGTGGCACCGTCGGGGCCGTAGCCGCCCAGCACCCAGATCCGGTCGCCGACGGCGGCCGCCGCCACCTCGGTCCGCTCCGACGGCACCGCCGCCAACGCCCGCCAGGCCGGGTCGCCGGCCACCGGCGGCGCCGTCGTCGGGGCCGGCTCCGGGGCCTTGCCGGACGTGCAGCCGGTCAGACCGAGGACCGCCACCGCCGCCACCAGCCGCCACCGCCACCGCATGGCGCCAGCCTGGCGACCGGCGGCGCCCCGCGCAAGCCGACGCGCTAGGCTGGGACGCCGGCCGGGGACGCCAGAGGAGGCAGAGGCCCATGAGCATCGCAACATCCGAGCAGGCGGTCGTCGAGAAGGTCACACCGCGGCTGTTCATCGGTGGCGAGTGGCGCGAGGCCAGCGGCGGGGGCAGCTTCGCGGTCGAGGACCCGTCCACCGGCGAGGAGCTGTGCCAGGTGGCCGACGCCACCCCCTCCGACGGCATGGCCGCCCTCGACGCGGCCGTCGCCGCCCAGGCCGACTGGGCCGCCCACCCGCCCCGGGAACGGGGTGAGATCCTGCGCCGGGCGTTCGAGGCCCTCAATGACCGGGCCGACGAGCTCGCCCTGCTGATGACCCTGGAGATGGGCAAGCCGGTGGCCGAGAGCAAGGCCGAGATCACCTACGCGGCCGAGTTCTTCCGCTGGTTCGCCGAGCAGGCGGTCCGGATCGACGGCCGCTACTCGGTGGCCCCCAACGGCAAGGGCCGCCTGCTGACCATGCGCCAGCCCGTCGGCCCGTGCGTGCTCATCACCCCCTGGAACTTCCCCATGGCCATGGGGACCCGCAAGATCGGCCCGGCGGTGGCTGCGGGCTGCACGATGGTGATCAAGCCGGCCGCCCTCACCCCCCTGTCGATGCTCGCCCTCGGCGGGATCCTGGAGGAGGCGGGCCTGCCCGCCGGGGTCTGCAACATCGTCACCACCAAGCGGTCGGGGGCGGTGATGGAGCCGCTGATCTCCGACGGCCGGACCCGCAAGCTGTCGTTCACCGGCTCCACCGAGGTCGGCCGCACCCTGATGGCCAAGGCCGCCGACAACGTCCTCCGGGTCTCGATGGAGCTGGGCGGCAACGCCCCGTTCCTGATCTTCGACGACGCCGACCTGGACGCCGCCGTCGAGGGGGCCTTGATCGCCAAGATGCGCAACATCGGCGAGGCCTGCACGGCCGCCAACCGCTTCCATGTGGCCGAGCCGGTCGCGGAGGCGTTCGCCGGCAGGCTGGCCGAGCGGATGGGGGCGATGAAGGTCGGCCGCGGCACCGAGGACGGCGTCCAGGTCGGCCCCCTGATCGACAAGAACGCCGTCGACAAGGTGTCGGAGCTGGTCGCCGACGCCCTCGACAAGGGGGCCAAGGCGGTTGTCGGCGCCCGCCCCGGCGACGGCCGTGGCTACTTCTACCAGCCGACGGTGCTGGCCGACGTGCCCGGCGACGCCCGCGTGCTCAAGGAGGAGATCTTCGGGCCGGTGGCCCCGGTGGCCGCCTTCGACGCCGAGGAGGCGGCGGTCGCGGCCGCCAACGACACCGAGTTCGGGCTGGTCGCCTACGTCTACACCAGGGACCTCAAGCGGGCCTTCCGGGTCGTCGAGGCGCTGGAGACGGGCATGGTCGGCCTCAACCAGGGCCTGGTCTCGAACCCGGCGGCCCCCTTCGGCGGGGTCAAGCAGTCCGGCGTCGGCCGCGAGGGCGGCCCCGAGGGCATCGCCGAGTACCTGGAGACCAAGTACGTCGCCATGAACCTCTGACGGGCCTTGCCGAGCAGGTGGGGCGGCCGGCTGGCGGCGCTGCTGCTGGGGGCGCCGCTGGCCCTGGCCTTCCCGCGTCCCGGGTGGTGGTGGCTGGCCCTGGTCGGCCTGGTCCCGCTGCTGCTGCTGGCCGTCGCCGCCCCCAGCGGGGGCGAGGCGGCGGTCAGGGCCTGGCTCGGCGGGACCGGGTTCTTCCTGGCCGTCAACGCCTTCCTGTTCCCCACCGTGGGGCCGTTCATGGTGCCGCTGGCCATGCTCCTGGCCGCGCTGTGGCTGCCGCTCGGCTGGCTCGCCTGGGCGCTGCTTGGGGGCGTCGGACGTCCGGGGCCGAGGCGGCTGGCCGCCGCGATGGTGCTGGTCCCGAGCGCGTTCGTTGCCGGGGAGGCGCTGCGCTCCTGGGAGGCGCTGGGCGGCCCCTGGGGGCTGCTCGGGGCCAGCCAGTGGAACGCCCCGGCGCTGTTGTCGGTGGCCGCTCTCGGTGGCGTCTGGGGGCTGAGCTTCCTGCTGGTGGCGGTCAACGTGGCCGTCGCCGCCGCCGTCGGCCGGGGGGTCCCCGGCCCGACCCGGGCGACGGCGGCCGCGGCGGCGGTCGCCCTCCCCCTGGCCGCGCTGGCCTTCTGGTCGCTGCGGCCGGCGCCCCCGCCGGCCGGGACCGTCCGGGTGGCGTACGTCCAGCCCGGGGTCGTCGGCCCCGTCGAGGAGCGGTTCTCGGCCAGCGAGCGGCTCAGCCGCACCCTGCCCGCCGGCGCCCGGCCCGACCTGGTGGTGTGGGGCGAGAGCAGCGTCGGCCGCGACCCGGCGGCCAACCCCGGCGACATCAGGCGCCTGGTCGGGGTGGCCGTGGCCGCCGGCGCGCCCGTGCTGGCCAATGTCGACGCCCAGCGGGAGGCCGGCGGCGGCATCTACAAGACCGCCCTGCTGGTCGGCCCGGCGGGGGTGCTTGGCAGCTACGACAAGATGCGGCTGGTGCCGTTCGGGGAGTACGTGCCGCTGCGACCGCTGCTCGGCTGGGTGACCCGGTTCACCAAGGCCGCCGCGGTCGACCGGCACCGCGGGACCCGCCTGGCCGTCCTGCCCGCCGGCAAGGTGGCCGTCGGCCCGCTGATCTGCTTCGAGTCGGCCTTCCCCGACCTGGCCCGGAACCTGGCCGCCGACGGGGCCGACCTGGTGGTGGTCCAGACCGCCGACACCACCTTCCAGGGCAGCTGGGGCCTTGACCAGCACGCCAGCCTGTCGGCGGTGCGGGCGGTGGAGTCGGGCCGCCCGGTGCTCCAGGCCGCCCTCAGCGGCACCTCGGCGGCGTTCGACGCCCGCGGCCGCCGCCTGGCCTGGGCGCCGGGCGGCTGGCGGGGTGCGGCTGTCGTCGAGCTGCCGCTGTCGGCCGAGCGGACCCCCTATGTCCGGACCGGCGACATCGTCCCCCTGGCCTGCTGGGTCGCGCTGGCCGTGGGGGCGGTGGCCGCCGCGGCCAGGCGCCGGCGGCTCACCCGCGGCGGTAGCGGGCGTCGAACAGACAGTACGCCC
>Ga0207675_100002359_pt1 | contig 18688 bp, 15 predicted proteins | sample KBSSwiS42_FD_184305 | JGI IMG/M metagenome (GOLD analysis project Ga0207675, IMG submission 184305) | Switchgrass rhizosphere microbial communities from Kellogg Biological Station, Michigan, USA - KBS Switchgrass S4-2 (SPAdes) (version 2) | ecosystem: Host-associated > Plants > Roots >...
CAAACCAACTGACGGTTCGCGCACGAACTCACCGTCTTGCACACGAACTTCACACGAACTGGCGGGTTGGCAAACGAACTGGCGGGCTGGCAAACGAACTGGCGGTTCCCAAACGAACTGGCGGTTCCCAAACGAACTGGCGGTTCGCGCACGACCTCACCGTCTTGCACGCGAACTGACGGGTTGGCAGACGAAGTGACGGTTTGCACACGAACTGACCCTTGGCAAACGAACTGGCGGTTCCCACACGAACTGGCGGTTCCCACACGAACTGGCGGTTCCCACACGAACTGGCGGTTCCCACACGAACTGGCGGGTTGGCAAACGAACTGACGGTTTGCACACGAACTGGCGGTTCGCACAGAACTCGAACGCCGAGAAACTCGCTGGCTCGAACAGCTCGAGCGCTTGCGCACGCATGGTGACGGCGCCGTCGCCTTTGCCCTCGGGCATCATCTGGCGGTTTCCACACGGACTGGCGGGTTGCACACGAACTGACGGCTTGCACACGAACTGGCGGTTCCCACACGAACTGACGGTTTGCAGGCGAATTGGCGGTTCGCACACGAACTGGCGGTTCCCACACGGACTGACGGTTTGCACACGAACTGACGATTTGCACACGAACTGACGGGTTGCACACGAACTGACGGGTTGCACACGAACTGACGGTTCGCACATGAACTGGCGGTTCCCACACGGACTGGCGGTTCCCACACGGACTGACGGGTTGCACACGGACTGACGGTTTGCACACGGACTGACGGTTTGCACACGAACTGACGGTTTGCACACGAACTGACGGCTTGCACACGAGCTCACGGTTTGCACACGAACTAGACATCGCAGAATGAAACAGGCTCCGGCGACCGTTGGACGGGCTCTCAGACAGCGGGCAACTGGCGGAGCCGTGGGCCGATAGGAGCGCTGCGGCTCGCATTCCGAGCGTGCCGGATCAGATCGAATGACGACCAGAACGACCGAGCGTGCCGGACCAGATCGTATGACGACCAGAACGACCGAGCGTGCCGGACCAGATCGTATGACGACCAGAGCTGCCGAAATGCCGGACCAGATCGTATGACGACCAGAGCTGCCGAGCGTGCCGGACCAGATCGTATGACGACCAGAGCTGCCGAGCGTGCCGGACCGATCGTATGACGACCAGAGCTGCCGATGCGTGGCTCGAGCACTGGCGTGCCGGAAGGCGCTGGCGCCGGCGTGTGGAATTGGAGCTCGAGCGACTGGGACTGTCGTTCGCCCAGTGGCTCGTCCTCGACTGTATCGCGGCGCTCCGTCGCGAGACGAACGATGCAGTGTCACAGCTCCAGGTGGGCCAGCGTCTCGAGCTGGACAAGTCCACCATCTCGCAGCTGATGAAGCGGCTCGATGAACGAGCGCTGATCGATCGTGCACCCGCGTATCCGACGCGCGAAAACCGCATCTATCTGCACGGCGAAGGGGAGCGATTGGCTCGGCAGGGCCGTGTCATCGTTGAAGCGGTCAGCAAGGCCGTTGAGGTCGAGCGATAGCCAGTCTGCCACGTGCCGAGCGGAGCTCTCGAGCCACGCGGTTGATGCGCAGCGGTCCCGTGCCCACGACGGCTCGCAGGCCCGGGGTGCCCAATTGCAGCGAGTCGGACGTCAGAGCGGGAATGCCAGCCGGCGTTCGCGCGAGGGATCCGTCATGCTTCCTGACGCAGTGCCGACCGAAAGCCCGGGTGCCGAGACGACAGGGGGCGACAGCGTCGCTCCACCAATTGCCCTGTGCGTGACGTGCGGTCTCACACTCTGCCCGGGCTGCGCGCCGGCGCCGCGGGGGTCGGTTTCCTCGTTGGCCTGGGAGGATGGGAGTCAGCCCTGCTGGTCGCGGCTCTGGGGCACGGCGCTCGCCAGCAGCCTGGAGCCGCAGCGCTTCTTCGGGGAGCTGCCTCTCGGTCGCGTGAGTGAGGCGCTCGCGTTTGCGGCCTGCGCGGAGGTCTTCGCGCTGGCTTCGTTGGCTCTGCCGGCAGCGCTCGGGCTGCGCTGGGTCGCGCCGGAGCTGACCCGACAGGTGCTCTCGAGCTCGGCTGCCTGCGGCACGCTCGCGCTCAGCTGGGTCGCGTTCGTGACCTGCATGCTGGGGCTGCATGCGCTCTGGGGCGCCTGTCTCGACTGGGGCGCGCAGCTGCCCGGCGCGCGCCGGCTCGGCTCCAGCTGGCAGCGCGGCGTGCGCTTCGGCCTCTACGCTTGTGGCTGGGATCTGCTGACGTCACCGCTCGGCGTGCTCGCCAGCTTGCTCACGCGCGGCCCGCTGCGCGCCTGGGCGCCCATTGGCGCGGCCGCGCGCGCGCCCCGGCTGGCGCAGCGCGCCTATCTCGAGCAGTGTCTCGGTGCCGACGCGGCGGCGCAGCAGCGCGCGCGGCGCCTCTCGATGTTCGTCCTCAGCGGCGGGATGCTGCTCGTGGTCTTGCTGTTGCTCGCGGCTGTCGCCTCGCTGGCGCTCCGCTTCGGCTACTGAGGCCCCTTGCTGCTTGGCCACGCGAGCCCGGCTGGGGCGGCGCTTTTCGAGCGTTACTCTCCGCTGGCCACCGCTGCCAGGCGCGGCGTCGGCTCGGAGATGACCACGCAGTTGCGGCCGCGCATCTTCGCGGCGTACATCGCCTGGTCGGCGCGTTCGGTCAGCACCTCGAGCGACTCGCCGCCCTCTAGCGCGCTCACGCCAATCGAGATGGTGACCGGGATGTGCACGCTGCCGTGCCGGATGGTGGCCTCGGCCACGGCCACTCGCAAACGCTCGGCCGCGACCCCGGCGCCCACCAGATCGGTGTTGGGCAGCGCTACCACGAACTCTTCTCCGCCCCAGCGCGCGGGAATGTCCGGTATGCGCAGCTGCTCGCGCAAGATGACCCCGAGCGCCGAGAGCACCACGTCGCCGCCGGCGTGACCGTGGCCGTCGTTGATGGCCTTGAAGTGATCGACGTCCAAGAGGAGCAAGCTGAGCGGGATGCCGTAGCGCGTGGAGCGCGAGATCTCGACCACAATCTGCTGCTGAAAGGCGCGCCGGTTGCGCAGCCCGGTCAGCACGTCGATCGCCGCCAGGCGCTCCTGTTCCGCCATCAAGGCCGCCATGCGCACCGGGCCGCCGAGCTCGCGCGCGACCAGCTGAATCAGCCGTACCGTGTCGGGCTCGCTGCTCGAGCTGGGAGAGATGGCGAGCGTGCCGACGCGCGCGCCGGCAAAGGGAACGTGGCACACCACCGTGGCGGGTCCTTCCGCCTCCAGCACCGTGTCTTCATCCACCACACAGCGCGCCGGCACGCCCTCCGACACGCCGAGCGCGAGCCGCGCTTCGCTCTCCGCCTGGGCGGCGTTCGCTGGGTGATGGTGCAGCCCGAAGTGCCCCTCGCTCGACAGCGCGAGCCAGCGGTAGCGCACCACCTGCGACAGGAACTGCGAGAACACATCGAACAGGCGCTCGAACGATCCACACGCGGCCAGCGCCCGGACCTCCGCGGCTACCACCGAGTCGAAGAGCGCCGCATCCAGATAGCGCGCGATGCGATCGCGAATATCGATGTTGCTGCCGCCGAGCTGCATGAAGAAGCCGTCGTCCTCTGCCTGCGGCAGCACCACCTTGGTGAGCAGCCGCACCAGCTCGCTCATGCGCCCTTTGCGCACGTAGCCGGCTGCGCCAGCGCGCTCGGCCCAGAAGCGGCTTCTCGGGTCGTCGCTGTCGCCGCGCAGAATCACGGGCACCTCCGCCGTCGCCGGCTCGGTGCGCAAGAGCCGGCACAGCTGCACACCCGAGATGCTGGGCATCCACAGATCGGCAATCACCGCGCGCGGCGGCGAGGACAGGGCCAGCTCCGCGCCCGTCACCGGATCCGGAGCGGCCTCGACCGCGTAACCTTGCGCCAGCAGGCGCCGCACCATGACCTCGCGCGAGGTCTCGGACAGGTCCACCAGGATGACGCGCGGCAGAGTAGTTTCCAATTGCTTCAGCCTCGCGCTCCGTTCAGAACAGGATCAGCTCGCCCTCGCGCGCGACATCCAGATCGCCGGAGTAGGTGAGAATCGCTCGCTCGAGCGGAGCGTCGACGACGACCAGAACATCGCCGCGCAGCGCGCGGAAGCGATACAAGACCTCCGCCGCCGAGCGCTTGCGGTGCAGCTCCAGCGCCGCGCCGCTGAGCGCGCTCGGCAGTCGCGGGCGGATCACGAGCTGAAACTTGAGCAGCCGGTTCTTGATGCGGCCGATCAATTGATTGGCGAGCTCGCGGTGCCAGTCGGCGAGCGACTCGGCGTCCTCGTCCCGACCCGCGCCGCCCGCCCGGCTCGACCAGACTGCCATGGGAGTAGAGACGGTCAGCACCCCCGACAAGTTCGCTGTCTCGAAATGAATCAGTCCCACCCAATCGTAGAAGCGCTGCTGGTTGCCGAGTGGGACCGGACGCAGCGGCGCCACCGCGACTCCTTGGGAGTGGAACAGCTCCACGGTCGAGCTTTGTAGGATGGTGTCGATGGCAGTGCGCGCCGCGGAGACCGCCGAGGCGGGCCTGGTTCCGCGCTGGGACTCCGGCGTTGCCTGCGCTGTGCCCCCTGCCGTCTTGGCTCCCCCTGCCATCCCGGATCCTACGAACGGCTGCGCCCGAGCAAAGGTTGAAGCCTCCCGGCGGCGCCGCCGCAGGTGAGCGCTCTGCTCACCCGTGGCCTGTATCAGAAGAAGGCGTTCATGCCGAACTGCAGTCCGAACTCGGTGATCTTCTGGTCGACGGTGTCGGTGCCGCCGGCGACCCCTAGATCGACGTAGGGCATCACGGCGAAACACACGTTGCCGCCGATGCGGAGCTCGAGCGGCAGCTCCACGCTGATGGCCGTGAAGCTCGGCCCGTCGTCGATCGACACATAGGTCAAGCCGCCTCGCGGCCACACGCCAAAGTTGGCCGTCACGGAGGCGAAGTAGCCCACGCGCGGCTCGAGCAGCCACGCGCTCACGGAGTCGCCGTCGTCGTCGTCGTCGGGATCGACCGACTGGTAGCCGATGGCTCCGCCGAGGCTCACTCCGGAGGGAAATAGGTAGTCGAGGGCGACGCGCGCTCCGGGATAGCCGGGCTGCGAGTCGAGCGTGTGGTCGAACAGACTGACCTGGCTGCTCGTGTTGGTGCTGGTGTTGCCGTTGACCTCCGTCTTGGTGGTGGCCCGGCTGAAGCCGAAGACCCGCTCGATGCCCACGGACCAGGCTCCCGGCGCAGCGGCTTGGGCAGTGGAGCTAGTGAGCGCAGCCAGCACACAGAACGACCCGGCGGCAAGATTCGAAGAAAGTCGCATGTTCTCGCTCTACGCCGGCCGCGCGCAGCGGGCAAGAAGGCAGCGCCGCGCGTGGCCAGGGCCCGCGACGAGGCTGCTCACTGGGATACGGGCTGCTGGGACACTGGCTACTGGGACACTGGCTGCTGGGATACGAGCGGCTGGGACACGGGCTGCTGGGCAGGGGCAGTCTGCAACGTCGGCGTCGAGGCGGACCCGGCAGCGACGACGGGCGCGACGAACGGGGCCGCGCCGAGCGGCAGCTCGATCAGCACGGCCGTGCCGCGCCCGAGCTCACTCTCGATGCGCAGCGTGCCACCGATGGCTTCCACGACGCCGCGGCTCGAGGGCAGCCCCAGGCTGAGCTTGACGCGCGACCCCTGGCGAGAAAAATCCAGCTCGAAGAGGTGCGGCAGGCGTTCCGGCTCGATGCCACGGCCGGTATCCCGCACCTCCAGCTGCAGCCGCCCGGCACGCACGCGCGTGCTCACCACGATCTCACCCTCGGCGCGCGGCCCGTCGAACGCGCCCGCAGCGTTCTTCAGCAGATTCAAGAACACCTGGTTCAGCTTGCCGGGGAAGCACTGCACCCAGATCGGGTGGCCAGGCAGCTCGAGCCGCACGCTCACGCCCGCCGGCAGCCCCGGGCGGATCAGCGCCACCGCCGTCTCCAGCCCCCCGCGCGCGTCCGCGACCTGCAGCTCCGCCCGATCGAGCGCGACGAACTGGCGCAGACCCTCGATCACCTCGCGGATGCGCTGCCCGCTCGCCGTCTGCACGCTCGCCAGCCGTTCCACGGCGCACAGGGTGCTCACGATCTCGGCCTGCTGCGACGCAGGCTGCGAGCCGGGCAGCAGCAGCGCCCGCAGCCGCCGCAAGCCCCGCTCGAGCGTCTGCGTCGAGGAGGAGAGCGCGCCGAGCGGCGTGTTCATCTCGTGCAGGATACCCGCCACCAGGCGGCCCACGGTCGCTTGCCGCTCATTTTCGACCAGCTGGCACTCGGCTTGCTGCAAGCTCTTCAGCGCCGCTTCCAGCTCGGCTCCGCGCTGCTCCAGCAAGCGTGCGCGATGGTAGGCCAGGCGCGCCGAGAGCTCGCGCTGATGCGTCACGAACATGAGCAGTAGATTGGCGCACACGAGCACCGTCACCGTCACGCCCATCTGCAGCTGCAGGTCGGCGGAGCTGTCGAGGAAGGCGGCGTTCTGCGCGACGATGCAGCACAGGTAGGACACGCTCGACGCAACACCGAGCACGCTCGCCGTGGCAAAGCGCAGCTGCGACGCAATGTACAACACCACCAGGTTCAGAAGCGTGCCGTTCAGCGCATAGGCGAGTGGGATCTGGCGCGCATGCCAGTTGTCAATCAGCACCAGGCCCGCCATGCACAGCGCGGTGATGGTGTGCAGGAACGGCACGAAGCGCCGCGACAGCGTGCTCAGGAACAGCACCAGCACGATACCGGCAGCGAGCAACAGGCCCTGGCTGCCCAGATCGAGCTGCGGCGGCACGGGCAGCCCGGCGGCTCGCGCGAGCTGGAGCTTGCGATGGATACCCGTCGCCGCGAACGCGACGAGCAAGACCATGAACAGGATGAAACGCCGCAGGATGGCGCGCGAGGCCTCTGCCCGCTGCAAGCGAAAGTCACGCTCGGTCGCCGGATCGAGAAAGCAGAGCGTGAGCCGGTTCAGGGCGGCCCAGGGTTTTCGGAGATCCATCGAGGGTGCGACCTGGCTCACGGTTTTCCGCTCACGGTTTCTCCCCCCAGTCCGGGCTGCCTCGGTATGAGGCCGGCCCGGCGGAGCGTCAAGGGCGAGCGCGCCGGCGGCGCGTGTGACCCAGCGCCGCTCCGGCACGGCCAGTCACTGCGGAACCCGGTACAGCGTCCCGGTGCCGCTGGCGAAAGCGCTGATGTTTCCGAGCGTGGTCTCGGCGATGTTGGCCAGCGCCTCGCGCGTGAAGAAGCCCTGGTGCGCAGTCACCACCACATTGGGAAAGGAGAGCAGCCGCATGAAGACGTCGTCTTGCACGATTTCCTGCGAGCGGTCGCGGAAGAAGAGCGTCTCCTCTTCCTCGTACACGTCGATGCCGAGATAGCCGATCTGCCCCGACTTCAGCGCCGCCACGGCCGCCCCGCTATCGATCAGCGCGCCGCGCCCGGTGTTGATGATCATCACGCCGCGCTGCATCTGCGCCAGGCTCTCGGCGCAGATCACGTGGCGTGTATCGGCGCTGAGCGGGCAATGCAAGGAGAGGATCTCCGCACGGCGAAACAGCTCCTCCCGGCTCACGTATTCCACGCCCAGGTCCCGGCACGCCGGGTTCGGCTGCGGATCGGACGCCAGCACCCGGCACTCGAAGCCGCGCAGGATGCGACAGAACGCCGTGCCGATCGCCCCCGTGCCGAGCACGCCCACCTGGCGCCCGTACAGGTCGAAGCCGCACAGCCCGACCAGGGAAAAATTCGCCTCCCGCACGCGCGCATACGCGCGGTGCAGCCTGCGGTTCAGCATCAGGATCAGCCCCATCGCGAGCTCGGCCACGGCGTGGGGTGAGTATGCCGGCACGCGCGCCACCGTCAGCCCGAGCTCGGCAGCGGCGCCCAGGTCCACGTTGTTGAAGCCGGCGCAGCGCAGCGCCACCAGCCGCGTCTTGCCGGCTCGCAACCGTTCCAGCACGGCACGCGTCAAGCGATCGTTGACGAACACGCACACCGCCTCGAAGCGCGCCCCGAGCTCCGCCGTGTCCGGCCCGAGCCGGGCCTCCAGAAAAGTGAGCGCGTGCCCGCGCTCCAGGTTGGCCAGCCCAAGCCCCTCCTGGTCATACGGCTGGGTACTGAAAACGCCGACGTCCATCGTCCACTTCCTCTCTCGCGGCGAGATTGAGCCAGAAGCGCAGCGTAGGCGCCAGCGACGTTTTCTTGCTAGCCTCGCCGGCGTGCCCCAACCGGGTGTGCCGCCTCTTCGACGTCCCCCCAGGCCGGTGCCGCTCTTGTTGCTGCTGGTCCTGACCCTGGCCGCGATCATGCACTGGTGGCGACGCTGAGTAGCCAGAGGCCAGTGGCGAGACGTCAGTGGCGAGACGTCAGTGGCGAGACGTCAGTGGCGAGACGGACTCACAGCGCGGACTGACGGCGCGGAGCGCCGCCGAGTGGCGGTGCATGGCTCCTGACGCCCGGACCAACACTCGGCACGCACGCCGGGTGTTTGCATGCGAGACGCCAAATAGGCGCAGGAGTGCCTCGGTTCGGAGCGTTTGTTTTGCATCGTGCAACAGTCGCGAAGCCGGTGAGACAGACCTCCCGTGACGGCCGTGTGGCGGCATGCACGTGCGAGTGGCCGCCTGCCCACAATGCACTACAACTGAGGAGATGGAGACCGAGGAGACCTTGCCCTTTCCCCCGCCGCTCGCGCGCCAGACCTCACGGGAGCGTGCGGCGTTCATGACGAAACGATCGAACACGCCGTCGCTCGAGCAACTGACGGAGGCGCGACTCGCGGAGCTCAGAAACGAGCACTTCCTCTGGGAGACTCCTGCGCCGCGCTCGGACCAGATGGTGCCGGCCGCCGAAAAGACCGACAAGCAGATCGTGCTGGCCTCGCGCAGGACCGATCAGCAGATCGTGCTGGCCTCGCACAGGACCGAGCGGGCGTCGTCTGCGCCACTGCGCTGGCGCGGCATGCCCGTCTCGGAGGAGCTTCAGCTCTACGCGCTGCGCGTCGAGCGCGGCGAAGAGCTCGCGCCCTATCGCGGGCCTATCCTCGCGGACCCGAGTCTGGAGCTACCCTGGGACGCGGCCGACGCGCGCGCGCTGCGCAAGGGCACGCGCCGCAGCGTGTGGGTGCTGCTCGCGCTCGCTGCGCTCGGCGCTCTGGCGGCGTTCGTGGTGCCCAATCTCGAGCCGAGCCTGCCCGAACGCACGCAGCTCGCGCCTCTGCAGGAAGAGCGCCCGCTGTCAGCCACAGCTGTGGCGGCAGCAGCGGCACCTGTGGCGGCGGCAGCGATCGAGTCTGGGCCGCTACTGAGCGAGCCCTTGCCCGCGCTGCGCGAGCCCCCGCCGGCGCCGCCCCAAGTGCCGGCCACGCCACCCCGGCGCGCCAGCCTACGCACCGTCGCAGCAGGCGCGACCCCGCGCAGCGCTGCGGCGCCGAGCGCGGCTAGCTCTGCCAGCCCCGGTGCCGCCGCGCCCAGGCGACAGACCGACGCGCAGCATCCGCTGCCCGCGCGCAGCCCCGATGCCACGGGGCCGAGTATGTTGCTCGTCGACAGGCCGTCGTTCTAGCCGCAACGCCAGTGCCACCCGGGGCTCAGCCGAGCACGCGCCAAGCCAGCGTTTCACCCGCGCACAGCGGCGTGAGGCTCTCGTCTCCGAAGGCGTACTCGGCAGGCACCTGCCAGGGCTCGCGGCGCAACGTCAGCGTCTCGCTGTTGCGCGGCACGCCGTAGAAGTCCGCGCCGAAGTGGCTGGCGAAAGCCTCGAGCCGCTGCAGTGCCCCTGCGCTCTCGAAGGCCTGGACGTACAGGGGCAGCGCGGCGTGCGCGGTGTACAGCCCGGCGCAGCCACAGGCCGCGTACTTGGTGCTGCGCGCATGCGGCGCGCTGTCGGTCCCCAGAAAGAAACGCGGGTCGCCCGACGTCGCCGCCTCGACCAGCGCTTTGCGGTGCGACTCGCGCTTGAGCACCGGCAGACAGTAGTAGTCGGGCCGAATGCCGCCACGGAACAGCGCGTTGCGATTGTACAGCAGATGATGTGCCGTGATCGTCGCAGCCACTCCGGCGCGCGCCGCGCGCACGAAGTCGACGGCGTCTTTCGTGGTCACGTGCTCGAGCACGATCGGCAGCTCGGCGAAGCGCTCGCTCAAGGGCCCCAGCACATCGGCCACGAAGCGCGCTTCGCGATCAAATATGTCGACGCCAGCGTCCGTCACTTCACCGTGGATGCACAGCGGCAGCCCGACCTCCGCCATCGCCTCCAGCACCGGAAACACTGCCTCCAGGCTCTGGATGCCCGCGTCGGAGTTGGTCGTCGCCCCGGCTGGGTAGAGCTTTACCGCGTGCACGTGTGGGTCCAGAGCGGCGAGCCGCACCTCGGCCGGGCTGGTGCGAGGCGTGAGATACAAGGTCATCAGGGGCTCGAACCCCGAGTCGCCGGCCGCCGCCAGGATGCGCCCTCTGTACGCCAGCGCTTGCTCGACGGTCTCTACCGCTGGCACCAGGTTCGGCATCACCAGAGCGCGCCGAAACTGCGCGGCGCTATGCTTGACCACCGACTCGAGCCGCGAGCCATCTCGGAGGTGCAGGTGCCAGTCGTCGGGGCGTACGAGGGTGAGCTGCATGGCCGAGTCCCACCGGCCCAATAGCGCTGATCCAGGTCGAACGCCATGCTTTCCGAGCTCACTACTCGGGCTCGAGCTCTAGCTCGAGCGCAGGGCTCGTGAGCGCGCCCGCACCGAAGGCAAAATCCACCGGCGTGTTGCTTTGCCAGCGCGGCAGCAGGTTGTTGTAGAAGTTGCTCTCGCGGTGCAGATCCGTGCCGCCGGGCAGGGAGATCTGCATGTGCGGAGAGTCTGCGCCGAGCTCGACGAGCATGCGGATCGACGGCCCCGTCGTGTGCGCGAATCTCAGGCGGGCAGCGGGGGACGTGTCGTTCAGATCGACGGAGCTCGGCGTTGCGACGTTGACCGTGAGAACTCCGCCGGGCGTCGCGTACGGTCCGCTGTCAAACGCGGTCAGGTTGGGCTGTGAGAGCGGGCTCTTCAGCGTCAGCGCGTGCATCCGCCCCCAGCGCCAGTCGTCGCTCGCGCCGTACGTTGCCAAGACCGCGCCCGCCTTGCTGAGAGCACGCTGCAGGATCTCCGTACGGGTCGTCGGGTGGTCGGCGTTTTCGTCGAACCAGAAGGTCTCGCTCGCGGGGTCGTAGCTGTCGTTGCGCAGCGAGCGCAAGAGCACCGGCACCATGTTGGTGGTGAGCGCGCTGCCCAGGCCGACCTCCGGATCCTTCAGCTCGTCGCCGAAGGCCGCGTCGAAGAGCGCATACAGCGCGGTGTGGAACGCTGCGCAACCGATCGCCTCGGTTGCCTCCGTCGCGTCTCTGGAGCTCGGCGCGTCGAAGGGGTCGAGCCCGTCGAGCCCGGTGGGACAGCTGTAGGTCCCAGCGGCCTGGTACGCAGCGAGCGCCGCCACGACCGCGCGCGTGGGGGGCGCATCGGGAGTGAACCCTGCTTCGGGCGCGGCGCCGGCCGCGGCGATCAAGCGGGGCACGACGGTCTGCGCGACCAGCGACTTCGTGTCTCCCTGGAGCAGGCGCATGGTCTCCAGCGTGTTGCCCGTGCCGGTGGCTGCTATGGCGTCGAGGATGCGCTGCAGGCGCGTGCCCTCTGCGCGTGCCACGCTCTGGATCGGCCCCGCTCCCGGCGCCGGCGTCAGCGGATCACCGAGCTGCGACGCACCGGTGATGTCGCCATTGGCCGTCGCGATGAAGCCCGAGACGGGATCCTGGAGCTGCGGCAGGTCCGCGAGCGCGACCGCGGGGCCCCACTCGCGCGTGCCGTCGCCCGGCAAGGGAAAGAACGGCGAGTCGCTGCCCGGGGTCGGCCCGGCCCAAGCGCGTATCGGCACCTCGGAATACGGGAAATACCCGATTTCTCCGCTCGAATCGGCGACCACGAAGTTCTGATCGGCGACCGTCAGGTGCGCGAGCGCCGCCCTTGCTTCCGCCACCGAGCTCGCGCGACCGAGCTCCAGGAAGCCGCGCGCGTCGGTGCTGCCGTCGTGCCCGCGCCAGCGGATCGTGACGGCCGAGCCACGAGCCGCATCGAGGGCGACGATCGGCCCATGCTGCGGAACCCAGGCCAGCGTGCGCGACACCTGCGCGCCCTGATCGACGAAGTCGACCACTCGGGTGACGATGGGCACACTCGCGCCGTTGAACAGGACGGTCGCCTCGCTCGTCAATTGCTCCAGATAGACGTCGGCGAGATCCCAGTAGGCGACCGTCGTGCCCCAGGCGATGGACTCGTTGTGACCGATCTGGACCGCAGGGATACCGGGGAAACTGCCGCCGGCGGCATGGTACTGACCCGTGCCGCTCGTCTTGCCATCGATTTCGACAGGGAACCAGACCGACGGGTTCGACAACTGCAGGTGCGGGTCGTTGGCGAGCAACGGCCGGCCCCCCGCCGCACGCGAGCCAGCGATCACCCAGTTGTTCGAGCCGACGTCAGCGTGCGTGCGCCCCGTCGCGAGGCCGGGCAGCGCCGCGAGCTTCTGACTCGCAGCGGCCAGCAGCTGGGCAAGCCCCTGAGGGCCGTTCGCGTGCAGCGGGCTCGCTGCGAAGCCCGGCACGCTCTGCCACTTGGACTTGTTCTGCAGCGCGAGCGGCTGGTTTGCGGCGGGCAGCGTATAGGCGTCGAAAGCGGGGCGAAAATCCAGAAACAGATCTTGCAGCGTCTTCGCGACGGCGGGCTTGCTGCTCGCGAGCGCCTGCGCCTTTTGCGCGACCTGCCCGAGCTGCACGTCCACGTCTGCGAAGTTCGACAGGTCGTTGAGCGAGAAGAGCGCGACGGCCGCGCTGTCGGCGCTCTGCCAGTCGCGAATGTCGTGCGACAGCGCGGCGTACTCGGCGGTCAACGTGGCACCATTCCGCTCGGCACGCATGTCGGCGAGCCAGGCGTTGACGCCGCGCGTGTAAGCCTCGTACACCGCCGCCGTGGCAGCATCAAACTGCGCCACGAGCCGCTCGGGCAGCGGATCTCCCTGTCGCGTCGCGAAAAACGTACGGCTCATCACGTCGCGCTCGACGATGCCGGGCGCGCTGATCAACGTAGCCAGCGTCCCGCGGATCGCGTGGCGCAGGAAGTCCATGAGAAAAAAGCGATTGGCCGCGTGGAAATAGCCGAGCGCCGCAAACGCGTCTTCGTCGCTGTGGCCCGAGATGTGCAGAAAGCCGTACTCGTCGTAGGCGGCGCGCACCGGCGCCGAGAGACCCGGGATAGTGAGCTGACTGGACGGCGCGGGCGGCCCGGCGTCGGGCAGCAGCACGGTCTGGTCGTGCGAGCTGCCTTCGGTGCAAGCACTGGCTGCGAGCGACGCGATGGCTAGACCGAGAACGATGTTCGGAACCTCAGGGCGGTGCTTCATTGCGCTGAACGCTAGCACCGTCGAGGCGCGCGGGGGCACCCGGCTGTGCCGCGGCGGGGCCCAGGTCGCTCATCGCCATGCGTTCACGCCATCGACCTGCGCTGGCCATCCGTGACAAGCTTCGCCCATGTCGACCTGGGACGACGAGCAGTACCTGAAGTTTGCCGATGAACGCACGCGCCCGGCGCGCGAGTTGCTCGCGCGGGTGCCCGTGAGCGATGCGCAGCGCGTCGTGGATCTGGGCTGCGGCCCCGGCAACTCGACCGCGCTCTTGTGCGAGCGCTGGCCCTCGGCGCGCGTGATCGGCGTGGACAGTTCTCCGGCCATGTTGCAGCGCGCTCGGGCGGATCTGCCGCAGCTCGACTGGCGGCAGGGCGATGTGGCGAGCTTCGTCGCGGACGCGCCGCTCGATGTGCTGTTCGGCAATGCCGTGCTGCAATGGCTGCCGGACCATCGGCAGCTGGTGCCGCGGCTGTTTGGGCAGCTGCGCCAGGGAGGTGTGCTGGCGCTGCAGATGCCGCACAACTTTGCCGAGCCCAGCCATCGCTGCATGCGGGAGCTGCCGGGGCCGTGGCAGGCGCGCACTGCCGGGATACGCTCCGTGAGCCCGGTCGAGAGCGCGGCGTTCTACTACGATCTCCTGGCGCCCGAGGCGGCGTACGTCGACGTCTGGCAGACCAGGTACGAGCACGTGCTGGCGAACGCCGAGGCTATCGTGGAGTGGGTGAAAGGCACGGGGCTGCGACCCTACCTGGACGTGCTCGAAGCCCGGGAGCGCGCGGAGTTTCTGTCCGCCTACACGCGCGCGCTCGACGCTGCGTATCCGGAGCGCAGCGACGGCAAGCGCCTATTTTCCTTTCCGCGGCTGTTCATCGTCGCCGTGCGCGCCTGAGCTGCCACGAGATGCCGCCCGAAGTTGCTTCGCTGGCGCCAGAGTGTGAAGATACCGTCGATTTCGCGCTAGCGTTTGGCGGCCGGCTGGCCGATGATTCAGGCACCCGGTGACATGAGCGGATCGCAGTTTGATATCCCGTCGTTGTCCGTCTCGACCGATCACAGAGGGGAAGCCGGATCCGTGGATGACAAAGCCGCACCCAGAGGCACAACGGATGATCTGCAGCTGCCCGAGCAGCTCACCAGGCCGAGCCGCGGCTGGCTGCGCTGGGTCATTGGGCTAGCCGTGCTAGCCGCCCTGGTGGGCGCATACTATCGCTTTGCCGCGCCGGGCAAGGCCGAGCACCCCTACCGCGTTTCAGCGGTGGAAAAGCGCGCCATCCGGCAGACAGTCGAAGCGTTCGGCTCGCTCGACGTGCTGAGCCGCGTCTACGTGCCGGCGGCTCGCGCGGGGCAGCTGACGAGCATCGCGGTGAAGCGCGGGCAACTGGTGCAAGCCGGACAGGAGCTGGCCAAGCTCGATCCGACCGGCGCCGCCGCGGATCTGAGCGCAGCGCAGATCGCGCTGAGCGCCAGCGCGGCGCGCGTGGAGAGCGCGCGCGCCGCCAAGGCAGCGGCGACCGAAGAGCGCAAACGCCTGGAGGGATTGCTGGCGAAAGGCCTGGTAGCGGCCAGCGCGGTGGCTGCGGCACGCGCCAGCGAGTCCGAAGCAGCTGCCGCCGCGCACGCCGCCGAGGCGCAGCGCGAGCTCGATGGGCAAGCGGCGAGCGGGGCGCGCACGCGCCGCGAGGAGACGACGCTGCGCGCGAACGTCTCGGGCTTCGTGCTCACCGCGGTGGAAGACGTAGGCGCGATGGTGGGGCCGCAGACCGGTCCCTTGTTCGTGATCTCGCCGCCGCTCGATCAGCTGCTCTTGACGGTGCCGGTGTCCGAGGCCGACATCGGGCTCGTGCGCGTCGGGCAGGAGGCGTCGTTCACTGTCTCGGCGCACCCGGAGCAGCGCTTTCCGGCGCGCATCGACGAGATCGAGTCGGAGCCGCAGCGCTCGGGCAGCTCGGTCAGCTACCGGGTGCGGCTGAAGGTGCAGAACCCGGAGCACCTGCTGCTGCCGGGCATGACGGCCAACGTCACCCTGGAGATCGCCAAGGCAGAAGAGGCGCTCGCGGTGCGCGAGGCCGCGTTGCGCTTCTCTCCCGTGGACGCGACCCCCGACGCAGCTCGCTCGCGCGTGTGGCGCGAAAAGCGCGGCGGCGGGCTGGAGCCCGTGGAGGTCAAGGTGGGCATCTCGGACGGCGCCTACACGGCGGTCACTCCGGTGCCGGGCGCGGAGCTCAGCGTCGGGGATGTCGTGGCCGTGGGCTCGAACGGTGGAGCGCGCCCCGCCAGCAAGAGCGGCCCCGGCATCTCGCTCGGATCGCCGAAGTGAATCGACCATGGCCTCCGGAGCTGTAGTCAGGGCCGAAGGGCTGTGGAAGATCTACCAGGAGGGTGGCACACCGCTGGCGGTGCTGCGCGGTGTAGACTTGTCGATAGACTCCGGTGAGATCGTGGCGCTGCGCGGCCCTTCGGGCTCCGGCAAGTCCACGCTGCTCAATATCCTGGGCTGCCTGGATCGCCCCAGCCGCGGGCGCTACTGGCTCGGCGGCAAAGACGTCTCCACCCTGGACGCGACCGCCCAGGCCTGGGTACGCCTGCACTACATCGGCTTCATCTTTCAGACCTTCCATTTGATCTCGCACTCCACCGCGCTCGAGAACGTGGCGCTGCCGCTGCACTACGCCGGCGTGCCCAAGGCGAGCGCGCACCAGACGGCGCGCGCGCTGCTCGCCCGCGTGGGTCTCGCCGATCGGCTCGATCATCGCCCCAACCAGCTCTCCGGCGGCCAGCGCCAGCGCGTGGCCGTGGCGCGAGCGCTGGCCCTCAAACCTCGGCTGATCCTGGCGGACGAGCCCACGGGAGCGCTCGACACGCGCACCGGGCAAGAGATCCTGGGCCTGTTGCTGGAGCTGCACGCGGAAGCGCGCCTCACGCTGGTCCTGGTCACCCACGACCCGAACGTGGCGAGCGTCGCGCATCGCCAGATCCAGGTGCGCGACGGCCTGATCGTGGGCGAAACGAGGAGCGATGCGCCGGCCGCGTAGCGAGCTGTTCGGCATGGCGTTCGAGACGCTGCGCCGCAACCCCGGGCGCAGCGCGCTGACGTTGCTCGGCCTGGCCATCGGCGTGGGCGCCTTCATCGCCATGGTCAGCTTCGGCGAAGGGGCACGCCGCTCGGTGATGGATCAGTTCAAGGCGCTCGGCACGCATCTGGTGCGCGTGCGCGGCACCTCGCGCGGCGGGCAAGAGCGCCGGCCGCTCAGCGACGCGGACATCGCAGCGATCCAGCGCGACTCGACCAGCATCTCCAAGATCATCCCGGTGGCGCGCGTGATCTTCGAGGCCACGCACGCCGGCCACCAGTGGTGGACACCGGTGCACGGCACCGAGCCGGAGTTTGCCACGCTGCACACCTGGGACACGAGCCTCGGCGGCCTGTTCGACGCGCGCGATCTGGCACGGCGCGCCAAGGTCTGCGTGCTCGGGCAGACGGTGGTGCGCGAGCTGTTCGGCGACGACAGCGCCGACCCGCTCGGCGAGACGGTGACCATCGGCGGTCTGCTCACCTGCCGTGTGATCGGGGTGCTGGGGCCCAAGGGCACCAGCACCTCGGGCAACGACGTGGACGACATCGTCTTGATCCCGGTGACCACGTTTGCCGCGTATTTTGGCCTGCCCCAGGGCTACTCGGCGCTCGAGATCGGACCCTCGCAGCCCGAATGGATCGAGGCCGCCAAGGAAGAGGCGCGCACGGCGCTGCGGCGCAGCCACGGCCTCGGCGTCGACGAGGCCGACGACTTCCAGATCGACAGCCCGACGGAGGTGCTGAAGGCCGTGGACCGCACCGCGACCATCCTGGCGCGCCTGCTGCAAGGCATCGCCGCGGTATCGCTGTTCGTGGGCGGCGTGGGCATCATGAACATCCAGCTGGTGTCGGTGACCGAGCGTACGGCAGAGATCGGCATCCGTGCCGCCATCGGCGCTTCGCCGCGCCAGATCCTGGCGCAGTTTCTGGTAGAGGGCGCGCTCCTGTCGCTGCTCGGCGCGACCTTCGGCATCATGATCGGGGTGGGCGTCTCAGTCAGCGTGGCGGCGTCCATGGGCTGGCAGCGCATCACGTCGTTCGGAGACGTGGCGGGCGCGGCTGCCTTCGGCATCGCGGTGGGGCTGGTCTTTGGCTTTCTGCCGGCCCGGCGCGCGGCGCTGCTGGATCCGATCGAGGCGCTGCGGCGGCAATGATTCCAGCATCGTTCAAGTCCCTGCCGGTGTTGCTGCTGTGCTGGCTCGCTGCGCCGAGCGCGCGCGCCGAGGTGCTGACGCTGGAAGAGATCGAGACCAAGGCGCAGCGCGAGCGCTCGGAGCTGCTGGAGCGCCGCGCCAGCATCGAGAAGGCGCAGGCCGAGGTCGCGCTCGCCCAGAGCCACGGCAATCCCACGCTGGGAGCGCGCGCGGAGGGCGGCATCGCGCCCGGTGGGCAGCTGGTGCACGTGTACGACGTAAACGAAGTAAACCCCGTCACGGGGACAGCCAAGGACCCGTTTTTGGTCTCGGGGTCGCGCGAGCTCGGCGAGCCGGGCGTCCTGAACCCACAGCCCCGCTACGCGGCCGTGCTCTCCGGCAAGATCACGATCTTGGACTTCGGGCTCTCGGCGCTGGGCGTGAAGGCGGCGGAGTCGGCGCTCGGGGCGGAGCGAGCGACGCTGCTGCAGGCCAAGGTGGAGCTGGTGCGCGCGGCGCGCACGGCATACCTGACCTGGCTCGAGGCGCACCAGACCTGGCAGCTCGCAGAGCGCGACGCGGAGGTTGCTCGCCAGAGGACCCTCAACGTGCGCGCCTTGATCAGCGAGGGCGCGCGCCCTGCCACCGACGCCACGCTGAGCAGCTACGACGAGCAACTCGCCGGGCTGCGCCAGAGCCGCGCCGCGCGCGCTGCCGCCGCGGCGCTGCAGCTATTGGCGGCGAGCGTGGAGAGCGAGCTGCCTGCCGGCGCGACGCCGGACCTCGACGTGCTGAAGCCGCCGGCGGAGCCGCCTGGCCCGGACGCGAGCGCGCCCGCAAAGCCTGGCGCGACCGCCGGCTCTCTCGAGGCCAGCAACCCCGCGAGCGCGGCGCCCGCAACACCGCAACCGAACGGCACGCGCGACGCGCTGCTGAGCGCGCTCGAGCTTCAGCGCGACGCAGCAATGTCGGCGGCGCGCGCTGCCGAGCGAGGTGCCGCTCCGGTGCTGGCCGCCGCGGCAGAGGTCGGCGTGCAAGGCCAGGACAGCCACTTC
>Ga0207675_100002362_pt1 | contig 18685 bp, 14 predicted proteins | sample KBSSwiS42_FD_184305 | JGI IMG/M metagenome (GOLD analysis project Ga0207675, IMG submission 184305) | Switchgrass rhizosphere microbial communities from Kellogg Biological Station, Michigan, USA - KBS Switchgrass S4-2 (SPAdes) (version 2) | ecosystem: Host-associated > Plants > Roots >...
CGGCGCGCGCTTGGCATCGATCCGGCGAACAGCGACGTGCACGTGTGGTTAGGCGAGCTGTTGCTCAGTCGCGGCGATCGTGCCGGGGCGCGGCGCGAAGCGCAGGACGCCCTTCGCTGGCGGCCGAACGGGCTCGCTGCCAGACGATTGATGGCGCGGATTTTGGCCCCGGCGGATCGGGCGCGATGATCCGCCCCGACTTCTTCGCACGCCGGGGCATCGTCATCTTCGCCAGGCTGCTGAACGGTGTCTTGTGCCTGACGACTGCGGCTTTCGGGTTCCTGTCCTTCAGTCCGTTTGCCTACGCTGAATTCATCAAACCCAACGTCTCGCCCGCGCTCACGAGCTTCATCATCATGTCGCCATGGCTGTTCTGGGTGGCGCTGCTCGCGACGATGTTGACGCTGGCGCCCGAGCTGGGCAGCGGCCGCGCTCAGCGGAGCGCGATCGCGTATCTGGTGACCGGCGCGGCGATCGGCCTCTTTCTGGTCGTCCGCACGCCGCTCTTGACCATCGCCGACTCGTGGCGAGGCTTTGCGGTCGGCGTCGTCGCGTCGGTGCTGCCGCTGTGGCTGGCGGCCATCGACCACATGGTGTGGCCTGCGCCGGTGATGTCGCCGGCAAGCCGCCCGCGCGCACTGAACGCCTGCGTTGGGTCGGCGTTGGCCGTATCGGCCTGCTATGCCCTGGGCGCGCCGGTGCGATTCTCACAAGTCGTCGGCCTGAGCCTGTCTGGGAAACAATTGGCCGTGGCGCTGGCTGCCGCGCTCGCATTCGACCTGTTCGTCTTCGTTGTGCTCTACCTGACGATCTGCGCGCTGGCGGCCGCCGCGGCCTTCCTGTCGCGCCGCTCGGCGGCGGAGTACTGGTCGTTCCACGTGTTGCTGGCGGCGGCTACTGCCGCCGTTCTGTATTTTTTGGTCTGCGCCTCAATCGCATTCCAGGACTTTTCGGCGGTGGCCGCGTCCGTCGCGTTGGGTGCGGCGATCGCCGGGCTCTGGGCGGACATCGCGCGGCTCAGGGTGCAGCGGGCCGCGTCGCGTTCGATTGACACCTTGGACGCGTTCGGCGCCCCTTTGACCGGCGGTCACCGGTCGATCGCCGCCGCGCTATTGCTACTGCTGCCGGTAGTGGCTTACGCGTTGACCGCGGCGGTCGTGCACTTCGACTGGAACGCGCTGCTGCAGAAGCTCGGCGCAGCATTGATCTGGCTGGCGGCATTCACCACGGTTTACGCCGTCGCGCGCGAGCCGCGGACCGCGTTCGCCGATCGGTCGGCCGCCGCCCTCGCGACGGTGCTCGCGTTCGGCGCCTATCACGCCGTCGTCTGGTTGAACCCGCAGCTCGAGATCGACCGATACTCGGTGGTCGATCCATCGCTGCGCCTGATTCGCGACGCTCGTGCCGGCCGCTCGGCTGAAACCGCGGAGTACTACGCGTATCTGCGTGCGAATACGCTGCTGCCGCCGTCTCGAAGCGGACCGGTCGACATCGATTTCGTCGCGCCCCTCGATCGCACGTCCGGGGCGAGACCCTCGATTTTCCTGTTCATCGTCGACAGCCTGCGGGCCGATTACCTGTCGGCCTACAACCCGCACGTGACGTTCACGCCGCAGATTGGCAGCTTCGCCGCCGACAGCTTCGTGTTCGAGCGCGCCTTCACGCGCTATTCTGGGACGTCGTTCGCCGTCCCGTCGATCTGGGCTGGCGGCATGCTGCTGCATACACTCGGGCAGCCGGAGTTCCACCGCCGCAATACGCTGCTCAAACTGCTCGAAGCCAACGGTTACCTGCGCATGGCGACAATCGATCACATCGTCGACGAGCTGGAGCCGCGCGGACCGGATTTCCACCAAATCGAAAAGACCAAGTCGACGATGCAGTTCGACGTCTGTTCGACGGTCGACGAGCTGGCATCGACACTCGCTGCGCTCCAGGGCTCGCGCCCGGTGTTTTTCTACACGTTGTCGCAGAACGTGCACATCTCGATCGCGTGGAGCCGGCCGCCGCCGCCGAATCGCACCTATCCTGGGTTTTTCCCGCAAGTGGCGGCGGGGGTCGAACGGCTCGACTCCTGTTTCGGCGGCTTCATCGATTTCCTGAAACGGACCGGGCGTTATGACGACAGCATCATCATCCTGCTGTCCGATCACGGCGATTCGCTGGGCGAGGAAGGGCGCTGGGGACATGCCTACGTCATCGTCCCTGAAATCATCAGGATTCCGCTGATCATCCACATCCCGGCCGCATTGCGCGGACACGTGTCGGCGGATCTCGGCGCGGTGACGTTTTCGACCGACATCACGCCGTCGTTGTACGCGCTGCTGGGATACCGGCCCGCCAACCGCGGCCCGCTGTTCGGGCGGCCCCTGTTCGTGGCGCCGGACGAGGATGTGTCCTGGGTCAGGCGCGAGCAATTTCTTCTCGCGTCGAGCTATGGCCCTGTGTACGGCATGCTTCGGCGCAACAGCCGCGAGCTCGCTGTCGTTGACGCCCTTGACGGCCGGGAACGGATGTTCGATCTGAGCAAGACGGTCGCCGGGGAACCGCTGGCGATGACCCCGGCGACGACGGCTGAGAACCGCGCGCGCATCCGGCACCAGATCGAGACGCTCGCTGCGCTGTACGAGCGGGGTTCGCGGTGAACCTGACACCGGCCGGCTACTCGCTGCTCCTCCTGACCGCGATCGTCGGCGCGATGGCGGCGGTCGTGACCTTCGCCCTGCTGCGCTTCCTCGCCGCTGCCCACGACACCCGCCGCTCGATGCGCAGCGAGGGCTCGATGGAGGCGACCGTGCTGTCGGCGGCGCTGCAGGAGGCGGTGGAGCGGCTGAAGGCGCAGGAGCGCGCGACCGCGGCGCGCGCCGAAGCCTCGGAGCGGCTGAGCGGCGAGATCATCTCGAGCCTCACCTCGGGCCTGCTCGTCGCCGGCCTCGACGGCGCGATCCGCATCCTCAACCCCTCGGGACGCCGAATCCTCGCGTTGCCCGACGCGCTGCCGCTCGCCCAGTTTCGCCGCTCCGAACGCGAACGGCCGCTGCTCGAGATTGTCGACGAGTGCCTGCAGCATCACACCGCGATCGTCCGGCGCGCGGTGGTCCTGCCCGAGAATCTCGACGCCGGGCAGACCGCCACGTATCTCGGCGTCGGCGTATCCCCGCTGACCGACGAGAAGGGGCAGCCGCACGGCGCGATCTGCCTGTTCACCGATTTGACCGCGGTCAAGGAGCTCGAGGCGCAGCTGCGGCTGAAGGACAGCCTGGCAACGGTGGGCGAGCTGACGGCCGGCATCGCCCACGAGTTCCGCAACGGCCTGGCGACGATTCACGGCTACAGCAAGCTGTTCGATCTGCAGGCGCTGCCGCCGGCGTACCGGCCGTACGTGGAAGGCATCCGCGCCGAGACCGAGTCGCTCAGCCAGGTCGTCACCAACTTCCTCAACTTCGCGCGACCGGCGCAGCTGACGCTGACCGACGTCGACCTGCGCGCCATCTGCGAGCGCGCGGCCGACGAGATACGCCCCGAAGCGCGCGCGCGCGGCGGCGAGGTGCAGGTCCGCGGCGAGTACGCCGTGATCGAGGGCGACGAGGTGCTGCTGCGGCAGGCCTTCAGCAACCTGCTCCGGAATGCGCTCGAAGCGTGCGTCAACGCGTCGGTGACGCCGCAGATTGCGATCACCTCCGAGCTCGATCCGGCGGCGAATACGTCGCGCATCACCGTCACCGACAACGGACCGGGCATCCCCGTGGCGCAGCGCGAACGGATCTTCCAGCCGTTCTTCACCTCCAAGCGCAGCGGCACCGGCCTCGGGCTGGCGCTGGTGCAGAAGATCATCGTCTTTCACAACGGCCGTATCGTCGCCGCGAGCGGCGCCGACGGCGGCGCCAGCCTCCAGATCACGCTGCCGACTCGCGGCTGAAGGCCGGTCTCCGGCTCCTTCCTAAGATGTTACCGACCGTAACGAAACCGAGATTTCAGGCCTCCTAGTCGCTTCGAATCCGACCTCTGCAGAAAGACATAAAGCGCTTGTAGTAAGCGGCTTAGAGGTAGCCGCCGGCAATCGTCCTGCGGCTGGCAGTGTCGTTGCTGTGCTAGCACCCAGGCATCTCATGAAGAACCTGATTCGACGGCTCGGGGACGAGGTTGGAATTTCGCTGATCGACATGATCGCGTCGTGTGCGGTTATTGCCACGATCGGCGGGATGGCCGTTCCGCAGCTTGTCAGCACAGTCGACTTGATGCGACTCGGCATGTCGGTTCGCGACGTAGAACGCGAGTTGCAGTTCGCCCGGCTCAAAGCCGTGTCCACCAATCGCCCGATGCGCGTTCGCTTCGACTGCCCGTCCGCCGGAAAGGTGCGGGTCGTCGAGGTGATCGGCACGTCGACGCGGCCGGACGCCAACGACGCCGACTCGGTCCTCAATCGCTGCAGCGAAACGACGTATCCGTACAACCCGACCGGCGCTGACCAGAGCCGCCTGACGCGGCCGAACAACGACGGTCCGGTGCGGACGCTCTATAGCGGCACGACGTTCACGGCGAAGCAGACGCTCGAGTTCTGGCCCAACGGCACCGTGCACAACGCCTGTCAGAACAACTGCGACGCCGGCCCGGTGCAGATCGGCACGGTCACGCTCACGATGTCGCGCAAATCGAAGACGAAGAACATCACGGTGAATGGCTTTGGCAAAATTCTCATGGACCGCTGACCGGCGCACGAGCGCCGGCGAGCGCGGCTTCTCGCTTCTCGAGGTGCTGTTTGCCACGACGATGCTGGTTGTCGGCGTTGCCGGGCTGGCGCAGCTCTTCGCGCTGTCGACGCGCACCAACACCAGCGCCCGCGCGACCACCTTCGCATCTTTGCTGGCACAGCAGAAGATGGAGCAACTGCGCGGCCTGACGTGGGGGTTCGACACCCTCGGGCTGCCGCTCACCGACACCTCGACCAACATCGCTGCCGCGGTCGAGAGCCCGACCGGCGGCACCGGCCTGACGCCATCGCCGACAGGGACCCTCGGCAGCAACACCAACGGCTACGTCGACTATCTCGACGCCACCGGCAAGTCGCTCGGCAGCGGGTCGAACCCGCCGCAGGGCACGGTCTTCGTCCGCCGCTGGTCGATCGAGCCGCTGCCGACCAACCCGAACAACACGCTGGTGCTCCAGGTGCTGGTCTTCCGCAACGGCAACCGCCCCACCGCCGACAACACGGTTGGCGTCAAGCGCCTGCCCGACGAGGCGCGCATCATCAGCGTCAAGACGCGAAAGGCAAGTTAGAGATGCGCCGCGAACAAGGTTTCTCGCTGCTCGAACTGATGGTGGCCATGGCGGTGATGCTCACGGTGACCGGGAGCATCTTCACCCTGATGAACCCTGCGTCCGGCACCTTTCAGGCGCAGCCCGAGGTGAGCGACATGCAGCAGCGGCTGCGCGTCGCCGCCGACACGCTCTACAAGGACCTCGTGATGGCCGGCGCCGGCGCGTACCAAGGGCCGAAATCGGGGTCGATGCTTTTCTTCTTCGCGCCGGTGATGCCGTTCCGCCAGGGAACGTTGAACGATGACCCACCGGGAACGTATCGCGACGACATCATCACCATCATGTACGTGCCGCCGACCACGGCGCAGACCAGTCTGGCGCGGAAGAACGGCAACAGCTTGACGAACTCGTCCGAGATCTTCGTCAACCCCGAGCCTGGTTGCCCCGCCAATGACCCGCTGTGCGGGTTCTCGGAAGGCATGACGATGCTGATGTACGACGAGAGCGGTAACTACGACACCTGGACGGTCACGCAGGTCCAGGAAGGCGGCCAGCTCAAGCTGCAGCATAACAACGACAAGATTCAGTACCCGGGCTACAAGTCGACCGAAGAGGACCCCTTGAGCCCAACGAAGATCGTTCAGGCCAACTACTTCGAGTACTACCTCAACTCGACGACGAACCAGTTGATGTTCTACGACGGCAGTCCAAACGCGGACGTGCCGATTGCCGACAACGTCGTCGGCCTCAAGTTCGAGTACTACGGCGACCCGCAGCCGCCGGCTTGGGTTAATCCCGCTACCACTGTCACCGATCCCCAAGGCCCGTGGACGACCTACGGTCCTCGACCGGTGCCGACCCCGCCGGCGACAGCGAATCCGGGCAACTGCCTGTTCGACACCGCGCCAACGCCTGGCTCGCTCCTGCCAGCACTGGCGCCACCGGGCAGCGGCCTCGTCAAGCTCACGGCGGCACAGTTGAAAGACGGTCCCTGGTGCCCGACGGCGGCGTCGGTCAACCGCTGGGACGCCGACCTGCTGCGGATTCGCAAGATTGGCGTGACGCTGCGTGTGCAGGCGGCCAATGCGGCGCTGCGCGGCCCGGCCGGCACTCTGTTTGCGCGCGGCGGCACGTCACGCGGCGGCGACCGCTTCGTGCCGGATCAGGAAATCCATTTCGAAATCTCGCCGCGGAACCTGAATCTCGGAAGGTAGCCATGGATATTCGAGGCGAAAAGGGCGTCGCGATGATCATCGCCATCATGGCGATGCTGCTGATGACGGCGCTTGGCACCGCGCTGGTGCTGACGACCACGACCGAAACCAACATCGCCGGCAACTTCCGCAATTCCTCCGAAGCGCTGTTTGCCGCCGACGCCGGCCTCGAGCGCGCGATGGAGGACGTGCTCACCGTACCCGACTGGAACAAGCTGCTCGACGGCTCGACGCAATCGGCATTCGTCGACGGCGCGCCGAGCGGGCCGCGGTCGCTCCAGGACGGGTCGACCATCGATCTGACGCAGGCGATCAACATGGCCAACTGCCAGAAGGTCACCACCTGCTCCGACGCCGAGATGAACGACTCGACGCTCAACAAGGAGCGCCCGTGGACCGTCAACAACCCGCGGTGGAAGCTCTACGCCTACGCCAACCTCAAGGACATGTTGCCGGTCACCGACACGATCAACTCGCCCTATTACGTCGTCGTCATGGTGGCTGACGACCCGTCCGAGAACGATGGAAATCCGCTGTTGGATGGCGGGCGACAGTGTGGCCAGGGGGAAAGCCCGTTGCCTCCTCCTCAAGGGACAGGGTGCAATCCTGGAACAAACGTGATCGCGATGCGCGCCGAATCGTTCGGCCCACGTGGCGCCCATAAAGTGCTTGAGGTAACGCTCGCCCGCACCAACACCACCGAGCTCGAGCGCGGCTACACCGGCCAGCGAGGCCAGGACGAACAGAACCGCCGCGCGCGAAAAGCCGCGGTGCAGACCCCCGGCAAGGCGCTGACGCAGCAGACGCTCAACACGACCGCCGGAGGCATCCAGTAATGACTTGCAGAATGTTCTGCGCCCGCGCCGCCTCGGCGCTGGCGCTTTCGGCAGCCGCGGCCACCAGCGCCTTCGCGCAGGTGGATCCGCTGCTGTTCTTGAAGACCGAGAAGCCGAACGTGGTGCTGGTCGTCGATACCTCCGCGCGCATGCAGCGCGGCGGGCCGACCGACCCGACCGACGCGACGACCTCGCGGTCGACCAGCGACTATTACGATCCGAACATCTACACCCGCACGGGCGCCGTGTGGGAGCCGTCGCTGGGCGTCACCGGCGCGATGGCGACCTATCGCCGCCAATACAGGAACCTGACGCCGACCAACGGCGGCGACAAGTATTCGACCAGCACGATCCGCGTCACCGGCAGCAATGATTCGACCTACGGCCGGTTCGATGCCGCGACGCGGCTCGCCGTCGCGCGCGCGGCGATGTATCAGGCGCTCACCGAGAACAAGAACGTCGCGCGCTTCGGCCTGGTGAAGACGCGCCAGAAGGCGCCGGCGAATGCCACCTCCACCGGTCCGGTCATCAGCGCGGACATCGGCCAGATTGCGCCGACCGAAACCGGCGTCGGGTCCCGATGGAACATCTATCGCCCGACGGTGACCGCCAAGAACGGATCGTGGACCCAGTCGGGCCTGCTGATCCAGGCCGATTCGGGCACCGCCAACTCCGACGTGCTGACCATCCTCGGCAAGGACGTCCGCCAATCGCCGAGCGGTGTGAACCCGGCTCTGGTGCCGGCGGGCGACGACAGCGTGGACGACTACGACACGCCGGTCAAGGTGATGCTCGACGACGCCAAAACCGAAGTGACACGCCTCATCGGCATCAACAACGATCCGGCCTGCCGCAACACGGTGGTCGTGATGATCGTCGGCGGCGGTGAAGGCAACACCACGTCGGGCGCGACCAACGCCAGCCTCGGGCCGACCGCGGCGACGTTCCGCAGCATCTCGGGCCGGCGCGTGCCGATCTACGTGATCGCGCTCGCGCCCCCGACCAGTGACGTCCCCAGCCTGAAAGCGATCGCCGCCGAGAGCGGCGGCCAGTACTTCGAGATCGGCAAGGCGATGATCGATTCGGCGCTCGTCTCGCCGCTGCAGATCGCCACCGCCGGCGTCACCGCGCCGGCCGGGACGGTGATCGTGCCGGAGGTGGTCTACGCCATCAACACGGCGGTGCAGCACGCGTTTGCGACCTCGACCGACTTCAGCGCCACGCCGGCGGTGGCGTCGCTGCCGCGCCCGAACTCCGCCCTGCCGCTCGGCCTGGTCAGCGAATTCCAGGTGACGAGCCCGATCATCGGCACCGTCAACTTGAACAACGCGAAGGACATCACCGGCGCGGACCTGTACACGGCGACCACCCAGCCGCCGCTGGTCATAAACAAAGTTGGTACACGGCTGCCGCAGCGCAACAACGTGATGGTCACGACCGGCGTGTCGATGCCCGGGTTCGACGGTAAGCTGCGCGCCTTCCTGATGTACAAGCCGGTCGCCGACGCGACGCAGCAGACCGGATGGAAGTTCACGGCGACCGGCGCCGGCCAGGCGCTGTGGATCGCATCAGCGCCGACCGAGCCCCGGCGCAATCTCTACACCGCGGACGCGAGCGGCAACATGATCGCGTTCACCGTCGCCAACGCCGCCACGTTGATGCCGCTGATGGGGTTGACCAGCCTGACCGACACGGCCGCGATCATCAGCCACGTGCGCAACCAGTCGATTGGCGCGGTCATCGATTCGACGCCGGCGGTGATGAACCCGCCGTCCCTCGATCCGCCGCCCGACGACGCGTACCCCGGTTTTGCCGTCGCCAACAAGAACCGGCGGACGATCGTCTGGGCCGGGACCAACCGCGGCATCTTCGAAGCGATCGACGCCCGGACCGGCATCGAGCTGTGGGGCTTCATCCCGCTGAACCTGCTGCCCAAGCTGCGCACGCTGCGCGACGGCCAGTCCGTCGGCAACTTCGACTTCTTCATGGACGGGTCGCCGAAGATCTCGGACGTCAGGGTGCCTGGCATCTGCGATGCCGACCACCCGTCCGACTGCTGGCGCACGCACCTCATCGTCGGCGAGGGCCCGGGCGGGACGTTCTACCAGTCGTTCGACGTGACGCTCAGCGGGCTCGAATCGGCGAGCGCCCCGGACAGCGACGACCAGACGGCGATGCTGAACTACTTCGCCAGCACGACGGCGATCAGGTTGAACTGGGCGTTCCCGTCCTACTCCAGCTTCGATCCGACGCTGAGCGCGGCGCAGCACTGCGACCCGGTCACCGGCACCTGCGATTCGATGCCGTACGGCGACCTCAAGGCGTCGGCGACGGCGGTGGAGAAAACGGTCGGCCAGACGTGGTCCGATCCGGCGGTCGGTCAGGTTCTGGGCATCAGCGGACCCTACACCATCCTGCTGGGATCAGGGTTCCTGCCGTACGCGACGCAGCAGCAGGCGAACCGCGGCGGCGTGGTCGCCGGCACGACCTTCTACCTGTTGAACGCCACCAACGGCCAGGTGTACGCCAGCTCGGACGTCGGCAGCGACGGCGTCAACGAGACGGTGAACAACTGCGCATCGAATCCGGCGGCGGCCGGCCCGGGGTGCAAGAAGATCAAGAACGCGCTGCAGACCGACCCGGTCGCGACCGGTCCGGCGGACCAGCGCTTCATCACCAAGGCCTATCTCGGCGATCTCGACGGCAACGTGTGGCGCTTCGACGTCTCGCTCGACGCGTCGCTGAAGCCAATCGTCACCGGCAAGAACAAGCTCTACGCGGTTGGCGCCGATCAGCCGATCTTCAACTCGATGGCGACCGTCAACGTCGGCGGCGTGAGCCAGTACATCTTCTTCGGCACCGGCAGCGACACCCTGCCGGGCACCGACAAGAACACGATCTACCGCATGCTGGCGGTCCTCGACAACGGCGCCGCCGCCGGCACCAAGTCGTTCGAGCGGCTGCTGACGAAGACGAACACGCTCAGCGCCGACGAGCGCGTGACGTCATTCCCGGCGGTCGCGGGCGACATCGTCTTCTTCACCACGACGACGTTCAACTCGCTCACGCCGTGCAGCCCGCCGTCGGCGAACCTGTATGCGTTCACCTTCATCGGCGGCGCGGCCTACGACACCAATAACGACGGCACGTTCACCAATCAGGACAGCGTGCTGATCAAGACCATCGCCGGCGAGCGCGCGACCGCGCCGTTCATCGTCGACCAGCACCTGGTGTTCGGCACCGGCCGGAACGTGTCGATCTTCGGCAACAAGGACGACTTCAACAACGGCGTCGGCCAGGCCGGCGTCCGGATTCTCTCGTGGCGTGAGGTAAGGTAGTCGTGGGATACGTCGTTTGCACGAAATGCGGCACCCGCATCAAGGCGGGCCGCGAGTACTGTCTGCGATGCGGTGACGCGCTGCCGCCGCCCGACGCGCCGGCAATCGTCACGATGTGGGAGTCGCTCGAGCTCTCACCGGCGAAGAAGATGACGGTCGCCGGCGGCGCTGTCGTGGCGGTGGCGGCGCTGGTCGGCGTCCTCTGGTCGACGCGGCCGGTCGCCGAAGAAGAGAGTCAGCCGGCCGTCGTCGCGCGCACGACCAAGCCCGCGCCGGCGCCCGCGCCCGCCCCGCCGCAAGAGGATGCCGGCCAGCCGGCTGTTCCCGCGCCGACGCCGGCGCCGGCGTCAGCGGCCGCTGCGAATGGCACCTTGCGCGCGGGCATTGCCGCGTTCAAGGCGGGCGATTTCGCCGCAGCGCGGACCGCGTTCGAAAAAGCTGTTGCCGAAAACCCGAACGACGCCGAAGCGGTGAACGATCTCGGGTTGACGCTGCAGCGTCTCGGCCAGAAGGCCGACGCTGTGGGGCGCTTCGAGCAGGCGGTCAAGCTCGGTCCGGAGAAGTCGGCGTACCACTTCAACCTCGGGCACGTGCTCGCCGAGATGTCGCAGTGGGATCGCGCAATCGGCGAGTACCGCGAGGCGCTGCGGCTGTTCCCCGAGGACTACGCGACGCAGTACAACCTGGCGATGGCGCTGCACAAGCGCGGCGATCACCAGGGGGCGATCCCCGAGTTCCAGAAAGCCATCGCGCTGGCCCCGAGCGAGCCGAGCTTTCACCTCTCGCTGGGCATGAGCCTCGAGCAGGTGGGCCGGGTCGCCGATGCGGCGCGCGAGTATCGCACCTACCTCGAGATGGAGCCGTCGGCGCCCGAAGCGGCGCAGCTGAAGGCGCACCTCGAGGCGCTGGGCGCGGCCGCCAAGGCGCGTTCCTGACCTTGACCTGGCCGCGGGGCCTTACGTACGATCGAACTCGAGCCGATACTCTCTAAAGCCATGACTACTGCACGCGCCGCCGCACTTCTGCTCGTTGTTGCCGCATCCGGCACCGCTGCATTCGCGCAGTCGCTGGGTGAGGTCGCCCGCAAAGAAGAGGCGCGCCGCAAGAGCGTGCCGGCGACGAAGGTCTACACGAACAAGGACCTGGCCGGAAAGGACGCGCCGGCGCCTGCGCCCGCGGCGCCGCCGGCGGCCACCCCTGCCGCACCCGCACCCGCTGCCACCGAGTCGAAGGACAAGGGTCCGGCCAAGGACCAGGCCTATTGGGCCGGCCGGATGAAGGGGCTGCAGGGGCAGCTCGAACGCGACCAGAACTACGCCGACGCGATGCAGACCCGCATCAACGCGCTGACCACCGACTTCGTCAACCGCGACGATCCGGCGCAGCGCTCGGTCGTGGAGCGCGACCGGCAGAAGTCGGTCGGCGAGCTGGCGCGGCTGAAGAAGAGCATCGAAGAGGGCAAGAAAGCGATCGCCGACCTCGAAGAGGAAGCGCGCCGGGCCGGCGTCCCGCCCGGCTGGCTCCGATGATTTTTCGACTGTCGTAGCGCCATCCCGAGTACCGTCGAGGGATGACCGCCCGCTCCCGCCCGTCCGCCGATCCCCCGATTCTCATCGTCGAAGACAAGGACTCCCTGCGGACGATGCTGCGCCATGCGCTCGAAGCGCAGGGGCACACCGTCGTCGAAGCGCGCGACCAGCCCGAGGCTGAAGCGGCGCTCGTCGCCAGCCATCCGGCGGTGGTGCTGTCGGATCTGCGCCTCACCGAGGGCGACGGCTTCGGCGTGCTGCGCGCGGCCAAGGACGCCGATCCGGAGCTGCCGGTGATCGTGATGACGGCGTTCGGCAGCATCCAGGATGCGGTCGCGGCGATGAAGGAGGGCGCGCTCGACTTCCTGGCGAAGCCGGTCGATCCGGAGCATCTGTTGCTGATGGTGGAACGGGCGCTGGCGCAGCGGCGGCTGGCGACCGAGAACCTGATCCTGCGCGAGGAGCTGGCGCAGCGGCGCGGCGCGCCGCAGATCGTTGGCGACGATGCCAAGCTGAAGCAGGTGTCGATGGCGCTGCACCGCGCCGCCGCCACCGACACGACGGTGCTGCTGGAAGGTGAAAGCGGCACCGGCAAGGAGCTTTTCGCGCGCGCGCTGCACGCGCTCAGCGAGCGCAACGACGGCCCGTTTGTCGCGATCAACTGCGCGGCCATCCCCGAGACGCTGCTCGAGACCGAGCTCTTCGGTCACGAGAAAGGCGCCTTCACCGGCGCGGCGCAGCGCAAGTCGGGGAAGTTCGAGCTCGCGCACCGCGGCACGCTGTTTCTCGACGAGATCGGCGACATGCCGCTGTCGCTGCAGGCGAAGATCCTGCGCGCGCTCGAAGAGAAGACGTTCGAGCGGGTCGGCGGCACCACGCCGCTCCGCGTCGATGTCCGCGTCGTCGCCGCCACCAACCGCAACCTGAAGGCCGCCGTGGCAGCGCGCCAGTACCGCGAGGATCTCTACTTCCGCCTGTCGGTATTTCCGATCTTGATTCCGCCGCTGCGCGATCGCCCGGACGACATTCCCACGCTGGCGCGCTACTTCATCGACCGCTTCTGCCGCGACCTCGGCAAGCGGCCGCTGGCGCTGTCGCCGGCGGCGGAGCAGGACCTGCGCACCTACGGCTGGCCGGGGAACGTGCGCGAGCTGCAGAACTGCATCGAGCGCGCCGCCATCCTGACTGAGGGCGACACGATCCAGCCGCGCCACCTCAACCTGTCGTTTCGCGGTCCGGTCGCGCAACCGTCGTCCGAGGAAGACGGCGGGCCGTGGTCGAAGATCGATTTGTCGGGAACGCTGGCGGAAGCGACGCGCCGGACGGTCGCCGAAGTGGAGCGGCGCAAGATCGAGCAGGCGTTGAAGGACGCGGCCGGCAATCGGGGCCGCGCCGCCGAAGTGCTGCAGGTGAGCTACAAGACTTTCACCGCGAAACTCAAAGAGTACGGACTCGAATAGAGCGCTGCAAACCCAGTTCTTTCTTGTTCGTGTTTTCGTGGGTTCTTGTTTCGTGTCTTTCGTGGTTACTTCGCGAACCCTACTTGCTTCAGCGCCGCCCGCAGTTCCTTTTCACTGACGTCATCGACAATTGAGGTCGCGCCGATCGTCGTCGGCAAGACGAAGTGCAGCCGGCCGGCGACCACTTTCTTGTCGTGCTGCATCGCCTCGAGCATCTGCGACGCCGACAGATCGCTCACCGGCGGCAGCGGCCCGAGGCTGGCGACCAGATCGGCGAGCGCCTGGCGATCCCGATCGGCGAGCGCGCCACGCGCGGTCGCCAGCGCCGCCGCGACCAGCATGCCGTAGCCGACCGCCTCGCCGTGGCGGAAGCGCCGGTACTTGGTCACCGCTTCGAGCGCGTGACCGGCGGTGTGGCCGAAGTTGAGGATGCGGCGCGGGCCTGCCTCGCGCTCGTCGGCGGCGACCACCGCCGCCTTGATCCGGCACGACTCGGCGATGATCGCGGTCAGCGCTTCGGGCGCGCGCGCGAAGATCGCCTTGCGCTCGGCAGCGACGCGGTCGAATAGCGGCCGGCTCGACGTCATCCCGTACTTGATCACCTCGTAGAGGCCGGCGCGGAACTCGCGCCGCGCGAGCGTGCCGAGCACCAGCGGATCGATCACCACCGCGAGCGGCTGATAGAAGGACCCGATCAGGTTCTTGCCCAGCGGATGGTTGACGCCGACCTTGCCGCCAATTGCGCTGTCGACCTGCGCCAGGAGCGTCGTCGGCACATGGACGAGCGCGATGCCGCGCAGGTAGGTGGCGGCGGCGAAGCCGGCCATGTCGCCAATCACACCGCCGCCGAACGTGATGAGGGTCGAGGCGCGATCGGCGTTGACCCGCACCAGCGCGTCGTAGATGCGCGACACCGTCGCCAGCTGCTTGTAGCGCTCGCCGTCGGGCACCAGGATCGGCTCGGCGCCGCCGCCGGCGCGGCTCATCTGCGCGCCGTGCATCCGCCACACCAGCGGGCTCGAGACGATGAAGCGGCGCGGCGGCGCGCGCAGCTCGTCGAGCGTCTTCGCGAGCTGGTCGAGCGCGCCGTCGCCGATCGTCACCGAGTACGCGCGCGAGGGTGTCGGTACGTCGATGCGGACGGGAGCGGAAGCCATCAGAGGTGGATGCGCTAGGATAGCATCCGCGTGCGCACGACGCGGGAGGTGGACTTCGTGATCGTCGGCGGCGGCGTCGCCGGCCTGCGCGCCGCCATCGGCCTCGCGCCGCGCGGCCGCGTCCTCGTTCTCACCAAGGCGGCGCCGGCCGAGAGCAACACCGGCTACGCCCAGGGCGGCATCGCCGCGGCAATGGGCGACGACGACAGCCCGGCGCTGCATGCGGCCGACACGATACGCGCCGGCGACGGGCTGTGCGACGAGGCGGCGGTGCAGGTGCTGGTCGAGCATGGGCCCGAGTACGTGCGCGAGCTGCTCGCGTGGGGCGCGCAGTTCGATCTCGACGCGCGCGGCCGTCCCGCGCTCGGCCGTGAGGCGGCGCACACCGTCCGGCGCGTGCTGCACGCCGGCGACGCCACCGGCCGCGAGATCGGCCGGGTGTTGTGGGATCGCGTGCGCGGCCTCGGCTCGGTCGAGACCATCGACCACGCGCTGGTCACTGAAGTCGTGACCGACGGCGGTTCCGCGCGCGGCGTGCACTACTTCGACGCGGCGGGACGCGCCTTCGACGTGCGCGCCGCGGCGACGCTCCTGGCCACCGGCGGCGCCGGCCAGGTGTTCAGCGACACCACCAATCCCGCGGTCGCCACCGGCGACGGCATCGCGCTTGGCTACGATGCCGGTGCCCGCGTCGCCGACCTCGAGTTCGTGCAGTTTCATCCGACCGCACTCAACCAGCGCGGCGCGCCGCGGTTTCTCATCTCGGAGGCGCTTCGCGGCGAAGGGGCGCGGCTGGTCAACGCCAGGGGCGAGGCATTCATGCCGCGCTATCACGCCGACGGCGACCTCGCGCCGCGCGACGTCGTCGCGCGCAGCATCGTTCGCGAAGCGGAGGCGTCCGGCGGCGCGATCTTCCTCACGCTGGCCCACCTCGATCCGTCGTTCGTGACGCGGCGGTTCCCGACGATCGCGGCGATGTGCGCGCAGATTGGCCTGGACCTCGCGCGCGATCCGATTCCAGTCGGCCCGGCAGCGCACTACATCATGGGTGGAGTCGAGACCGACGAGTGGGGCCGCACCTCGGTGCCCGGGCTGTATGCCGCGGGCGAAGCAGCCTGCACCGGGCTGCACGGGGCGAACCGGCTGGCGAGCAACTCGCTCCTCGAAGGCCTGGTGTTCGGGGCCCGGGCTGCGCTCGCCATGCTGGAGCCGCCACGAGCCGTCACGGTGAAACCTGACCGCGTCATGGCTGAAGGCCAACGGCTGATGGCCGTGGACCATGACTCACCGTCCACCATGCCGATGAGCCATCAGCCGCTCGCCATGGCCGCCAGCGTCAAGGATCTGATGTGGAAGTCGGTCGGTCTGTTTCGAGACCGTCAAGGGCTCTCGTCCGCGGTTGGCACGCTCGAGGCCGTGGCCGTGCCAGGCTCGCCGGCCAGCGCCGACGAGTGGCGCGTTCGCAACCTCGTGACGGTGGCGCGGTTGATCGCGCGCGCGGCACTGCGCCGCGAGGAGAGCCGCGGCGGCCACTTTCGCGCCGACTTCCCCGACCGCGACGATGCGCGCTGGAGGGTTCACCTGGTCGAGACGAAACCGATAGAATAGCGGTTTGCCTATGAAGCAACCCGCGAAGGAATCGTTCGTCACCGAAATCACGCCGCGCTCGAAAGACTTCTCGGCCTGGTACCTCGACGTCGTGCGCAAGGCCGAGCTCGCCGACTACTCGCCGGTCAAGGGGTGCATGGTCATCCGGCCCTACGGCTACGCGGTGTGGGAGCTGATCCAGCAGGCGCTCGACTCGCGGATCAAGGCGACCGGCCACGTCAACGCCTATTTCCCGCTGTTCATCCCGAACAGCCTGCTGACCAAGGAGGCGGAGCACGTCGAAGGCTTCTCCCCGCAGGTCGCCTACGTCACGCACGCCGGCGGTGAAGAGCTCGAGGAAAAGCTCGTCGTCCGTCCGACGTCGGAAGCGATCATCGGCACGATGTACGCAAAGTGGGTGCAGTCGTGGCGCGACCTGCCGATTCTGATCAACCAGTGGGCGAACGTCGTCCGCTGGGAGAAGAAGACGTATCCGTTCCTGCGGACGACCGAGTTCCTCTGGCAGGAAGGGCACACCGCCCACGAGACGGAGAAGGAAGCCGAAGACGAGACGCTCAAGATCCTCGATCTCTACGCCGACGTCTGCGAATCGGTGCTGGCGATGCCGGTCGTGAAGGGACGCAAGACCGAGAGCGAGAAGTTCGCCGGGGCGCTGCGCACCTATTCGATCGAGGCGTTGATGGGCGACGGCCGGGCGCTGCAGGCCGGCACATCGCACAACCTCGGCCAGAACTTCGCGAAGGCGTTCGACATCACGTTTCAGTCGCGCGACAAGACGGTGGAGCACGTCTGGGGCACGTCGTGGGGCGTGACCACCAGGCTGGTCGGCGGCGCGATCATGGTGCACGGCGACGACAGCGGCCTGGTGCTGCCGCCCGCGGTTGCGCCGTACCAAGCGGTCATCGTGCCGATTGGCCGCGACAACTGGCGCGAGACGGTGCTGCCGACGGCGCAGACGATCCAGGCGGAGCTGCGCGCCGCCGGCATCCGCGTGACGATCGACGAGCGCGAGGAGCGTCCCGGCTGGAAGTTCTCCGAATGGGAGATGCGCGGCGTGCCCCTGCGGCTCGAGCTCGGCCCGAAGGACATCGAGAAATCAGCGGTGATGGTCGCCCGTCGCGACACGCGCGAGAAGCAGAGCCTGCCGATGGCGGGCCTGGCCGCGGCCGTGCGCTCGCTGCTCGACGAGATCCAGAAGAACCTGTTCGACCGCGCGATCGCGTTCCGCGACGAGCACACGCAGCGCGTCGCGAGCTACGCCGAGTTCAAGGAGATCATGGACGGACGGCCTGGATTCGTGATCGCGCCGTGGTGCGGCACCGCCGAGTGCGAGACGCAGATCAAGACCGAGACGCAGGCGACGATCCGCAACATGCCGCTCGACAGCTCGAATCCGGGCGGCAACTGCATCCGCTGCGACAAGCCGGCGATCGCCGAGCCCTGGTTCGCGAAAGCGTACTGACCGCGCGCGCCGGCGCGAACGCGCCGCCGCGCTACTTCGAACAGGACGCCGCGTCGGACGAAATCTTCGCCAGCGACTCCACCCGCAGCAGCGGCGCGCTCGTGGCCGCGTCGGACGGTTCGGTCCGGCCGGCGGTGCCCGTCGGCCCCGGCGCCCGCTTTACGAGCGTCCCGGTGACCTGCACGCGGTCGCCGACAAAAGGCGCGACCTTCGCGGCTGCGGCATCGTCGAGCCTGTACACCCGCACCGACTGCGCGACGGCGCTGCCGACCGCGCCGGCTGCGTCCGCACGGTCCGGCGGCACGAGCGTGATCTTCGAGAGCACGTAGCGCGTTTCACCGGCCGGGATGGCGGTGGTGGCGCCTGGTTCAGGGATTGGCGTGGATCGGTCGACGCAGCCGATCACCGTGACCTTCACCGGGGCATCGTCGCGGGCCTGCAGCGCACGAGCTTCCAACCGGCCGATGGCGATCGATGCGAGAGCGCCGAGCGAAACGCTGAGCATGATGCGCTTCACGGTCTCCTCCTCTTGTCTAACGCTGGGTTAAGCGCATGTGAGTCTTCGTCATGTCCGCCTGCGCGCGGACCGCGGTCAGTCTGGCTCCGGAACGACGGAGATATTCACTTCGTGTGCCGAGCCGTACCAGTTTGGACAGGAAAGTCGCGAGGCGGGTCGGAGAGGGCGGATAAGGATGAGGCGGGACTGGGAGCAGCCATGCCCCCAGTCCCATCTCCCCAGCCTGCTGTTACCTGAGGTTCACCACCAGCGCGGCGCGCCGATTGAGCCGCCGCGTTTCTTCACGCGAGTTGTCGTGCTTCGGC
>Ga0207675_100002364_pt1 | contig 18682 bp, 16 predicted proteins | sample KBSSwiS42_FD_184305 | JGI IMG/M metagenome (GOLD analysis project Ga0207675, IMG submission 184305) | Switchgrass rhizosphere microbial communities from Kellogg Biological Station, Michigan, USA - KBS Switchgrass S4-2 (SPAdes) (version 2) | ecosystem: Host-associated > Plants > Roots >...
CCCGGAATGGCGCGAGCGAACGGCATGCCGCTCTGGAAGTACGTCGTGAACCGCGCTCTCACGACCTTCGAGAACAAGGTCATGGGCACGCAGCTCACCGAGGCCCATACGGGCTACCGCGCATACTCGCGGCAACTGCTCATGACGGTTCCGTTCCTTCGCAACTCCGCGGACTTCGCGTTCGACTCCGAGCTGCTCATGCAGGCCTCGTACTTCGGCATGAGAATCGAGGAGGTACCCGCGCGAGGGCGCTACTTCGGCGAGGCCTCCTCCGTTGGCCTGGGCGACGGAATCATCTACGGCATCAAGACGATCTGGATCGCGGTTCGGCTGGCGCTCCACCGGGGACGAATCCTGCCCTCCCGGAAGTTCAAGCCTCCCACCGCGAAGATCGACCCGAGTTGAGGTCTGCCGTCACAGGCGAGCGCGTCGTTACCTCGCGCGGCGGCTTCAATCCGTCGTGGCAGCGGCACGTCGCCGGATATCTGCTCAGCGCTCCATATCTGCCGCAGGGCCGCGTGCTCGACGTCGGCTGCGGCGTGGGCCACAGCTTCGAGGCGCTCGCGCCGCGGGAGACCGTCGGCGTCGACGTGGATCCGACCGTGCTGGAGACCCAGGAACGCGAGACGGTCGTGGCCGACATGCGCGCGCTCCCGTTCGCGTCCGCCTCATTCGACGGGGCCCTAGCCGTCCATTCGATCGAGCACGTGCCCGACCCGGAGCGCGCACTGCGAGAGATCGAGCGGGTGCTGAAGCCCGGTGGTACGACGGTGCTGGTAACCCCTAACCGGCTCACATTCGCACGTCCCGACGAGATCATCGACCCGTATCACTACGTCGAGTACGACGCGCGTGAGCTCGAGGCTGTGTGTGCGGCCGTCTTCAAGGGCGTGCAGGTGGCCGGGCTGTTCGGGTCGGAGCGCCATCGAGCATTCGTGGCCCGCGAGCACGCCAAGCTCGACCGCCTCCTCGGCGTCGATCCTCTCCGTCTTCGCCGGCTGGTCCCCCGCACGATCCGCCAGCGCCTCTACGACTGGCGCCTCACGAGCGAGCGTGCCGAACACGATCCAGAGGCGGCCGCGATCACTCCCGACGACTTCACGCTCGGAACCGACGGCGTCGATGCGGCCTTCGACCTGGTCGCGATCTGCCGGAAATCGCAGGAATAGACTGGCCGCACCGCATGGAGCAGACCAAGCCGCAGACGGACCCGTACGCCAGCGACCCGACACGCTGGGCCCACTCGATGGCTCACCACGCCGACCTGATGCTCCCCTGCCTCGACGCGACGGGCGCCGGGCTCGTCGTGGAGATCGGCGCCTTCGCGGGCGGGCTCACGCGGGTGCTGGCGGACTGGGCCTCCGGGAGAGGCGCGCGCGTGCTCGCCATCGACCCGTCTCCGCAGGACGAGCTGCTCGCGCTGGAGCGCGAGCGCGACGAGGTCGAGCTCGTCCGCGAGACGAGCCTCGACGCACTGCCCCATATCCCCGCACCCGACGTCGTGATCATCGACGGAGACCACAACTACTACGTGGTGAGCGAGGAGCTGCGCCTGATCGCAGAGCGCGCGCCGGGCGCGGAGCTGCCGTTGCTGCTCTTTCACGACGTCGCCTGGCCGCACGGGCGGCGGGACGACTACTTCGACCCGGACGAGATACCGGAGGAGCGCCGCCACCCGGTCGCCGGAACCTCGGGCGGCATCTTTCCCGGCGAGCCCGGCCTCAGCGCGGACGGCCTGCCCTACCCGCGCTCCGCTGCGCGCGAGGGCGGTCCGGAGAACGGCGTGCTCACGGCCGCGGAGGACTTTGTCGCGCGCCGCGAGGACCTGAGGCTCGCGGTCGTCCCGGCCTTCTTCGGCTTCGGCCTCGTCTGGCACACGGGCGCGCCATGGGCCGCGGCGATCGCCGAGCTCGTCGACCCGTGGGATGGCAATCCGCTGCTGCGCCGCCTCGAGGAGAACCGCGTGTACCACCTGGCCGTGTCGCACGCGCGCCAGGTGCAGCTCTGGAGCGCCCAGGAACGGCTCGCTCGCCGCGACGGCGTGTTGCGCCGCATGCTCGAGTCGAGCGCATTCGCGGTCGCCGAGCGCCTGTCGCGCATCCGCGTGCGGCTCGGCATCGCGCCGGCACAGTCCGTGATCTCCAAGCAGGAGATCCGCCGGGCGCTGGAGGACTGAGTCAGCCGTTCGAGCCGCGTCGCTGGGCGCGCCACTGATTCAGCCGGCGCAGGGGCCCCGTGACGCGCCACGACGTGCTGCCCGTCAGCTCCTCGAGCGCCCGCTCGAGCGGTGCCAGCTCGGCGTCGACCTCGTGCTCGGCGGAGTAGGCCAACGTGCGGGCCGCCTCGCGCTCCGCCTCCGCGCGCCGCGCGCGCTCCATCCACGCCGCTTGGGGCAGGGCGGGCTCCTCGAGCCGGCCCGCGAAGCGCTCGGCCGCCTGGATGTGGCCCTCGATCCAGAGGTCGTAGTCGTTCAGCACCCTCAGGGTTCGCGTGTGGTACGCCACGGGCAGGTCCGCGGTCATGACCTTCCGTCCGGCGGCGCGCGCCTTGAGGCAGAGATCGAGCTCGTAGCCGTGGCCCAGCTGGAGCGACTCGTCGAAGCGCAGCGTCTCCAGCGCCCACCGCGACAGGACCATCAACCGCCCGTCCAGCACATCGACCTCCGCCGGAGCCGGAGCCGTGCCCTTCCACGAGAAGGCCGGTATCTCACCGCTTCCGAAAGCCTGATAGCGCTGGACGACGGGGCCCGCGCTGATCTCGCCGTCCCACCAGGCGATCGTCTTCACGTCCCGAGCCCCGACGGGGCCCACGACGGCTACGTCCGGGTCCTCGAGAGCGCGACGGACCTCGTCGCAGAAGCCGCGATCGAGGATCTCGACGTCCTGCTGCAGGAGGACGAGCGCCTCGACGTCCGACTCGAGCGCCGCCCGGTCGAGCAGCATGTTGTAGCTGCGGCAGACGGATCCGACCGCGGCAAACGCGTGGATCACGGAGTCCGGCTCAGCCGCCAGGCGAATGCCGGGCCGGGCGTAGCGCCGGTACGCCTCGGGATCCGTCATGGCCGACGCGAACAGGATCACAGGCGTCTCAGCCGGCGAAGCGGCGCCGTGAGGCGCCACGAGATGCTGCCCCGTGCCTCCGCCAGCGCGCGCTCGACCTGTCGCAGCCGCGCCTGCCGCTCGAGCCGCTTGGTGTGAGCGATCGTCCGGGCGGCGTCCCGCTCGGCCTCGGCGCGGCGCGCGCGCTCCTCCCAGCTGCCCGGCGCCTGCCCCACGCCCGGCATGCGCCCGTCCCACTTCTCCGCGATCCGTACGTGCGCGTCGATCCAGCTGTCGAGGTCGGGCAGCATCTCGATCCCGCGGTGGTGGAGCGCGCGCAGGTCGGCCGTGACGACCTTTCGGCCGGCCTCCCGAACCTGGAGGCAAAAGTCCAGGTCGTAGCCGTGAAAGTGGCTCAGCTCCTCGTCGAAGCGGACGTTCCCGACCGTCCATGGCGGCAGCACGAGCAGGAAGCCGTCGACCGTGTCCACCTCGCCGACCTGTGCGTAGGGGGGCGCCTCGCTCCAGGCCCACGAGAAGCCGGGCAGGTCGCCGCCTCCGTGCTCCTCGTAGCGATTGGCGAACGAGGAGAGCGTCACCGATCCCTCCCACCAGGCGATGCTCCGCACGTCGATCGCGCCGACGCAGCCGGCCACCCCGACCTGCGGATCCTCGAGCGCATCCCTGACACGGGCGCAGAAGTCCGGGTCCACGATCTCCGTGTCCTGGTGCAGCAGGACGAGAGCCTCGAGCTCGTCCCGGCCGGCGAAGCGGTCCAGCAGGGCGTTGTACGAGCGCGAGATCGGGCCCGTCGCCTCCGCGGCGATCACCTCGGAGCCGGGCTCCGCGGCCCGCTCGATGCCCACCTTTGCGCAGCGCGCGTAGACGTCCGGCTTGGTCACCGACGAGGCGAAGGCGATCATCTCGGCGCCACCATGCGGGCCGCAACCTTAGACTCCGCCGCCGCATGTGGAACGGAAGCACCGTCTCAGTCGTGCTCATGACGTACGCCGAGCGCCACTCGATCAGGGGCGTCATCGAGGGCTTCTTCGACACCGGACTCGTGGACGAGGTGCTTGTCGTCGACAACAACGCCGAGCCGGGGACCACCGACGAGGTCGCGAAGACGCCGGCGCGTGTCGTGCGCGAGCCGCGCCAGGGCTACGGCTGTGCGACCCGCCGCGGCCTCAGCGAGGCGAGCTGCGACCTCGTCGTGCTGGCCGAGCCGGACGGCACCTTCCTGCCCCGCGACCTGCCGAAGCTGCTCGTGTACAGCAGCGAGTGCGACGCTGTGTTCGGCACGCGCACCACACGCGAGCTGATCTGGCACGGAGCGAACATGTCCTGGTTCCTTCGGTGGGGAAACTGGGCGGTCGCCAAGATGATCGAGGCGCTCTTCAACACGAGCCACCTCAGCGACGTGGGCTGCACGTACCGGCTGCTGAGGCGCGAGACCGCCCGGCACATCGCCGCCAACATGGAGGTCGACGGCAGCCACGCAGGCATCGAGGTGATGCTGCTCACGATCGTCTCCGGGGCACGCTTCGTGGAAGTGCCGGTCAACTACCTCCCGCGCGTGGGGAAGTCGTCCGTGACCGGCGATCCGATGCTGGCCTTGGGCGTCGGCCTGCGGATGATGCAGACCGTCCTGCGGTTCAGGCGCAGCGCGCCACGCCGGCTCGTGAGGGCGCCGGCGCTGCGCCACCCCCCGGCCTCGGCTGAGTCCGGCGCGCGTGAGCAGCTCCCACTTTGACGCCATCGCGGCGCGCTACGACGCGTCGCTGCCGGCACACGTCGTCGAGCACTATCTGCGCAAGCGCGTGTCCTTCGTCCTCGCCCACTGCCCGCCCGGGCGCGGGCTCGACGTGGGCTGCGGCACCGGCATGCTCGCCGCTCGGCTCGCGGACGCGGGCTACGAGATGGCAGGCGTCGACCCTTCCGAGGGGATGCTGGAGGTGCTGCGGCGTCGCGCGCCGGCAGTCGATGCGGTCCAGGGGGACGGCACCGAGATCCCCTTCCCGGATGACAGCTTCGACGTCGTCCTGTGCGTGGCGGTCATGCACCACATCGCGGATGCGGCCGCCGTGCGCGCCACGCTGGCTGAGATGACGCGCGTCGCACGGCCGGGCGGGCGGATCCTCGTCTGGGACCACAACCCGCGCAATCCGTACTGGAAGGTCCTGATGGCGCGCGTCCCGCAGGACACCGGCGACGAGCGCCTGATACCCGAACGCGAGCTCCTTGACGGGCTCGCCGCCGCCGGCGCGCGGACGCTGTCGTCAGCTCAGCTCGGGCTCGTACCGGACTTCGTTCCACCCGCGGGGCTGCGGGCGGCCGCGGCCGCCGAACGCGCGGTGGAAGGCACCCCGCTCGCGCGCCGTCTCTGCGCCCACAACGTCATCCTCGCAGAGAAGCCGGGTCGCGGTACTCCTCCACAACGAGCTTGAGCAACCCCGAGTAGGAGCGAGTCTCGTCGAGCACGTACGGGCCGAGCGGCCGGTCGATCCGCGCGCCCAGGGCATCGGTGACGAGGAAGATGCGCCGCCCGTGGGCCAGCCTCACCGCTCGCCGCGCGGCCGCATCGGTGGTGACGAACCGGTCGAAGACGTTGAAGGGGTGGTCGTGCTCCTGCGGAGCGCGCGAGCGTACGACCGGACCCGGGGGGTCGAGGACGGTGTCCAGGTGGCTGAGGGGCCCGGGGCTGAGAACGGCGGACTCGTCGATGACCACGTCGCCGGGGCGGGCGCTGCGCTCGATGAAATCGGCGACGGCGCTGTAGTCGGGCCGCTCGTAGCGCTGGTCGAGGAGCTTCGCCGCGCCGATCGCGAAGCAGGCGATCGCGAGCGCGGCCACGACGATGCGCAGGCGCGGCCCGGTCCACGCCACGAGCGTCCCCGACGCAAGCGCGAGCCCCGGCCACGAGGCGGCCAGGTTCCTGGTGCTGAAAACCGTCGTGCTGCCGATCGCGCTGAACAACGCCGCGCCCACGGGAGTCGCAAGCGCCAGGAGGAAGACGAGCACCACGCGCGACTCCGCGGGCCACTCGCCGAAGCGCAACTGTCGTGTCTGCAGCCTCCATGCGAGCGCACCCAGCGTGAGGACGACGGCGAGCGCCAGCAGGACCAGCGCCGGTGTGCCCGGCAGATCACGCAGGCCGATCACCGTGCCGTAGGGGTAGCCGACCGACCAGTGCTCGAGGCTGAGGCGGATCGAGTGGAGGTCGAACGGCTGAAGAGCCGTGAGGATGTCGGTCGTCGGCGACTCCAGATCGTTCTTGAACCCCCCCAGCCAGGGGAGGTAGGCGGCAGCCGCGCAGGCATTGGCGATGAGCGCCGGCCTCCGTGCCTCCGGATGGGCCCAGAGGAGCCACCCGAGCTGCGCCGCCAGCACGAAGACGCTGGTGTAGTGGGTATAGACGGCCGCCGCGGAGAAAAGGGCGTACAGCGCCCAGGCCCAGGCGCGGCGACGGTCGACCGCGGCGAGGAGCGCGAGGGTGGACAGGACGACGAACGCCATCATCACCGCGTACCCGCGCGCCTCGGCCGAGTAGTAGACCATGAACGGCGCGAGCGCCGTGAGCGCGGCCGCGACGAGGGCGGCCGCCCGCCCCGCCGTGCGCACGCCGAGCCAGAACACGGCCGGGATCGTGAGCGTCCCCGCGATCACGGATGGCAGCCGCAGGAACTCGGCGGAAAGGTGGATCTGCGTGGAGAGCCAGGCCAGCAGAAAGGAGAGCGGCGGCGTGATCTCGGCGTCGCTGTTCACCGCGGAGAGGACGCCCCCGAAGTCGTTCGTCGAGACGATCCAGTACGTGGACAGCTCGTCGGCGAACAGATCCTGGGACGAGACCGCGGCGCGCAGCGCGAGTCCGACGACGGTGAGGGCCACGACCAGGGGCACGGACAGGTCACGCGCGCCCTGCCTAGGATGAGCCGCCACAGTGGAGGGTTCAACTGCCATTGAAGCGGCCCCCGTCGCGATCGAGGCCCGCGGTCTCCACAAGTCCTTTCGCGTTCCCGAGCACCGGATCGACACGCTAAAGGAGCGAGCGGCACACCCCTTTCGGCGGATGGAGTACCGGGAGCTGCGGGCGCTCGTGGACGTCTCGTTCGACATCCACCGGGGCGAGTTCTTCGGGATAGCTGGCCAGAACGGCTCCGGCAAGAGCACGCTCCTCAAGATCTTGGCGAGCATCTATCGGCCCGACGCCGGGCGGGTCCGCATGGCAGGGCGCCTCGCGCCGTTCATCGAGCTCGGGGTCGGCTTCAACCAGGAGCTGACAGCACGCGAGAACGTGGTGATCAACGGCGTGCTGATGGGGCTGACAAAGCGCGAGGCGCGCCGGCGGCTCGACGCGGTCCTCGACTTCGCCGAGCTCCACGACTTCGCCGAGCTGAAGCTGAAGAACTACTCGTCCGGCATGCTCGTCCGCCTGGCGTTCGCCGTGATGGTGCAGGCGGACGCGGACATCATGCTGGTGGACGAGGTGCTCGCCGTCGGCGACATGGGCTTTGCCCAGAAGTGCATGGACGTCTTCTACGAGAAGCGCGACGCCGGCAAGACGATCGTGCTCGTGAGCCACGACATGGGCGCCGTGCAGGCCCTCTGCCACCGGGCGATGCTCATACACGACGCTGAGATCGCCTACTTGGGACAGCCCGAGGAAGTGGCCATGCGCTACTACCGGCTCAACTTCGCCGAGGAGCGCAGCGACGGCGCAGGGCGCGGCCCAGCGCTCCCCGACATCAACGCGCGGGTGGTCGAGGCGCGCCTCGAGGACGACTCCGGCCAGCCCGTGGAGAACGTGGCGCAGGGTGCTCCTCTGTTTCTCGACCTCGTGATCGAGGCGCGCCGCGACCTCGTGGATCCGATGTTCGTGATTCAGGTGATGAACGCCGAGAGCGTGGTCGTGTTCAGCATTCGGCGAACGCTCGGCGACGGCCGGGGCGAGCTGCGCGCAGGCGACCGCGTGCGGCTCGCCGGCCGAATCGAGAACTCGTTGGTTCCCGGGAAGTACTTTCTGGACTGCTGGGTCCGACGGTCGCGGGAGCAGGGCGACCTCGCGGTCCAGGGACTTCGTCTGCGCGAGTTCGTGGTCTACGGGACGGCGCCGCGCGACGGGGTCGTATCGGTGAGCGCGGACCTCGAAGCCGTGCAGGTGGAGGGCCGAGGCACATGAGCACCGAGGTGCACGACGTCGCGCTCAAGGAGGTGGCGGGGCCGTCCGCGCTCGGCGGCGGCTGGCGGCGCGCGCTCGAGCTGCTGTCGCTGATAGCCGTGGCCGACTTCAAGAAGGCCTACTTCGGCACCGCGCTCGGCTATCTGTGGTCGATCTGCAGGCCGCTGATGTTGTTCGGCGTGCTGCTCGCCGTCTTCACGCAGGTGTTCCGGATCGGCTCCGACGTCCCGAACTATCCGGTGCTGCTGCTTTTCAACATCGTCCTGTTCGGGTTCTTCCAGGAGGCCACGACGACGGCCGTCACGTCGATCGTCAGCCAGGAGTCGGTGGTCCGGAAGACGCAGTTCCCGCGACTGGTCATCCCGCTGGCGGTGGTGCTCACGACCGGGTTCAACCTGGGTCTGAACCTTGTGGTCGTCTTCGTGTTCATCCTCGCCTGGGGCATCGATCCGACCGCGACCTGGCTGCTGTTCCCCGTCGTGCTGGTGCTCCTGTTCGTGCTCACCACGGCGGTGTCGATGATCGTGTCGTCGCTCTACCCGCGCTTCCGCGACACGGCGATCCTGTGGTCGGTGGCGGCGACGGTCCTGTTCTACGGGTCTCCCGTCCTCTATCCGATCGAGAGGGTGCCGTCCACCTTCCAGGACGTGCTCCTGATCAACCCGTTCACGCCGCTGCTCGAGCTGGCGCGAAAGTGGGTGATCGACCCGACCGCCCCGAGCCCGGCAGAGACTGCCGGCGGGTTCGCCGGGCTGCTGCCGGCGATCGCCATCTACATCGGCGTCTGCCTGTTCGCGGTGTGGAGCTTCAGGCGCGAGGCTCCTCGGATCGCCGAGCAGCTCTGAGCGGTCGTCGCTGGATGAGGTCCGCGCGTGCGCTCCGGTGGATTGTGCCCGCCGCACTCCTGTTCCTGCTCGCCGTGATCCTGCTGGCGCCGGCCACGCTCGGAGGGAAGGTGATGTCCGCGAGCGACATCCCGCTCTTCGAGCCGCCGTTCCCGCCGCAGCCCACGGGCGAGCGTCCCGAGAACCCGTTGCAGTTCGACTCGGCGTACGTGTTCGAGCCGGACGGGCTCGCTGTCCGCGAAGCGCTGCGAGACGGCAGGCTCCCCGTCTGGAGCCCGGAGCTGGAAGCTGGCTGGCCGCTACTCGCGACCCAGCAGAGCGCGCCGCTCTTTCCGCTGACCTGGATCGGCGCCGTCTTCCCGTACTGGGAGTCGCAGGCCTGGATCGCGGTCCTGAAGATATGGCTTGCCGCCCTCGGCACTTTCTTCTTTGCGCGAGCGCTCGGCCTGCGTCGGGCCCCCGCGCTGCTCGCCGCGGTCTCGTTCGGCTTCGGGATCTACTTCGTCGCCTGGCTGATGCACCCGCACGTCAATGCATACGTGCTGCTGCCGTGGCTTCTGCTGGTGGCCGAGCGCCTATGTCGGACGGGCGCGCTCCGCGAGGCCGCCGCGCTCGCGGGCCTCCTGGGCCTCTCGTTCCTGAGCGGGCAGCCGGAGAGCGGGATGATCGTCGCGCTCGCCACGGCGGCCTGGGTCGCCTTCCGGCTGCTGTCGGCACGTCCTCCCCGTCGCGAGGCGCTTCGCACCGGCGGGCTCGCGCTGGCCGCCGCGCTCGTCGGTGCCGCGATCGGCGCGGCGACGCTGGTCCCCTTCGTCGAGGCGCTGAATCACTCGTTCCTCACCTCCCGCTCGCAGCCGCCGCTGCCGGCCAAGGTGGGGATCAGCCTGGCGTTCCCGGAGTACTGGGGGCCGCCGGATCGCCCCGTCTCGGGGCCGCCGTCGAACTTCACGGAGCGGACGCTCTACGTGGGCGCGCTCCCGGCTCTGCTCGCGCTGGGAGGCCTGTTCGCGGCGCGCCCGCGCGGCCCTCAGCTCTTCTTCGCGGGCCTGGCGGTCGCATCGCTGGCCCTTGCGCTCGACACGGGCCCGGTGAGCTCCGGCGTCGGCGACCTGCCCGTGTTCGACCAGGTGGCCCTGCACCGCGTGCTCATCCTCGCCTCGTTCGCGATCGCGATGCTCGCGGCCTTCGGGCTCCAGAGCGTGCTCGAGGGGACCGGCCGCAGGCGGGTCCTGATCGTCGTCGGCGTCGCAGCGGCGCTTCCGGTACTGGCCGTGTTCGCGGCACACCCGTCCTGGCTTGGCGACGTGCCCGACGGCTTGAAGCGACTGCTGGGCGACGACGACGATCTCCGCGACGAGGTCATCTCGGTCGCCGCGACGCTGCGCTGGGTGCTGCTCGCCGCCGCGACGGTCGCGCTCGTCGCCCTGCTCTCGAAGCGATCCAGGGACGCCGGCGTGCTCGCCGGCGCCGCCGTCGCGCTCGCCGCACTCGACCTGATCGCCATCGGCTTCGGCTACAACCCCGCCATCTCCAAGGCGGAGGCCGACCCGCGCGCGCCCCCGGCGGTCGAGGCAATGCGGCGACTGACTGCTCAGGGCGGCCGCGTCGTGGGGGTGGACGGACTGATCCCCAACACGGCATCGCGCTGGGGCCTGCACGATGCGCGCGGTCACGAGCAGCCGCTCGTCGAGCGAACGGCGCGCCTCTGGCTCCAGTTCGGGAAGCTCGGCGACGGCGCCTTCGCGGTCGACCCGGAGCGGCCCGAGACGGTGCGGTTACTCGACGTCTTCGGCGTGCGAGCGGCGCTGCTCGATCGCTCGAGGCTGCGGGGCGGTCGCGTTGCCGCGCCGGCGTTCGCGCGCGATCCGATCGCGTACTCGGGTCCCGGCGGCGTGGTGGTCGAGCGCCCCACCGCGCTGCCGCCCGCCTTCGTGGCGTACGCATGGAAGGCCAGCCGGAGCCTCGACGAGTCGCTGCTGACCATGGCCCTCAGCAGCTCCAGGCAGCTGCGCGACAGCCCGGTCATCGAGGGCGGAGCAGGTTCGGCGACGAGCGCACGCCCGGCCACTCCGGCGCGGATCGTCTCCCGCGGCGACACCGAGGTACGGGTCGACGTGCGAGCAGCCGCGCCCGGTCAACTGGTGCTGCTGGACACCTTCTATCCGGGCTGGCACGCCGAGGTCGACGGGCGCGAGGCGCCGATCCGGCCCGCGGACGCGGCCTTCCGCTCGGTGCCGGTCGAGCCCGGCCGCCACGAGGTCCGCTTCTTCTATCGCCCCGCGAGCGTGATCTGGGGCGTTGCCGTCACGCTGCTCGGTCTCGCGCTGGTGGCGGCCGCGCTCGTAATCGGGGCGCGCCGGCGCCCGTCAGCCGCGCAGTAGCAGCTCGACCCGCTCCATCAGCTCGTCGCCGAACGACTCGTCCCAGCCGCGGCTCCAGCGGACGTCGGCGCCGCTGACGCGCCGCTCGGCGTCCTCGGCGCCGGCGACGGCCTCCGCCAGCGCGGCCACGACGCCCTCGACTGTGGGCGCGGAGGGGATCAGGTTCGGCGAGATCGCGGTGAGCGCGTCGGCCGTCTTCGTCTCGAAGGTGTTCGTGACCGTGAGCATCCCGGCGGCGGCCATCTCTATGGGCGGGAGGCTCGGGTGCGGTGTGTACATCAGCGCGAGCCCCACGTCGTGTTCGCGCAGAAGGTCGGCATAGCCGCTCTGGTCGCGCCGCGGCAGCAGCTCCAGGGCCGCGCCGCCCAGCTGGATCGGACGCTGCGGCCCGGTGGTCCCCACGCCGTGCAGCTCCCAGCCGCCACGCAGGACGCCGGTTTCCACGGCCCTGCCGAGCGCCAGCGCGCCCAGCTCGAACATGTTGCGCGCCGCATGGTCCTCGGGCCGGGCGTAGAAGAGCAGCCGGCGCGTGGTGCGCTCGGCCAGCTCGGCCGCAGGCGGCGGGCGGACGTCCGTGATCGCGTTCTGGAACGCCACCGAGCCGGCGTCGCCGGCCTCGACCCCCTCGGCGTAGACGCCAAGGCGGCGCTCACGGAACCAGTCTCTGAGCAGGCCTGTCGAGAACAGCGCGTGGTGGGGGAAGGCGTACGACTCGTGGGCGAGCGCGGCCATGCTGCCCATCGCGAAGGTGAACGGCTCGTACTCCTGGATCAGGTAGAGGAAGCGCTCGCGCTCGGTGCCCTCGAGCGCGTCCCGCGCCAGGTGCGCCGTCCACCAGGTGCTGGCGACGAAGTGGTCCGCGCGGCTCATCTCGACCTGCGGCGACTCGCGCCCGAACGCCACTTCGACCTTGTCGAACAGACCCGCAAGCCCACTGTACGACTCCACCGTGCGTCGCCAGTCCGGCGGCAGCGGCCCCACCGGGTCCACCGTGACGAGCCGGACCCGCATGCCACGGCCGGCCAGCTTCGCCGCGAGGTTGAACTTGCCGATGTAGCCGCCGAAGAAGTGCTCGAGGTCGATCGTCGGGATCAGCAGGTTGACCCGCTCCGGCGCGTGGTCGCTCGGGGCGAAGTCGAGCGGCGAGAGCTTCTCGTGGATCACCCTGAGCGTCTGGGGCTCGGGGCCGCGCCTTCCGGGCTTCAGCGCGAGCCGCGCCGGAGGGCGGGTGTCGAGTCGCACCCGCGGGGGCGGCGTGCCGGCACGAACGCTCGCTCCGACCGCGTGGCGCCAGGTGAAGCCGAACAGGAGGCCCAGCTCGGCGCCGAGCGTCTCCGGCCGTCCGGCGAACTCGCGCGCCGCCCGCCCCGCCAGCCAGCCGAGCGGCAGGAGCGAGCGGTCGGCACGGGCAAAGCGCTCGAGCGCACGTCGCTTCGCCGGCGCCATGCGGTCGCCGCAGCGCAGCTCGAGGATCGTCTCGAACTGGAGCAGCCGGCAGGCGTCGACGAAGTAGGTGAGCCGCCAGAGCCGCACGCGGTCGCGCAGCGGACGGCGCCAGCCGCGGAAGCGCTCGCCGAGCCGCGTGATGCGGTTCGCGTTCTCGTGCCCGAGCACGGCGTCCCCGTGCTGCACGTAGTCGTACAGCGGGCGCTCCACGAAGTGCACGTCGCCGAGGGCGAGCGCGGTCAGCCCCAGCCAGTGGTCGTGGAAGTGATGGAACTGCCCAGGCGGGAACGGCAGCGCGCTCTCGAGCAGGTCGCGCCTGAACAGCGAGGCCGCGCCCGTCACGGAGTTCGCCATCAGCACCGACGCAATGTCCGTGTGGTTGTTGCGGCGCTCCTGCCAGTAGGTGTCTGACAGCACGCGTCCGTCGGAGTCCACGATGCGGGCGTCTGAGTACACGAGCTGCCCGTCCCCGATCGCGTCGAGCAGCGTCTCGAGCTTGTCGGGATCCCAGCGGTCGTCCTGATCGGCGAGGGCCACGTGGTCCGCCGACGCCGGCGCGAGGGACAGCGCCCGCTCGAAGTTGCGGTAGAAGCCGATCCGCTCCGGCGAGCGCGAGACGACGAAGCGCGGGTCACCCTCGAGCTCGTGCTCGAGCGCCGCGAACCGCGACGCGCTGGTGCAGTCGTCGCTCACAACGCAGACCCAGTTGCGGTGGGTCTGCGCCCGCAGGGACTCGACCTGCCTCCGGAACAGGGGCAGCGAGGGCTCGTGGGTCGCCATGCAGATGCAGACGAACGGCTCTGGGCCCGCCTCCGGCGGCTGGACTTCGAGCGGTGCGAGTCGCTCCTCGATGCGGACCCGGCCCAGCTCCGCGGTCTGCTCGGACCCGTCCGCCAGACGGGCGCGCGCGACCAGCGCCAGCTCGTCGCCCGGGTCGCCCCGCGGCACCGGCACCACCCCCCAGAAGCCGCTCAGGAGACTGCCGGGAGGCGCGTCCGGGGACAGCGCGTCCACCACGTCTCCCCGCGGCATCCGCTCGGCGCTCGCCGCCGTGACCTGGCCGTCGAGCATCAGCTCGACGTGCTTCACCTCGGCCCGCGGCGACGCGCACCAGCCGCACGCGAACAGCGCGCTGCCACGCCCGACCGCAAGCGTCTGCGGGAGCGGGAAATCGAGTGCGGCGATCAGCTCCTCAGCCAAGCCGCGGACCCTACAGAGCGGCGTTTTTGCCGAGCACGGCCGGGCGTCTGGTAGCAATCGCGCCATGCGAGTAGCCGTCGACGGCCGCGCGCTTCGGCCCGGCACGGCCCGCGCGAGAGGTGTGGCGCGCTATCTGCGCTCGCTGCTGGACCGGCTCGAGCGCGACGAGCCGAGCGACGAGTACGTCCTGGTCGACCCTGGCCGCGCCCGCCTCGCGACGGCGGCGCTGATCGGACGGCCGCGGCTCGACCGGCTCACCGGCGGGTGCGACGTCGTCTGGCTGCCCGCGCCGGCGCCGGCAGCGGTCTCGCCCCAGACGCCATACGTCCTCACCGTCCACGACCTCTCGTTCGAGCACCGCCCGCGCGACTATCCGCTGTACGACCGCGCCTGGCACATGCTCGCGCGCCCCGCCAGGCTGGCCCGCGGCGCCCGGCTCGTGCTGTGCGACTCGGAGGCGACGCGGCGGGCGGCCATCGACGAATGGGGGCTCGCCGAGGAGCGCACGAGCACGGTGCTGCCCGGCCCGGGACGCCCCCCCGCGAGGAGCGGCGCCCTTCCAGGCGGCGTGCCGGAGCGCTTCTTCCTCGCGGTGGGGGCGCTCGAGGCGCGGAAGCTCCCGGGCGTCCTCCTCGAGGCGCATGGGCGAGCGCGGCGGGACGGCCTGGCCGCGGGTCTCGTGTTCGCGGGCGACGGCCCGCTCCGCGGGGAGCTCGAGCGCGCCGGAGCGACGGTCCTCGGCCACACCGGCGACGAGGCGCTGGACGCGCTGTACGAGCACGCGCTCGCGCTGGCGTGCGTATCGCGGGAGGAGGGCTTCGGGTTCACGCCGCTCGAGGCGCTCGCGCGCGGCACGCCGGCCGTCGTGAGCGATCTGCCGGTGTTCGACGAGACCCTGGGCGACGCCGCCCTGCGCGTCCCGCCGGGGGACGCGGACGCGCTCTCGGCGGCGCTGCTCCGGCTGGAGCGCGAGCCGGAGCTGTGTGTGCAGCTCGCAGCGGCCGGGCGGGCGGCGGTGGCGCGGCTCTCGTGGGAGGAGGCGGCTCGGGCAACTCGAGCCGCGCTCGCGGAGGCGGCCGCATGAGCGAGTTCGCGATCGTCACCGTGATCCACGACTCCGAGCCCGAGCTGCCGGGCCTGCTCGACTCGGTCGCGCGCCTGCCGGAGCCGCCGCCGCGGGTGATCGTGGTGGACAGCGGGTCTGGCGACGGTGGCCCCGCCTTGGCGGCGAAGCGCGGCGCGGAGCTGATCCGGCTCGACGGGAATCGCGGCTTCGGCGCAGGCTGCAACGCCGGCATCGAACGAGTGACGGAGCCGGTGACCGCGTTCGTGAACCCCGATGTCGAGCTGCTCGACGACGGCCTCGCGCGGCTCACCCGCGACGCCGCCGGCGGCGGCGCGCTCCTGGCCCCACGGCTCCTGAACGCCGACGGCAGCGTCCAGGACAGCGCTCATCCCGTCCCGGGAACGGTCGAGGCGCTGATACCGGCACTCCTCCCCCGTCGCATCCTTCCCGCGCGCTACGAGCCGTGGCGGAGTCGCCGGCCGCGCGCGGTGGGGTGGGCGGTGGCCGCCTGCATCGTCGGGCGCACCGACGAGCTCCGCTCGCTGGGTCCGTTCGACCCGGGAGCGTTCCTGTTCTACGAGGACATGGAGCTGTGCCTTAAAGCGCGTCGCGCCGGCATCCCGACGATCCTGCGGCCCGACGTCGCGGTGCGGCACCTCGGGGGCGCTTCCACATCGAGAGCGCTGGCCGAGGAGCGGGACCTGGAGCTCCGCGCTCGCCGCCGTCGCGAGGTGATGGCCCAGGAGGGTCGCCTGGCTCAGGCGCTCGACGACCTGGCGGAGGGGCTCACCTTCGCGCTCCGAGGAGCTGCCAAGGCGCTCGCGGGCGGAGGCCGGATCGAGCGGCAGCGCCTGCGAGCGCTGATGCGAGCGCGCCGCTAGGGACTGCCGAAACGGCTCCCGCGCCAGGCGGGCCGCCTTGTCGGCGACGGGCGCCGTGGGATTCGCGGCCAGGTCTCCGGCCGGCTCGAGGGTCCGTCGCGCAGCGCGGCCGCGACCTCGCGCGGGAACGCATCGCGGAACACCGACGCGTCGAAGCGCTGCGCGTTGGCGACGCAGGCCTCGGGGTCCACGGAGTCGGCATCGAAGCGGGCCACTGCCTCGGCCAGCTCGCCTGGACCACCCTCCCAGAGGCACCCTGTCACACCGTCGACGACGTTCTCGAGCAGGCCCCCCGCCGCCCGTGCGATGACGGGACGACCGGCTGCCTGGGCCTCCACCGCCGCGATCCCGAACTCCTCCCCGCTCGTGACGACCAACGCGCGGGAGCTCGCGAGCAGCCGCGCGACCTCCGCGTCGCTAACGCGCCCAGCGAAGCGGATGGTCGGTCCGGCGAGCCGCCTCAGCCGGCGCGCGTCAGGACCGCCGCCGGCGACGACGAGCGGCGCCCGCAGGCTGTTGAAGGCCTCGACAGCCACCTCGATCTGCTTGTGCGAGAGAAGAGCCGAGAGCACCAGGTAGTGACTGCCTGGGGTCTGCGGCTGGAAGCGCTCGGTCTCCACAGGGGGGTAGATGACCCTCGAGTCGCGCCCGAAGTACGCCTTGATCCGGGCCTGGGTCGTCCGCGAGTTCGTCACATATCGGTCCACCCGCTGGGCGGCGATCCAATCCCACTCCCGCCAGCGCCTGAACAGGCGGCTCAGGGCCGCGCGCGAGAGCGGGTCAGAGCGCTCCGCCAGCGTGCGGTGGCGCTCGTTCCAGGCGTACCGGAACGGGTTGTGGCAATAGGAGACGTGGACCGCGCGCTCGTCGCAGATCACCGCGTGCGCCCAGGCACTCGAGCTCGAGATGACGAGCTCGTAGCCGGACAGGTCGAAGGACTCGATCGCCGCGGGGTAGAGCGGCAGGAGCGCCCTGAAGGTGCTCGCTGTGGGCCGCAGCCGCTGGAGGAACGAGGTCTGGATGTTCCGGTCGGCGAAGCGGCCCTCGGTCCCCTGCTCGTTGTACACGGGGGTGAACACGTCGGCGTCCGGCCACAGGTCACAGATCTCGCGGAACACGCGGTCCGCCCCCCGCACGCTCACGAGGAAGTCGTGGATCAGTGCCGTGCGCGGCACTCGCCCTGCCGTACTGGCGCTCACGGCGGTGCAGTCTATGCGCGCCGCCGATCGCCGCTACCCTTCGCCGCCATGCGTCGCGCCGTGACCCTGCTGCTAGCCGCGTTCCTGCTCGCCGTGCCGTCCGCCGCGTTCGCGCAGAGCGCCGGCGACGAGCAGTACGCCGACCCGTTTGGGGAGACCGACCAGCCGAGCGGCTCGCAGCAGGAGCCCGCGCCGGCCCCGGCGCCCGCCCAGGGCGGCGACACCGGTGCCGCCACCGAGACGCAGGTGGCTCAGCAGACCGACGCGCCCAGCCTTCCGGCGACCGGCCTCCCGGTCGGCCTGCTCGCCGGCACCGGCGCGCTTCTCCTCGCGGCCGGCACCACGCTCCGCCGCCGCACGTCCTGACGCCCGCCGCGCCCGTCGCGATCAACGCGCGCGCCGCCGTGCGGCGCGAGATCGGCGGTGTGGAGCGCTGGGCGCGCGAGCTGTCGCGGCTCCTGCCGAGGCACGACCCCGAGCGCTACCGGGTGATCCGGCCGCCTGCGGCGCTCGCGCACCGCGCGGGCCACGCCTGGGAGCAGCTCGTTCTCCCCGCCGCCGCGCGCGGCGCAGAGCTCCTCCTCTCCCCGGCGAACGTCGCGCCGCTGGCGGCGAGGGGCAACGTCGTCGTCATCCACGACACCGCGCCGTTCCAGGATCCGTCCTGGTACGGGCGCGCGTACGGCACCTGGCACCGCGAGCTGCTGCCGCGGATCGCCCGGCGCGCGCGGCTCGTGATCGCGCCCTCGGAGCACGTGCGATCGGAGCTGGCCGAGCTGTTCGGGCTGCCGACAGAGCGAGTGGTCGCGATCGCCCCCGGGGTCGATCCCTCGTTCGCGGCGGCCGGCGACCCGGCGCCGCTGCTGCGCCGCCTCGGCCTCAAGCGCCCCTACGTGCTCGCGGTGGGCACGGACAGCCCGCGGAAGAACCTCGGCCTCCTCGACGCGATCGCACCGATGCTGGAGGCGGACGGCCTGGCCGTCGTAATCGCCGGCTCGAGCCGCCGGTACATGCCCACGACGCCGGGCAGCGCCGGGGCGCGCCGGCTCGGCTACGTACCGGGCCGGGACCTGCCCGAGCTCTATGCGGGCGCCGCCGCGTTCGCCATGCCGTCGCTGTACGAGGGCTTCGGGCTTCCGTGCGTCGAGGCCATGGCGGCAGCCACCCCCGTGGTGGCCGCCGACCGCGGTGCGCTGCCGGAGGCCTGCGGCGGCGCCGCGCTGCATGCCGATCCCGCCGACCCCGACGCGTTCGCCGCGGCTCTCGTGAGGGCCGCCGGCCCTGAGCGGGACCGCCTCGTGACAGCCGGCAGCGAGCGCGCGGCCGGGCTCACCTGGGAGCGCACGGCCGAGGCGGTCGACCGGGCCCTCGAGCCGCTCCTGGCTACTGGCAGACGCCGGTGACCGTCTTCGTGCAGCCCTGGTAGCGGCGAGCGCTTCGCTGATAG
>Ga0207675_100002365_pt1 | contig 18679 bp, 25 predicted proteins | sample KBSSwiS42_FD_184305 | JGI IMG/M metagenome (GOLD analysis project Ga0207675, IMG submission 184305) | Switchgrass rhizosphere microbial communities from Kellogg Biological Station, Michigan, USA - KBS Switchgrass S4-2 (SPAdes) (version 2) | ecosystem: Host-associated > Plants > Roots >...
TGCTATCCGGGGCAGCGGCGGTCGAGTTGACGGCTGTCCCCGTTCCGGGGTTCGGCCTGATCAAGGTCAAACCGCTGTCCCGGGCCCAGGCGATGAGCGTCTATAACCGCGATCTCGACGCGGCCGAGATGGAACAGGTGCTCGTGTCCTATGCCGCGGTCGAGCCGACGTTCACCCGCAAGGAAGTGGCCCGCTGGCAGGAGATCGACACGGCGGGCGGCGCCCTGTCCAAGCTCGTGCACGTGATCATGGAGATCTCCGGAATGGAGATCGGGGCGGGTAAGGCGGCATACAAACGATTTCGAGGCGCGGCCGGATGAGGAGTTCGCCTATTTCCTGGCCAAGGAACTAGGGATGACCGTGGCAGATCTCCTCACGCGAATGAGTAATAAGGAGTTCGTCGAGTGGACGATCTACTACGGCCGCCGCGCACAGGAGGCGCAGCTCGCCCGGGGTGGGTGATCCCCCGTGGTGCGTGATCGCGACATCGACGTCGAGGTCGACGGCATCCCGCACGTGTTGGCCTGCCTCGCGGCGCTCGATCACACCGTCGACGACCGGGCCGACGAGGTGATCAAGGACTCGGCGGAGACGGTGGCCAGCCGGACCCGGGCCCTGATGCCGGTCGGCCCGGTGCCGCACGGGCACGCGCGTAGCTCCGTCGAGGTCGTGCGCACCGAGGGCCTGGCGGCCACGGTGAGCGAGGGCTCGGCCCGGTTCCCCTACGTCGGATGGCTGGAGTTCGGCGGCCACGTCGGGCGGCGGCACGCGGTGGCCCGGCAGTGGATCCCGCGCGGCCGGTACCTGTTCCCCTCGCTGTCCACGGTCCGGCCGGGACTGACGCCACAGATGCACGAGGCCATGCGCCGGGCAGCCCGCGAGGCGGGCTGGGATCCGGATGGCTGAGCCATGGCACTGACCGGCGGACCCACCGTCACGCTGCGGTTCAAGGGCGACGCGGACGATCTGCACCGGACCGTGGACGGTGTCCGCGCCGCGGTGGCCGGGCTGGCGACCGCGGGCGTCGGGCTGGCCGGGACGGTCGGCGTGGTCGGCGCCCTCGGTGCCGCCGCATCGGCCACGGTGGTCGCGGTGGCGGCGCTCCCGGCGGCCTTCCTCGGGATCGGTATCGCGGCGGCGGCCCAGACCGAGCAGGTCAAGACGCGGTTCACCGCGATGAAAGATCATGTCGTCGCGGAAGTGACGCGGCTGGCCGCCCCGATCCAGGCCGAGCTACTGCACACCGCGGACTCGGTAGAAGCCGCGTTCAACCGGATCGCCCCCTCGCTCGGCCGGATCTTCGAGATGACCGCGCCGCATCTCAAGATCTTTACCGACGGGGTGACCTCGCTCGTCGAGCGGGCGATGCCCGGGTTCGAGACGGCCATCGCGAACGCCACCCCGCTGGTCGGGGCGTTTGCTCGCGGGCTCGATTATCTCGGGACCGGTATCGGCAATTTCTTCGCGGAATTGTCCTACGGGACTCCCGGCGCGGTTAAGGGCATGGACGCGCTGTTTAAGCTCACCCGGGATTTGCTGGTCTACCTAGGCCATTTAGTGGGCCAACTCGCGAACTCCCTCGGCCCGGCGTTCGCGGCCCTGGAGCCGTCGATCATGGTGGTTGTGCGGGCCCTCGGGGAGGGCCTGCTCTCGATCGTGCAGACGCTCGCGCCCTACGTCGGCACGCTGGGCCGCTCGATCGCGGAGTTCCTCACTGCCGCCCTGGACGCGGCCATCCCGGTGGTCAACGCGATCCTGCCCCTGCTGGCCGAGTTCGGCGGCATGCTCATGGACTCGGTCACCCCGATCCTGCGCGAGCTGGGCCCGGTGCTGGCCGAGGTCGTGCGGGAGCTGGCCGACGGGCTGCGCCCGGTGATCCCGGTGGTGGCCGCTGCCTTCCGCGAGATGACCCCGACGATCTTGGAGATCGCGCGCGACGCGGGCCCACTTCTCGCCGAGATCATCCGGGTGCTGGCCCCGCTGTTCCTGGAGCTGGTGAGCGGTGCCCTGGACTTGACCAACGCGCTGCTACCGGTCATCCCGCCCTTGCTGGAGATGGCGAACAACGCGATGCCGCTGGTGGCCGGGGTGATCAAGGACGTGCTGATCCCGGTGATCAAGTGGCTGGTGACCGAGTTCGTCGGCCTGATCGACTACGGGGTCAAGATCGCGGAGTCGTTCGCGGACCTGTCGGTGCGCTGGCGGACCTACTGGGACGAGATCAAGGCGGCGTTCGCGGACGCGGACGCCAAGATCCGCGCGGGCATCGAGGGGTTCGCCTCGCTCGGCGAGACCGCCCGGCGGCACTGGGATGCGATGTACCAGGCGATCAAGGGCAAGATCGAGGAGATCGTCGCCTGGGCGGCCGACTTCCCGAGGCGGATCATCGACGCGATCATGGCCTACGTCCAGCGGTTCTACGACGCGGGCGCAAGCCTGATCCAGGGGTTCGCGGACGGCATCGCGTCCAAGGCCGAGACGGCGAAAGAGGCGGGCATCGTCACGGTGCAGGGTGTCGATGCGGTGTTCCCGCAGTCGCCTCCGCCGGAGGGCCCGTTCGCGGGCTCGGGCTGGACCTACTACCGCGGTCAGTCGCTCATCGACGGGTTCGTCGAGGGCGTCCGGGCGGCGGCCCCGCAGCTCTACGCGCAGATCACCAGCGTGGTCGGCCAGGCGCAGGGGCTCATGGCCGCGGTGGGCGAGGTCGCGCAGCGGGTCATGTCCGGCGGGCAGATCTTCGAAGACTTCTCCTACCAGGGGATGAGCGCCAACCTGGCCCGGTACAACGACATGATCAGCAAGGCGGTGCAGGGGGCCAAGGTCAACTGGGACCCGCGCACGGGCTCGGGCTCGGCCAGCATGGGCGGGCTGGAGCTGAAAGTCGCCCCCGGCGCTGACAGCGCGCTGTCATCGATGCTGATGAACCTGGTACGGACCGGTCAACTCCAGCTCGCGAGGGCCTGACCGATGCCTCTTGCTGCGACCTACCGGGGCCGGGTGGACGGGGCGGTCGGCGCGTCGAGCGTGGTCTCCGGGCCCATCCCGGTCACCACCGGTGAGGCGTTCGTCATCGCGGTGTTCGCGGACTCGCTCTACGAGGACACCACGGCCGTGGTCACCGCGACCGGCATGGGCATTAACTGGCCGATGACGAACACGTTTATGGGCAATGTCGACGACGGTGCATTCGTCGGCATCTATGCCGCCATTCCGTGTCCCTTTACCGGGACGACCACGGTCACGGTGACCACGGCCGGATCCCCCTCGGCCTATCGGCGCCCGTCGTTCATGATGTGGTCGGTCACCGGTTACGACCCGGCCGATCCGGTGTTCGCCCGTACCACGGTCGACACGTTCGGCTATCCGACGATCAACACGACGCTGCGGTCCACCCCGGGCACCCCGAACCGCTCGATCGCGATCATCGCGGGCACCGACGCGATGGCCCGCGGGGCGGCGTACATCTCGGGCTCGGGTATCAATCCGGGGTACGGGTTCGACCAGCCCGCGGCGGCCGGGCAGCGCAAGATCTCGTACTTCTCGACGGCCGCGGTGTGGACCGCCCGCGACGCCAATCAGTCGCTCACCATCGAGCCACCCGGGACGTTCTCGGTCTACCCGCTGGCGGTGATGGAGTTCCGCGAGGCGCCCACGGCGCCGATCGTGGACGCGGGCACCGATCGCACCGTCGAGCGCACCAAGGGCGTGATCCGGACCGCCGGGGAGACCAGCGACGGCGGTAAGCCGATCACGGCCCGGCAGTGGCGGCTCATGTCCGGGCCGGGCGGCTCGGGCGCGCCGGTCGACCTGGCCGCGTACGGCGGTGATCCGAAACGCTGCGCGCTGCCGAGTGCGGTCGCGGGCGCGCACGTCATCCGCTACACCGCGACCAACTCCGTCGGGCCGGGCTACGACGAGGCGACGATCACGGTCACCCCGCTGCGGCCGACCGTCGAGGCGGGGCCGGACCTGACCCAACCGCTCGGCGTGGTCACCCGCACGGCCACCGAGACGGCCGGGGACTCGGCCATCACCTCGCGGCGCTGGTACGTCGTCGAGGGGCCCTCGGCGGTCGGCACGACGATCGGCAGCGCGGCGGCGCTGAGCTGGACACCGCCGAGCCTGGGCCGGTGGGTGCTGGGCTACACCGCGACGTCGAGCGCGGGCACATCCGACCCGGACACGTTCACGCTCACCGCGGGCGTGTCCGGTGTCCCCCTCAAGATCGGCCGCACGCCCGTGCCGAAATTCGCGGTCGCGCTGGCGTTCGGCGGGAACCTGACCGACCCGGACGGCTCGGACTGGGTGTTCACCGAGGTGACCACGGACGTCCGGCTCGATACCGGGGTGCACCTGCGGCACGGGCGCAGCGATGAGGCCAGCGCGAGCCAACCGGCGGCGCTGGCGCTCACGCTCAACAACCGGCACGGCCGCTACAGCCTGGGAGGGCTATCTCCGCACTGGCCCAACGTCCGGCAGGGCACCCCGGTACAGGTCAGCGTCGACCTCGGTTCGGGCTTTCAGACGCTGTTCACCGGTTACGCGGACGGCTTCACTCCCGAGTGGTCGACCGAGCCGATGCGGCCCGGCAGCGGCGGCCTGGGGGCTCGCGGGGATGCCGTGGTGCGGCTGTCGGCCAGCGGCACGATGCGGCGGTTGCAGCAGGGGCAGCCGATCGTGTTCTCCCCGCTCCGCCGCGGGCTGATCAACTCCTCCGGCGTGGTCGCCTACTGGCCGGGCGAGGACGAGGAAGGCGCCACGCTGATCGCGTCGGCGTTCCCGCAGTACCCGCCGATGGACTTCTCCGGCCGGATCCACGGCGGGTCCAACCCGGGGCTGCCCGCGGCGTCCCCGCGGCTGGCGGCCTCGGACGTGTTCGCCTGCTCGAAACCGCTGCCGCTGATCAGCGATTCCGAGTGGTACGGCACGGTCCCGGACTTCACCGGGACCGAGATCATCCAGCTCCGGTGCCTGATCGCGGTGCCGTCGGCCGGGAGCAATGACGGCGGGGTGATCCTCGGCATGATCACCACCGGGGACCCGTCATTCTGGGAGATCCGCTACCGGACCGGCGGGCTGTTCAACGTCCGGGCCTGGCGGGACTCGCTGGTGCTCGATACCGGGCCGATCGCGCTCGTGCCGGTCATCCCCGGTTCGACATCGTTTGTCGGGATCGACGGCCGATCCGGTCAACTCGGGCTCACCCTCACCAAGAGCGGCAGCAATATCGATTGGGTGATCGACTTCATCGAGCAGGGGGCGACCGTCGGCTACGTGTACGGGCCGGGCGCCGGGGGGCCGACCGTGCCGGGCGCCTCGGTGGGCAAGCCGGTCCGGATCCAGACGGCCACCGACGGCGGGCACATGGACGTCACGCTCGGGCACATCGTCTGTCGCAAGGATGCCCGGGACACCACGCTGCACGTGAATCAACTCAATGCGTACCGGGGCGAGAACATCGGTACCCGGCTCAACCGGCTGGCCGGTGAGGCGGGAATCTGGTACCAGCAGATCGACCCCTCGCTACCCGCGTGGGCCTTCCAGGGGATCATCACCGACACGATGGGCTCGCAACCGCCGGGCACCGTGCTCGATCTGTTCCGGGACTGCGAACGGACCGACGGCGGGATCTTGTGGGATGGCAAGGGGCCGGGGCTGAGCTACACCACCAAGCGCTACCGGGAGTCGCGCGCGCCGGTGCTCGTGCTCGATGCGGCAACCGGGATGCTCGGGCTTCCGTTCGTGCCCACCCACGACGACGCTTACCGTGTAAACCGCTCCGAGGTGCAGCGCTACCGCGGGGCCAGCGCGGTCTATCTGGACACCGCCGGACCGCTGGGCAGCGACACGATCGGGCGCTACGACGACTCGCGCACGGTGAACTGCCGCGACGACACGGCGCTGCCGCAATATGCCTCATGGGCGGTGTTCCAGGGCACCGTCGAGGGCTACCGCTACCCGCGGCTGACGCTGGATCTCACCGCCCGCCCGGACCTGCTCGACGAGTGGTGCTCGATCATCCCCGGGGACCGGATCGACGTGATCAATCTGCCGCTGGTGAACGCGGCGGCGCCGGACGACCGGGTCCGCCTGGCGGTCGAGGGGTTCGAGCAGACGATCACCTGGTCACGCTGGACGGCCACCCTCAACACGTCGCTGTATCGGCGCTGGGAGGTGGCGTGCGTGGCCGCCGAGACGGGCGATACGCAGGAGTTCTGCGCCCGGGTGGACACCAACGGCTCGGCGCTGGCGGCCATCGCGGCGGCCGGGGCCACGACGATCAGTGTGGCGGTCTCGGCCGGTCCGTTGTGGACGACCAAGGCCGACGACTTCCCGATGGATCTCGATCTCGGCGCGGTCAAGGTCACGGCCACCGCGTGCTCGGGCTCGGCCTCCCCGCAGACGTTCACCATCTCGCCGATGCCGGTGACCCGGCCCGCCGGTACCCGGGTGCAGCTCTGGAATCCCCCGGTGTTCGGACTTTGACAGGGAGGTGTCAACGCAATGGTGCAATACACCGCGGGGCAGCGGATCCGCGGCAGCGAGATCAATGCACTGCCGCAGCTCTACCGGGTGGCCACCGACCAGACGAACAACACGGCTTCATTCGTGGATTGCGTCGGGGCCTCGTTCGTGGGCGAGGTCAATGGCTTGTACCTGGTGGAATGCTTCCTCATCTTCAAGAGCCCGGCGGCCCGGGATATCAAGTTCCAGTGGTCGGTCCCGGGCGGGGTGACCGGATGGTGGGCGGCCAACGGTAATGAGTTGAGTAGTAACACGGTCGGCCAGACCAACCGGCAGACGTTGCCTTTCACTCAGCTTCACGTATTCGCGGGCGATGACAGCCTGGAGTCCAACGCCACCCCCTGGGCCTACGTCGCATTTACCGGTTCGGGCACGATGAAACTCCAGTTCGCGCAGCAGTCCGCGGGTACCGGGCCGACCGTGGTCCGGGCGGGCTCGTCGATCCGCGTCTCCCGGCTGGCGTGAGGAGGCTCCTGTGACGCTGCCGAGCACGGCCTACCGCGGGTACGCGGCGCCCACCTGGGACACCAAGACGATTCAGCAGATGATCGACTACTTGCAGACCACCACGCTGCCGGTGCTGGACAACCGCTACGCGCGGTCCCCGCTGTCCTATTTCTGTGACGTCGCGAACGGGGATGGCATCAGCACCATCACCTCGGTAAGCAATGCCACGTGGACCAAGATTAACGCGGCGGGCACGGTCAACGTGAACAACGGCGGCGGCTGGGACTCCACTACCGACGTCTACACCGCTCCGGCTGCCGGTACGTATTACTGCCAGGCACTTGTCCGACTGGCCGACGGGATCGCGCAGAATTTCAACCTGGCGATCGGCATCGGGGACAGCCTGGCGGACGGTGCTTTCGTGCAGTGGAACAAGTATTTTACCGGCGCGGGCGGCCGGTGCGCGTTCGACTACACGCGGATCTGCGCGCTCACGGCCGGGCAGGGGGTCTTCCTCTATTGCTTCCACGACTCCGGGGTCACGCAGAACATCACCCGTTCGGCGTTGCAGATCTGGCGGATCGGCTGACCCCCGGCGAGGTGGTCGCCCGGTGGGGCTACCGTCCCACCCATGGTCATGCCGGAGGGGTCACCAGATGAGGACGGGCACGAGATCGGCGGCGTCCCCGGGTGCTCGTGCACCCGGGAGAGCTGGCGCGACGTGTTCGCGGCCTACCTCGTGCACACGGGGTTGAACCTGGCCACCGGGCAGGCACGCAACCGGATGCTGCACGTGCTCTCCGACGAGTGGCGCCGCCGGGTGGCGCGCCAGCTCGACGCGACGGAGCGGGCGCAGGCGATGGCCCGGCATCCCGCGGGCAAGGGTCGGCGCCCGGTGCACCTGGCCGATCGGATGGACGCGGCCTACCACCGGGCGCATCGCCCGCGATGAGGCTCTACGTCGATCCGCAGCTCTACCTGCGGCTCAGGTGCGGCGGTGACGCGGCATTGCCCGGGCCGCTGGCGGACTGGGCCCGTGCTCAGTTCCCGCGTCCCGTCGCGCCGGTGCCGGTCACGATCGACTACCGCGCTCCGGCGGGCTGGTGGCGACTCGCGGACGAGGACGGCTCGACGATCGTCGAATGCGCCGTCGTCCGACACTAGATCAAGTGATCCACTAAGCTGTCCGGCGTCCTCGTCGGTCCGCGGGCGGGTGCGCGCTGCGACGCGCGCCGGAGGGAGTCGCACCGGCGGGGGCCCCCGGGCCGACCCCACGGCAGTCCCGGGTGTCGCGCGCCCGGCCGGGGGGACGGGGCGCGCGGGGATGGGGCTCGTGCGGTGGGTCGCACGGGCCCCATCGCCCCGGTCTCCCTGCGGGGCTCTGAGCGCGCCCTGAGAGCCGTTCTAACAAGATCGGCGCCCTGGCGGGCACATCCGGGCACGGACCGGGAGCGAGCCTCTCAGCGGTTCGTACGGCGGCGGGACCTGGCCAGTGGGTCCGGCGGCAGCACCACCCGGTGACGGCCGGGGTTGGCCGGTTCGAGCAGGCCGAGGCTCACCAGGTCGTCGATCACCTCGCGCTGCACCCGGCGGGTGCCCACCCGGACCCGCTCGGTGTCCACGGTGTTGTCCCGGCCGTCCACCGCGTAGGCCAGCGAGCGGGCCACCACGGCACAACCGGGCTTGACCTCGTCGATCCGGTCGAGCCATGGCCAGAGCAGGGCGGCCCAGGTGTCGTGATCGGGCAGGGACTCCGGCAGCGGGGCGTGGGCGTGGCGCACGGCGCACCTCCAAGATCAACCCCGCTCGTGTTGACACGGCACTGTCAACGGGGGAAGGCGAGCGGGTCGCGATCAGCATCCGCCCGTGATCACGGCGGCTATCGTCACCCCTGCCTCGGGACAACCCACGGGAGGCAGCACATGACCCACCGGATAGCGGCCGAGCTGATCGGCACGTTCGTCCTGGTGTTTTTCGGGGTCGGCTCGGCGGTGTACGGGATCGACACGATCGGGCGCCTGGGCGTGGCCCTGGTGTTCGGGCTCGTCCTGCTCGCGCTGGCCTATGCGTTCGGCCCGGTGTCGGGCGCGCACGTGAACCCGGCGGTGACCCTGGGCGTCCTGCTCACCAAGGGCATCCGCGGGAGCGAGGCGGGGATGTTCATGGCCGCGCAGCTCGTCGGCGGCATCCTGGGCGGCGCGGCCCTGCGCGGCATGGTCTCGCTCGGCGGGGTGCACGACGAGACCGGCGGACTGGGCACCAACGGCTGGACGGCGCCGGTGCACGTGGGCGCGGCGCTGGCCATCGAGGTCGCGATGACGGCGCTGTTCGTCACCGTGATCCTGTTGACCACCCGGTGTGACGGCGCCGGGCCGTTCGCGCCGCACGCCATCGGACTGACCCTGGCGGGCATGGTCGCAGTCGGTATCCCGCTCACCGGCGCCTCGCTGAATCCGGCCCGCTCGCTCGGCCCGGCGATCTTCTACCCGCCCGCGCTGGCGCAGCTCTGGGTGTTCATCGTGGCCCCGTTGCTCGGCGCAGCCCTGGCGGTCGGACTGATCCGGGTGATCGCGCCGGTGGCCCGGCCGAGCGTGCACGTCCCGGTGCACCCGGACGGACACCCGCACCCGCACGAGGGACACACGACGGTCACGGCCTAGCGGCCGACGATCCGCGGGTCACCGTCCCGCGGATCGCAGCCGTTCGGGCACTCCCATCGGCCCTCGATGAACGCGAGCGGGCCGCCCCACGTCGTGACGTCGATCAGCTCGATCTCGATCGGGGTGCGGCAGACCGGGCACGGCGGCAGGTCGTCGCCCTCCCCGCAGAGCGCGAACGTGTCCGGGTCGATCCACCGCATGATCACTCGACCGCCCGCAGGTGGCGCCGGTCGGCCACGCTCGGGTCGCCCGGCCACCCGTCGAGGAACCACCGGACGAGCCCGGCGTCGGCGTCGAGGAGGTCATCCTCCTCGGCCCCGGGCACCCACAAGCATTGCTGATCTTCCAGTTCGCCATTCTCCAGCTCGGGATGGTGCAGCACGGCGCCGCGGTGGTACCGGCGGGCCAGCCCCTCGATCCGCTGCCGTTTCCCGGTCGAGTTGCGGTACGGGATGATCGTCGTCAGTTGCGAGGGCAGCGGGTCGAGCACTTCCAGATTCCGGTTCCCGCCTTGGTTCACCTCGATCAACAGGGTGTGCAACGTCTGGGGATACAGCTCGCAGTAGTCCCAGATCCGCTCGCGCAGTTGCAGCCCGGTGATCCGGCCCTGCTCGGCGTGCTCGACCAGCACTTTCCGCGGGTCCGGGAGCTGGCCGCCGACCACGATCGCGGTCTGATTGCTGGTGGACTTGGTGGTCACCGCACCGTCGATCGAGATAGCCCGCTCGTCGATCCGCTGGCGACTGGTCCGGCGGTAGATCTCCGGCGTCCACACGTGCCCGCCGGACTCGGCGCTCGGGTCGCACCGGTAGTTCATCGCCCAACCGAGCGGGTCGGACTCGCGCATCCGGCGCAGCCGGGCGGTCGACCACTTCTGCGGCCAGAGCGAGCGCTCGTCCGCGGTGCCCTCGTGCAGCAGGGCGGGCCAGTAGTGCGGGGCGAACTCCAGATCATCGACCCACCGCCCGCGGTCGGGCAGCACCCCCGGCCGCCCGGTGGCCCGGCGGACCGCGTCGTGCACCAGGGCCCCGGCCATCGAGGGCACCCCGACGATCAGCACGGCGGCGTCGATGTTCATCGGCAAGATCGTCCGCAGCTTGCCCAGCAGCCGGGTCTTCTCTCTCGCCGAGTGCTTGACCTCGTCCGGCTCGGCGTCGTCCCAGACGATCATGTCCGGGCGGCGGCCCTGCGCGGCGCGGGCACCGAGGTAGGACTCACCGAGCCCGTGCCCGGCGATCGTCGCGCCGGTCACGGTGACATACGACATCGTGTTGCGGCTGCCCGGCCCGCGGCGCGGGGCCAGCTCCGGGAAGTCGGACAGCAGGAGATCGGACTCGAACGCGATTCGCACGTCCGCGAGTTGCGGAATGATCTGTTCGCGGGTGTGGCTGAATGCCTGGAGATACTCCCGGTGTCCGTGCGCGATGGCCCAGACGGCGCCGATGATCCAGCCGATCGACTTGGCCCCGTCCCGGGGGCCGACCACGATGTCGCGGTGCGGCCCGGGGATCGCCCACGAGCGGGTGACGGCGGCCAGGTCGAGGTGTAGCGGGGAGAACGACCAGACCGGTACCCCGTCGGTGTTCGCGTACTGGCGCAGCAGGTGCGACAGGTAGGTGACGGCGAACGCCACGGGGTTGTACCGGGTGGCCTCGCGCCGGTAGCAGGCGCCGCAGGCGTCGCACGGGTCATCGCGGGTGCACCCGCGGCGGCCGGGTGCATTCCACGCTGCGGCGTAGCAGTCGCGCAGGTAGTTCCACGGGTCGATCCCGTCGGGGAACTCCGGCGGTAGCTCGATGATGTCGATCTCGTCCCAGGTTGACACCGCTATGTCACCGTGGCCCCCCGGCAGACGATCTCCTCGGCCTCATCCGGGATGGTCTCGCCCGGCCGCCAGGTGATCGAGAGTTCCCCGCGGCCGTACGGTGCGGCCTCGGTGCTGCCCTCGTGCGCGGTCGGGTCGGCCCCGGGGATGATCACGTACCACCAGAGCCTGACCTCGGCGTCGGGGTCGGAGTCGGCACCGCGCAGCGCACCCCGGACCTTCCGCTCGGTGGCCATGATCAGCTCGTCCACGTCTGGGCTCTCCCGCCATCGGGCGACGGGCATCCGGACGTGCGTGGTGTAGCTCGCCATGCTCAACTCGTCTTCCTCCGGCGCGGCCGGGTCGGGGTGGGCACCACCGTGGCGCCCGGGTAGGCGTCGTCCACCAGGCGGCGGCCCTGTTCGATCGCGCGCCGTTTGGCGGCCTCGACCGATGCCCGGATGTTCTCAGGTGGCAGTGCCGGGCCACCGCCGTTGATCTCCAGCTTGGTCGTCACCGGGACCTTGAGGCCGAGCAGGTCGATCCGGTCCCGCTCGATCTTGCGCATCTGCTCGATGCAGGTGATCAGGTCCGACGTCGGCAGGGTGCCCCCGTTGCGGATCTTGAGGTGCTCCCAGACCACAGCGGCGAGCAGCGAGAGCCGGGTGTCGCTGTCCTGGCGCTGTTCGGCGATCTCCAGCAGGGTCGCGTATGCCTCGGCCGCCCGGCCCTCGTCGATCCACGTGGAGATCGTGTCCCGGGAGAACAGGCGACGGCCGCCGCACACGCGCAGGGTCACCGGGTCCCCGGCCAGGTGCTCGCGGACCTTGCTCAGCGAGTGGTACTCGGCATACAGCTCGTATGCGCGCACGACGAGGTCGGCCCGGTCGTCGGGATCCTCAATGTGCTGATCGGCGCCCACGGGTCACCTCCCCGGGGTTGACACGGCCCCGTCAACGGGCCGCCCCCCGTGCTGGTGCGAGAGCAGCACGGAGGGCGGTGATCGGGGGGACGGCCTACTCGTCGAGCGACTCGATCGGGCGGTTGATCGTCCGGCGCAGCGGGGGCAGGTCCCCGGCGTGCCGGGTCTCGGGCTTCATCGCCATCCGGTCGGCCTCGACGTTGCGTTCGATCTGCTCGCGGGCCATCAGGAACAGGCCCGGGGCCAGGCCACCGACGGCCAGCGCCAGCGCGTAGGGCCAGTCCAGCAGGCCGAACGCGAAAGAGACCACGCCGATCACGAACATGAGCAGGAAGCCGTTGCGCCAGAACATCCGCTCGATCCACGCGGTCTTGTCGTAGAGATCGCGCCGGGCGGGCTCGGGCTGGTCCCACGGATCCACCTGGCCCACCCCTCCCACGGCCGTGACGGGCTCACGCGGGGCCACCACGGGCAGTCCCGGCAGGGTGTCGGCCGGGTCGGGCTCGGGCGGCTCGGGCGCGATGGTGGACGGGCCCGGCGGCCGGGTCCAGCGGGTGGGCGCGGGCTCGCGGCGGCCCTCGTCCGGGCCGGTCACGACTCGGCTCCCGTCTCGGGCACGAGCGCCAGCTCTCCGGGGACCGCGCCGTTGCCGCTGGCGGTCTCCTCGAACGGCGCGCCGGTGCGCCAGTTGATCGCGGGCAGCCGGTGGTAGGCGCGGACGTCGCTGACCAGCCCGCGCACGGCGGCCAGGGTGGCGGTCATCGTGCGGCCCAGGTGCGCGGCTTCGTAGCGCTTGGTCGCCTCATCGATCATCTCGACGAGTTCGAGGGTGACGATGTTGGCCAGCATCCCGGACCGCATGATCTCGGGCTCGCGGGGCTCGGGCGTGCTGTCGGTGGTGCCGGTGGTGGTGGTGGGCGTGCGTCCCATGGTCGTCCTCCCAGGTGGACGAGTTGAGTTGATCTACTGGTAGTAGTGCCGGGTGGGCAGCGGCTCGGCCCGGCCGGATTCCTTGGCCTCGGCGGCGGCCCGGACGATCCGGCCCGCCTGGACTCGCGACACCCCGGCCAGCCGGGCGATCTCGGAGAGCCATCCCTCGCCCTGCTGGGTGTGCCAGCGCACGATCGCGGCGTTGCGCTTCTGCCGGTCGATCTTGGACTCGGTCTCGCGAGCCCGGGCGCCGAGCCGTTCCAGCTCGCGCCGCATATCCGCCGGGACGTCAAGGGTGCGCACGGGTGAAACCGTACCATCGGTGAGCGACACTGGATCACCCCTCCGCAGGTCGGCGGGGTAGCTCACGACGCACCCTGTTCCTGGCCACCGTTGAGCCCGTGCGGGCCGAACGGGCGCACCCTTGACGTCCCGGGTGCCGGGGCGAGCTGCTCCGCTACGAGCGCCAGCGAGGCGCTCTCAGCGGCCACCACGGCCCCATCCCGGTAGCGGCTGGCGATCGCCTCGGCGCGAGCGCGCAGCGGGTCGGCCGCGGGCTGTCGGGGGATCTGGACACCCTGCTCGCGCAGTGCGGCCAGCGTCTCCTCCGCCACCCGGGCGCGGGTCTGCGCGTCGTGCAGCGCGGCCACCATCCGCAGCCATCCGGCCAGTTCCATGATCGCGAAACTGCGCAGGGGGTCGGGCACCCGGGGGCGCTTGACGATCAGCACGGCCCAGTGGGCGCGGGCCCGGTGCGCTTGGGTGATCGTCTGGTCGAGCCACGCACTGATCCGCCACTCGCGCCGATTCTTGGCCTGGCAGGCGGCCACCAGTTGACGGTCCGGTGTCAACACGTGCAGATCCCCGTGATCGCGCTCGTATCCGGCGCGGGTGCGCGCCATCGTGAGTCCGACCGTGGCCAGCGCACCGTCCGGATCGTTGCTGACCACGCGCACGTCACGCTCGTAGTTGTCGCCCTTGGCCTTGCTGGGATTGGTCACGGTCATGATCTGTTCCCCTCGTCGTCGGTGGGTACCGGGTCGGCGATCGGGTGCACGTCGAGGCGCCGGTCACTGGGGCTGTACTCGATGAAGCACGGCCCGGTAGCGGTGCCGTCCGGGACTTTGGCCAGCGCAAAACGCAGGTCCCCGACGGTCGTGATGGGGTCGGGCAGGCACGGGCCGGATTCCCAGGTCATGATCAGTTCCCCCACGGTGCGCCGGGTCGGTTGAGCACCTCGGCCGCGTGCTCGGCGGCCAGCCTGTCCTGCGACAGGCGGCCGATGCCGATCGTGATGTGGGTGATCAGTTCGACGTCGTCCTCGGTCGCACCGTCGGGCACCTCGCACGAGGCCTTGACCGTGATCAGCGACAGCGGCGGCGCGCCCACTTCGGCCAGGTAGGCCAGCGCGGCAGCGTGCACGGCCGGGGTGATCACGTCGTCCGGGTCGGGGTCGCCTGCCAACGGGCAGTCGGGCGAATGGGCCATGGTGTGATCCTTTCGGCGGGGAAGGGCCCGACCGTACCACCCGTGGGCGGCACTGTCGGGCCGGGGGGCTAGAAGTCGGCGCGCAGCCGGTTGGTCGCCAACCGGCGCTCGATCTCGTCCCCGCAGGCGCCCGAGGTGAGCCCGGTGGGGTCACCGCCGAGCCCGCGCAGGAACTTGACCTGGCCGGGGCTGGCGGACTTGCGGGCCAGGCGCCAGGGCTGGTCCAGCCGCTCGCCCATGCTGGCGATCGTGCCGCCGAGCCCGCGCAGGTAGAGCGATTCCACGGCCTCCCGGGCGGTCCGCTCGTCGGTCTCCTCGATGATCCAGTCCCCGTCGTGCGGGCCCTCGGCGGTGACCCACCCGCCCGACCACGATCCGTCCGAGTTGTGCCACAAGATCCCGTAATAGCCTCCGGCGCGGAGGAACGGGATCCCCTCGTACCCCTCGGCCGGGATGGTGCGCAGCCAATTGAGCCCGGACGCGCGGGCTCCGGCCAGCAGGTCCCGATCGGCGTAGGTGGCGGGCCCGTCGAGGCGGCGGCGGCCCCCCTCGCGGTCGCGCTCCGGACCGGGCTCGGGCGGGCACCCGCAGGGCTTGGGCTGTCCGCAGGTCTTGCACGGGCGCCCGACGTAGGGCGCGCCGGGCAGCAGGTCGGTGAGCGTGCGCAGCGAGACGTGCGCGGTCATGCCCACCACGTCGAGCACGAGGAGATCATCCTTCGGGTGGAACAGGGTGCCATCGAAGCGCGGCCACTCGGCCGGGTCCATCTGCCGGGTCCCGCGGCCGACGCACTGCTGATACAGCCAATCCAGCAGGGTCGGCCGGGCCATCACGATGCACGAGATCGGCGGGCAGTCGAAACCCTCGGTGAGTACCCCGACGCTGACCAGCACCCGCGTGCGACCGTCGGCCACCCGGCCGTAGATCCCGGTGCGCTTATAGACGTCGCCCCGGATGTGCGCGGGGGTCGTCCCGGTGACCATCTCGGCGGTGATCCCGGCGTCCCGGAATGCCTCGGTGGTGGCCTGCGCCGAGGCGATCGAGGGGACGAACACGGCCGTTTGCCGGTGCGAGCCGTCCGAGAGCAGGGCCTCGGCGTGCCAGGCTTTGACGATCTCCGGCGCATCCTGGGCCACCATCTCGCCCATGTCCGAGTCCGCGTAGTCCCGGGTCGTGCGGCTGATCTTGGCCTTGTCCAGGTCGACGTGCTCGGCCACGACCGTGCGCCCGCGGATCGGCGCGAGCCACCCGCGCGGGGCCTGCCTCTCGCCGGTGCCCACGGGCAGCGTCCGGGTCGGGTCGGCGGGGTCGGGCCCGTGCTCGATCCCCCAGGCGATGTCCCGGGTGGCCACGATCTCCTGCCAGACGTCGCCCAGGCCGAGCCCGGCGCCTTTCTGCCGGGCCATGGTCGCGGTCACGCCGAGCGCCCGGGTGGGGTTGACCTCGTCGTAGCAGCCGAGCGCGCGCATGATCTTCTCGTAGGTCTTGGCCGCCGCGTGGTGGGCTTCGTCGACGATCACCAGGGACGGGCGGCCGAACCGGGCCAGGCTGGCGGTCCGGCTGGCGGTCTGCACCATCGCCACGATGATCGGCGCGGCGTGCTCGCGGGTGCCGGACTGCACCCGGCCCACCCGCATCCGCGGGTCGTAGGCGTGCACCCGGTCACGCAGTTGGTTGAGCAGCTCGCCCCGGTGCGCCAGCAGGATCACGTGCCCCCCGCGCTCGATCTCCTCGACGACCAACCGGGCGATCAGCTCGCGCATCTCGGCGACGGCGAGATAGGCGACCGGGTCGGACTTGCCGAGCCCGGTGGCCCAGACGATCGCGGGCCGGGTGACCCCGCGGCGCCAGGCGGCGCGGACGCGCTCGATGTCCTCGGCCTGGTAGTCGCGCAGGCGCCGCTCCGTGGTGGTCATCGGCTCATCCGCAGGACGAGCACGGCCAGCAGTCCGGCCGCGGTGAGCAGGGACAGCACGCAGATCATTCCTGGGGCGACGTGCCGGGGGCTGGCGGCCCGGCCGCACACCCCGGCGGTGATCAGCACCAGCAGGAGGCCGAGTTGGAGGGCCCAGGTCGGCACGAGGGGGGAAGTGGACACGCTGCTAATTGTACCACGGGTGGTACAGGCGGCAGAACACGGCACCCCGGGGCGGCAGGGATGCCACACCCGGGGTGCCAAGTGGTAGGAGGTAGGGCGGTAAGTCACTCCTCCTCGTCGGACGGGGTCACCGAGATGATCCACTCCGCGACCGCCTGCTCGGCCGGGCCGTTGCCCGGTGAGACCGCCCAGAACCGTTCGCGCCGGTCGGCCCCCTCGGACCCGTCGCCCCGGATGGTGACCCCGGACCACTGGGCCCCGGTCTGCCGCCAGGGGCCCCACGGGGCACCGGTGACCCGTGAGCGCTCCCATTGGGCCGATGCTCGGCGGGGCTGCCAGCGGTAGCGGCCGTGACGTCCGTAGGCGATCGGCTCGGTGTGGATCTCGGCGCGGACGGTGCGGGTCTGGGCTTCCTCGTCGGTGGTGGACGTGTTCACGACCTGCGGCTCCGTGATCGGCTCGGCCATGATCAGCTCACCTTGGTCCAGGCGATGTCGGTCCCGTAGAACTCGACGGCCTTGTCGGTGGGCTTGATCGTGATCTGAGCCGGGCCGTTCTCCGGCACGGACACCACGGCCAACGTCTCCTCGAACGTGCCGCCGGTGCCCGACAGCCGGGAGGCGTACCCGCTGCGACCGGTGGTCGAGCCGGGAGTCCAGTAGTCACCCGGGGCGATGTCCCGGCCGACGACGTAGGTCCCGGCCGAGTAGATGCCCGACGTCGAGCTGTCGGACTGCGTACCCGTGGCGGGCGCTGAGACGGGCGGAGCGGGCTCGGCCACGACCACGGGCGCAGGGGTCAGGCTCGGCGCTGCCGAGGCGGCAGGCGCAGCGCTGGCGGGCGTGGTGGTGGCCGCGCGGGCGGTGCTCGGGCCGGACGCGGCACCGACCGCGATCCCGCAGCCGACCATGAGGACGAACATCCCGGCCAGGATGGCGCCAAAGGTGATCCACCGGCGCTTGCTGCGGGCCCGGCGGATGGCCTCCTGCTCGCGCAGGTAGGCGATCGCGACGTTCCCGTCCGCGAGGTTCGTGCTCGTGCTGTTGACGATGGGGGGCATATCCATGATCAGGTTCTCCCAGGTGAACGTGCGTTGACGTGCGGGTGTTAGAAGATCGGCCGCGGGTTGCGGCTGATCGAACGGTCGGCGGGGTAGCGAGGCGCGGACAGGGCTCGCTGCGGGTAGCCCTCACACGGACCGCACGCCTGGTGAGGCAGTCGTCCGTGATCACACGGCTTGGGGGTCTGGCGGGCCCAGCCGTCGGGCAGGGACCCTCCGCGGGTGATCCACTTGTCGAGGTCGATCATCGCCTCGATCGCCTCGTCGTACTCGTCGATCGGGCGCTGCGCGTGGGCGCTGCCTTCCCATCGGGTGACGAACGCGCGGATCTTGGCGAGCATCTCGTTCGGGTCCATGATCAGTTCCTCCGGCAGGAAGGGGGCCGGGCCCCGTCCGGGCCCCGGCCGGTCGGGCTACGCGCCCGGGACGTAGGGGTGCAGCATCCGTACCGGCACGTCGTGCCGCGGGCGGATGGTGCGCGTGCGGTTGGGCAGCGCCGCGTGCTTGAGCACGAGCGTGCGGACAACCTTGGTCGTCCGGCCGGACACGACGCGCCACGCCTGCCCATCCAGCTCGATCACGTCGCGGGCAACCACGACGGCCGCGCGGTAGTGGGTGGGGCGGGTGCGGGTCTCGGTCATGGCATTACCGTACCACGGGTGGTACAGGCGTGGGGTGACATCGGGGTGTCAACGCTGTGACGTGTACCACGGGTGGTTCTAACAAACGTTCGAACGCACCGACA
>Ga0207675_100002367_pt1 | contig 18671 bp, 10 predicted proteins | sample KBSSwiS42_FD_184305 | JGI IMG/M metagenome (GOLD analysis project Ga0207675, IMG submission 184305) | Switchgrass rhizosphere microbial communities from Kellogg Biological Station, Michigan, USA - KBS Switchgrass S4-2 (SPAdes) (version 2) | ecosystem: Host-associated > Plants > Roots >...
ACGGGCGACGGCGTCCTGGCCATCACCGGCAACAACCTGGACGCCACCCCGGTTCACCTCGACAGCGAGGAGGTCGTCCACATCAGGGGCATGGCACAGGTCGATCGCACGACCGGCATCTTCTTCCCGAGCAGCTGGCACGACATGGACGCCGCGGACCTGGACTTCGGGTCGAGCAGTGGTGTCGTCTTCAGTCTCCCGGGGGCGACACCGTCCATCCTCATGGCGGCCGTGGCCAAGAGTGGTCTCTTCTTCTTGCTGGACCCCGCGAATCTCGGCGGCATGGACGGCTACCTGACGCAGCTCATCGTCGCCGGGGGAGGGGGCACCAGAGGCGCGCCGGTCGCCTACAGAACCGCCTTGGCGACCTACGTCCTGTTCACGGCGATGAATGCGTTACCGTATTGTCCCGCCGGAACTGAAGTCTCGCCTAACGGGGCCTACGCGGTCGCCGTCGCCATCACGCCGGGCTCGCCGCCGACGGCGAAGGTCGCCTGGTGCAATACCGGTAGCCTCTCGCAATTCATGGTCACGACGTCGGACGGCACTCACGACCCCATCGCGTGGCTCAACTTCGGCGGCGTTCTGGCGGGCCTGGACGGCGATACCGGGGCGATCTTCATCAGGGCCACTGATTTGATCTGCCCGATCATCGGAATGGCATCACCGATCGCCGTGAAGGGACGCATCCTCCAGGTCCGGCCCGGCCGACTCTGCTCGTATTCGCTGCACTAGCCGATCCCGCGGCCGGCGCTGCTTTCGCCACTCAGGGGCAGGTGCTGACGACCGTGTAGTTGGGGCCGTCGTCGACGGCGGCGTTGCTGGAGTTGTTCGGCGGGACCAGCACCTGCACGGTCGTCGCGGTCCGGTTGCCCGCGAGGTCCGTGACGTGGAGGAAGACCGTGTAGACGCGTCCGTTGCCGCAGCCGCTGCGCTCGACGCGCAGCTGGGCGGTGCGGCAGTTCGCGCCGATGACGATGTCGTCCAGCGTGTTGCCGTCGCCGCATCCGTTCTCGACCTCGTCGCTGGTGATCTGCGTGATCACGACGTCGGCGATGCCGAGACCCAGGCTGCAGCTGTCGCTGGCGGCGGTGACGAAGTCGGTCATCGCGAAGCTCTGATACTGATGGTTGGGCGCCCCCAGGATGATCGGGCTGGTGACGCTGATGGCCGGCGGGATGGTGTCGCGGACGGTCACCAGGCGGCTGGCGTTGCCGATGTTGCCCGATGGATCGGTGGCGCTGTAGCCGATGCTGTAGCCGCCGGGAACGCCGATGTTGACGGCGCCGCTGGTGGTGACGGGCAGCGGGCCGACGCAGCTGTCGGCCGCGGTCGCGCCGGGGTCGATGAACGGCGTCGCGCATTCGACGGTCGCCGGGTTCGGTCCCAGCACCGTGACGACGGGCGCCGTGGTGTCGGTGACGTGCACCGAGCGCACGACCGGCGTGGCCTGGCCGCCCGCCTGGTCGGCGGCGGTGTACGTGACCGTGTAGTCGCCGACGTGGCCGGCGTCGACGGTGTTGTCCGACGTGACGGCGACCGGCCCCTGGCAGGCGTCCTGCGCGGTGGCGCCGGGATCGGTGAACGGGGTCGCGCACTCGACGGTCATGTCGAGCGCGCCGTTCGCCGTGATGACCGGCGGCGCGTTCGAGACCTGGACGGCGACGGACGCCGCGTTGTTGGGCGCCGGGTTCGGATCGGACGTCGTCGATGTGACGTTCGCCGACGCGGTGATCGCGGACGCCTCGGGCGTCGAGCAATCCGCCAGCGCGACGGTCATGGTGAACGTGGCGACGGCGCCGACGGGCAGCGACGCGATCGTGCACTGCACGGGGCCGCTGGCGCCGACGGCGGGCTGGCTGCACGTCCAGCCCGCGGGAACGTTCAGCGAATTGAACACGGTGTGCGCCGGGATCGCCGTCGTCAGCGACGTGTTCGCCGCCGGCAGATCGTCGTCCGTCGGTTTGAACGATGCGTTGTCGGTGTCGGCGTTGTTCGTCACCGTGATCGTGTAGGTCACGCCTTGCCCCGCGGGCACGGTGGTCGGCGCCGCGGTCATCGTCGTCGACAGATCGGCGCCCGGGAGCTGCAGCGGGTCGACCACCGCCCAGTAGGCGAGCTTCTTCTTGAACGAGATGTCGAACAGCAACGGCCCGTCCACGCGCCCCGACGACGTCAGCCAGGTCTGGTTGTCGGCCTTGCCCCAAAGCGTGACCGACTTGATCTTCCCCTGCAGCTGCTTGAACGCCTGGAAGAAGGTCAGGTAGCGGTATCCCTGCAGCAGGAATCGATTCGGCGGGATGTTCGTGTAGTCGGGCACGGACGTGTTGAACGACCCGCTGTAGATGCTGACGTCCATCTCGGTGATCGAGTTCTCGACGCCCAGCGCGTCGATCGTGTTGATCGCGTTCGTGACCGCGGCGCCCGACGGAAAGTCGACGTTGTTGTGCATCTGGTGGCCGACGCCGTCGATCGGCACGCCGCGCGCCTTCATGCCGCTGACCAGCGCGGCGATGAACGCCAGCTTGGTCGTGTCGGTGGTGCTGAAGTCGTTGTAGTAGAGCTTGGCGGTCGGGGCGACCTCGCGCGCCGTCTGGAACGCGATGTCGATGTAGTCGGGCCCGATGATGTTGAACCACGGGCTGCGGCGGTAGCCGTCCGACTGCGACTGGTCGATCGCCTCGTTGACGACGTCCCAGGTGCCGACGTCGGTTCCGAAGTGGGTCACCACGGCGCGGATGTGGTTCTGCATGCGCTGGATCAGCAGCGCCCGGTTCTCCGCGGTCGGCGTCATCGGGTTGCCGCTCGCGTCGTTGAACACCCACGGGGGCGTTTGCTGGTGCCAGACCAGCGTGTGGCCGCGCACCAGCATGTTGTTCGCCTTCGCAAACGAGACCTGCGCGTCGGCGTTGGCGAACGTGAAGACGCCCTCGGTGTTCTCGGTCGCGTCCCACTTCATGTCGTTCTCGGACGTCATGCTGTTGAAGTGCTTGGTGAGCAGGAACGCCGATTCACCCGTCAGATCCGCGGCGCGCACCGCCGAGCCGACCGGGAACTGACCGGCCAGCGTCTGGTACACCGACGGGATGTCGCGCTCGGCGACGGCCGGCGCGATGAAGGTGACCTTGAAGTCGTCGATGTAGAACGGCGCGGTGCCGGCGGCCGATTCCACGTACAAGATGAGGCCGGTGTTCGCCGGCGTGCCGTCGAAGGTCGCGGCCAGCATCACCCAGGCGTCGCTGGTCACGGCCGTGTTGTTCACGACCGGGATGAACTGCGCCGGGAAGGAGCCGAGGTTCCGCTGCAGGGTGACGCGCAGCTGCGCGGGCGCCTGGGCCGGCGCCAGCTTCGCCCACAGCTCGACGCGGTAGCGCGAGCCATTGAACATGACGTTGGTGACGTTCAACGCCGGGCCGTTGAACGCGCCGCCGCGGTTGGCCGTCAGCAAGCTGCGCGTCCCCGTGTGGGCGTCGGCCGTGGTGTTCGTGAGCTGCTCGCCGCCGAAACGCCCGGCCCAGCCCTCGAGGCCGCCGCTCTCGAACGTGGCCGCGGCGCCGGCGGTGTTCGGCGGCGGGATCTGCGGCGGCGGCGCGAGCTGCACGATGCTGAAGCTGTCGATGTAATAGGACGCGGTCGCCGAGGCCGATTCGATGTAGAGCAGCAGGCCGGTCACGTTGTCGGTGTTGAACGAGTAGGTTCCGGTCATCGTCACCCACGCCGTGTCGCTGGCGTTCGTGTTGTTGACGATCGTGTCGAAGTTGGCGGTGGTGCCCACCGTCCGTTGCATCGTGACTTTCAAGGTGGTCGCCGGCGTTCCGGCGACGAGCCGCCCCGACACGGTGACGGCGTAGGTCGCGCCCTTGGTCAACTGCGTGAGCAATTGCAGGCTGGGCCCGTTGAACCCGGCGGTGCGTCCGGTGGTCTTCAGGCTGTGCGTGCCGGTGAAGGCGGCCTCGGTCGTGTTGGTCAGGACGACCGAGCCGCCCTGCGGACGCGGGATCCAGCCCTGCAGCGTGCCGTCTTCCCAGTCGGCCGACAGCGGCGGCGGTGCCGTCTCCGTGAGCGTGAACGCGTCGATGTAGTACGACACCGTCGGATCGGTCGCCTCGACGTAAAGGAGCAGACCGCTGACGTCCGTCGAGAACGAGTACGACCCGCTGAGCGTCGTCCACGCGCCCTCGGTGACGTTCGTGTTCTGCGCGATCGTATCGAAGAGGGCCGGCTGACCCGTCGGCGTCCGCTGCATCGTCACGCGGATGGTGGTGGGCGCTGATCCGGGCACCAGGCGCACCGAAACGCCGACCTGGTACGTCGCGCCCTTCGCCAGTTGATTCGTGAGGGTGAGGCTGGGGCCGTGGAAGCCGGCAGTGCGGCCGGTGGTCTTCAGGCTGTGCGTGCCGCTGAACGCGGCTTCGGTCGTGTTGGTCAGGACGGCCGTCGAGCCCGGGCGCGGGAGCCAGCCCTGCAGCGTGCCATCCTCCCAGTCGTTCTGAATCGGCGCCAGCAGCGCCGAGGTGCGAGTGGTGTCGGCTGGATCTGCGGGCCCGCCTGCGCGCGAGCAACCAGCCGCCCCGACCAGCAACGATAAAGATGCAACGACGAACCGCCGACTAAGCTTGGTCATCTCCGTACCCTCCCGTTCTCCAATAACATTCTTGCTGTACAAGTCGCGTGCTGCGCGGGATGAGGCGCCTGTGCGAGGAAATGGTCAATAGGGTGATTCGGTGAATTCTCCGCGACGGCCCGGCATCGTCATCGCGGCGCTCGTCGCCGCTGCCGGCGGTTGCGCGACGGCGCGCACCAAATGCCCGGTGGGCACCGACCTGGCGCGCCACATCTATTCCGGCGGCGCGGAGGCCGAGTATTGCCACCGCCCCGACGGAATCCGACAGGGCCCGGAGACGCGTTACTACGAGAGCGGCGCCGAGCACGTGGCCGGCGAATACGTCGACGGCGCCCAGAGCGGCGTGTGGCGGTTTCGTTTCAGCGACGGGCGCAACTGGCGCGCCGAACGCTGGGACGACGGCGCGCTGGTGGCGAAGAACGTCGATCCTGCGGTGGCGAGCATGACGCCCGAACAGATCGAGGCGCTGGGCCCGACGTCGTCGAACATCATCAAGCTGGCCTCGCACGATCCGCGCGTGTTCCGCGAGTCGCGCGAGCGCGGCGGCGGCACCTTCACCGTGCGCTGGGACAACGGACAGCCGCGCGTCTCGGGTGACTACGACGCGGAAGGCCTGCGCGTCGGCGTGTGGAAGTTCTGGAACGAGGACGGCAAGCTCGCGCGCGAGGTCGAGTACCTGTCCGGCATCCGCGAGCGCGCGGCGCGCGAGTGGCACCCGAACGGTACGCTCGCGGTGGAGGGCTTTTACGTCGCGGGCGAACGCGAGGGGCAGTGGCGCTGGTGGGACGCGAACGGGAAGATCACGCGCGAGACGGCGTACTCGGCCGGCGCACCCGTCTCACCCACGTCGCCGCCTGCGCCGGCGACGAAGTAGGTATATGCTCGTCGTCGATGAAGCGCTCGGTGACTGTGCAGATCGGAGGCGCCAGGTACGCTCTCAAGACCGACGAGGATGACCGCTGGGTCAAGGCGGTGGCGGCGTTCGTCGACGGCAAGTTTCGCGACACGCAGAAGCACACGCGGACCGTCGACACGCAGGCCGTCGCCGTGCTGACGGCGCTGCAGATCGCCGAGGAGCTGTTCAGCGAGCGCCAGCTGTCGAGCGAGCTGCGCAAGAAGATCCGCGAGAAGAGCCAGTCGCTGCTCGAGGTGTTGGCGCGCGAAACGCGGGCATGAGCCCGGACCTGGCGGAGGAGAAGCGCGCCCTCCGCCGGGCGATGCGCGCGCGGCGCGAAGGGCTGTCGGCCGACGAGCGCGTGTCGATGACCGTCGCGGCCGTGGAACGGTTGCTGGAGCTGCCGGCGTTCACGCCGGCGGAGGGACGGGTGGTCGCCGGTTACGTCGCGATAAGCGGCGAGCTCAGCCCCGCGGGCGCGCTGTCGTACGTCAGCGACGAGGGCGGAACTGTCGCGCTGCCGCGCGTGAGTGACACGCCGCCGCGCCTGCGTTTTCATGCGCTCGCGCCGGAAATGCGGCTGCGCGTGGGACGTTTCGGCCTGTCCGAGCCGCCCGAAACCGCGACGGAGATCGCCGCCAGCGCCCTGAACGTGATGATCGTCCCCGGGCTGGCGTTCGACGCCGCCGGGCGGCGCGTCGGCTTCGGCGGCGGGTACTACGACGGCGTGATCGACGAGGCGCGCGCGGGCGGGGCGGCGATCATCGGCTTCGCGTACGACTTCCAGATCGTCGACCGCTGTCCGGCGGGGCCGGAGGATCGCGGCGTCGACCTCGTCGTCACCGACGCGCGCGTCATCCGCGCCGCGCGCGACTAGCTGCTCCCGCGCGGAGCGCGGGTGTGCAGCTACTTTGGAACAAATGCTCAGCGCGATCAGAGCGATTCGAGGAAGGCGACCAGGTCCTGCTTCTCGGCGGCGCTGAGCGCGGTGCCGAACTCGTGGCCCTGGTTGCCGTTGCCGGCGACGCGCGTGTCCAGCACGAAGCCCGCGTTGCCCAACGGGAACGTCACCGGCCGCCGCGCCGCCGGTTCCAGCAACGCGCGCAGGGTCGGGACGGATCCGTTGTGCAGGTAGGGCGCGCTGGCGCGCAGCGCGATCAGCGGCGCGGCGCGCACCCAGCTGGCGCCGATGCGGGCGCGCGCGACGCGGCCCGGGCGGGTCGCGTCGGTGATGACGGCGACGTCGATCGTGAAGGGGCGCTGTGTGATCGGGACGTCGAACGCCAGCAGCGGTTCGGTGCCGATGCCGCCGGCGCGCCGGTCGGCCGACGGATTCTTCTGCGCGTCACCGTCGCCGTCGGCGTCGAACGGGAACAGCCGGCTCGACGAGAACACCATCGGCCCGTAGTCGCGGTGCACGTTGTGGCACTCGGTACAGAATTTCACCTCGCCGTCGGCGTCCTTGCCGAACTGCGGCGCGAGCGTGGCGATCGAAATGATCTCTTTCGTTTCTTCCTTGCGCGCGCGGAGAGTGGGGTCCCACTCATCCTCCTTCGGGTGGCTGTAATGGCAGTGCGAGCACCGCCCCAGCGGCGGCGGGTTCTCGACGAGCGGCCGCGTGGTCTCCAGCGGGACGCCCGCGTGGCAGTCGGCGCATCGCACCGGCAGCTTCGCGTCGAGCGGCTTCGTCGGATCGATGGGCGCCAGCACGGGACCGTCGATCTTCGCGGCGGCGTAGGCGCGCGGCGCGTGCTTCAGGATCTGCCGGTTGACGATCGTGCCGACGATCCGATCGGTGAAGATCGTTCGCCCGCGCAGGATGCTCCGGGCGCGCTCGTTGTTCTCCAACCGCATCAGGTGTTCGAAACCTGTCTTCCGGAGCGCCTCCCAGCGCGCGATCTCGGCCGCGAGCGTGCGCCGCACGGGCGCGGCCGCATACATCGACGGGATGGCCGCGGTGGCGGCGGGCGACAGCTGGACCTGTCCGTAGATCGCGTCGGACCAGAGCAGCCCCGGGAACGAATCCTGCTGCAAGCCCAGCGTACCCAGGTTGCGAAGATCGAACAGCAGCGCGCGCCGCGCGGCGCCCCGGTCACCGTCGGGCAGGCCGAACGCCGCGCGCACCTCGCCGTCCGGACGCCCCGCGAGCGCGATCAGCCGTTCCAGCCAGGGCGCCGCCGCGTCTTCCGATCCCGACCAGTTCTCGAGCGCCAGCCCCGGCGACGCGAGGATTCCGGGGACGCTGATGGGATTGACGATGCCGCGCGTCCCTTGCCGCACGCGCGCCGTGCCGGGATAGCGCGCGGAATGGTAGTCGTGCACGGTCACGTCGAGACCGAACTCGCCCGTCAGGTCCTGGCGACCCGGACCTGCGAGCAACAGGCGCGCGCGCACTGTCCGGCCCCGCGGGAACCCGTTCGCGCGCCGCCATTGCGCGTGGCCGTCGTTGTTCTCGTCGAGGACACGCGCGGTCGCGAGCAGCAAGCCGTAGTCGAACGACGCCGCAGGCAAGCCCAGCACCAGTCCCCGGCTGCTGGGGCCGCCGTGACAGAGCCAGCAGGTCATCCCGTATTCGCCTGTGCGTGCGCCGCTGGGATCGAGCGCTTCGCGCACGCCGAGGACGCCCGCCGACGCCGAGATGTGGCCCACCCGCCCGGGCGGATCGTCGGGCGTTCGTGTCAGGCCGAACAGCTCGGGATTCGCGAGGATCCCGCCCTTGGCGTGGATGTGCCGCGTGACGGTGGTGTCGGGGCGGCCGTCGCCGTCGAGATCGACCGGTTCGCGATCGAAGTCGATGTCGACGTCGCGGGTCCAGGCGAGGTCCGCCAGGCTGGTCCAGTAGTGGGCGTTCGTGTTGCGAGGCGGCGTGCCGGCACCGCGTTCGTAGGGCCCGATGTCTTCGATCGTGCGCGCGCGGTCGTCGGCGGTTTTCGTGCGCGGCCAGTTCCAGGGATTGTCGACGGACGCCAGCAGGGCCTCGGCGGATGCGGACACCTCAGCCGGGCGGGGCGGGGGCGACGGCGCTGAAGCCGCCTTGCGGCAGGCGCCGGCGGCCAGCGGCGCGAACAGCAGGACAGCGACGAGAGCGGTGCTATTCTCGCGGGCTCCCATGCGCATCGGAGACGTCCAGCTTAACCCCGGCGCCCTTCTGGCGCCGATGGAAGCGGTCACCGATCTGCCGTTTCGCACGGTGTGCGAAGAGCTGGGCGCGATCCTCACGTTCACCGAGTTTCTCTCGGCCGAGGCGCTGACGCGCGGGGCGGCCAAGGCGATCGGCCGGATGTGGCCCAGCCTGGACGGGCGCCGGTTCGCTGTGCAGATCTTCGGCCGCGAGCCGGATGCGCTGGCGCGCGCCGCCGAGATGGCGGTCGACGTGGGCGCGGCCGTCGTCGACATCAACATGGGTTGCCCGGCGAAGAAGGTCACCGCCGGCGCGTGCGGTTCGGCGCTGATGCGCGAGCCGGCGCTTGCGGCCGAGCTGGTCGCCGCCGTGCGCCGCGCGGTTCCCGCGCCCATCCCCGTCACGGTCAAGCACCGCGCAGGCTGGGACGAGAGCTCGCTGAACGCGGCCGAGTTCGCGCGCGCGCTGGTCGACGCGGGCGCCGCGATGATCACCGTGCACGGGCGGACGCGCGCGCAGGGCTTCTCGGGGTCGGCGCGCATGGAGCCAATCGCGGCGGTGCGCGCCGCGCTGCCGCGCCACATCCCGGTCGTCGGCAACGGAGACGTCAAGGACGTCGCCGCCTACCAGCGCATGAAGGGCGAGACCGGATGCGACGCGGTCATGATCGGCCGCGGCGCGATGGGGAACCCGTGGTTCTTCCGGACGCTGGCCGCGCTGGAGCAGGGCCAGCCCGATCCCGGGCCGCCGTCGCTGGCCGAACGCCACACCGTGTGGCGCCGCCACGCGGACCTGGTCGTCGAGCACAGCCCGGAGAAGATGCGCAAGCACGAGCTTCGCAAGACGCTGGCCTGGTACTCGCGCGGTCTGTTCGCGGGATCGGCGCTGCGCCAGCGCGCCTCGACCGTCGGGGATCCGGGCGCGCTGCTGGAGATGGGCGACGCGTTCTTCGCCGATCTGGAGGCGCGCGGGGAAGCCGCGCTCGCCACGACGCCCGCCGACCCGGTCGCGAAGTCGGTGGCGCGGAACGGCCGCCGCGACGGCCGCCGCGTCGAAGCCGAGGAACCGTGCGCGGCGGTATCGTGAAAGCGGGCGCGAGCGAAGGCGGCTTGCCCTCACCCCGACCCTCTCCCGCAAGCGGGAGAGGGAGGGCAGATCAGATCCCCTCGCCCCGCGAAGCGGGGAGAGGGAGAGGGAGGGCAGATCAGATCCCCTCGCCCCGCGAAGCGGGGAGAGGGTTAGGGAGAGGGGTCCGCGTCGCCGCGGCGTTGCTCCTTCTCTCGACCGTCGGCGCGTGCGAGGAGGTCTCGCACCGCGACATCGGCGACGAGGTCAACATCCTGATCCGCCTCGACGATCAGATGGTCGCGGCCGCGACGGACCGCCTGGCCCGCTACCGCCGCGCCGCCATCCCGCAGATCGAGACCGCGATGCACACGGCGGCGCCCAAGGGCCGCCTTCATCTGATCGCCGCGCTCGAAAAGATCGGCGACGGCGACGCCGTCCCGGTCATGCGCCACATCGCCGTCTTCGACATCACGGCCGAGGTTCGCGACGCCGCCGAAGGTTTGCTGTCGCGCTGGGCGGCCGCGCCCGACAAGAAGGGACGCGCCACCCGCGCCCAGGCCGCCCTGGCGGAGATCGCGCGCCGCCGCGCCGCCGGCATCGGACCTCTGCAGTTCGGTGAAGCGGGGATGCCCGGCGTGCCGTCGACGGTCGGGGCGCCCGAGCCGGTCGGCTCCGACCCGAAGCCGTAGTCACCGTCACGCGGCCCGTTTCCGCGTCACGGTTGTTAACTAATTCTGGCCCCGCGGACCCGATCCGGTGTAACTCCTAGGCGCTTTGCAGTCGTTAGATCGCTTTCTCATCATTACCTGTCTTGCCGCCGGCCTCGCCGGCGTCGCGTTCGGCTCCGGCTGCGTGGAGCGCCGCCGCCACCTTGACCAGAGCGGTGCGGGCGGGGGCACCGGAGGCACGGCCCCGCTGTGCCCCGAAGATCCCGTCTTCGGACTCGGACCCGGGATCGGCGGCGCCGGCAACGAGGTGGCCATCTCCGGCGCCGCCGGCAGCGGCGGCACCGGCGGCAGCGGCGGTAGCGGTGGATCCGCCGGCGCCGGCGCCGGCGCGAAGATCGCCTGCGCCAGCGCGACCGCCGATCCGCTTCCCTACACGCGCGGGTACACGCCCGACCCGGCGATCCACGCCGAAGCGATGTCGATCGCCGCCAGCATGTCCGAATCCGAAAAGCAGCAGCAGATGAGCGGGCTGCCCCAGTCGGGCACCGGCAACTTCAACGTCTTCGAGCAGGAAGACAACGAGGATCGGAACATCCGCGGGTTCCGGTTCCGCGACGGGCCGCGCGGCGTGAACCTGCACGCAAACGGCGACGGCAAGCACGACTACTCGACGTCGTTCCCGGTCGCCATGGCGCGCGGCGCCGCGTTCGACGACGACCTCGAATTCCACATCGGCCAGGCCATCGGCGACGAGATGCTCGCCTCGAACAACACGATGATGCTGGCGCCGACGATCAACATCCTGCGCCACCCCGCCTGGGGCCGCGCCCAGGAGACGTACGGCGAGGATCCCTTCTTGCTCGGGAGGCTGGGCAGCGCGTTCGTCGCCGGCGTGCAGCGCTACGTCGGTGCCTGTCCCAAGCACTACGCCGCCAACAACATCGAGAACGGCCGCCAGAGCGCGAACGCGACGATGGACGAGCAGACGCTGCGCGAGATCTACGCGCGTCACTTCGAGATGGTGGTCCAGGAGGGCGGGGCGTCGTCCATCATGGCGGCGTACAACCTGGTCAACGGGACCAAGTCGACGCAGAGCCGCCACCTGCTGACCGACCTGCTGCGCGACGACTTCGGCTTCAAGGGCTTCGTCCTCAGCGACTGGTGGGCGGCGCCCAACGGCGCCAACCTGGCGACGATGCCCAGCGTGCTGGAGGCGACCGCCATCGAGGCGGTCCACGCCGGCCTCGATATGGAGCTGCCCTGGCGTTACAACTACTCGACGCTGACGACGGCGGTGGCCGACGGGTCGCTGATGTCGTCCGACCTGACGACGTCGGCGGCGCGCATCATCGAGCAGAAGAAGCGCTTCCGCGCCGATTCGCTGACCGAGACGCTCGGGTGCCGGGCGCCGTTCACCAAGTACGACCCGAACAACGCCGAGATCACCAAGAACGAAGAGGTCAACCCGGCGATCGGCAAGAGCCACCTCGATCTGGCCGAGCTGGCGGCGCTGGAGTCGATGGTGCTGGTGAAGAACCAGAACAACACGCTGCCGATCAACCGCGCCACGGTCCGGAAGATCGCCGTGCTTGGCGCGCGCGTGACCTACTCGCTGCAGTCGACGCAGGATCAGAACGGCTGCACGAGCAATTGCTCGCTCGATTTCTCGACCAACGTCCGCACGGGCGACCTCGGCTCCAGCCGCGTGTTTCACGACCCGGCGAAGGCGAGGGGGCCGTCCGACGGCATCGCCGAGGTGGCCGGCGCCGGCATCGCCGTGACGAGCGGGAACACGGCGACGGCCGCGGCCGACGCCGACTTCGTCGTCGTGGTCGCCGGCCTGACCCCGGAGGACGAGGGCGAGGAGTACACGGGCGCCGGTGATCGCACCTTCAAGCCGCCGGGCGCACCGTATGCGAACGTGAGCCTGGGCCTCGATCCCAAGCGCAACGGGGGCGTGCAGAACGCGCTGATCGCGTCGGTGGCCGCGCTGAACAAGCCGATGGTGGTGGTGCTCGAAGGCGGCAGCGTCATCAACATGCCGTGGCTGGCGAACGTTCCCGCCGTGGTGATGGCCTGGTATCCGGGGCAGATGGGCGGGCGCGCGCTGGGCAAGCTGCTGTTCGGCGACGCGAACAACTGGGGCAAGCTGCCGCTGTCGTGGGCGGCCAGCGAGACCGAGTTGCCCGAGTTCGCGAACATCAGCGGCACCACGAAGATGGACTACGCGATCGGCTACCGCTGGTACGACCAGAACCCGACCAAGCAGCTGCTGCGCACGGCGTCGGCCGCGCGCCCGATGGGCTTCGGCTACGGGCTGTCGTACTCGACGTTCAGCTACAGCAACCTTCAGGTTCCGTGCAGCACGGTGCCGAAGGACGGCGTCGTCAACGTCACCGTCGACGTCACCAACAACAGCGAGCGCGCCGGCGACGAGGTCGTGTTCCTGTTCGTCTCGTATGGCCACACCACCTCGCCGCGCCGGCCGCTGAAGGAGCTGAAGGCCTACAAGCGCGTCAGCCTGGCGGGCCGCAACCCCGCCGATCCGGACGCGATGGACGGCCACGCGAAGCGAATCACGCTGCCGTTGCGCGTGAAGGATCTGAAGTACTGGGACATGACGGCGAACCAGTGGGCGATCGAAAGCGGCGACGTGCGCGTCATCGTCGCGCCCAGCGCCGCGGCGGCCGGCGAAGCGCTGGCGACGCCTGCTGTCGTCTGCGCTGGCGGCGCGGGCAGCGACTGCGCGCTGACCGATACCTTCCGGGTGAACTGACGCGACGATGAAAACACTTCTCTCGACCTGCGCGGCGCTTCTTCTCTTCCAGGCGGCGCAGGCGCGCGCGCAGGACGCGGGCGTGGCCGCGCCTCCTGCGCCTCCGCCGCCCGCCGCGGAGCCGGTGCCGCCGCCACCACCACCGCCGCCGCCGCCACCGCCACCACCGCCGCCCGCGCCGCCGTCGCCGATCGAGGCCGCCGCGTCCGCGTTGCCGCCGCCCGCCGCGCCCGCCTCGGAAGGCGGCGGACCGGGCCCCGTCGAGCGCCTACCGCCCTCGGCCTATCCCGAGGAGTACACCCGCGGTCTCTACGGCGGATCGCTGTGGATGACCTTCCACGGCGCGCAGTGGCCGTACTACCCGCGCACCGGCATCGGCGTTTCGGGCTACGGCTGGGTCGACGAGTCGTACCAGCGCTTGAAGATCGGCGAGCCGTCGCTGCGGACGACGTCGCAGGATTTCCTGCAGCAGGGCCGCTTCGTGCTGCGCGTGACGCCCACCTACTCGGACGGGGATTTCTTCGTGCAGGCGCAGGCGGAGATCGTCGCGAACAAGGATCAGTCGCAGGTGCAGCCGGTGGCGGGGATCGTCGACGCGGACGACGTCTGGGTGCGCGCGGGCGAGTGGCGCAAGTGGGATCTGATGTTCGGGCGCTTCGAGGCGTGGGAGATCTACCACCGCGGCATGGGCCTGGACATCAACACGCAAGAGCGCCTGGGCGCGTTCGACGCCAACAGCAACCCACCCGACATCTACGGGGCGACGTACCTGTTCGATCGGCCGGGCCGCGCCGGCAACGTCGCGTTTCACCTCTACCCGGCGCGCTACCTGCGCTTCGAGTTGCTCTCTCAATACGGCGGCCTCGGCGCGTACAACGAGATCGGCGGCCGCCCCGCCGCCATCTACGACATCGGCTGGCTGAAGCTGAAGGCGGCGTTCGAGTTCCAGTCGCTGACGGCGCACGACGAGAACGACAAGGGCAAGCAGCGCAACTGGGGCTTCGCGGGCGCCGCGCAGCTGGTGTTCGCGCCCTTCGTCGAGGGCGGCATCAACTACGGCTTCGCGGACAACTCCTTCTACGATCAGAACGGGAACCGCGACAGCAGCAAATCCTTCATGACGTCGAGCGTCGGCTTCTTCGCCAACGCGCGCGTCGTCGACATCATCGGCGCGCTCGCCAAGGCGCCGTGGCACGACGACCTGCTGCTGGGCATCGGCTTCAACTACGTCGCCTGGGCGAACGAGCACTACAACCCGAACATTGGCGGGTTCTCCGACTTCTACACGAACACGCAGGGGTTCGGCGCGATCCAGTACCTGGTTCGCAAGCAGCTGTTCGTGAAGCTGGTCGGCGCGTACGCGAAGTCGCGCTTCGAAAAAGCGTTCGCCACCGTCGGCGACTACAACGACACGATGTACAGCGTGCGCCTCCGCGTCCTGTATTTGTTCTGAAGGTTTTCGAATAAGCCGCGGAAACGCGGAGTTTCTGGAAGCGAGCGCAGATCAAATGCTGGCTCTGGCGCGGCGTTTCGGTGTAATTCCTAGCTGCCGGGCTCGCTCGCCCCCAGGTGACCCGTGAACGCGAGCTGGGCACTCAATTAGGAAGTAGGAGAAGCCTAACGATGCAGCACCTTCGTTTTCTTGTTTCGGCCAGCCTCGCCACGATCGGCCTTTGCTTTTTCACGGTCGGCGGGTGCTCGGCTCCGAACCGCACCACGACCGGCGCGGCCGGCGCGGGGACGCCGGGGACGGGCGGCGTCGATTCTCCCGGCACGGCCGGGACCATGGGCGGCTCGGCGGGCACGGTCGGAACGGCGGGCACGGTGGGGACGGGCGGAGCGGGGAACGAGATCATCATCGTCAGCGGGACCGGCGGTTCGAGCAGCGCCGGCACGATGGGCAGCGCCGGCACCGTCGGCAACGGCGGCACGGTCGGCAACGGCGGCGCCGTCGGCAATGGCGGCACGGTCGGCAACGGCGGCACCAGCGGCGTCGCGGGCGCGATGGGTACCGGCGGAATGAAGATGGCGTGCGGCAGCGTCGCGACCGATCCGCTTCCGTACACCAGCGGCTACACCTTCGATCCGACCGTTCGCGCGATGGCGACGTCCACCGCGATGGCGATGTCCGACACCGAGAAGACGCAGCAGATGACGGGCCTGCCCCAGTCCGGCTCGGCCAACTACAACGTCTTCAAGCAAGAGGACAACACCACCCGCGGGATCCGCGGTTTCTGGTTCCGCGACGGGCCGCGCGGCGTGAACCTGAGCGCCAACAGCGACGGCAAGCAGGATTACTCGACGGCGTTCCCGGTCGCGATCGCGCGCGGCGCCGCGTTCGACGACCTGCTCGAGTACCAGATCGGCATGGCGATCGGCGACGAGATGGTCGCGTCCGGAAACACGATGATGCTGGCACCGACGGTGAACATCCTGCGCCACCCGGCCTGGGGCCGCGCCCAGGAGACCTACGGCGAGGACGTGTTCCTGCTCGGACGGCTGGGCAGCGCCTTCGTCCAGGGCATCCAGCAATACGCGGCCGCCTGCGCGAAGCACTACGCGGGCAACAACATCGAGAACGGCCGCGAGTCGGCGGTCGCGATCATGACCGAGCAGACCCTGCGCGAGATCTACGCGCGGCACTTCGGCATGATCATCCAGGAGGGCGGCGTCTCCTCGATCATGGCGGCGTACAACCAGATCGGCGTGATGGGCGGGGCGGCGGCGCTGAAGTCGACGCAGAACAGCCACCTGCTGAACGACATCCTGCGCGGCAGCGGCTCCGGATTCGGGTTCCAGGGGTTCGTGCTGTCCGACTGGTGGGCGATGCCGAACGGCAACCGCGTTCCCTATCCGGACTCCAGCACGCTGCAGCCGACGGCGGACCAGGCCGTGAAGGCCGGTCTCGATATGGAGCTGCCCTGGCGATACAACTACTCGACGCTGCCGGCGCTGGTGACGGCCGGGACCGTCCCCGCCAACCTGGTCACCCAGGCGACGACCCGGATCCTCGAGCAGAAGTATCGATTCAAGGTCGACAAGACCAGCGGCTCGCTGGGCCTGAAGACGCCGTTCACCAGCTACAACTCGAACTCGAGCATCGACAAGAACGACCAGACCAACCCCGCGATCGGCATCAGCCACGTCGCGCTGGCCCAGAAAGCGGCCGAGGAGTCGATGGTCCTGCTCAAGAACACCGGCAACATCCTGCCGATCAAGTCGACGCAGACGAAGATCGCCGTCGTCGGCGCGCAGGTGAACTACACGGTGCAGAACACCACCTGTCCGGACTCGTGCAACGGCGGCACCTGCAGCCTCACGTTCGCCACCAACGTGCGCACCGGCGACTGCGGCTCCAGCCGGGTGTTCGCCGATCCCGTCAAGAGCAAGGGGCCGGCCGCCGGCATCATGCTCGCCGCGGCCAACCACGGCGCGACGGTGACGTCGGGTGACACGGTCGCCTCCAGCATGGCGTCCAGCGCCGACTTCATCGTGGTGATCGCGGGCCTCACGCCGCAGGACGAGGGCGAGGAGTACACGGGCGCCGGCGATCGCACCAGCGGCGGCACCTCGTCCCACACCGTCGCGCTGGGCCTCGACCCGAAGCAGAACAGCGGGAAGCAGGCAGGCCTCATCGCCAGCGTCGCGGCGCTGAACAAGCCGTTCGTCGTCGTGCTGGAGGGGGGCAGCGTCATCGACATGAGCCCGTGGTACGGGACCGCGCCGGCCGTGATCATGGCCTGGTATCCGGGGATGGTCGGCGGAACGGCGCTGGGCCGGATCCTGTTCGGCGACGTCGTGCCGACCGGCAAGCTGCCGATCACGTGGGACGCGAACCTGACCCACTGGCCGACGTTCGCGGAGAACTCCGGCACCACGACGATGGACTACTTCCTGGGCTACCGCTACTTCGACAAGATGGGAACGGCGCTGACGCCCTCGTCGGGCAGCTTCCCGTTCGGCTACGGCCTGTCGTACACGACCTTCAGCTACCACGACCTGTTCGTGCCGTGCTCGACGGTGGCGAAGGACGGCGTGGTGAACCTGCAGGTGGCGGTGACGAACACGGGCAGCGTGGCGGCCCCGGAGACCGTGCTGGTGTTCGTCTCGTATCCCGGCTCGACGGTCGCGACCCGCGCCGGCAATTACAAGGAGCTGAAGGCCTACCGCCGCATCTCGCAGCTGATTCCGCCGGGCGCGACCGCCATGGTTCCGATCCCGCTGCGCATCAAGGACCTCAAATACTGGGATACGGCGTCGTCCAGCTGGAAGGTCGACGCGGGCATGGTGCGCGTGACCGTCTCGCCGTATGCCGGCGCCCCGGCGTGCACCAGCGCGTCCCCGTCCGGCTGCTCTGTCTCCGACACCTTCATGGTCAACTAAGGAGGCGACGACTCCGACGATGCGCGCCCGCAAACCGCACAGGCCCACCTTCACCTTCGTATGTTGTTCCATCGTCGCGATCGCCGCTTGCGGCGCCGCCTTGCCGGCGCGCGCCGCCGAGGAGGCGGATCCGTTCGCCAACGAAAAGCCGCCTGCGGTTCCGGCGTCGAACGTGGCGGCGCCCAGCCAGCAGGCGCCCGCGTCGGCGCCGGCCCCCTCGGACGCGAACTTTCCGACGGGGCTGGTCGAGCGGCTGCCGTCGTCCGCCTATCCGGAGCCGGTGATCCGCGGCCTGTACGGCAGCTCGCTGTGGCTGGACATGCAGGGCCACCAGTGGCCGCACTACCCGCGCATCGGCGTCGGCATCTCCGGTTACGGGTGGGTCGACACCGACTACAAGAAGACGCGCATCGGCGATCCCGGTCAGTCCGATCACGTCACGCGGCTGTTCACGCAGGGGCGCTTCGCCCTGCGCATCACGCCGACGTACTCGAACGGAAGCTGGTTCGTGCAGGCGCAGGCCGAGCTGATCGCCAACCTGGAACGGCTCGACAACCCGCGCCAGACGGTCGTCGCCGACACCGACGATCTCTGGATCCGGACCGGTGTGTGGAACGCCTGGGACGTCACCGTCGGCCGGTTCGAGGCGTTCTCCGTCTATCACCTGGGCATGGGCCTGGACCTGAACACCGACGAGCGCGTCGGCGCCTACGACCAGAACCACATCGGACCGCAGCCCTATCTCGCGAGCTACCTCTTCTATCGTCCCGACGGGCTGGAGTTCGTCGCGCTTCACCTCTATCCCGGCGGGATGGTGAGCGGGCAGGGGGGACTGGCAGCGCTCTTGCGTCCGGTTCGTATCGAGCTGCTGGGCGAGTGGGGCAACGACAACTTCCTGAACAACGTCGGCGGTCGCGGCGCCATCATCTACGACCTCGGCTGGCTGAAGCTGCGCGCCGCCGGCGAGTACCAGTGGCGTTTCCCGCCAGATCCCAGCCCCAATTTGCACAACGAGTACAAGAACCGTGGCTTCGCGGGCTCGGTCCAGTTCGTGTTCGCACCCTGGATCGAGTTCGGCCCGAACTACGGGCGTTCGATCGTCGACTTCTTCAACCCGACCTCTTACATGAACGATC
>Ga0207675_100002369_pt1 | contig 18667 bp, 20 predicted proteins | sample KBSSwiS42_FD_184305 | JGI IMG/M metagenome (GOLD analysis project Ga0207675, IMG submission 184305) | Switchgrass rhizosphere microbial communities from Kellogg Biological Station, Michigan, USA - KBS Switchgrass S4-2 (SPAdes) (version 2) | ecosystem: Host-associated > Plants > Roots >...
GCGTGCTCCCCGAGGAGCGGCATCCCGGGCCCGTTGGGCAGCAGGGGAAGTCCGGAGGCGTCGCCGCCGAGCAGGCCGGTGGCGAGCACGACGGGGAAGCCGTCGTGCTCGCGCACCACCTCGATGCTCGTCGTCGTGGCCTGCGGGTCACGAGGGAAGAGCATGCGCCAGCCGGCTAGCCCTTCACCGCGCCGGCCGTGAGGCCGCGCACGAAGAAGCGCTGGAGGGCGAGGAACACCAGGATCGGCACGATCATGGAGAGGAAGCCACCCGCGGTGACGAGGTTCCAGCCTGCGCCCTGCTGGCTGAGCAGGTTGTTCTTGATCGCCACCGTCATCGGTGCGTTCTCACCGGGTCCGATGAACACCAGGGCGACGAACAGGTCGTTCCAGACCCAGAGGAACTGGAAGATCGCGAACGATGCCAGCGCCGGCACCGACATCGGCAGCACCAGCCGGTAGAACGTCTGGAAGTGGCTGGCCCCGTCGACCTTCGCCGACTCGATCACGCTGGGCGGGAGCGTGACCATGTAGTTGCGCAGGATGTAGATCGCCAGCGACATGCCGAACCCGATGTGGGCGAGCCAGACGCCGGCGAACGTGCCGCCGAGGCCGACCACGCCGTAGAACTTCAAGATCGGCACGAACGAGACGTAGTTCGGCACCACCAGCAGGCTCACGATGGTCAGGAACAGGATGTCGCGGCCGGGGAAGTTCATGAACGCGAACGCGTAGGAGGCGAACGCCGCGATCAGCAACGGGATGAATGTCGCCGGCAGCGCGATCGCGATGCTGTTGACGAACGCGCCCGCGAGGTCGAGGTTCGGGTTGGTGAGCACCTCGTGGTAGTTCTCGGTGGTGAAGTTGCCGAAGTTGCCGAACACCGTCCACCAGCCGGTGGTGTTGGCGTCGTTCTCCTTGCGGAACGAGGTGATGAAGAGGCCCAGGGTCGGCACCACCCACAAGAAGCAGATGACGCCCAGGGCGACCCGGGTGGCCCAGCCCGCCTTGGCGGGGTTGCCCTCGCGTCCCGGGCCCTTGGCGGTCTTGCTCTGCTCCGAGGCCCCGACTGCGGGCGTCGTGGTCGTCGTGGCCATCAGGCTGCCTCCTCCGCCTTGAAGTTGCGCACCTGGTAGATCATGATCGGGATCATCGCGACCATCAGCATCACCACGATCGCTGCTGCTGCCCCGTTGTTGAAGTTTGTGAACAGCTGGTTGTAGAACTCCACGCCCAGGATGTTCGTGTTGAAGTTGCCGTTGGTCATCACATAGACGATGTCGAAGATCTTCATCACCGTGATCAGCGTGGTCACGAAGACCGTGATGATCGTGCCCTTGATCTGAGGGACGACCACGCGGAAGAAGATCTGCCTCTCGGCCGCGCCGTCGATCCGGGCCGCCTCGAGCGTGTCTACCGGGACGCCCTTGATCGCCGCGGAGAGCAGCACCATCGCGAAGCCGATCTGCGCCCACAGCAGCATCACCATCAGCAACAGGCTGTTGAGGTGGAACTGGTCCTGCTGCAGCCACGGGACCGGCTTGCCGCCGAGGAGCACGACGAGCGCGTTCTGCAGGCCGATCTGTTCCTGGCCCTCGGGCCGGTAGGCGTATAGGAAGCGCCACACGGTGGCGGCGCCGACCATGCTGATCGCCATCGGCATGAAGATCAGGGTCTTCGAGACGTTCTCGCCCCGGGGTCCGAGCCGGTCGGAGAGCACGGCGACGGCGAGGCCGATCGCGACCGTGAAGATGGGCACGATGATCATCCACAGCAGCGTGTTGATCAGCGTCTGCTGGAACTCATGCGAGCTGAGCAGCTTGGTGAAGTTGTCGAAGCCCACCCACTCGGTGCTGGTCGAGTCCTGGAAGGAGTACTTGAAGGTCAGGATCGAGGGGTAGATCAGGTAGAGCGTGATGGCCGCGTAGGCCGGGAGGATGTACAGGTACGGCTTGATCCGGTCCTCCCAGCGTCCCGGGAGCAGCTCGGCGATCTTGTTCAGGATCCAGTAGACGGCGACGGCGACGCCGACACCGGCCACGACCGTGATCACGGCGTTCGAGGTCTTGAGAAACATGGGAGTCCTGCCTTCCTTCTGCTCGGCGAGGCACCGGGGGGATCAGACCGCGGGGACGGAGCCAGTGGCCCGCCCCCGCGGCCCTCAGACGATCAGCTGGTGGGCCAGCTGTCTTCGATGTTCTTCAAGGTGGCGTCGAGGTCCTGCTGGCCGGTGATCCAGGAGGTCACCTGCTTCCAGAAGGAGCCCGCACCCACTTCGCCCGGCATCTGGTCGGACCCGTCGAAGAGCAGCTCGGAGCCGTTCTTGACCACCTGGTCGGAGACCTTGATGACCGGGTTGGTGTACAGGGACGAGTCGAAGTCCTTGTGCGGCGACAGGTACGACGAGCCGTTGGCTGCGGCCGAGTTGCCCGTGTCGCTCTCGGCGAGCAGCTTCATCCCGGTCTTGGCCGCGTCGCTGTCGTTGAGCAGCACCGCGAGGTCGCCACCACCGAGGACCGGAGCCTTCTCGCCCGCGTTCGCCGACGGGAAGCCGAAGACGCCGACGTCGGTGGCGAAGTTCTTCACCACGTCCTCGGGGAAGAACGCCGTGATGAAGGAACCCTGCTTGAAGAGCCAGCAGCCCGGGTCGGACTTCCACATGCTGTTCTCGGCGTCACCGAACCCCGTGCTGGCGATCGTCTTGCCGTCGCCGATGTGGTTGCCGTCGGTCAGGACCAGCTTCTCGAACTCCTCGCCGGCCTGCTTGACCAGGGGGTCGTCGAAGGGGATCTTGTGGGTCACCCACTCGTTGTACTTGTCGGCGCCGCCGTACTTCATGACCAGCTCCTCGAACCAGTCGGTGGCCGGCCAACCGGTGGCGGTGTCGCTCTCGATGCCCATGCACCACGGCACGTGACCGTCGTCCTTGATCTTCTGGGTCAGCGCGTCGAGCTCGGCGATGGAGGTCGGGGCCTTGTAGCCCGCCTTGTCCCAGGCCTTCTTGTTGTAGAAGACCAGGCTCTTGACGTTGGCGCTGGACAGGAGCCCGTACAGCTTGCCGTCGATGGTGCCGGCCTCGAGGGCACCGGGCAGCATGTTCGACTTCACTGTGTCGCCGACCACGTCGTCGAGGGCGATCGCCTTGTTGCGCTTCACGATGTTGGCCACGACGCCCGGCTGCGGGATGAGCGCGATGTCGGGGGCGTCGTTCGCCTGGATCTTGGTCATGATCAGGCTGTTGATGTCGGTGACCTTCGACATCTTGAGCGTGATCCCGGCGTCCTTGGCCTTCGCCGTCATGTCCTTCTTGAGCCCGTCGAAGACCGGCTGGTCGACGCTCATCCAGATCTCGACGGTCTTGTCGTTGCTACTGCTCCCGCCGCCGCCGCAGGCGGCGAGGCCGCTCACGCCCAGCGCCATGGCGGCGACAGCTGTCAGGGCCTTGACCCCGCGCTTGTGGACTCGCATGTGCTCTCCCTAGTGCTGAAACTCAGGTGCTGACGATGGTGAGGAATGTGTGGTACAAATCACTGCTGAAACGAATCAGCAGGATCATCGCGTTCAGTTAAGGGGCGTGTCAAGCAACCGATCCGAAACGTGACCAACACCTTCGGTTCCCAAAGATGGCGCCCGTTGGCGCCCGCAGGAGCGGGGAGAAGCGACATGTCCAGCCGACGCAGGTCCACGTTGTCGGACGTGGCCGTCAAGGCCGGCGTCTCCGTCACGACGGCGTCGTACATCCTCAACGGCCGCTCCGTCGAGATGCGCATCTCGCGGGACGCGACCAAGCGCGTCCAGACGGCCGCGGCCGAGCTCCAGTACCGCCCCAACCGCAACGCGCGGGGCCTGCGCACGGCCACCACCGCCACCATCGGCGTGATCTCCGACCACGTCGCCAGCGGGTCCTACGCCAGCCGGATGCTCACGGGTGCGTTCACGGCAGCGCGGTCCAGCAACCACCTGCTCGTGATCGGCGAGACGGAGGGCGACCCCGACACCGAGCGTCGGCTGATCGGGGAGATGCTCGACCACCAGGTCGACGGGATCCTCTACGCGACCCTGGCCACCTCCGAGCTCCCGGTGCCCCCGCTGCTCGCCGACCAACGCCTGGTCATGCTCAACTGCCTCGACGTGGCCGGCAATGCGCCGGCCGTCGTCCCCGACGAGCACGAGGGCGGCCGTACGGCGGCCGACGTGCTGATCGCCGCGGGCCGCGAGAGCCAGGTCCGGGTGGTGGGCCAGGACAGCGACCCCCGGGCGATCGCCGGGCCGATGCGCCTTCGGGGAGTGCGCGAGCGGCTCGCCGAGGTCGGCGCCGAGCTCGGGGGGGTCATCCCGTGCGCCTGGGACGTCGTACCGGCGTTCGAGGCGGTGAGCGAGGCACTCCTCGGCCGCGAGTCGATCGGTGCCCTGGTGTGCCTCAACGACCGGATCGCCATGGGCGCCTACCAGGCGCTGGCCGAGCGCGGCCTGCGCGTGCCAGAGGACGTGGCGGTCGTCTCCTTCGACGGCTCGGACCTCGCCGGCTGGCTCCGACCGTCCCTGACCTCGGTGTCCCTCCCGTTCGCTGAGCTGGGTGCGGTCGCTGTCGAAGCCCTCATGCGGAGGGCGGCTGGTGTCCAGCGGCTCGCGATGCCCCTGGTGCGCGGCGGATCGACAGGAGAGGGGGCAGACACCGGCAGCGCCCAGCACCTATTGTGACCCACGTCACGCGCCCGCGTGACCTCCACTTCACAACGGATCGTCCGGCACGTACCTGCCGGTGAAGGAGATACGAACATGGCTACGGTCAGCTTCCAGAAGGCACAACGCTGGTATCCCGGCGCGGACAAGCCTGCGGTGCCCGGGATCGACCTCGAGATCGAGGACGGCGAGTTCATGGTGCTCGTCGGCCCGTCCGGGTGCGGGAAGTCCACGACCCTGCGGATGCTCGCGGGGCTCGAAGAGGTCAACGACGGCAAGATCTTCATCGGTGACCGCGACGTGACCAAGATGGCGCCGAAGGACCGGGACATCGCGATGGTGTTCCAGAACTACGCGCTCTACCCGCACATGACGGTCGCCGACAACATGGCGTTCGCGCTGAAGATGGCGAAGATGCCCTCCGAGGAGCGCAAGAAGCGGGTCGATGAGGCCGCCAACATCCTGGGCCTGACCGAGTTCCTCGAGCGCAAGCCGAAGGCGCTTTCCGGTGGCCAGCGCCAGCGGGTGGCCATGGGCCGCGCGATCGTCCGTCAGCCGCAGGTGTTCTGCATGGACGAGCCGCTGTCGAACCTCGACGCCAAGATGCGCGTGCAGACCCGCACCGACATCGCGAAGCTGCAGGCCGACCTCGGGGTCACCACCGTCTACGTGACCCACGACCAGGTCGAGGCGATGACCATGGGCGACCGGGTCGCGGTGATGAAGCTGGGCATACTCCAGCAGGTCGACACGCCGCTGAACCTGTATGACAAGCCGGTCAACCTGTTCGTGGCCGGCTTCATCGGCTCCCCGCAGATGAACCTGCTGAAGGCGAAGGCGGCCGACGGCGGGGCGAAGATCGGCGACTTCGTGGTGCCGGTCGACCCCACGGCCTCGCGCAAGATGGAGGGCGACATCACCGTCGGTGTGCGGCCCGAGGCCTGGCGCCTGGTCAGCAAGGAGGAGGGCGGTCTCCCGATCGACGTCACCGTGGTCGAGGAGCTCGGCGCGGACGGCTTCGTCTACGGCACCAGCGGTGTCGAGGGCACCCCGCACGACCTGATCGTGCGGATCAGCAGCCAGCGCGACAGCATCCACAAGGGCGACACGATCTACGTCACCACCGACCCGTCCCAGGTGCACGTCTTCGACACCGCCAGCGGCGAGCGGCTCAGCGAGTAGCAGGAAGCCACACCCTCGGCGGCCTACCGGGCCGGGTCCGCATCCCCTTGCCTCTCGGGGGACCGGGCCCGGTCCGCTGTCCGGCGGATGCCGTCGGCGATCGTCTCGTAGTGCTCCGCCGGCATGTCGTGGCCCATGCCCTTGACCAGGATCAGCTCGGCGCCCGGGATCGCCTGGGCGGTCGCCCGGCCACCGGACACGTGCACCATCCGGTCGGAGTCGCCATGGATCACCAGCGCGGGGATCCGCAGCCCGTGGAGCTGGCGGGCGCGGTTGGGCTGGGTGACGATCGCCAGCATCTGGCGCAGCACGCCGGCCGTGCTCACGCCGCGGTCGAAGGTCTCACCGGCACGCTCGCGCACCAGCTCGGGGTCCTCCGGGTAGTCCGGGGAGCCGATCAGCTTCCACATCCGGGTGGACGTCTCGACGTACGCCTCGCGTCCTGCGTGCCGGGGTGCGAGCAGCATCGGCAGCAGCGTGGGGTCCTGCCAACCGACGGTGCGCTTGCCGAGCGTCGACATGATCGAGGTCAGGCTGCGCACCCGCTGCGGGTGCGTGCACGCCATCGTCTGCACGATCATTCCGCCCATGGAGACTCCGCAGATGTGGGCCGACTCGATGCCGAGGTGGTCGAGGAGGCGGAAGCCGTCGTCGGCCAGGTCCGCCATCGTGTACGGCGGGCGCACCCATCGGCCCGTGAACCCGCGCACCAGCATGCCGCGCGTCACGCGACCCTCGGCCCGGCTCGAGCGGCCGCTGTCGCGGTTGTCGTAGCGGATGACGAAGAACCCCTTGCTGGCAAGGAGCGTGCACAGGTCGGGGTTCCACCAGGTCATCGGACCGCCCAGCCCCATCACCAGCAGCAGCGGCTCGTCGTCGGGATCCCCGAACGTCTGGTAGCACAGCTCGATGCCCGGGCTGACCGGCGCGAACAGCTCATCGGAGATCCGCATGCTCCGAGCGTATCCAAGGAACCCACCGACAAACGTGCTGCCGCTCGGCGACAGGAGTCGGTGGCACCCACCTTCGTCGTCCCAAGTACTGCTGGGCAATTGCTACCGTCGATGGTGTGAGCTCACCGCTCGGAGCGTTCGACCGGCGCCGCTGCCTCGACCCGTTCGCGAGCATGTCGAGGTGCGCACCGGCTCAGCCGGCTGAACCACCGGGCGAACCACCTTGCGAACCATTGGGCCAGCCGTCGGGCAGCTCTGCTCGCGTCGGTGGATTAGCCCCCCGACGGGAACAGGTGATCGCGGCTGCCAGTGCGGCGCCGCCGATCAGCCGGGTCAGGGATGCCTCGGCGTCGGGCATGCCGGCGCCGTACGCACCGATCGCGCCCTCGGCGACCAGGATCGCCAGCAGGGCGGACATGAACGAGTCGCCGGCGCCCACGGTGTCCACCGTGTCGACCCTGGGGGCGTCGACCCAGGCCTCTGCGTTCTTCGTGTACGCCGCCGCGCCCGAGGCGCCGTGCGTGATCACCACGAGCTCGGTGCGGTCACCGCCCAGCAGCGAGCGCGCGATGTCGGCCGGGTCGGCACCGGGGTGCAGCAGGTCGACGTCCTCGTTGCTCATCTTGACCAGGCCGGACCGGTCGGCCAGCGACTCGACGTCGCGCCAGGCCTGCTCGCGGTCGCCGAGGAACTGGGTGCGCAGGTTGGGGTCGAAGCTGATGAACACGTCGTGCGCCCAGGCCTGTTCGACCAGGTCGACGACCGTGCCCCGGCCGGGCTCGAGCGCCGTGCCCAGCGACCCGACGTGGAGCGCGTCGCAGCGGGGCAGCTCCTGGTGCTGGAGCGTCCACTCGAGGTCGAATGCGTAGCTGGCGCTGCCGTCGGCGGCAAGTGTCGCGGTCGCCGTGTTGGTGCGGCCGGTGGACGTGGGCCCGCTGACCAGCTCGACCTCATTGCGATGAAGGTACGACGCGATCTGCACGCCGTACGCGTCGTCGCCGGTCTGGGTGATCAGCAGCGCGGGCTGGTCGAGCCGGGACAGGCCGACCGCGATGTTGAGCGGACCACCGCCGACAAGCTCCTCGCGCCGGCCGTCGTTGCCGGCGACGATGTCGATCAGGGCCTCGCCCACGACGACGATCACGACGCGCCTCAGTGCTCGAAGTCGACGTCGGCGTAGGCCCGGAGCTTGCTGAGCTTGTGCTCGCTGCGGATCGAGCGGATGGTGCCGCTGCGCGAGCGCATCACCAGCGAGTGGGTGGTGGCGCCGCCCGCCTTGTAGCGGACGCCCTCCATCAGCTCGCCGTCGGTGATCCCGGTCGCGACGAAGAAGCAGTCGTCGCCCGAGACCAGGTCGTCGGTGTAGAGGACCCGGTCGAGGTCGTGGCCGGCGTCGATCGCCCGGCCGCGCTCGGCGTCGTCCACGGGCCAGAGTCGACCCTGGATCACCCCGTCCATGCACTTGAGTGCGCAGGCGGCGATGATCCCCTCTGGGGTGCCGCCGATGCCCATCAGGAGGTCGATGCCGGTGCCCTGGCGGGCGGCCATGATCGCGCCGGCGACGTCACCGTCGACGATGAACTTGATCCGGGCGCCGGTGGCGCGGATCTCCGCGGCCAGCTCCTCGTGTCGGGGCCGGTCGAGCAGCACCACGGTCACGTCCTCGGGGGTGCTGCCCTTGGCCTTCGCGACCTGGTGGATGTTCTCGGCAACGGGGTAGCGGATGTCGACCACGTCGGCGGCCTCGGCACCGGTGACCAGCTTCTCCATGTAGAACACGGCGGAGGGGTCGTACATCGAGCCACGAGGGGACACCGCGAGCACCGAGACGGCGTTGGCCATGCCCTTGGCGGTCAGGGTGGTGCCGTCGATCGGGTCGACCGCGACATCGCACTCCGGGCCGGTGCCGTCACCGACCTCCTCGCCGTTGAACAGCATCGGCGCGTTGTCCTTCTCGCCCTCGCCGATCACGACCGTGCCGCGCATGCCGACGGTCGAGATCAGCACCCGCATCGCGTTGACGGCGACACCGTCGGCGCCGTTCTTGTCGCCCCTACCGACCCAGCGCCCGGCGGCCATCGCGGCCGCCTCCGTCACGCGGACCAGCTCGAGGGCGAGGTTCCGGTCGGGTACCGCGGGGGCCACGGCCAGCTCGTCAGGGATCCTCGTCTCAGACATGTCCCCGACGCTACCCCGTGGGCCGACCCGTCGCAGATGGTGGCTGTGGGTGCGGTGAGCCGTCGCAGATGGTGGGCCTGGCTTCGCCATCTGCGACGGGTCAGCGTCGATCAGAGCACCAGGCCGGCCCAAGCCCACACGGCGACGACACCAAGCGTGACAGCGGGCGGCACGGTGAGCGCGGCGATTGCGTGGAACTGGCGCCCCGACACGCGTACGCCGGCCCGGGTGAGCGTCCGGCGCCATAGCAGGTTGGCCAAGGACCCGGTCCAGGTCAGGGACGACCCGACGTTGAGCCCCACCAGGGTGGCTAGCACGGCGACGGTGCCGAGCGGCGCGGCGAGCGGCACGAGCAGCAGTGTCGCCGGGAGGTTGTTGACGAGGTTCGCGAGCACGGTGGCCACCAGGGCCAGGAGCAGCAGGTCGGGGAGGGTGTCGCCGGTCGGGAGGAAGTCCGCCACGAGGTCACCCAGACCGCCGCGGCTGAGCGCGTCGACGACCACGCCCAGCCCGAGCACGAACACCGTGAAGCCGAGGTGCGCCGCGTGCACGGCGCGGATCACGGCCCCCGTGCGGCGTCGTACGAGATGGAGAGTCAGCACGAGTGCCGCGATTGCCGCCGGCCAGGCCGGTGCCACGTCGAAGAACGAGCCGACGACGAAGGCTGCCAGCATCGCCGCGAGCACCAGCAGCGGGAAACGCGGCATCGGCTCCGCCGGTCCGGCGGCGTCGGCAGCCGCGGGGGCAAGGGCGTGGATACGCAGGTGGTGGACGAAGAACACCCGGTGCGCGCTGTACTCGACGGCGATCACCACCAGCCAGGCCGGCGCCATCAGCAGCGCGAAGCGCGTGAAGGAGAGGTTCAGCTGGTGCAGGGCGAGCAGCGTGGTCAGGTTGGAGACGGGCAGCAGCAGGCTGGAGGAGTTGGCGAGTCGCACGCAGGCCGACAGCGCCGGTCCGGGGCGTACGCCGGCCCGGGCGGCCGCGGCCAGGACCACCGGCGTCAGCAGCACCACCGTCGCGTCGAGGCTGAGCACGGCCGTGACCGCCACCGCCGCCAGGAACGTCAGGCCGAGGAAACGGGTGCCCGAGGTGCCGCGACTGCCAATTCGCTGCCCGATCGCGCGGAAGAGACCGAGGTCGGCGCAGGCGCCGGAGACCACGAGGATCGCGGCCAGGAAGGCCACGACCGGGAACAGCTGCCGCACGGCGTCACCGGCATCGCCGAACGTGGTCGCGCCGGTGACCAGGCAGGCGCCCACGGCAACCAGTGCTGTCGCGGCCTCGTGCACGCCACTGGGGTGCCGGAACGCGACCACCAGAAGTGCGACCAAAGCCAGCAGGGACACCGCGTCGCCGGCCGAGGCGTGGGCGAGGGCGGCGGGCACGGGGGCGAGCCTAGGGACCGCCACCCCCAGCCCTACGGTGCTCTCCGGCAGGATGGATACATGACCGCAGCACCGCCGGAGAAGCCCGGGAGGTACCAGCGTTCCGCCAGCGGGATGGTCGGCGCGATGGTCCTCCTCGTGGTGCTGGTGGGTGGGTTCGTGGGGGTCCAGGCGCTCGGCCGCGACCACGACGTCGAGCCGGTGCGCACAGTCGACTACCGACCGGTGGCCCAGCAAGCGCGGACGGCGAGGACGCTGTTCGTTTTCACGCCCGACCCGATGCCCGCGGGGTGGCGCGCCACGAGCGTGAGCTACGTGCCGGGCCGTGCCCCGACCTGGCACCTCGGGATGCTCACCGACCAGGGCTCGTACGTCGGCATCGAGGAGTCGCTGGCCACCGAACGGGACGTGGTCGAGAGATTCGTCGACCCCGACGCCGAGCGCGGCGCCAAGGTGCGGCTGCGTGGGCTGACCTGGCGGGTGTGGACCGACCGCGGCGGCGACTACGCGCTGGTGCTGAGCACGCGGAAGCAGACCGTGCTGGTCGGAGGCTCGGCCGGTGAGAAGGACGTGCGAGCCCTGGTCGGCCGGCTTTCGCTGGGCAACCTGCGCTCAGGCGCCTAGTGTCAGCCGTCGGCCTCGGCGCCGGTGATCGCGGCGTCGAGCTTCTTCCTGGCGCCGTCGAGCCAGGTCTGGCAGACCTGCGCCAGCCTCTCGCCGCGCTCCCACAGCGCGATCGACTCGGCGAGGCTGTCCCCGCCCTGCTCGAGGCGTCGTACCACCTCGACCAGCTCGTCGCGCGCCTCCTCGTACGACAGCTGCTTGTCAGAGTCGCTCCCGGAGTCCTGCTCAGGCATTGTCGGTCCCTTCGGTGAGGGTGTTGGTCACGGTGGCGCCGATCCGGCCATCGGCCACGCGTACGTCGAGCAGGTCGCCGGCCCCCACCGATGCCGGGTCGGTGACCACGTCGCCGCCGGCGGTCTGCACGACCGCGTAGCCACGGCGCAGGGTCGAGAGGGGCGACAGGCTGCGCACCCGCGCCAGCCGGTGGCCGACGTCGTCGGCAGCCCGGTCGAGCCGGTGCGTGACGGTGCGACGGGCCCGCTCGCGCAGCGCCTCGACCTCCAGCGAGCGTTCGGCGAGCCCGCCCCGCGGGTCGGCCAGTACGGGTCGGCTGCGCAGTGCCGCGAGGCGCTGCCGTTCACGAGCCAGCACGTTGTGGACCGCGAGCCGGCCCCGCTCCCGCATCTGGAGCACGCGCTGCGCCTCCTCGGCGACGTCCGGCACGACCCGCTTGGCGGCGTCGGTCGGCGTCGAGGCGCGCAGGTCGGCGACCAGGTCGAGCAGCGGGCTGTCCGGCTCGTGGCCGATCGCGGAGACGACCGGCGTGCCCAGCGCGAACACCGCCCGCAGCAGCGCCTCGTCGGAGAACGGCAGGAGGTCCTCGACCGAGCCGCCACCGCGGGCGACCACGATCACGTCGACCTCGGGGTCGGCGTCCAGGCGGCGCACCGCCTCGATCACGTCGCGCGCTGCGTTCACGCCCTGCATGGCGGCGTACCGGACCTCGAACCGCACCGCCGGCCACCGTCGGGTCGCGTTGTCGAGCACATCGCGCTCGGCGGCGCTGTTCTGCGCGGTCACCAGGCCGATCATGCGGGGGAGGAACGGCAGAGGGCGCTTGCGCTCGTCGGCGAACAGGCCTTCGGCGGCCAGCAGCTGCCGGCGCTGCTCGAGCCGGGCCAGCAGCTCGCCGAGGCCCACCATGCGGATCTCCCGCGCCTGGAGGCTGAGCGTGCCCCGGTTGGCGTAGTACCTCGGCTTGGCGTGGATCACCACGCTCGCCCCCTCGACCAGCGGCGTGGCCAGCGAGTCGGCGAGCTGGCGGCTGCAGGTGACCTGCACCGAGATGTCGGCGAGCTTGTCACGCAGCGTCATGAACACTGTCGCCAGGCCCTGCCGGCGACTGATCTGGGTGACCTGCCCCTCCACCCACACGGTGCCCAGCCGGTCGATCCAGCCGCCGATCGCCTGTGCGATCGCCCGCACCGGCGCCGGGGACTCGGGGGAGGTGTCCATCGCCACCAGCCGAGCCTAGATCCCCCCTCGTCGAGTTCTGCCTCCGACTCCGTCGAGTGGTGCCTCGAGCTCGCTTGAGTGGTGTGTCCAGTCCCCCTTGTGCACGCGGGTCCAGGGCCGGAGGCGCATCTCGAAGGGGCCGGAGGCACATCTCAACGAATTCCCGGGTCCACCTAACATGGACCCCATGACCACCGATCTGGGCACTCCGTCCGTGCTGCCTCCCGGCGACGCCGAACGAGCGGTGCTGCTGGCCGCGCCGCGCGGCTACTGCGCCGGTGTCGACCGGGCAGTGATCACCGTGGAGAAGGCGCTCGACCTGTACGGCGAGCCCGTCTACGTGCGCAAGCAGATCGTGCACAACAAGCACGTGGTGTCCGACCTCGAGTCCCGCGGCGCGGTGTTCGTCGAGGAGCTCGACGAGGTGCCCGAGGGCGCCACGGTCGTCTTCTCCGCCCACGGCGTCTCGCCGGTCGTGCACCAGCAGGCGCAGGAGCGCGGCCTGAAGACGATCGACGCAACCTGCCCGCTGGTGACCAAGGTGCACCACGAGGCGAAGCGGTTCGCGAGCGACGACTACGACATCCTGCTGATCGGCCACGAGGGCCACGAGGAGGTCGAGGGCACCTCGGGCGAGGCACCTGGCCACATCCAGCTCGTGCAGGGCCCGGGCGACGTCGACGCGATCCAGGTGCGCGACCCGGACAAGGTGGCATGGCTCTCGCAGACCACACTGTCGGTCGACGAGACTCTCGAGACCGTCGACGCGATCCGCAAGCGCTTCCCCCACCTCCTCGACCCGCCGTCCGACGACATCTGCTACGCAACCCAGAACCGTCAGCTCGCAGTGAAGGAGATCGCCCGCGACGCCGACCTGCTGCTCGTGGTCGGGTCGGGCAACTCCTCCAACTCGGTGCGCCTGGTCGAGGTGGCGCTCGAGGCCGGGGCCAAGGCGTCGTACCGCGTCGACGACGCCAGCGAGATAGACGAGGCCTGGCTCGACGGCGTCTCGACGGTCAGTGTCACGTCGGGCGCGTCGGTGCCCGAGGACCTGGTCGACGGCGTGCTGTCGTTCCTCGCCGAGCGGGGTTATCCCGACGCCCAGGCAGTACACACGGCCGAGGAGTCGCTGATCTTCGCGCTGCCGCCCGAGCTGCGGCGCGACCTCCGCGCGGCCGCGAGGTAGCCGGTCGTGGCCCGCTACTTCGACGTCCATCCGGTCGACCCGCAACCGCGCGCCATCGGGCAGGTGGTCGAGCTGCTGCGGGACGACGGGCTGGTCGCCTACCCGACCGACTCCGGCTACGCCCTCGGTATCCGGCTCGGCAACCGCAACGGTCTCGACCGGATCCGGGACATCCGGCAGCTCGACAGCAAGCACCACTTCACCCTTGTCTGCAAGGACTTCGCGCAGATGGGCCAGCTCGTGCACCTCGACAACGCGGCCTTCCGCGCGGTCAAGGCGGCGACTCCCGGCGCCTACACGTTCATCCTGCCGGCGACGCCGGAGGTGCCGAAGAGGTTCCTGCATCCCAAGAAGCGCACCGTCGGCGTTCGGATCCCTGACCATCGTGTGGTCTCCGCGCTGCTCGCCGAGCTCGACGAGCCGCTGCTCTCCTCGACGCTGATCCTGCCCGGGCAGGACGACGCGATGACCGAGGGCTGGGCGATCAAGGAGGAGCTGGATCAGCTGCTCGACGCGGTGCTCGACGGCGGCGAGACGTCGTCGGAGCCGACAACTGTCGTCGACTTCTCCTCCGGCTCGGCCGAGGTGACCCGGGTCGGCGGCGGCGACGTCTCCAGGTTCACGTAGGCGTACGGCGACGCCTGGCGCTCGGCCCGGTCACGGCGCACGTGCGTGACCCGGTGCCGGATCGCCAGCACCACGAGCGTGATGACCACGCCGGCGAACAGCGCGCCCGAGTGGTGCGCGAGCCCGGACACGACCGCCTGCACGAAGGTGTCGTTGGCCAGGGCCACTGCCTGGCGGTCGACGACTGCGAGCAGCAGTGAGATCCCGAGCAGCAGGAACGGCGGCATCACCCCGACCCGGAAGAACCCGCTCGGGTGGACGGCGAGCGCGATGCCGATGCACAAGGCCACGAAGCCGATGTCGAAGGTCCAGCCGAGCCTGCCCGTCACGAGCACGTCGGCGGCGACCAGGAGGACGCAAACGGTGACCGCCAGCCGGTTCACCCGACCGCCGGACATCCGGCCCTCTTCCCACAGCGTGGGTGCGTTCACGCGATCAAGGTAGGGCTCGGCGGACCTCACTTCCCGGCGGCGCGCCGTCGTACAGGCCGGGAAGCATCTCGCGCTGCTCCGCCACCTCCTCGAGCAGCTCGACCGCGGAGAGCGCCCTCGGAGACTCGGCCACCGGCCGGGGTGCCTCGAGGGCGGGGCCGCTGACCCCAAGCTCGCCGAACTGCCGTGCACTCACCAGCACCCGTGCCTCCAGCGACCCGACGGTCGCGTTGTAGGCCTCCACCGAGCTCCGCAGCGACCGCCCGAGCTTGTCGAGATGGCTGCCCATCACGCCGAGCCGGTCGTGCAGGTCGCGGCCGAGGGCGTGGATCTCGCGGGTGCGCTCGGCCAGCGTCGCGTGCGACCAGCCCATCGCGACAGTGCGCAGCAGGGCGATCAGCGTCGTCGGCGTCGCCAGCACGACGTGCTTCTCAGCCGCCCGCTCGATCAGGTCGGGCTCGGCCTCGAGGGCGGCCGACAGGAACGCCTCACCGGGCACGAACAGCACCACGAACTCCGGAGTCTCAGGCAGCGCCCGCCAGTAGGCCTTTGCGGACAGCGTGTCCGAGTGCGCTCGCAGCTGCCGCGCATGCCGCCGCAGGTGGCCCGCGTGCTCCTCGGGGTCGTCGGTCGAGGTGGCGTCGAGGAAGCCGTCGAGGGGCACCTTCGCGTCGATCACGATGTCGCGACCACCGGCCAGGTGCACGACCACGTCGGGGACCTGTGTGCCGTCGTCACCGGTGACGCGCGCCTGCTCGGTGAAGTCGCAGCGGTCGACCAGGCCAGCCAGCTCGACGCAGCGTCGCAGGTGCAGCTCGCCCCAGCGGCCACGAACCTGTGGCTTGCGCAGGGCCGTCGACAGGGCCCCGGTCTCGCGGCGGAGCAGGTCGGTGCTGTGCCGGACGTCGAGCACCTGCTCGCGCAGCTGGCTCTGCCAGGAGACACCCTGGTGGGCGAGGTCCTGCATCTTGTCGTGGAGCCGGTCGAGGCCCTGCAGGACCTCGGCGCTCTCCAGCCGGCCGTCGACGTACGACGGGCGCCCGCGCATCCAGAGCCACCCGAGCGCGACCCCGCCCCCGAGGCCGAGCGCGAGAGTGAGGAAGACGGTCAAAGGCTCCATGCGTCAATCGTGCACGGCACCACCGACAGGTGTGGCTCGGGAGGCCGCACCCAATGCACTGAGCGGGGCGGCGGCTCCTCCCGCCGGGCGCACCACCCAGCCCACCCCAGCGCCCGCCGGGAGGGGCCGCCGCCCCGCCCGGATCGCGCGCGGCCGCTAGTCGAGGTCGACGATCACCGGGGCGTGGTCGGAGGCGCCGGTGCCGGCGCGTTCGTCCCGGTCGATCGAGGCTCCGGTGACGCGCCGCGCGAACGATGGCGACCCGAGGACGAAGTCGATGCGCATGCCGCGGTTCCGCTCGAAGCGCTGCCGGTAGTAGTCCCAGTAGGTGAAGACGTTCGGGCCTGGCGCGTGCGGGCGCACGACGTCCGTCCAGCCGTCGTCCAGGAACGCCTGGAAGGCCGCCCGCTCCGGCGGGGTCACGTGCGTGTCCTTCGCGAACGCTGCCATGTCGTAGACGTCATCATCCTGCGGGGCGATGTTCCAGTCGCCGACCAGCGCCACCGGAGCCTCCCGCCAGTCCGACGCCGCCTCGCGCAGCCGGGCCAGCCAGTCGAGCTTGTACAGGTAGTGCGGGTCATCCACCTTGCGCCCGTTGGGGACGTAGAGCGACCAGATCCGCACCCCACCGCAGCTCGCCCCGATCGCCCGCGCCTCGGCGACAGCGTCGGGCTCACCCCATTCCGGCATCCCGGGGAACCCGACGGTGACGTCCTGGATCCCGACCCGGCTGATGACAGCGACGCCGTTCCACTGGTTGTAGCCGGCCGCCGCCACGTCGTACCCGAGTGAGTGCAGCCCCATCAGCGGGATCTGTTCCTCGCGGGCCTTGGTCTCCTGGAGCGCGAGGACGTCGATCTCGTGCCGCTGGAGGAGAGCCTCGACGCGGTCGATCCGCGACCGGATGGAGTTCACGTTCCAGGTGGCGATGCGCATCCGCTCAACCTAGTGCGGGTCCGTGTGCCGTAGCGTTCGCCCCATGACCCCGACGGGTGCCCGCGTCGCGGCCGGTCTGGTCCACGCGTACACGGCGACCGGTGCCGTCCTGGCGCTGCTGATGGTGCACTTCGCCTACGAGGGCGAGGTGCGAGCCGTACTGTGGCTCTTCCTGGCCGCGATGGTCGTCGACGGCAGCGACGGGTTCCTGGCGCGTCATTTCGAGGTCAAGACGGTGATGCCCGGCTTCGACGGGGCGCTGCTGGACAACATCGTCGACTACATGACCTACGCGTTCGCGCCGATGGTGCTGCTCTGGGCCAACGGCTACCTGCCGGACGGCGTGCTCGGCGGCGTGGTCGCCGCCGTACCACTGCTGGCGTCCTGCTACCAGTTCTGCCGCTCCGACGCGAAGACCGACGACTACTTCTTCCTCGGCTTCCCGAGCTACTGGAACGTGGTGGCGTTCTACGCCATCGTGGCCTCTTTCGACATCGGCCTCACCACTCTGGTGATCCTGGTCTGCACGGTGCTTGTGTTCGTGCCGGTGAAGTACCTCTATCCCTCGCGCACCGAGAAGCTCTGGTACCTCAACATGGCGCTGTCCGTGCTCTGGATGGCTGTGTACGCCGTGATCGTGGCGCTGATGCCGGACCAGCCGACGTGGCTGATCGTGCTGTCCCTGATCTACCCGGTCTACTACGTCGGCGTGAGCCTCTGGCTGACCGTGACGTTCCGGGGCGGTGACCGGCGCCCTGCTTTGATCAAGGCATGAGTCGCGGCGTCATCCAGGGCATGCTCGTCGGGGCGATCGTGCTCGACGTGGCCTTCTGGTCGGTCTGGTTCACGAAGCGCGAGTGGCTGGCCAGCGAGCACAGCCGTGCGTACTACGAGTTCGAGAACGCCTTCCCGCTCGCCGACCTGTGGCTCGGGCTCGCCTGTCTGTTCGCGCTGGTCACGATGCGCCGGAGGAGCCCCTCTGCCCTCTTCTGGCTGCTCTGCGCCGGCAGCGCGGGGATGTACCTGTTCTGCATGGACTTCCTGTACGACGTGGACAACGGCATCTTCGGCCGGGGCTCGGCCGGCGTGATCGAGGGCCTGATCGTGCTGGTGACGCTGGCGTTCTCGGTGACCGTGCTGCGGTGGTCGTGGAGCCACCGGGGTGAGCTGCTCAGTGGGACGGGTGCATCCTGAGGCGATGGACGACGTCCGCACCCTCCTCACGGCCAGGCTCGCCGAGATCGATGCCCAGATGACGACCATGGCGGCGCCACCTGCCGAGCAGAGCAGCATCTCGTTCGGCAAGCGCGTCGGCGACGGCACCCAGATGGCGGTCGACCGGCTCGCGCAGGTCGGGGTGCACGAGAAGCTGCGGATCACGCGCGCCGACCTGGTCCGGGCTCTGGCCAAGCTGGACGAGGGCACGTACGGAGTGTGCGACGTCTGCGGGAAGCCCATCCCCGCAGGACGGCTCGAGGTGCACCCCTGGGCCGTGCTGTGCGTCACGGACGCCGGGCGCGGCCAGCGGTCTTAGCACGTCTGGTCTAACACCAAGGTCCGATGGCGGATGCACCAGCCAACGAGCGATAAATGAGTTACCCAACTCAGCCGGAGGTTCCTGACCATGAACAAGATCGCAGCAATCGCAACCACCACTGTCCTCGCCGCGGGCGGGCTCACCGGGCTCGCCGGACTCACCACGACCGCGGACGCGGCACCGGGTGCCTTCGCCAGCCAGGCCGTGCGCGCCGCCCTGACCGCCTCGGAGGCCGGTGACGACCACGGCCGTCACAGCACTCATCCCGAGCCCGGGGACGACCGCGGCAACCACGCCGAGCCCGGCGACGACCACGGCAACCACGCCGAGCCCGGCGACGACCACGGCAACCACGCCGAGCCCGGCGA
>Ga0207675_100002370_pt1 | contig 18654 bp, 22 predicted proteins | sample KBSSwiS42_FD_184305 | JGI IMG/M metagenome (GOLD analysis project Ga0207675, IMG submission 184305) | Switchgrass rhizosphere microbial communities from Kellogg Biological Station, Michigan, USA - KBS Switchgrass S4-2 (SPAdes) (version 2) | ecosystem: Host-associated > Plants > Roots >...
TCGCCGCTGTCGCTGTTGACGCGCTCGTAGCGCACCGGCGAGTTGTCGCGGCTGTCGAGCATGCGGAAATGCAGGTCGACGCTGCGCTCGCCGGAGTGCAGCTGCACCGGCACGTTCAACAGGCCGAAGGAGATCGTGCCGTTCCAGATCGGGCGTGCCATGCGGAATCCTCAGCACAAAAAAAGAGGCCGTGCCCAAAGGCGCGGCCTCAAGTGCGCAGTCGTCCACATGGCGTTCGATGGGTTCTCAGCGGGTGCCCCCATCGTCCTGGGGAGGTCCATGTAACGAGTTGCGCAATGTCCGAGCGGAAATGAGGAATGTCCCCGTTTTCCGCGACTCAACCACGGAGCATGCAACGCACGGCATGCCCCTTAGGGTCCACCGGTTACCGCATTTCGAGCAGTACTTCGCGAACCTTGTGGAATTCCGACGCCTTGTCGAAAAAATGATCCGCGCCGCACTCGCGGCTCGCAGTGCGGTAGTCGTCCGAGGGGTAGTTGGTGACGACGATGATCGTCTCCGGCCGCGTCATGCCGGCGGCCCGCATCAGCTTCAGCAAGCGAAAGCCGCTGCCGCCGCGCAGTTGGATGTCGAGGATCAACACTCGTGGCTGCAGTGCGCGCATGCCTTCGAGCGCGTCGTTGACTGCATCGGCGCTGCCGACCACGCGAGCGCGCGGAATGTCCTCGATGGACTCGATCAGCCGCTCTTTCACGGCTTCGGAGTCTTCGACGATGTAGATGGTCAGCTCCGCGCGCACCAACGCGCGCAGCGAGGGATGCGTGCCCGTGTCGCTGTCCGACCCGGACTCTGGCCCGATTTCGCCGGCGCAGAGCCAGGCGTCGCGCCGGAACAGCGCGGCCGCCGCCCTACTCGACCAACTGGTTGCGGACGGCGTAGGCAGCGATTTCTGCATTGCTGCGCATTCCCATCTTCTCGAGGATGCGCGCGCGATAAGTGCTGACGGTCTTCACGCTCAAACCCAGCTCGTTCGCCATGACCGCCGGCGAGACGCCGCGGGCGATGCGGGTGAAGACCTGCAGCTCGCGCTCCGATAAGCGGTTGTGCAGCGGCCCTTCCTCGTCGGCCGCGCATTCCGACGCGAGCAGCTCGGCAACCAGCGGCGTGATGTAGCGCCGTCCAGTGCCAACCGCGCGCACCGCTTTCACGAGTTCCTCGGGCACGATCATCTTCGGCACGTAGCCGTTCGCACCGGCACGCATCAGCCGCACCGCGAAGCTGCGCTCCGGGTGCATGCTCAGCACCAGGATCGCCAGCTCTGGGCGATCGCGACGCAGCTGCTTCAGCAGATCGATGCCGCTCTGGCCCGGCAGCGTGATGTCGAGCACCACGACATCGACCTTCAATCCTTCGCGCAGCTGCTGCGTGGCCTCTTCGGCGGAGCCGGCCTCGCCGACCACCTGCAGATCCGGCTCTTCCGAGAGCATCTCGCGCACGCCGGCGCGCAGAATCGCATGGTCGTCGACGATCATGACCTTGATCGGCGTCTGCGCCTGCTGAAACGTGTCCCGTCCTTCGTTTTCTCTCGCATCCAACATCACAATGGCACCTCCGTGAGTTCACCGCGGAGGTCGGTGATCTCGACGTCCCGGTCGGCCGTGGCGACGTAATCCATCACCAGCCCCTGCGCCCGGTAAGCGTTCAGACGGTTGTAGAGCGTCTTCAGGCTCACGCCCAGTAACGCTGCCGCGCGCGTCTTGTTTCCACCGCATTTTTGCAATGTGGCGAAAATCATCCAGCGCTCGACATCGGCCAGATTGGTGCCGACAGGCACCTGCAGGACGGCAAGCTCATGAACCGGACGGTTCTCGAGCAGTTGCGCGCGAACGTCGGTGTCATGCCCCAAATACGCGCGCGCGTCGCGTGCCGGAACAGTCTCGGTCATCGGGTTTCCCATAACGATCGCCCCTATAGGCCGTACGCGGCCCTCAGGTGACACAACCGCATGGCGATGCCGAAATGTTCCCGACATTGCGCGATTCATTTCACTGGGCCGGTGCGGCGCGGCTCACGTAAGCCGCTTCCTACGCAGCGCTGGACGCGCTGGTGCGCGGGTTGGGGATGAACGCTTCCACCACCGTCCCCCGGCCGGTGGACGGCCGGCGGATCGCGAAGGTCCCGCCCATCTCCCGCATGCGTTCGCGCATGCCGACCACGCCATGCGATTTGGGCTTGGCCAAGGCCTCGTCCGTGAGCCCGACGCCGTCGTCGCGGATGCGCAGCCGCACCCCATCCTGCTCCCGCGCCAGGGTGATGCGCACGTTCGTCGCCTGCGCGTGCTTCGTAATGTTGGTCAGCGCCTCCTGGACGATGCGATACAGCGCGATCGACCACGACGGGTCGAGGTCGTCGAAGTCCTCGTGCACTTCGATATCGCAGGCCAGGCCGGTGCGGCGCGTGAACTCGCGACAATGCGAGCGCATCGCAAACGCCAGGCCGAGATTGTCGAGGTGACTCGGGCGCAGGCCTTCGATCACCTCGTGCTTCAGCTCGACCGTGTCCGCGAGCATCTGCAGCACCCGCTGCAGCCGCTCCCGCACTTCACGCGAAGTTTCCGGCAGGCGGCGCTGGATCCAGTTCAGATCCATGTTGATCGCGGTCAGGTTGCTGCCGAGCGTGTCGTGCAGCTCCCGCGCCAGCTTGGCTTTTTCCTCCTCGGAAACGCGGATCAAGTGCTGCGACAGCTCGGTGAGCTCGGCGGTGCGCTGCTCGACCACGTGGTTCAATTGCTGATTCGCCTCGCGCAGCGCGCGCAGGGCGCTCTCGCGATCCCGCACGTAGCGCTGCAGCAGCTTGTTCAGCGCGATCAGCACCGCGACGGTCACGACGGTCGCGAGCACGGCGACGCCCGCGCCAACCCACATGTCGCGCAATACTTCGCGTCGCGAAGATTCGATGCGCGAGTCTTCCTCGCTCATCATGCGATCGACCACGCCGCGCACCCGGTCCATCGTCTGGGTCGCGCGATCGGTACCGGCCACGTCTGCGTTGCCGTGCGGACCCGGTTGCGGGCTGCTGCGAATGGTCTGCTCGAGGCGGTTCACCGCGGCTGTGGTCAGCCCTTCCAGCTGCCTGATGTCCTCCAGCCGGTTCGGATCGTCCACCGTGAGCTCGCGCAGCCGCTCGATCTGCTTCGGCCAGCTGCGCATCGCGACGTGATAGGGCTCCAGGTAGCCGGTCTGGCCGGTCAGCAGATAGCCGCGCTGCGCCGACTCCAGCGCCGTGATCACCGACTGAAACGTGATCAGCGCGCGCTTGATCTCCGTGGAGCGCGCGTAATGCGCGTTGGAGTCCATCGTCGCCGCCGTGTTGATGATCAGCAGCGATGCATTGATCACCAGCAGCGCGATCGACACCACGATGATGGCGATGACGTGCAGGGGCACGCGCCCGGCGGCTTCGGGGAGGAACGGGGGCGGCGGAGTGGAGCCTGAAGGGCTGTCATCCGCCCCGGCGAGCGCGTTGGCGGGCGTGTCAGCCATCGTCCGGGGTCTTGAAGGGTGCGTAGAAACTTCTCAAACGTGTGCACTCATTTTCGGGTTCCGCCGTCAGCATTTTTTCCTAACGGAACCGCCGGGTTGAGGCATCGGTTTCTACGGCGGGTACTACATTGAGGACAACGCTATGAGGGCTTCCGTATTTTGGATGGTCGCTGCTGCCGGCCTCGCGCTGGCGGGTTGCAACAAGGCACAATCTCCCGCCGAAGTGCAGCATGACGTGACCGACGCGCGGGCTGATGCGCAGCGCGACGTCGCCGATGCACAGGCCGACGCTCGCGAAAACAACGCCGATGCGACCAAGGACGTCGCGGACGCGCAGGCCGACCACGATCCGAACGACGTGGCCGACCAGACGCAGCAGGCCAGCGAAACGGCCGCCAAGGGCGATTACAAGGTCGCCGTGGCGCAGGCCGAAGCGACTCACAAGGTCGCGACGGCGAAGTGCGAGTCCATGAGCGGCGACGCACAGCGTGACTGTAAAGACCGCGCGGATCGCGATCTCGATGCCGCCAAGCGCGCTGCCGAACAGCGCCGTGACGGCTCGGGCTAGGAGATCCGCTGCGTAAAGAAGGCAGGCATATGAAGCACAGAAAGACGGCGACCTTGCTGCTCGCAGCCTGCATGGCTGGGACGGTAGTGGTCGGTTGCTCGAGCACGCCGACGCAGGAGTCGGCCGGGCAAGCCGTCGATGATGGCGTCGTGACCGCCAAGGTGAAGGCCGCTCTCGTCGCCGATCCGGTGACGAAGGCGCACCAGATCAACGTCGAGACGTTCAAGGGCACGGTGCAGTTGAGCGGCTTCGTCGAAACCGACGAAGCCCGCACCCGCGCCCTGCAACTGGCGCGCGACGTGGAAGGCGTCAGGAAGGTCAAAGACGCCATGGAAGTGCGCCGCGGGAGCTGATGCTGATCGCGGTATGCCGTGAGATCGAGGCGGGTGACGCGAGTCACCCGCCTTTTTCATGCCTTTGCGTTGCAAAAAACGCGAATCTCCCCCTCTGCATCCGGTGCAATGCCGCGCGCGTATACTCACGCGCTCCGTTAGGGAGCGTTCGTTCAACACACAATCAACGAGGAATGGCATAGATGGCCCACAAGACAAGCTCGGTCAAGAAGTTCTCCGGCCTGGCGCTCGCGGCAGCAGCTGCGATCGTTTTCACGTCGGCACCGCTGTCGGCCGCGAATGCTGCGGACGAAGCGAAAGTGAAGTGTGAAGGCGTCAACGCGTGCAAAGGCACGAGCGCCTGCAAGACTGCGAAGAACCAGTGCAAAGGCCAGAACGCCTGCAAAGGCCAGGGCTACAGTGAAATGAGCAAGGCCGATTGCGACGCCGCCAAGGCGAAGGCAAAGAGCTGAGCCGCTGAGGCACACGGCGGCGCGGGCGCTTCCTTCCCGCGCCGCCACTTCCTTCGACCACGTCTCGTGAATTCTTTGGCCCGTGTGAATTCCCTGGGATTCGGGCTCGGGCTGCGGCCTCAGCACTATGAGGCGCTGCTCGGCGAGCACCGCGGCAGCATCTCCTGGCTCGAAGCGCTGACCGACAACTACCTCGTTCCCGGCGGCCGCCCGCTCCACTACCTCGAACGCCTGCGTGCGCACTATCCCGTCGTGCTCCACGGCGTTTCGCTGTCGATCGGCAGCACCGATCCACTGGATCTCGACTACGTGCGCAGCGTCAAAGCGCTCGCCGACCGCGTCGAGCCGGCCTGGGTGTCGGATCACCTGTGCTGGACCGGCGTCGCGGGAGTCAATCTGCACGACCTGATGCCGCTGCCGTTCACCGAAGAGACCATCAGTCATGTCGTGAGTCGCGTGCACGCGGTGCAGGATGTATTGAAGCGCCGGCTCGTGCTGGAGAACGTTTCCACTTACGTGAGCTTCGCGGCGGACGAGATGACCGAGTGGGAATTTCTGCGCGAGATCGCCGAGCGCGCCGATTGCGGCCTGCTGCTCGACGTCAACAACGTGTACGTCAGCAGCGTCAACCACGGCTTCGATCCGCTGGCGTACCTGCGTGGCGTGCCGATCGAACGCGTACAGCAGTTCCATCTCGCCGGGCATCAGAGCCAGGGCGACTATCTCATCGACACTCACGACGAACCGGTCTGCGAAGAGGTCTGGCAGCTCTACGCAGCCGCGGTCGCGCGCTTCGGCGCCGTCGCGACCATGATCGAGCGCGACGACAACATTCCTGATCTACCGGTCCTGCTGGCCGAGTTGGAGCGTGCACGCGCCATCGCGCTGACCGCGGAGGCCGCGTGAGCACTCTCGCGGACCTGCAGCGAGACATGCAGCGTCACGTTCTCAGCGGGGACGCTGCGATTGCCGCTGCAGTGAATGGCACGGCCGCAGTTCCTGCAGCAATCCGTCTGGGTGTGTATTCGAACGCGTATCGCATCCGGCTGGCCGATGCGCTCGGCGACAACATGCCGCATCTGCGCGCATTCCTCGGCGAAGAGGAATTCCAGGCCGTCGCGGCACGCTATATCGACGAGCACCCCTCGCAGTTCGCGTCGATCCGCTGGTTCGGCGATCGCCTCGCGCACGAACTGCAGCGCTCGCATCCCGAGCAACCTTGGATCGCGGAGTTGGCGCGATGGGAATGGGCGCTGGCTGCATCGTTCGACGCCAAGGACGCAGCCACCGTCGGCATCGAATCGCTCGCAGCCGTCGCGCCCGGCGACTGGGGCGATCTGCGTCTGGAATTTCACCCGTCGGTGCAACTACTGGAGCTGAGCAGCAACGCGCAGGCGTTGTGCAAAGCATTCGCCGACGAACAAGCTCCGCCGGAACCGGCGCTCCTCGACAGTCCGCAACCGTGGCTGCTGTGGCGTCAGGATCTGAAGACGCAGTACCGTTCGCTGGAGCCTGACGAGGCTGCGGCGTTCGACGTGGTCCGCAACGGCGGCACATTCGCGGACATGTGCGAAGCGCTGTGCGAGTGGCACGACGTAAATACGGTGCCGCTGACAGCCGCGGGCATGTTGAAGCGATGGATCGTCGAGGAGTTGGTCACTGGACTGGGCTGATCGGACTGGCATGAAGCTGTACACCTACTTCCGCAGCTCCGCGGCGTTCCGCGTGCGGATCGCGCTGAACCTCAAGGGACTGCAATACGAGTCGGTGCCGAAACACTTCGCGCGCAACGAACATCGCGCCGCCGACTACCTGGAGCTCAATCCTCAGGGATTGATTCCCGCGCTCGGTGTCGACGGGGTCGTGCTGTCCCAGTCGCTCGCGATCATCGAATATCTGAACGACCGGCATCCCGAGCCGCCGTTGCTGCCGGCGGATCCTATCGATCGGGCACGCGTGCGCTCCATGGCGCTGGCGATCGCCTGCGAGATCCATCCGCTCAACAATCTGCGCGTGCTGAACTATTTGCGCAGCGACCTGCAGCAGGACGATATGGGCGTGGGAACGTGGTATCGCCACTGGGTGACCGAGGGATTTCGCGGACTGGAGCAGCAGGCTCGCGAGCTCAGTGCAGCGGGTCGCTACTGCTTCGGCGATGCGATCTCGCTGGCCGATGTCTATCTCGTGCCGCAGATGTTCAACGCGCGCCGCATGAAGACCGACCTCACGCCGTTCCCGACGCTGGTCGGGATCAGCACGCACCTGGAATCGCTGCCCGCGTTCGACGCGGCAAGGCCCGAAGTACAGCCTGATGCACAGTAGCACCGGGAGCCTGGTGTGCGTGGGCGTCGGCATGACGCTCGGCTCGCACCTCACGCCGCTCAGCCGCAGTTACATCGAGAACGCCGACGTGGTGTTCGCGGCGACCTCGGACGGCATCGTCGAACTGTGGCTCGCCAAGATGCATGCCGACGTGCGCAGCCTGCAGTCGTGCTATCGCGAAGGAAAATCGCGGGCCGACAGTTATCGCGAGATGATCGCCGCGATGCTGAGCGAAGTGCGTGCAGGCAAGCGCGTCTGCGGCGCGTTCTATGGTCATCCCGGCGTGTTCGCCGGCGTGCCGCACGAAGCGATCGAGCAGGCGCGGCGCGAAGGTTACGCCGCGCACATGGAGCCGGGCGTCTCCGCCGAAGATTGCCTGTACGCGGATCTCGGCATCGATCCGGGCCGCTACGGTTGCCAGCATTTCGAAGCGAGCCAGCTGCTGCTGTATCGGCGGCGGATCGATCCTTCCGCGTACCTGGTGCTGTGGCAGGTCGGCGTGGCCGGCGATCGCTCGCTCACGCGCTTCGCGACTGGCGCGGAATATCGCCAGGTCCTGGTCGACGTGCTGATCCGCGATTACGCGCCCGACCACGCAGCGATCATCTACAAGGTCGCAACGTTGCCGACGCAGCAGCCGCGCATCGAGCGCACAACGATCGCACAGCTGCCGAACGTCGACATCGACATGCATGCGACGGTCGTCATTCCGCCGGCGTTGTCATTGCAGCCCGATAACGAGATCCGTGAGCGGCTGGCTGCGCTCGACCGGCGCACATGGAGCTGATCACTCCACGGCTGAGCGGGCGCTCCATGCACGAAGGCGACGAACAGCTGTACTGCGATCTGTTCTGCGATCCCGAAACGATGCGCCACATCGGAGCATCCTGGAGGCGTGCCGACGCCGCGCGCGCCTTCCGTGATGTCCTCAAAGTGACGCGAGCCGCCCCGCCGCGAGCCCTGTTCCTGACGCTGATCCGCAGGGACACGCAGCAGCCCATCGGGCTGTGCACGCTGCAGAACTTCGATCAGGCGCGGCGCCAGGTCGAATTCGGTGTCATGGTCTTGCCCGCCGGGCGCACGCAGGGCTTTGCGACGGAAGCAATGGTCGGGGCGATCGCACATGCGTTCGCCGAGCTGCCGGTCGACGAGGTGTGGTCGCGGGTCGCCGTCGACCACGCAGTCTGCGAGCGGCTGGTCATCACAGTCGGCATGGTGCAGCACCCAGGGGTTTTGCCTGAGGATCGGGCGGCAAATGTGCGACGCTGGTCCGCCTATCGCGACTCCTGGCTGCCCACGGCTGCAGTTTCCGCGTAGTCTTATCGTCCGTAGCCGGGGCCTGATGCCGGGCCGCCGAAGCGTAAGGAGAAAACTTAAATGATGGATGTCATCGAGTTTCTGGACCAGCTCGGTAGCAATGCCCGCCTGCGTGAACGTCTGCTTGCTGGCGCGCCCGCGGAGCTTGAACGAGCACTTGCTGCTAGTGACATCAGTCCGGAGCTGCGCAGCGCTTTGCTGGCAGGTGATGAGCCGCGGCTCGGCGAGCTGCTCGGCGCACAACCGAACGTCTGCTGTCTGATCGTGAAGCCGGATCCGGCACAGCCGGACGAGGAAGAAGAAGAAGACGAGGAAGAGGAAGAAGACGACAAAGCGTTCGTCTGAGGAGCGCGCCCCGCGCAGGAAGGCACCGTGCAGCGGCAGCGACTGCATTCGAGCAAAAGACAGGCCGCCCAGCGTCTCGCTTCGGGCGTACTGGCAGTGCTGTGCGCATTTCTCGCCGGCGCAGCGCTCGCTCTCACTTCGCAGGAAGCGGACCAGTTGCTGCACCGGGCTGACGAGGTCAAGGGCGTCAATCCGACCGAGTTCAGCACGCTGATGGGCCAGCTCGACGAGCAGTCCGCGACGTTCTCCCCGGCCCAGCAGCAATTCCTGCAGTACCTCAAAGGCTGGCGCAGTGCTTACGCCGGCGACTACGCGCGCGCGATCCCGCCGCTGGAACAGATCGTCCAGGAGTCCCGCGACGTCACGCTGCGCTTCCGCGCCAGCGCCACGATCGCAAATGTACAGGCGGTCGCTACTCACTACGACGAAGCATTCGCGCAGCTCGGTCGACTGCAGACATTGCTGCCCGAAGTCACGGACAAGGATGCGCGCCAGCAGGGCCTGCTGGTCATCGGTTATCTCTACAACCAGGTTGGCGAGTACGACCTGGGCCTGAGCTACGCGGACCGGGCCGCCGCCGAGGATTCGTCGGTGCGCGCGGTCTGCCGGAGCACTCAAGTGCGTCTGGAAGCGCTGTATCGCAGCGGCCGGCTGCAGGCAGACATGACGCAGCCGTTCGTCAACGCCATTGCGACATGCGGCGAAATCGGCGAGGTGCTGTGGGCCAACCTGATCCGCGTCTATCTCGCCCGTTTCTATATCGACCAGGGGCGCAACGCCGACGCGATCAAGCTGCTGAGCAGCTACTACGACGAGACGCGCGCCACGCGCTATCGGCGGCTGATCGCCGAATACGATGCCTGGCTGGCGCGCGCCTACGAGAATCAGGGTCAGCCGGCGACGGCCCGGCAGTTCGCCTTGCGCGTGGTCGCCGATGCCAGCAGCCAGAATCAATACACCGAGCCGATGGTGAACGCGTACCGCCTGCTGTACCAGCTCGCGCTGGAACAGAGCGACATAAAGTCCGCGCTCGCTTATCACGAGCAATATGCCGCCGCGGACAAGGGCTATCTCGACGACGTCAGCGCGCGCCAGATCGCGTACGAGCGCGCCAAGCACGAAGCAGCCGCGAACCGCCTGCAGATCGACGCGCTCAACAAGCAGAACGAAGTCCTGCAACTGCAGCAGCAGCTCGGTAAGAAAGCGGTCGAGACCAGCCGCCTGTACATCGCGCTGCTGATCGTCATGGCAGTTTTCATCGGGCTGTTCGCCTATCGCACCAAGCGCTCGCAGCTGCATTTCATGAAGCTGTCGCGCGTCGACGGCCTGACCGGCATCGACAACCGGCCGTACTTCATCGTGCAGGCGGAGCGCGCGCTCGAAGCGAGCCGCAAGGTGGAGCAGGAAGTGTGCGTGATCCTGTGCGACCTGGATCACTTCAAATCGATCAACGACAAGTACGGCCACGCAACCGGCGACCAGGTGCTGCGACAGGCCGTGGACGCGTGCCGCAATCATCTGCGCGCCAGCGACTTGTTCGGCCGCATCGGCGGCGAGGAATTCTGCATCCTGCTGCCCGGCTGCAGTCTCGCGGACGCCCGCCAGCGCTGCGAGCAGCTGCGCGCTGCGATCGCGACGGTCACCACTGACGGCGACAACCCGAACTCGACGGTCTCGGCCAGCTTCGGCGTGGCAGCAACCGCATCCTCGGGCTACGAGCTGCGCCAGTTGCTCGCGCATGCCGACGCCGCGCTGTATCGAGCGAAATACGCCGGGCGCAACTGCGTCGTGCTGTATGACACCATGCATGCAGTGGTACTTTCGGCCGATGCGTCGTACGCTGCGCGTCACGCAGCATCCTGAAGTTGTCATTTCCGCGGGTTCTGCAATGCGTTCGACGGCGCGTTCCGGGAGCGACGATCCGCAAGCTGCCCGTGTACTCGAGGGCGGCTACGCGCGCCTGCGTTTTCCGCCCGAGCTGGAAGCGCAGTTCCGCCGCCATCACCTGCTGACCTCGCAACGCTGGGTGCGCATGAGCATCCTGGTCGCGCTCGGCACGACGCTCGGCTTCGCGATGATCGATCACTGGGTCATCCGCTCCAGCAACGCCGTGCCCGATCTGGTGCGCTTCGGGTTGCAGGTGCCTGCGATTCTCTTGTGCCTGCTCGCCACCATCACGCCGCTGTACATGCGCGTGTACCTGCCGGCGATCCAGGTGGCCGCGCCGTTGTTCGGCATGGGCACCGTGATGATGGCGTGTTATGCGGTACCGGAATACACGCCGCTGGTCGGCGCTCGCCTGCTGCTGGTCGCATTCTTTCTGTACTTCATGCTCGGCATGCGCTTCGCGCCGGCCCTGCGCAGCAATCTCATCGTGCTCGCTGCGCTCATCATTGCCGGACTCGCCGGAGTGATCGCCTCGCAGCAGGCGATCTACCTCGCGTTCGCGGTGCTGTGTGCAAACGTCATCGGCGGTGCCGGTGCCTATGCACTCGAGCACGCGAATCGCACGGCGTTCCTCGAACGCAAGCTGCTCGGCGAGATGGCAGCGCTCGACGGGCTCACGCGGCTGTTGAATCGTCAGACGTTCGAAACGCGCGTCGTCGACGTATGGCGTGAAGCGACGGCTCGTCAGCTACCGATCTCGGTGCTGATGATCGACGTCGACGATTTCAAACGCTACAACGATCACTACGGCCATCTGGCGGGCGATGATTGTCTGCAGCGGATCGCGCAAGCGGTTCGCACCGCTGTCGCCGGCAACCCCGCGGACCTGCTGGCTCGCTATGGCGGCGAAGAGTTGATTGCCGTGCTCATCGACCGGTCCGCGGCCGATGCTCAAACTGTAGCGGAGCGAATCGTCACTGATATCGCCGCGCTCGCGATTCCTCATGCGGGATCGAGCACCGGCGGCACGGTGAGCATCAGCGTCGGCGTCGCCACTCATCCGCCAGCGGCCGCAGCCTCATACAGCACAGTGGCGAAGCTCGCAGACAACGCGTTGTACGCAGCGAAGCATCAAGGACGCAACCGCTGCGTGTGCGTGAAGATGCACACGCCGAGCACTCCGACTTCTCCGGCCTCTCGCCGGGGTCCCCACGAAATCGTTCCACAGGCACAACGAAGCCAATAAATCCCGGCACGATTTCCTGGGGCCGCTTTATCATGCCGGGCCCATGAGACTCCTACTCGCCCTGCTCGCGCTCGTCGCCAGCACAGCCATCGCGCAAACCACCGACACAGTCACGCTCGTCCACGCAGGCCACCTGCTGGATCGCCCCGGCCAACAACCGCGCGGCGCTTCGACAGTCATCGTTCGCAACGGCCGGATCGAAGCAATCCGCGATGGGTTCGCGGCGCCCGAGGGTTATCCCGGCGCCACCGTCGTCGACTTGCGCGACCGTTATGTGCTGCCCGGTCTGATCGATTGCCACGTGCACCTGGAGAGCGACCGCGCCGGTCAGGAAGGTCTGATCGAATCGCTGACTTCGAGCGACGCGTACTTCGCCTACCAGGCGCTCGCCAACGCGCGCAAGACGCTCGACGCGGGTTTCACGACCGTCCGTAATCTCGGCGACGATCGCGGCGTGACGCTGGCCCTGCGCGACGCGATCGCTGCAGGCACTGTGGCCGGACCGCGCATCATCGACGCCGGCACCGGCATCTCCGCTACAGCCGGACACGCCGATCGCACGCTGGACCTCGCGCCCGACATAGCCGAGCACGTCTCGGAAGCGAACTTGTGCGACGGACCGGAGAGCTGTCGTCGGGCGGTGCGCGAGCAAGTGCGTCGCGGGGTCGACGTGATCAAGATCATGACCACCGGCGGCGTGAACAGTCGCATCGGCGCCGGCGTCGGCAAGCAGATGTTCGACGACGAAGCGCAGGCGCTCATCGAAACCGCGCACATGTACGGCAAGAAAGTGGCGGTGCATGCACACGGCGCCGACGGCATCAACCTCGCGCTGAAACACGGTGCCGATTCGATCGAGCACGGCACGCTGCTCGATGAGGAGAGCGTGAAGCTGTTCCTCAAGAACGGTGCCTACTACGTGCCGACGCTCTCCACGGTGAACGGCTACCTGGAGCGCCTGGCGAAAGATCCGAACGCGTATCCGCCGGAAGTGCGCGCGAAGATCGACTGGCGCATCCAGATCACGGGCAAGGCGCTCGAGCTCGCGTATCCGCGCGGCGTGAAGATCGCGTTCGGCACCGATGCAGGCGTCTCGAAGCACGGCCGCAACGCCGACGAATTCGAATTGATGGTGAAGCACGGCATGCCGGCGGCGGCGGCCATCAAAGCGGCGACGCTCAACGCTGCAGACTTGCTCGGCATCACCGCGGAGACCGGCTCGATCCAACCCGGCAAGCGCGCCGACATGATCGCGGTCGCGGGCGATCCGCTCAGCGACATCACCGTGCTCAAGCGCGTGCAGTTCGTGATGAAGGACGGCGTCGTGCACAAACGGCAGGCGGCACAATGAAGACGATCGCTGCAATCGGCCTGACGATGTTCGCAGCCTGCGTCGGTGCGGCCGAGCCGGCCGTGAACGAAGGCGACTTCGTCCTCAAGAATTTCCGCTTTGAGTCGGGCGAGACGCTGCCGGAGCTGCGACTGCACTATCGAACGCTCGGCAAAGTGCAGCGCGACGCCAAAGGCGTCGCAAGCAACGCGGTGTTGATCATGCACGGCACGGGCGGTACCGGCGCGCAGTTCCTGCGGCCGGAGTTTTCCGGCGAGCTGTTCCGCGCCGGCGGCGAGCTCGACACCGAACGCTTCTTCGTGATCCTTCCGGACGGCATTGGCCACGGCAAGTCGAGCAAGCCGAGCGATGGCTTGCACGCGCGCTTTCCGCACTACGGCTACGAAGACATGATCGCCGCGCAGTATCGGCTCATCACCGAAGGCCTCGGCGTACAGCATTTGCGGCTCGTGATGGGCACGTCGATGGGCGGCATGCACTCTTGGCTGTGGGGTCAGCGCTATCCCGACGCGATGGACGCGCTGCTGCCGCTCGCCAGCCTGCCCTCGCAGATCTCCGGTCGTAATCGCGTGTGGCGCCGGATTGCGATCGATGCAATCCGCCTCGACCCGCAATGGCGCGGTGGCGACTACAAGGAGCAGCCGCTCGGACTGCGCACGGCGGAGCAGATGCTGTTCCTGATGGGCAGCAATCCCGTGCTGCGTCAGCAGCAGATGCCGGATCTCGCGAAGAGCGACACGGTCCTCGACGCTGCCGTCGCTGACTCGCTGCGCGGCGCCGACGCGAACGATGTCGTCTATCAGCTCGAGGCTTCGCACGACTACGATCCCGCGCCGGGGCTGGAGAAAATCCGCGCGCCGCTGCTCGCGATCAACTTCGCCGACGATCTGATCAATCCGCCGGAGCTCGGCATCCTCGAGCGCGAGATCAAACGCGTGCCGCACGGCCGCGCGCTGGTGATGCCAGTGACGCCGCTATCGCGCGGTCACGGCACGCACACGGTCGCCGCAGTCTGGAAGGAACATCTCGCCGAGTTGTTGCACAGCTCGGCTCACGACTGAGCCGGCGACCGAGCTTCAGATTCGCCGCAGAATCTGCTCGCCCATGGCGGCATTGCGCGCATTGCCGTTCAGGCCAGTGTCGAGCAGCGTGACTCCGAACAGCACGGCCCAGCCGCGGGCGCGCGTCCAGAGCGGCGTGTTCACGGCGTCGTAGGCTTCCTGCGCTCGCTGCCGCGCTGCCGCGTTCGGCAACAGCATCCACAGACACGCGAGATCGATTGCCGGATCGCCGGACGTCATGTCGCCCCAATCGATCACGCCCGTCATCGTGCCTTCGATCGTCAGCACGTTGCGCGCGTGCAGGTCGCCATGGATCCAGGTCGGCGACGTGCCATTCGGCGCTTCCAGCGCCTCGCTCCACGCGTCGCGGATGCGATGGTTGATCACGTCGGTGGCGTGCTCGAGGTGCTTGATGCGTTCGCCAATGGCTGCCGCGCGGCTGGTCAGCGACCCTGAGCGCTCGATGTTGCGAGGGGCGTCGGCCGGCGCCGCCACGTGCAGAGCACGCAGGAAGGCCGCCAATCGTGGCGCCTCCTTTGCGGCGACCGGAGAGGCTTCGGCAGTGGCGCCCACCAACCAAGGCACCACGCTCCAGCGCCACGGAAAGCCGAAGGCGGGCTGGCCGACGCGAATCGGTACGGGGATCTGCAGCGGCAAGCGGTCGCTGAGAGTGATGAGCCAGCGCTGCTCGTTGGCAAGCAGGCGCGCCGAGGCAGCAGAGCGCGGCATGCGCACTGCGAACGACTCGCCGAGACGGAACATCCAATTGTCGAAGCCGCGCTCGGCCGCGCGCACCGGCAGCGATGCGAGGTTCGGATGCTGCTGGGCCAGCAGCACTTCGACCAGCTCGATGTCAACATCGACCTCGCCGGGCGGACCATCCATTACTGCCGTGAGCACTGGGCGCTCCACGCGACTCAAGGTGTCGGCGCTGCAAAATCGGCGGTGCTGATGAGATTCGTCTGCACCGTGACGTTCTGCGTGCCCGTGAACGTCAGCGTGTCGTCCGCAGTCGCGTCGTCGTCACCGCAAGTAAAAGCGACCGTATAGGGACCCGCAGGCAGAAAGGCCGCGCGATAGGGATACGCGGTGCTGCCGTTCTGCACGGCTACGCTGGCGACGACCAGCGGATCCGCGTCGGCGCCGCTCGCCTCTTCGATGTCGTCCGGCGTTACGCCGCTGCCGGAGAAGACGTAGACCTTCGGCAGGCAGCCGTCGGTCACCAGTGAGCTGTCGACGTTGCCGGCAATGGCGCCGACTTCTGCGTTTGCGACGATGCGCAACGTCGGGCGCAGCAAGTAACCCTGAGTGCAGGCTGCGGCGGACCCACGCTGTCCGGGAGGTGCGTGCACCGACTTGCGCAGGTCGAAATCGATCGTCAGCGCGACGCTGCCATCGGCAGGCAGCGTGAAGCCGCGATTGAGCTTGAGACCCGACTCGGCGCCACTGGGCACGCGCAGCTCGCACTCCGCGCCGCCGCTCAGCACGACGTACGAGTCGCGCACTGCCGGCTCGTTGTCGACGATGAGCCGGATCCATTCGTAGTCGCCGGCCGGAAGCGTTACGCCGTCGAGCAACAGCGCGGCACGACCGCCCTGGTACTGCAGCAGATCGAGCTGCCGTGGCGATGGCGAGAGGTTCTCCACTCTTTCCGCGGCCGAGCCGGCACGCTTGAAGGCGACGCCGCTGAACTGCACGACGACGCTGCTCGCATCGTCGACGGGTGCATCGGTCACACCGAGGCTGAGCCGGCCTGTGTCGTTGCTCTCGCCGCCGCCCCCGCCGCCGCTGCATCCGGCCAGACCCAGCATCATCGCGATCGCCGCCGCTGGAATCGTTGCTCGCATTTTGCAAATCCTCCTGTGTCGTACACCGTCACACGGCGCTGCCTCGGCAAGGGTTCCAGCGGAACGATTCGACCCCGGCACTCGTGTTGGTTTCTAATGAAGCGCATGGGGTGGCTGAAACGTACGCGGGTTTCACGCGCGACTGGCGACGCCGCTGAGTTCGAGCGGCTGATGCGCGAGCACGTCGCCCCGCTGTATCGCGCCGCCTATCGCTGGACCGGAGCCGTCGATCGCGCCGAGGATCTGGTCCAGCAGCTCCTGGTGCGCCTGTATCCGCGGCTGGCCGAGCTGCGCGAGCTGGACCGCCTGCGGCCGTGGGCCCTGCGCGTTATGTATCGGATCTTCGTGGACGGGATCCGGCGCGAGCGCGCCTCGCCGGTGCAGTTCGGCAGCGAAACGGCTGCCGAGGAAGCAACGGGCGAAGACGAGCCCTGGCTGGATCCAGGGCCCGGGCCCGCAGAGCTCGCTGAGCAGGAGCTCACGCAGGAGCGCCTCTTACGAGCCTGGGAGCAGCTCGGCGAGGACCACCGGGTGGTGCTGTCCCTGCACGACATCGAGGACTACAGCCTTCCTGAGCTGTCCCAGATTATGGATATTCCCCTGGGCACCCTGAAGTCGCGCCTGCACCGGGCGCGTGCCAGACTGCGCGAGCTGCTGGCCGCGGAACGAATAGTCGCGGCGGACCGTGTATGAAAGGGAAGGACGAAACAGGACTTAATGTGGCTGACGCCGAATTCCAGACCCTGCGACAAGCGCTGCGGCAGATGCCGTCGCCGGAACCGCGTGCCGGTTTCGTCGAGCGCGCGCTCGCCCGGGCGGTAGCTCAGTCGCGTAGTGGCCAACGGGCGGCATCCCTTCCCGGGCGCCTGCGCAGCTTCGTGACGCGGTGGGAGACCTGGGCGGGCGCCGCGCTCGGCGGCGCCGTCGCGGCGGCCCTGACTCTGGTGCTGCTGCGGACGGTAGACACCGCGGAAGTGAGCCCGCAGCCGCAGCTTGCGCTGACGCTGCACGAGGCTCGCAACGTCGACGTGTTGATCGACTCGGAGCGCGACCTCAAAGGCGCGACGATCCGCATCGCTGCGAGTGGCAGCATTGCGCTCGACGGCTTCGAAAACGAGCGCCAGGCAGACTGGCAGGCGGATCTCGAACGCGGCAGCAACCTGCTGTCGCTGCCGGTCGTGGCGCGCGCCACCGGCAAGGGCCGGCTGGTCGCCATCGTGGAATTCCAGGGCCGCACGCAGCGCGTTGCGGTCGACCTCACAGTTCTCGAGCCGAAGGTGTCGCGATCATGAAGATCTGCGGAGCCACCGGCTTGTCAGAGTCGCGCCGTGCAGTGATGATGCGCGCGGCCGTCATGCTTGCGGCAGTCGTCGCGCTGGGCTCTTTCACACAGCACGCCGCCGCGCAGCAATCACAAGAGAAGCGTGACGATCTCGACGTTACGATGCAGATCATCGCGGACCCGGATGCCAAGCTGCCTGACGAAGTCGTTCGCCGCATTCCTCTGCCAACACGCAAGTCCGCAGGTCCCTCGTCAGCCTCCGGCGCTGCCGCAACCGGCAACTCGGGTAATTCCGGCAATTCTGCAAACGCCGGCAATTCCGCTAATTCGGACACCGGCAAGCCCGACAAGAGCGAGATCACGAACGGCAACGAGCGCAACGAAGCTGCGAATGAGCACGGCAAGGAAACTTCGCAGGCCGCTCACGAAGCCGCACGCGAGGCCGCCGATCAGCGCGAAGCGGCACGCCGGGCGGAGGCCGAAGAGCGCAAGAAGAAAGAGCGCGGCCCACCCGACGATCGCCCCGACCCGCCGAAGAAGCCGCCCAAGAATTAGTCTCATTCGCCCTCTGCACGCCGTCCTGACGGTCGTGCTGATCGCGTTTCTGGCTCCCCTCCTCGCGCACGCCCATAGCACCGAGTCGCTGCAGCAGTTCGCGATCGGCAAGCAAGCGGTGGCCGCGAAGGATTTCGTGACAGCGCTCGATGCGTTCGAAGCTGCCGCGGCCGCCGGCATGAGCGGCCCCGCCGTGCAATTCAATATCGGCGTGTGCGCTTATCGGCTCGGCCGTTGGTCGCGAGCCGCGACGGCCTTTCGCGAGGTCGCTCGCACGCCGGAGATGGCGCCGCTCGCATACTACAACCTCGGGCTCGTTGCGCTCGGCGCGGGTAAGCGCGACGAAGCCGCGCGCTGGTTTGCGCAGACAGAGCGCGGCAGTAGCGACGAAGCATTGCGCTCTTTGGCAACGCGGCAACTCGCTCAGCTGCCGCCGCCGCCCCAGCGCAACTGGGTGGCGTTCGGCTCGGCCGCGGCCGGCTACGACGACAACGTTGCGCTGGTCTCGGGCGGCGACGTGCTCGGAGTCAGCGGGACGGACGACGCCTTCGGCGAACTGCAGATC
>Ga0207675_100002372_pt1 | contig 18650 bp, 15 predicted proteins | sample KBSSwiS42_FD_184305 | JGI IMG/M metagenome (GOLD analysis project Ga0207675, IMG submission 184305) | Switchgrass rhizosphere microbial communities from Kellogg Biological Station, Michigan, USA - KBS Switchgrass S4-2 (SPAdes) (version 2) | ecosystem: Host-associated > Plants > Roots >...
GACGCGGCGTGTCAGCAGGTAGCGCCAGCTGCCGTCGCTGCGGCGATAGCGCGTCTCCAAGTCGATCGGCTCGGACGATGTCAGCGCCTCCTCGGCCGATGCGACGACGAGCGAAATGTCGTCGGGGTGGGTCAGGGCGGTCACCTCGTCGACCGACAGTCCCTCGGGTCGCGGCGTCATGCCGAGCAACTCGTACGCCAGATCGCTGAAGTGCAAGCGACCCGTTCGCAGGTCACGGCGCCAGGTGGCAATCTTGCCGAGCTCCACGGCGAGCTTGAGCTGCGCGTTGACGCCGCTCAGCGCGCGCGCCGCGTCATAGGCCTCGGTGTCGTCCATCATGACGCCGAGGGCGCGGTTGGGCATCCCGCGCGGGCCGTTCTTCACTTCCCACTGCGAGTGGATCCAGCGCGTCTTGCCGTCGGGATGGATGACGCGATAGCGCTGCGCGTACCGGCCCGCGCGCCGCGTCGACTCGGCGTAGGTCATGCGGGCTCGGTCCTCGGGATGGATGCGCTCGATCGCGTCTGCGTAGTTCGGCGTCCCGGCGGACGGGTCGATGCCCCAGAAGCTGAACACGTGCTTGTCCCAGCGGCCCTCGCCCGACGGGATGTCGCGCTCCCAGATGCCGAGCCGGCCGAATTCCTGCGCGGTGTCGAGCAGCTCTTCCTGGCGCGCCGCGCGCGCGGCCAGCGCCCGCTGGTGCGTCACGTCGGCGAGCGACCAGACGATGCGGCCGGCGACGCGTGCCGAATGGACGTCGACCCAGAACGCCTCGCCGGCCGGGCCGCGCAACTGCAGCACGCCGCTGTCGGCGCCTTGCGAGCTGAGCATCCTCGCGAACGACAGCCGCGCCTCGGAGCCCGCGCTGCCCGGGATCGTGAAATCGAGCAAGCTCGTCGCCGCCCGGCCGGCATAGCCGGTGGCCGCGGAGAAGCGCGAGTTCGCCCAGACGACCGTGCCCGTTGCGTCGGTCAGCGCGAGCATGTCGCGGCTGTGCGCGACGAACGCCTGCAGCAGCTCGACGGGGAGTGCCGCCAGGCCGGGCTCGTGCGCCGCGTCGGTCATGCCGGGCAGACCAGTGTCGCCGTCGCGTCAGCCTAGGCTTCGGCGACCTGGAGCACGAGCTTGCCGAAGTTCTCGCCGCGGAAGAGCTTGAGCAGCGTTTCCGGGAAGGTGTCGATGCCGACGACGACGTCTTCGCGGCCCTTCATCCGCCCGTCCTTCAGGTAGGCCGCCATCTCGGCGATCGCCTGCGGATAGCGGTCGGCGTAGTCGAAGACGACGATGCCTTCCATGCGTGCCCGGTTGACGAGGAGAGACAGGTAGTTCGCCGGTCCCCTGATCGGCTCGGTGTTGTTGTACTGGCTGATCGCGCCGCAGATGATGATCCGCGCCTTGCGGTTGAGCCGCGTCAGCACGGCATCGAGGATCTCGCCGCCGACGTTGTCGAAGTAGATGTCGACGCCCTTGGGACAGTGCGCCTTGAGGCCGCCCTTGACCGGGCCGGCCTTGTAGTCGATGCAGGCGTCGAAGCCGAGCTCCTTGACGACCCACTCGCACTTGGCCGGGCCGCCGGCGATGCCGACGGCGCGGCAGCCCTTGATCTTGGCGAGCTGGCCGACGGTCTGGCCGACCGCGCCGGCCGCGCCCGAGACGACGACCGTCTCGCCGGGCTGGGGCTGGCCGACGTCCATCAGGCCGAAGTAGCCGGTCATCCCCGGCATGCCGAGCACGTTCAGCCATTGCGTCGCCGGCGCGGTGCGCAGGTCGATCTTGACGAGCTCGCCGCGCCCGAGCTGGCGCTCGTCGAAGCTCGCGTACTCCTGGACGCCGAGAGTGCCGCTGACGTGATCGCCGATCGCGAACTTCGCGCTGTCGGAGGCGACGACGACGCCGATTGCGGCGGCGCGCATCACCGCGTCGATCGCCACCGGTGCGATGTAGCTCTTGCCTTCGTTCATCCAGCCGCGCATCGCCGGGTCGAGCGAGAGCAGCAGCGTCTTGACGACGACGCCGCCGGGCGCGGGTGGCGCCACCGGCTCGGCGGTGAAGCTCCAGTCCGCCCGCACCGGCAGTCCCACGGGTCTGCGTGCGAGGCGAATCTGGTGGTTGGTGATGCTGGCCAGAGTAGTCATCGGCGCTCCCGAGGATTCGGCGAATGGTAGGGCCTGTCGCCGGCGCGAAAAAAAGCCGCGGCGGGCCGCGGCGTTCTTCCCGGAAGTACCGGGACGGAGCGAGCTCCGATCAGGCGAGGACGCGAATGTTCGCGGCCTGCAGGCCCTTCTGGCCTTGCTTCACTTCGAACTCCACGCGCTGGTTCTCAGCGAGCGTCTTGAAGCCGTTGCCCTGGATGTCACGGAAGTGGGCGAAGAGGTCGGCGCCGCCCGCGTCTTGCGCGATGAAGCCGAAGCCCTTGCTCTCGTTGAACCACTTCACGGTTCCGGTTTGGGTCGTCATAAAAAATATCCTGTCTACGATTGAAATGAACGCGCAGCAACATGCGGCGCGTGCAGCGACACTCAAGAACCGATCAGGGGGATTTCAGGTGGCCCGCCGCGAGGACCGCGGGGGTAGAACGAGAATCACGAACAACCACTGTCTTGCGTATAACTGTGGCGCTAATGTACACGACATGAGCAAGGCGCCGCGGAGATCTCCATGAACCCACCTTCCAGTCAGGGCGGCGAGCGCCGCTGGCAGCACGACGGCGTTCGCGTCGTCCCGGCCGATCGCCTCGATCCGAACACCGCCCAGACGCCCGGCATGGACCGCAAGGCGGCGATCAACTTCGCGCGCGTCGGCGCGCAGAAGCTCTGGGCCGGGACGGTCCACATCCATCCCGACGCGAAGACCGGCGCCCATCACCATGGCCCGCTCGAGAGCGTGATCTACGTCGTCAAGGGGCGGGCGCGGATGCGCTGGGGTGAGAAGCTCGAGTTCACCGCGGAAGCCGGCCCGGGCGACTTCATCTACATCCCGCCGTGGGTGCCGCACCAGGAGATCAACGCCAGCCGCGACGAGACGCTCGAGTGCGTGCTCTGCCGCAGCGACGGCGAGGCGATCGCGGTCAACCTCGACATCGAGCCGGTCGAAAAGCCCGAAACGGTGCGCTGGATCGATCCGACGCACCCGCAGGGATGACATGAAGCCGCTCAAGCTCGCCGTCCTCGACCAGTCGGTCTCCCTCGCCGGCAGCAGCGAGGACGCGGCGATCCGCGACACGCTTTCGCTGGCCGAGCACTGCGAGCGGCTCGGCTACTCGCGCTTCTGGCTGAGCGAGCATCACGGCCTGCCGACGATCGTCGGCAGCGCGCCCGAAATCCTGATGGCGGCGATCGCCGCGCGCACTTCGACGATCCGCATCGGCAGCGCCGGCGTCATGCTGCCGCACTACAGCGCCCTCAAGGTCGCCGAGCAGTTCCGCGTCCTCGAGGCGCTGGCGCCCGGCCGCATCGATCTCGGCGTCGGCCGCGCCCCCGGCGGCGACATGCGAACGGCGCGTGCGCTCAACCCCAACGCCGCCGTCGCCGCCGAGGACTTTCCGGTCCAGGTGCGCGACCTGCAGGCGTGGACGAGCGTCGGCCGCCACGCCGGCATCACCGCGCATCCGCTCGGGCCGCACGCGCCCGAGATCTGGATCCTGGGCAGCTCCGACTACGGCGCGCAGCTCGCCGCCCACTTCGGCCTGCCGTACGCCTTCGCCTATTTCTTCACCGACGGCCAGGGCGCCGAGCAGGCGGTCTCGCTCTACCGGCGCCTCTACCAGCCGAGCGAGCGCCATCCCGAGCCGCAGGTGACGATCTGCATCTGGGCGCTCGCCGCCGCGAGCGACGAGGAAGCGCGTCACCTCTCGCTGTCGCGCGATCGCTGGCGCATCGATCGCGGCCGCGGCATCCTCGGCCCGTTGCAATCGCCCGACGAGATCGCGAGACGCGGCTTCGACGCGACCGAGGAACAGGGCCTCGCGTCGATGCGCGCGCGCGCGTTCGTCGGCTCGGCGCAAACCGTGAGCGAGGGCATCCGGCGCATCGCCGCGACGTTCGACCTCGACGAGATCGTGATCAACACCTGGGCGCACGACCCGGCGGTGCGGCGCACGTCCTATGCGCTCCTCGCCGAGGCGTTCTCGCTCAGCGCGGCGCCGAGCCGTACGTGAAGCGGCGCCAGAGGTATTCGAGCGGTCCGTAGCGAAAGCGCTTGAGCCACAGGTGGCTGAGCGGCAGCTGGACGGCGACGAAGAGGACGACCGCGAGGCCGACCTCCGCGGCCGCGCCCACCGAGTTCCAGAGGCCGAGGCCCCAGCCGTAGAAGACGAACGTCGCCATCGCCGTCTGCAGCAGGTAGTTGCTGAGCGGCATCCGACCGGCGTCGCTCAGTGGGCGCAGCCAGCGCGGCAGCTCGCGCTGGTCGCGGACGATGCGTACCACGACGAGCGCATAGCACGCGGCCAGCGATGCGCGGCCGATCGTGCGGGCGAACGCCGACGCGAAGAGACCGGCTTCGCCACCCCAGGCGAAGGCGGCGACCTCGATCAGGCCGCAGCCGATGGCGACGAGCAACGCCGTGCGCGGCGCCCGCCGCTCGGCGGCCGCGTCGGCGAGCGGGCGTTTCGGCCAGCCGCGCCGGCCGACGACGAAGCCGACGAGGATGCCCGTCGCCATCTGGACGAAGAACGAGGCGTACATGAACAGGCCGAACGGCGAGCGCCAGCTCCAGTTGAATACCCGCGCGGTCTCGCGCACCGCGTCGAGGAACGAGCCGCGGCCGTAGGCGAGGTCGTTCGACGCCTCGAACTGCTGGTACTGGAAGGTCGCGACGGTTTCGAAGCCGCGGCTGACCATGGCGACCCGCAACGCTTCGGTCAGCGCCGGGAAGACGAGGCACGCCGCGATCAGCACGCAGAGGGCGCGGTCGTCGAGGCGACGCAGGGCGAGCAGCGCGAAGCCGACCAGCGCATAGACGAGCAGGACGTCGCCGGACCAGATCAGCATCGCGTGGACGAGGCCGATGACGAACAGGAAAGCGAGCCGGCGCAGATAGACCTGCGTTGCCCGATGGCGGCGCGGCGCGTTGCCGAGGCGGGCGGCGCGCGCCGCCTCGGCGGCGTCGAGCCGGGCCATCTGAATGGCGAAGCCGATGCCGAAAACGAGCCCGAAGAGCAGGTTGAACTTGCCGGCGAACAGCATCTCGCGCAGCCCGGCCACGATCGCGTCGAGCAGCCGTGGGGGAATCTCGGGGACGGTGAACAGCGAGTGGCTGAACGCCGGCATGTTCATAATGAAGACGCCCAGCAACGCGAAGCCGCGCAGCACGTCGAGCGCGGCGATGCGCTCGCTCGCGGCGAGCGGCGCTTCGGCGTCGTCCGCGGGCGAATCGGCGTCGGCACTCACGTGGCGACGGTATCGCAAAGGCCGCGCCGCCGCCCGGGCGGCTCGGCCGCTCGTGCAGAAAGGGGATCGTTCGATGTTCGAGACCGCCATTGCCGGCAGCCTGCCCAAGCCCTCCTGGCTCGCCGAGACCGAGAAGCTGTGGCCCGAATGGAAGTCGAGCGGCGCCGAGCTCGAGCGCGCCAAGGCCGACGCGACCTTGCTCTGGCTCAAGGTGCAGGAAGATGCCGGCATCGACGTCGTCGGCGACGGCGAGCAGTCGCGTCAGCACTTCGTGCACGGATTCCTCGCCAAGGTCGAGGGAATCGACTTCGAGCACAAGGTGAAGATGGGCATCCGCGACAACCGCTACGACGCGATGGTGCCGCAGGTCGTCGGTCCGCTGCGCCTGGCCGGCCGCGTCCACGAGAGCGAGGCGCGCCTGGCGCGCGCGCACACCGGCAAGCGGTTGAAGTTCACCTTGCCGGGTCCGATGACGATCGTCGACACCGTCGCCGACCGCTACTACGGCAGTGGCAAGGAAGGGCGCATCAAGATGGCATTCGCGTTCGCCGAGCTCCTCAACCAGGAGGCGCGTGCGCTCGCCGCCGACGGCGTCGACATCGTCCAGTTCGACGAGCCGGCGTTCAACGTCTACATGGCCGACGCCGCCGAGTGGGGCGTCGCCGCGCTCGAGCGCGCCGCCGAGGGGCTGACGTGCAAGACGGCGGTCCACATCTGCTACGGCTACGGAATCAAGGCCAACGTCGACTGGAAGCAGACGCTCGGCGACGAGTGGCGCCAGTACGAGCAGGTCTTCCCGGCGCTCGCCAAGAGCCGGATCGACCAGGTCTCGCTCGAGTGCTACCACTCGCACGTCCCGGCCGAGCTGATGCGCCTGCTCGACGGCAAGGACGTGATGGTCGGCGTCATCGACGTCGCCTCCGACGTGATCGAGACGCCCGAGGAGGTCGCCGAGACGATCGAGAAGGCGCTGCGCTACGTGCCCGCCGACCGGCTCTTCCCCTGCACCAACTGCGGCCTCGCGCCGATGCGGCGCGAAGTCGCCGAGGCCAAGCTCGCCGCGCTCGGCCGGGGCGCGGCACTGGCGCGGCAACGTCGGCGCGGATGAGCGCTGCCGCGCCGAGCGCGCCGACGATCGCCCTGGACGGACTCGCCGCTGCCCTCGCCCGACGCGGCCACGCCGTCCTCGCGCCCGCCGACTTCGCCCGCTTCGCCGGCGCCCGCGTCGCCGAGCTCGACGCGCTGCGGCCGTCGTGGGATGCGCTGCCGCTCGATGCGCACCTGCGCGACGGCGGCCGCTATCGGCGCCGCCGTCACGCCAGCTTCGTCGTCGACGGCACGGCGGTGCGCCTCGTGCCGCAACGCGCGCACTGGCAGCCGATCGAATACAACGCCTTGCACGGCGGCCTCGAGCGCTGGTTCGAGCCGGTCGAGGCCGACGTCATCGCGCAGCCGGCGTGGCGCGGCGTCCTGCTCGCGTTCGCGGCACTCGCCACGCGGTTGAAGGGCGCCCAACCGTGGTACGTCGAGGCGCACCAGTTCCGCATCGACACGACCGACGGCATCGGCCGGCCGACACCGGAAGGCGCGCATCGCGACGGCGTCGACTTCGTCGCCGTCATCCTGGTCGGGCGCGAAGGGATCAAGGGCGGCGAGACGCGTGTGTTTGCCGCCGACGGTCCGGAAGGCCAGCGCTTCACGATGCTCGAGCCGTGGACGACGCTCGTCCTCGACGACGCGCGCGTCATCCACGAGAGCACGCCGATCCAGCCGCTCGAGGGATACGGCCATCGCGACACGCTCGTCCTCACGTACCGGGCCGGATCGTTTCAGGGGCCGGGCGCGCCGGGCTGAGCGCTGCCCGGACGACCTGCCGTCGCCCATCACTTCAGGAGGTTCGCATGTGGATGACCATCGGTGTCGTCGTCATTCTCGTTCTCGGCGTGCTCGGCTTCGCGGCCACGCGACCCGATGACTTCACGGTTCAGCGCAGCACCTCGATCAAGGCCGAGCCGGCGAAGATCTATCCGCTGCTCGTCGACTTCAGCCAGTGGCCGGTCTGGTCGCCCTGGGAAAAGCTCGACCCGACGATGAAGCGAACGCTCAGCGGCAACGCCAGCGGCCCGGGCGCCGTCTACGCCTGGGACGGCTCGAGCAAGGTCGGCGCCGGGCGGATGGAGGTCAAGGAAGCCGTGGCACCCTCGAAAGTCGTCATCCAGCTCGACTTCCTGCGTCCCTTCGAGGCCCATAACATCACCGACTTCACCCTCGTGCAGCGCCCGGACGCGATGACCGAAGTGACGTGGCTGATGCGCGGCCCGTCACCGTTCGTGAGCAAGTTGATGGGCGTCTTCGTCGACATGGACAAGATGATCGGAAAGGATTTCGAGGCCGGCCTCGCCAACCTCAAGGCTGCGGTCGAGAAATGACCAATCAGACGGCGGCGAGCGCTTCGCGCACGCGCGCCGCGTGCGGGATCGGCGCGACCGCCCCGTAGCCTTCGGTCGAGAGCGCGGCGGCTGCCGCGGCGTAGCGGCCGGCGCGCTCGAGGTCGTCGCCGGCGACCAGGCGGGCGATGAACGCGCCGCCGAATGCATCGCCGGCGCCGGTCGCGTCCACCGGCGTGCACGGATGCGGCGCGATGTGGAGGCGCCGTTCGCCCTCGGCCAGCCAGGCGCCGTGGCCGCCGTGCTTGAGCGCGACGACGCGGGCACCCAGCGCGAGGCAGTGCTCGACCATCGCTTCGGGCGAGTCGAGCCCGGTCAGGACCGCGAGGTCGTCGAAGCTCGGCAGGCAGATGTCGGACGCGGCGATCGCCGCTGCGATCGTCGCCTGCGCGAGCGCGAGCGGCCAGAGCTTGGCGCGATGGTTGGTGTCGAACGACACCTTGACGCCGGCCCGGCGCGCCGTCTCGATGGCGGCGAAGCAGGCCTCGCGCGCCGTCTCCGAGATCGCCATCGAGATGCCGGAAAGATGAAGCACGCGCGCTGCAGCGATCTGCGCATGAGGCAGCTGCGTCGGGCCCATTCGGCTCGCTGCCGAGCCGCGGCGAAAGAAGCTGAAGTGATGGCCCGCGGCGTCGTGGGTGACGAAGTAGACGGCGGTGAAGGCGTCGCCGTCGCTGCGAACGCCGCTGTCGTCGACGCCTTCCTCGCGCCACATCGCACGCAGCATGGCGCCGTAGACGTCGTCGCCGAGCGCGGATACGTAGCCGGCGCGCGCGCCTTGTCGCGCAGCGGCGACGGCGAAGTTGGAGGTATCGCCGCCGAAGCCCTGCAGGTAGAGACGTCCGTTCGCCGCGCCGGTCTGGTTGAATTCGACCATCGCCTCGCCGAGGGCGAGGATGTCCACGCCGGCCACGTCGCCTACTTAAGGAGCGTCTCGCGCATGAACAGCACGGTCGCGTAGAACTGGAAGTCGGCGTTGTCCTTGCGCGCGAAGCCATGCCCCTCGTTTTCCGCGCGCAGGTACCAGACGCGGGTGCCGTTCGCGCGCACCTTGGCGACGATCTGCTCGGCTTCCGTGTAGGGTACGCGCGGGTCGTTCCTGCCCTGGACGACGAACAGCGGCTTGGTGATCCTGGCGGCGTTGGTGAGCGGCGCGATCCGCAGCATGAAGTCGCGCATCGCCGGATCGCGCTCGTCACCGTACTCGGCGCGCCTCAGGTCGCGCCGGTAGCTCTCGGTGTTCTGCAGGAAGCTGACGAAGTTCGAGATGCCGACGACGTCGATCGAGCCGGCGATGCGGTCGGCGTAGTGGGTCGACACCGCCAGGCTCATGTAGCCGCCGTAGCTGCCGCCAGAGACCATCACCCGCGAAGGATCGAGGCCGGGCTGCAGCGCGATCCAGTCGAGCAGGGCGCCGATGTCCTTGACCGAGTCCTCGCGCTTGACGCCGTCGTCGAGCGAAAGAAAGGTCTTGCCGAAGCCCGACGAGCCGCGCACGTTGGGCCGGATCACGGCGATGCCGAGCTCCTCGACGAAGTAGTTGTTGCGGCCGAGGAAGCGAAACTTCGCCTGTACTTCCGGGCCGCCGTGGATGTCGACGAGAACAGGCCGGCGGCCGGCGAAGCGAGCCGGCGGCGCGCTGAGCAGCCCCGAGATCTCGCGCCCGTCGAAGCTCTTCCAGCGAACGATCGACTGCTTGCCGAACGCGGCCGTGTCGAGGCCCGGCGCCGTGTACGGGGTCGTCCAGCGCTGCGCGGCGCCGTTCGCGGGGTCGACGACCGCGATCGTTGTCGGCGCCTCGCTGCTCTCGTAGCTGACGGCGAGCCAGGGCAGGCGAGGATGGAAGTCGGCGTCGGCGACGCTGCCGTCCGGAAGGCGCGGGGCGGGCAGCTCGTCGAAGGTGTCGGGGTCGAAGAAGCGGACCTCGTTGCGGCCCTCGACGTTGGCGCGCAGCGCGAGCAGGCGGCCGCTCGCATCGAGGCTGACGTCCTCGATGTCCCACGCAATGCGCCGGCTGACGGTGGTCGTCCTGGCATCGCCGAGGCGATAGAACATCAGCTCGCGGAACTCGCCACCGCGATCGCTGATGAAGAAGAAGCCCGAGCCGTCTCGCTTCCACGCGGATGCGAAGTGGGCGGCGGGCGCGCCGCCCGGCGCCGGCAGCACCCTGCGCTTGGCGCCGGTCGCGAGATCGAGCAGCCAGACTTCCGATTCCAGCGCCGACACGTAGCGCGTCAGCGCGACGGTCGTGTCGTCCCACGACACCATCTCGGCCGACCAACCTCCGCCGGGCAGCTCGGCGAGGCGTCGCCGCGCCTGCGGCCGCATTGGATCCATCAGCCAGAGCGTCTGCGCGATTTCGTCGCGGCGGCCGCCGCTCGCGGTTCGGTCGAGCGGCACCGCGAGGTAGAGCAACTGGCTCGAACGATGCAGAAAGCCCTGCATGTCGTTGCGCTCGCCGGCCTCGGTGAGGAGAGTCGTCTGCCTGCTCGCCAGGTCGAGGCGATAGAGCTGCGCCGCCTCGTCGCCGCCGCTGCCGCGCGCGAAGACGATGTAGTTGCCGTCGATCGGCTCGTAACGGGCCTTGGACACCGGTTCGCCGCCGTCGGTCAGCGGCTCGGGCTCGGCGAGCGGACCGGCGACGCGGAAGATCTGCGTCGTGTTGGCGCCGGCGCGGCGATGCGCGACGAGCATCTCGCGCCGCGTCGGGTGCCAGGCGACGAACCGGTGGCCGCGAAAGTCGGTGTAGCGCGCGACGGCGCTGGCGACGCTCGCCGGCACCGGCGGGATGCCTTGAACGACGAGGTTGGCGTTGGGAACGACGATGTCGCCGGGCGGCGCCGTCGATATCGTCGAAGGCAAGGGCGCGCAGGCAGCGGACAGCGCGACGGCCGCGCAGGCCGCGGCGCGTCGAGCGACGCGGGTCGAAACGAGAGGCATCGGCGTGAAAAAGGGCGCCGCCTCGACGGCGGCGCCCTCATTGTCATGCGTCGCGAGGACGCCGCGGCGCGGCGCGCCGCGAGACGGGCTGGTCAGGCGAGGGACGGCGCCGTCTGCTGGATGCCGGCGATCGCCCACTCGCGGCTGCCGTCGGCCGGCTTGACGAGGTGCCACACCTCGTCGAACGGCTCGGCGACGCCGTTGTCTTCTTCGCGGATCAGGCCATGGAAGCGGACGCTGACGATCTGGCGCTCGGCTTCGCTCGCGACGTCGAGCACTTCGGCGTCGACGCGGACGACGTCGGTGCGCTGGGCCTTTGCGCCGCGCTCTTGCAGGTCGAGCTTGATCGCCGCGAACATCTCGGGCGTCGTGAAGGCGCGCAGGTCGTTGAGGTCGGCGCTGTCGTTCGCTGCCTGCATGCGGATGAAGATCATCTTGGCGATGCGCTCGAAGCCGGCGACGTCGAAGCCGGCGGGCAGGCTGGCCGCGGCCATCGGCGCCGCGCCCGACGCCGGCGCGAGCGGTGCGTCGGTGCCCGGCTGCAGGCCGCGGTACTGTGCCGGCCGTTCGTCAGGGAACGACACCGGTGCCTTCGCCACCGGGGCGCCTGCGCCCGCGAGCTGCATGCCGCCATCAACCGCCGGGCTCGACGGCATGAAACGGCGCATGAGGAAGCGAATCAGCGCGAAGGCGACGAGCGCGAGCAAGACCATCATGATGATGTTGCCGAACTCGGCGCCGAGGCCCAGGTGGCTCATCAGCGCGGCGATGCCGAGTCCGGCGGCGAGGCCGGCGATCGGTCCCATCCACGAGCGGCGCGGCGCGGCCGCGGCGGCGGCGCCGGCGGTGGCCGGCGCGGTCGGCTGGGCGACCGGCGCGGCCGGCTTGGCCGGCACTGCGTCGGGGGTGCGCGCGGGCAGGCTGCGCTGCATGCCGACGGCGCCACCGCCGCCGATGCGACGAGCGTCGGCGACGCCGGGCACGGTGGCCGCGGCGGCGACGAAGAGGGCGAGTGCCAGTGCGAGCTTCTTCATGGAGTCTCCATCGAAACGGCCCTGGTGGCCGAGATGCGTGGCGATCATACGGGGCGGGAATGACCCCAACGTCGAATGTGCGGCGCGTCATGACGAATGCAAGGGTGATGTGCCCGCGCCACGTGCGAATTGACCGGCAGGCGCACGCCGTGCCAGACTCGCGCCCCGCCATCGCCCCTGCGATCGCTGCGGCCCGACGGGGCGACTTGCCGCCCGCCTGCGAATCAACCCAACCGAAGGAGGACGACCATGAAGAAGCCCACTGCCTCCCCGGTTCAAGCCGCCGCCTCGCGCGTGCTCGCCTGATTCGCCGCTAGTCCCCGCGCCGACGCTTTTCGCGCCGGCCGATCGCCAAGCTCCGAAACCAGCGCCGTTCGCGCGCCGCAGCGCCTCGTCACGCCTGGGCGCGATCGCGCCGGCGTGCCCGCGCCCTCGGCCCAAGCTGCCGACCGCGCCCTGTTTTCGGATTCACATGAACACATTCGATTTCGAACTTCTCTCCGGCATCGGCCTGAGCGACGCATTGGCGCAACGTGCACGCGATGCCGTCGAGGCCGAAAGCGACGACGGCAGCGACGCCGCGCTCGCGCTGCTTCGCGTCACCGCCGTCCACCGCACGACCGTGCAAGTGCACGACGGCCGCTCGCTGCGGACAGCCCGCGTCCTGCCCCGCCTGCTGCGCGGCGACGTTGGCGCCGATGCGATCGCGGTCGGCGACTGGGTCCTGGCGGGCACCGACGCCGCGGGCGACCTCTGGGTCCGCGCGTGTGTCGAGCCGACCTCGCACATCGCCCGCCGCGACGGCGACGGCAGCCGCCATCCGATCGTCAGCAACGTCGACTGCGCGCTCGTCGTCATGGGGCTCGACGACGACTTCAACCTGCGCCGGCTCGAGCGCTACCTGTCGCTTGCGCTGGCGAGCGGCGTCGCGCCGGTCGTCGTGCTGAGCAAGGCCGACGTCGCCGCCGCCGACCCGCGCCGGCGCGACGCGCGCCTGGCGCAGCTGCGCGCACGCCTGCCTCCCGGCGTCGAGGTCGTCGTCGTCGACGGCACCGATCCGGCCAGCGCGGCGCGGTTCGCGCATCTCACCGGCTTCGGCCGGACGCTCGTCGTCCTCGGCTCGTCGGGCGCGGGCAAGTCGACCCTCACCAACACGCTGCTCGGCGCTGCGGTCCAGGACACCGGCGCGGTGCGGGTCAACGACGGCCGCGGCATGCACACGACGACGGCGCGCTCGCTGCATCGGTTGCCCGGCGGCGCCTGCATCATCGATACGCCGGGCCTGCGCACGTTGCGCCCGGACGCCGATGAAGGCGCGCTGCTTGCGAGCTTCGCCGATGTGGCGACGCTCTCGGCGCGCTGCCGCTTCCGCGACTGCGGCCACGGCGGCGAGCCCGGCTGCGCGGTGCGTGCCGGCGTCGACCCGGACCGGCTCGACAACTTCCAGAAGATGCTGCGCGAGAACCGGCGCGACAGCCTGAGCTGGGTCGAGCGGCGTCAGCAGCTGTCGGCGTGGAAATCGCGCGGGCGGGAAGCGCGCGTGAGGATGCGCGCGAAGCGCGGCGACGGCTGAGCGTTCAGCCGCGGCCGAGGCGTTGCAGGTCGGCCGACGACAACACGCGCGTTCCGGGCTCGGCCCGGTCGAGCGCGGCGACCATCGCCGCGGCGACCACCGGTGCCGCGATCGGTCGCACGCCGGCGGGGACGATGGGAAGCAGCGGCCCGAGCAGGCGCGCCGCCCAGACTTCGCCGGCGCGCGTCGGCTGCCCGAGCGACTCGCGGTCGCCGAGGAGCAGCGATGGCCGCGCCAGCACGACCGACTCGTAGCCGAGACCGGTGACCGCGTCTTCCATCTCGCCTTTGACGCGGTTGTAGAAGACGCGCGATCGGCGGTCGGCGCCGAGCGCGGAGACGACCGCGAGCCGCCGTGCGCCGGCCGCGCGCGCCCGGCGCGCGATGGCGACCACGAGATCGTGATCGACGGCGCGAAACGCCGCTTCCGATCCGGCCACCTTGATCGTCGTGCCGAGGGCGATGTAGACGTCGTCGATCGCGCCGGCCTCGCCGGTGAGCGCCGCCATGTCACCGACGAGCACGGTCAGGCGCGGATCGCGCGCGACGGTCACCGGCAACGGCTTGCGCGCCAGCACGACGACGCGCTGGCGGCGGTCGGCGGCGAGCAGGCGGACGAGGAGGGCGCGCCCGACGAGGCCGGTCGCTCCGGCCAGCAGGGCGGTCGTGGTTCCGGCGTCGATGCGAGAGTCCATGGACAGAGTGTCCGCCCTCGGAACGTCGTCAGCGCTTGGGAGGGTTCGCGCGCGGCGCGGCGCTCGCCGAGCGCGTACCGTCGCGACGGGGCGCGCTGCCGTCGCGGCGCGGTGCGTCGCCGCCGCGATCGCCGTTGCCGCCGCCGTTTCGACCCGCGCCACCGCCGTTGCCTCGCGCTCCGCCGTGCGACGAGCGCCCGGAATCGCCGCGGCCGGGGCCGTCGCGACGCGGCCGGGCACCGCCGCGGCCGGCGCCCTCGCCGATCACCATCCGGCCGAGGACGATCGGCTCCGGCCGCTCGTGCGCGGGCGGCGCGAAGCCGGGAATGACTTCCTTGGGGATCTCGTGCTTGATGAGCCGCTCGATGTCGCGCAGGAAGCCGTTCTCGTCGACCGAGACGAGCGAGATCGCTTCGCCCGGCGAGCCGGCGCGGCCGGTGCGACCGATGCGGTGCACGTAGTCCTCGGGGACGTTCGGCATCTCGAAGTTGACGACGTGCGGCAGCTGGTCGATGTCGATGCCGCGCGCGGCGATGTCGGTCGCGACGAGCACCTGGAGCTCGCCCTTCTTGAAGTCGGCGAGCGCCTTCGTGCGCGCCGTCTGGCTCTTGTTGCCGTGGATCGCCATCGCCGTGATGCCCTGCTTCAGCAAGTGCTCGACGAGCCGATTGGCGCCGTGCTTCATGCGCGTGAAGACGAGCACCTGGTGCCAGTCGTTGTCCTTGACGAGATGGGTGAGGAGGTCCTTCTTCATCTCGCGGCCGACCGGATGGACCTTCTGGGCGACGAGGTCGGCGGTCTGGTTGCGACGCGCGACCTCGATCAGCACGGGGGCGTTGAGCAGGCGGTCGGCGATCGCCTTGACCTCGTCGCTGAAGGTCGCCGAGAAGAGCAGGCTCTGCTTTTTCTGCGGCAGCACGGCGAGAACCTTCTTGATGTCGTGGATGAAGCCCATGTCGAGCATGCGATCGGCCTCGTCGAGGACGAAGATCTCGACGTGCGAGAGGTCGAGCGTGCGCTGGCCGTGATGATCGAGAAGGCGTCCCGGCGTGGCGACGAGGATGTCGACGCCGCGGCGCAGCTTGTCGATCTGCGGCTGCATGCCGACGCCGCCGAACATGACCATGCTGCTCAGCTTCGAGTGCTTGCCGTAGACGCGAACGCTCTCCTCGACCTGCGCCGCGAGCTCGCGCGTCGGCGTCAGGATGAGGGCGCGGATCGGCAGCTTGCCGCGCGCATCGCGAACGGCGGGCTTCGTCATCAGGCGCTGCAGCAGCGGCAGGACGAAGCCGGCCGTCTTGCCGGTGCCGGTCTGGGCGCCGCCCATGACGTCGCCGCCCGAGAGGACGGAGGGAATGGCTTGCGCCTGGATCGGAGTGGGCGTGGTGTAGCCGGCTTCGTGAACGGCACGAAGCAGCGGCTCGGCCAGGCCGAGGGAATCGAAAGACATGCGGGAGTTCTGCGTGTTCATCGGCCTGCTGCTCGCTTGTGCGAGCGCCAGTCGAAGGCAGACGGGGAGGGGAGTCGGAAGCGACTGCGTCGACGCTGACTGGAAAACTGGGCGACGCGAGCCCGCATTGTAAGTCAACGGAGCTTCGACGCGACCCATCGCGTCCGGTCGTCGATTGCGTCACGAGATTCACGGGGCGTGGTGTGGTGCCGCGACGCGCCCGGCGCCCGCAGGCACGACGCCGAAGTCCTACCATTGGCGCCATGTGCAAGCTCGGGCATTGCCTTTCGTGAACGACAGCGTCGGCGAGACACGACAGCGACTGGCCGCCATCCTGATGGCCGACGTCGCGGGCTACTCGCGCCTGATGAGCTGCGACGAGCGCGGCACCGTCGCCGCCCTCGACGACGCACGCGCCGTCTTCCGCACGACCGTCGCCGCGCATCGCGGCCGCGTCATCGACATGGCCGGCGACTCGGTGCTGGCGGTGTTCGAGACCGCGGGCGGCGCGGTCGTCTCGGCCCTGGCGATCCAGGCCGAGCTGGCGCGTCTCTCGGCCGATGTCGCCGCCGACTGCCGCATGCAGTTTCGCATTGGCATCCACCTCGGCGACGTCATCGAGAAGGCCGACGGCACGGTGTACGGCGACGGCGTCAACATCGCCGCGCGCCTGGAAGGAATCGCCGAGCCGGGCGGCGTGACCGTGTCGGACGCGGTTCAGTGCGCGGTGCGCCAGCGACTCGACGCCGCCTTCGACGACATCGGCGAGCAGCGCGTCAAGAACATCGCGACGCCGGTGCGCGCCTACCGCGTGCGCGAGCTCGCGCCCGGCACGCCGCGGCCGGGCGCCGCGCCGGCGGCGACGCCGACGCGCGTCGCGCCCAAGCGCGAACGCGTCGACAAGCCGTCGATCGCCGTCCTGCCGTTCGACAACATGAGCGGCGATCCGGAGCAGGACTTCTTCGCCGACGGCATCACCGAGGACATCATCACCGAGCTGTCGCGCTTCCGCGAGCTGTTCGTGATCTCGCGCAACTCGTCGTTCAAGTTCAAGGGCAAGCCGGTCGAGGTGCAGAAGTTCGCGCACGAGCTCGGCGTGCAGTACGTCGTCGAGGGCAGCGTCAGGAAGGCCGGCCGGCGCGTCCGCATCACGGTGCAGCTGATCGATGCCGAGACCGACCGCCACCTCTGGGCCGAGCGCTACGACCGCGACCTCGAGGACATCTTCGCGATCCAGGACGAGGTCACGACGGCGATCGTCGCGACGCTGCCCGGGCGCGTCGAGGCGGCGGCGCGCGACCGCGCCGCGCGGCTCACGACCGACAACATGGCCGCCTACGAGTGCGTGTTGACCGGCAAGGTGCTGCACCACCGCAGCAACCGCGACGACAACGCCAAGGCGCAGCGACTGCTCGAGCGCGCGATCGAGCTCGACCCGAGCTACGCCCATGCGCACGCCTGGAGGGCGTGCGTTCTCGGCCAGACCTGGGTCTACAACTGGTGCGAGAACCGGCCCGAGACGCAGGCACGGATCATGGAGGCACTGCAGACCGCGCTCGCGCTCGACGACAACGACTGCGACGTGCACCGCATCCTCGCCGCGATCAACGTGATCCAGGACAAGCACGAGCAGGCCGTCTATCACCAGCGGCGCGCGCTGAGCCTCAATCCGAACGACGACCTCGTCGTCGTCCAGCAGGGCGAGATCCTGACCTGGCTCGGCCAGCCGGAAGACGGCATCGAGTGGATCAGGAAGGCGATGCGCCTCAATCCCTACCATCCGGAGCGCTTCTGGAGCCATCTCGCGCGCGCCTTCTTCGCGGCGCGTCGCTACGGAGAGGCGATCGAGGCGCTCAAGTGCATCACCGCGCCGGACGCGATGCACCGCGCCGGCCTGGCCGCGTGCCACGCCCAGATGGGCGCGGTCGAGGCCGCCGAGGAGGAGCGCCTGGCGACGCTGGCGATGGCGCCGTCGTTCACGATCGCCGAGTGCCTGGCGACGCTGCATTACCGCGATCCGGCGTACCGCGAGCATCACCGGCTGAGCCTCGAGCTCGCGGGCTTTCCGGCCTAGCCCCGCGCCCCGTCGCGGCGGCGGCGACAATAGGCGATCGGCCTGCGCGAGCGTTGCGCGGGCCCTTCCTTTTTTCGGACCCCGGTCCAGGACATTCCATGGCTCAGTACGTCTTCACGATGAACCGCGTGGGCAAGATCGTTCCGCCCAAGCGCCAGATCCTCAAGAACATCTCGCTCTCGTTCTTTCCCGGCGCCAAGATCGGCGTGCTCGGCCTGAACGGCTCGGGCAAGTCGACCCTGCTCAAGATCATGGCCGGCATCGACCACGACATCGAAGGCGAGGCGACGCCGATGCCGGGCCTGAAGATCGGCTACCTGCCGCAAGAGCCGGTGATGAATCCGGACCAGACCGTTCGCCAGGCGGTCGAGGAGGGCATCGGCGGCTCGCTGGCGGCGAAGAAGCGGCTCGACGAGGTCTACGCCGCATACGGCGAGCCCGACGCCGACTTCGACGCGCTCGCCGCCGAGCAAGCCGAGCTCGAGGCGCAGATCGCTGCCGCCGGCGGCGAGAACACCGACCTGCAGCTCGAGATCGCCGCCGACGCTCTCCGCCTCGCGCCGTGGGATGCGGTCGTCGGCAAGCTGTCGGGCGGCGAGAAGCGCCGCGTCGCGCTGTGCCGGATGCTGCTCTCGAAGCCCGACATGCTGCTCCTCGACGAGCCGACCAACCACCTCGACGCCGAGTCGGTCGACTGGCTCGAGCAGTTCCTGCAGCGCTTCCCCGGCACCGTGGTCGCGATCACGCACGATCGCTACTTCCTCGACAACGCCGCCGAGTGGATCCTCGAGCTCGACCGCGGCTCGGGGATTCCGTACAAGGGCAACTACTCGACCTGGCTCGAGCAGAAGGAGCAGCGCCTCGAGCAGGAGCAGAAGACCGAGGACGCGCGCACCCGGGCGATGAAGAAGGAGCTCGAGTGGGTGCGCCAGAACCCGAAGGGGCGCCAGGCGAAGAGCAAGGCGCGCCTGGCGCGCTTCGAGGAGCTCTCCGACGTCGAGTACCAGAAGCGCAACGAGACCAACGAGATCTTCATCCCGGTCGCCGA
>Ga0207675_100002375_pt1 | contig 18646 bp, 23 predicted proteins | sample KBSSwiS42_FD_184305 | JGI IMG/M metagenome (GOLD analysis project Ga0207675, IMG submission 184305) | Switchgrass rhizosphere microbial communities from Kellogg Biological Station, Michigan, USA - KBS Switchgrass S4-2 (SPAdes) (version 2) | ecosystem: Host-associated > Plants > Roots >...
CTCGGTTACGCCGACCGCGTGCTCGGAAGGCTTGTCGCCCGTCTGCGGCGGACCGGCCTCTACGACCGCGCGCTCGTCGTCGTGACCGCCGACCACGGCATCAGCTTCCGTGCGGGGCAGAAGCGGCGACCGCTGTCGGATTCCAACCTTCAGGACATCGCGTACGTGCCACTGTTCGTCAAGCTTCCGCACCAGAAGCGTGGCCGGATCGAGGGAGCGCCGGCCCGGACGATCGACATCGTGCCGACCATCGCCGACGCGATCGGGATCGGGATCCCGTGGCACGTCGACGGGCACTCGCTCCTCGGCCGCCGCCCGGCCGAGCGCCGAGTCGTGCTCGTCAAGGACGGCGGCAAGCGCTTCGTCGTCCCCGCGCCGGAGCTCGAAGCACGACGCGAGCGAGCACTACGCCGCCAGCTGCGGCTGTTCGGCTCCGGCGAGCCGATCTCGAGCCTCTTCGCCGTCGGTCCCGGGCGTGGACGCGTGAATCACTCGATCGAGGGACACCCGTTGCCGGCGCGGATCGACGCGATCGACCGTTCGAGCGACCCGGTGCAGGTGAGTGGGCTCGTGCCGAGGAGCGCGCAGGAGATCGCCGTCGTGGTTGGCAGGACGATCGTCGCGGTCTCGCCGGCAGCCGACGGCCGCTTCTGGGCGCTCGTGCCGCGATCCCGCCTGGGAGCTGGAATCCCGAAGATCTATCGACTGGTGCCAGGAGCGTGAGCGCGCCCGGCGCGGCCGCCACCGGCCGGGCGCGCCGGGCGCCCGCCCGCCGTCCTCGTAACGAACGGGCGCCGCAGCTCTCTGGTGAAGCCCCTCTCCCCTTGCTCACGTTGTACTCAGGACCGGGAAAAGCGCCATCCCTCGTACGAGGTACCCCGCTCGTTCGAGGGATGATCCCCCGGATGGGGGATTCGGCTAGGAGGGCGTCACGCGGTACGCGTCGAAGACCGCGTCGAGGTTCCTCAGGGCCGTCAGCAAGCTGCGGAGAGCCTTGACGTCGCCGACCTCGGCCACGTACCAGTTCTTGGCGAGCTGGTCTTCGACATGACCGCCGTACTCGACGATGTTCGCGCCGTGCTCGGCGAACGTCCGGGCCACGTCTTCGAGCAGCCGCGGCCGGTCCCAGGAGTCGACCGAGATCTGCACGCGGAAGCTCTGCGTCGCGCCGCCGTCCCAGGACACGTTCGTGAACCGCTCCGGATTGCGCTTCAGGGCCTTCACGTTCGAGCAGTCCTCGCGGTGGATCGTGATCCCCTTGCCGAGCGAGATGTAGCCGACGATGTTGTCGCCCGGGAGCGGCGTGCAGCACTTGGCGAGCCGGACGAGCACGTCGTCCACCCCGCGGACGGAGATGCCGAAGTTCTCGCTCGAGACCGCGTGGCGCGCCTTCGGCGCCTTGAGCGGAATCGCCTCCTCGGTGGCGACCTCCTCGGTCTTCAGGCGCTGGATGACCTTGTTGACGATCTGGCCGGCCGAGAGCTTCCCTGACCCGAGAGCGAGGTAGAAGTCCTCGGCCTTCTTGAAGCCGGTCTCGCGGATCACCTGCGCCAGCACCGCGGAGCCCTGGAGCTTCTTGTACGGGAGGTTCTGCTTCTTCAGCGCCGCCTCGAGGGACTCGCGGCCCTTCTGCTCGGTCTCCTCTCGCGTCTCACGCGAGTACCACTGCCTGATCTTGTTGCGGGCCCGCGAGGAGGCGGCCAGCGAGAGCCAGTCGCGCGACGGCCCGCGCCCCGCCTTCGTGGTCAGGATCTCGACGAAGTCGCCGCTCTTGAGCCGGTAGTGGAGCGGCACGATCCGGCCGTTGATCTTGGCGCCGACGGTTCGGTGCCCGACGTCGGTGTGCACCGCATACGCGAAGTCGATCGGGGTCGAGTTGGACGGCAGCACCTTTACCTCGCCCTTCGGCGTGAACACGTACACCTCGTCGTCGAAGAGATCGGTGCGGAAGCTCTTGATGAACTCGCGCGGGTCGGTCTCGTCCTCCTGCCAGTCCATCAGCTGGCGGATCCAGGCGAGCCACTCCTCGTCGGCCGGGCCGTCCTTCGTGCCGACCTTGTAGAGCCAGTGCGCCGCCACGCCGAACTCCGCCGTCTCGTGCATCTCGCGCGTGCGCACCTGGATCTCGAGCGGCCGTCCCTCGGGGCCCACGACGGTGGTATGGAGCGCGCGGTAGCCGTTCAGCTTCGGCATCGCGACGTAGTCCTTGAACCGGCCGGGCATCGGCTTCCAGAGCGAGTGGATCAGGCCCAGCGCGCCGTAGCAGTCGCGGGTTCCCTCGTCGCTGTCGCGCTCCACGATCACGCGCATCGCCGTGAGGTCGTAGATCTCGTTGAACTCGCGGCCCTTCTTGGCCATCTTGTCGTAGATGGAATAGAAGTGCTTCGCGCGGCCCGAGATGTCGGCCGGGATGTCCACCTTCTCGAGCTCACGCTGGAGCGTCATCGCCGCCTCGCGCACATGCTCTTCGCGGTCGGCCCGCCGTTCGCTGACCATCGCCTTGATCTCGTCGTACTTGCGCGGGTGCAAGGTCGAGAAGGCGAGGTCTTCCAGTTCCCACTTGAGCTTGTTGATCCCCAGGCGGTGGGCGAGCGGCGCGTAGACCTCGAGCGTCTCCTTGCCCTTCTGCACCTGCTTCTGCTTGCCCAGGTACTCGATCGTGCGCATGTTGTGCAGCCGGTCCGCGAGCTTGATCAGGATCACGCGCACGTCCTGCGCCATCGCGACGATCATCTTCCGGTAGTTCTCGGCTTCGGCCTGCTCGCGGCTCTGGAACTGGATGCGCGTCAGCTTGGTGACGCCCTCGACCAGCTGGGCGATCTCGTCACCGAACTCGTCGCGCACCTCCTTGATGTCGGTGCCGGTGTCCTCGACGACGTCGTGGAGGAGCGCCGCCGCGATCGTCTCCTCGTCGAGGCGCAGCTCCGCACAGATCTTCGCCGCGCCCCACGGGTGGTTGATGAAGTCCTCGCCGGAGCGGCGCTGCTGTCCCTGGTGGGCGTGCGCGGCGAAGCGGAACGCACGAGCGAGCAGGTCCCGATCGACGTCCGGGTTGTAGGCGGCGACGGTCGCGATCAGCTCATCGATCAGCTCTTGGTGTTGTTCACTTGTCTCGAGAACCGTCATAGGAAAATTGTACTCCGGGGCTTTCCCGAGCCCGCGAGGCGTAATTCCTCGCGCAGGAGGGAACTCTTTCGAGGCGAATGGGGATCGTCATGCGCAATCGAAGGAACGAACGGAAGGCCGCCGCGCTGGCGCGCCTGCTCCTGTCGCTCGACGACGCCGCGCGGGATGCGCGGCCGTGGTGGCGTGTGCGACGCGTGTCGCGGGCGGCACTCGGAACGTCCCGCGCCTAGGTTCCGCCGCCGAACGGGAACGCGAACGGCCCCGTCTTGTTGGCGACGTCCCTGACGCGCTGCTGCGCGTCCTCGCGGTTGAGCTCGGCCTGGCGCTCGCGCTCCCGCTCGTAGCACGCGTGCACCTTCTTCCGCTGCCGTGACCTGAGTGCCTGGCGGAGCCCCATCAGTGGCGGGGCCTTCCCTCGTCGTATGCCTTGACGTAGTTCGGCGGGACGATTTCGGGACCACCGCCGACCGCGGGCGCCCCCGAATGAACCGCCATCGCGTCCGTGTTTTCCAGCGGCGCCTTGTCGGACCTCGTCAAGTCGCGCTTGTCCAGCGAAGGGAACCGGAACCGCTTGAGCCGCTCGATGATGCTCATGTGACGAATGGTACTCGGAGCTAAGCCGCGCGGGCGAGCTCGGGCTCGCCCAGGAGCGCCAGGAACCGCTCGGATTCGAGCAGGTGCCTGCGGGCGCCAGCCTCTGCCAGGCCGAGCTCGGTAAAGATCGCGGCTGCGGCGGGGTCGCGGGCCTCGGCCGGCTTGCGCCACTCGCCCTTGAGCCACTCGCGCCGCTCGACGTAGCGGTCGTCCGCATCGAAGACCTCGCGGACGTTCAGCTGCGGCGAGACGGTGCCGTTCCACTGGTTCGCCTCGAGCTTGAAAGCGAGGTCGTAGTGCCCGGCCCCGCGGAGGCGCTCGATTTGCCTGCCCAGCCGGAAGGCGATCGCGCTGCCGGAATCGCGGCCGTCCTCGCGCACGCGGAACTTCAGGTGCTTGCCCTCCCCCACCGCTACCGGCTCGACGAGCTCGCAGCCGGCGAGCAGGAGCGTCACGTTCGGGTTGCCGAGCCCGAACGGCGCCAGAGTGGCGACCTCGGCGCACAGCTCCAACGTGAGGTCGCCGCCATGGACAAGGGCGTCGATCTTGGTCGGTGGACGGAGATCGTCCTCGGCCAGGGCCAGGTCGCCGATCGCGGAGAACGCCTCTGCGAAGGCGTCGACGTTCTCGGGCTTGATCGAGAGCCCCGCGGCTGCGGCGTGGCCGCCCCAGCGCTCGAGGTGCTCGGCGCTCTGCCGGAGCCCGTCGTGGAGGTCGAATCCGGGGATCGAGCGGCCCGAGCCCTTCCAGTTCCCCTCCGTGCCCGCGATCAAGACGACCGGCCGCCCGTAGCGCTCGACCAGCCGCGAGGCGACGATCCCGATCACGCCCTCGTGCCAGCCCGCACCGGCGACGACGTACGCGCGCTTGCGGCGACGTGGTTCCGGCCACGACTCGATCGCCTCGGCCGCCTCGCGCAGGATCCGCTCCTCGACGGCCTGACGGTCGCGGTTGAGATCCTCCAACTGGGCCGCCAGACGCCGCGCGGGCTCTCGCTCCTCCGTCAGCAGCAGCTCAAGCGCAGCCTCGGGCCGGCCGAGCCGCCCGGCCGCGTTCAGGCGCGGTGCCAGGCGGAAGCCGATCGCTCCAGCGTCAACCGTCGCCGGGTCGACCCGTGCCGAGCGCATCAGCTCCTGCAGGCCCGGTTTCTGCGAGCGCGCGAGCTGCCGCAGGCCCGCCACGGCGAGGCCCCGGTTCTCGTTCACGAGGGGCACGACATCGGCGACGGTCGCGACCGCGACGAGGTCGAGGTGTTTCGCGAGCGCCTGCGAGGTCGCGCCGAGCAGCGCCTGCCCGAGCTTCCAGACCACCCCGGTGCCGCAGAGCTCGGCGAACGGGTAGTCGCAGCGATACGGCCCGACCACCGGGCAGTCGGGGAGCTCCGTCCCCGCACGGTGGTGGTCGGTGACCACTACGTCGAGCCCGAGCTCCCGCGCGTGCGCGACCTCGTCGACGGCCGTAATCCCGCAGTCGACGGTCAGGACGAGCCCGCAGCCCTCCTCGGCGAGGCGCGTGATCGTCTCCCGCGCGAGCCCGTAGCCCTCGTCGAAACGGCTCGGCAGATGCCACGTGACGTCGGCGCCGAGCTCGCGCAGGACGAGGACGGCCAGGGCGGTCGCGCAGATCCCGTCGGCGTCGTAGTCGCCGTGTACGCAGATCTGCCGTCCCTCGGCGACGGCACGCCGAATCGCCTCACAGGCGGCCTCCATGTCGCCGAGCCGAAGCGGGTCGTGTTCCGGCAGCTCGGCGGCCAGGAATTCGCAGGCCTGTCCAGGGTCCGCGTATCCGCGCCGTACGAGGACGGCCGCCAGAGTCTCGCTCAACCCGAGATCGCGCACGAGAGCTTCGACCTCGTCTCTGGGGCAGTCGGCGCGCAGCTTCCAGTTCGGCTGTTGCATGGGCAGCCAACCGTACGGAGGCCGCCGGACGGCCCACTGGGCTAGCGCACGGCGAGCGCCTTACTCGCGCGGAAGCTTCACGCCGAGGAGCGAGAGTCCGACGAGGAGCGCCAGGACGGCCACCGCGAGGCCTGCTACGAGCCACGGATGGCGCCGTCGCTGCAGAGCCTCCCAGCCGATCTTCGTCCAGAGCACGACCAGCCCGGCAGCCGCGCCGAAGACCACGACCAGGACCGGCGCGAGGACCGCGGCGCGCTCCAGCGAGAGCTCGAAGACCCCGACCGCCACCAGCACGAGCGCGGCGGTCACAAGGCCCGAGAGAAGCACCGCCCGCATGCTCACGGGGTCAGTCTAGTCCGGTGACTATCCTCTGCCTGTGGACGTGGACAACTACTCGTCGGGCGACGACATCGTCGTCGAGTTCCTCCGCCTCCGCTTCAGCTTCAACGCCTCCGACTTCTCACAACGGGTCACCGCTGCAGCCTTCAAGCTCGGGCTCGTGGACGACAACGAGCTCGACGACGAGGAGACCGAGGATCTCGTCGAGCTGACCGCCGACGGGGTGATCGAGGAGCCGCGCAGCGAGCTCGGGCGCTACCTCGTGCGCCACTGGGAGCGGCTCTCCCTGGTCGAGGGCGAGTCGCTCGTCTACTGGCTCCGGAAGCTGGTCTTCCGCGGCGCATGGCTCGACCACCGGGTCAAGGACGGCCGCCTAGAGGTGACATGGGACGACGGATCGTCCGACTTCGCGTACCTCGAGCCCGGCGGCGAGCGGGCCCTTCTCGAGCTCGCCCCCACTCCCTCCTGGCACGAGCTCCAGTTCCGCCGCGCTTGACTTCCAGTCAGCGTAAGTCTACACTTACGTAAGTCATGGCTTACCGAATGGCTATGGACGCGTTGGGCGATCCGACCAGGAGGGCGATCTTCGAGCAGTTGCGCGGAGGCCCCCGTGCGGTCGGAGAGATCGCAGGCGACCTGCCGGTCAGCCGGCCCGCGGTCTCGCAGCACCTGCGCGTGTTGAAGGAGGCGGGGCTCGTGACCGAGCGCCGGGACGGCACCCGGCGGCTCTACCGGCTCAACCCGGACGGTCTGGCCCAGGTGCGCCGCTACTTCGACGAGTTCTGGACCGAGGCCCTCGCAGGGTTCAAGGCGGCGGCCGAGAGCGAGAGGAGGAACGGATGAGCACGCAGGCAACCGAGACGGGGGCGATCCGCCGGTCGATCACGGTCGACTGCTCGGTCGAGCACGCCTTCTCGACCTTCACCGATCGGATCCACGAGTGGTGGCCGCTCGAGGAGCATTCGATCGAGATCGGCGAGACGGGCTCGACGCCGGAGACGGTCGTCTTCGACGGCCCCGGCGGCCGGATCTACGAGCGCACGACAAAGGGCGAGGAGCTCGACTGGGCGCACGTCACCGTTTTCGAGCCGCCGAGCCGGTTCGTGCTCGCGTGGAATCCCAGCCGCGAGGAGCGGCCTCGGACGGAGATCGAGGTCAAGTTCACCGACGAAGACGGGAAGACACGTGTCGACCTGGAGCACCGCGGCTGGGAGAACGTCGGCGATCATGCCGCGGAGATGCGGCAGGGCTACGAGTCCGGCTGGGCGGGCGTCCTCGCCTCGTTCGGGGAGAGCGCCTCGAACTAGTCCCTGGACGCTGTTTCCACGGCCTCGGCGAGCGCGGGCTCCCCGGCGACCGCGTAGCCGAGCAGGAGCGCGCGGGTCCGCTGCTGGATCCCGCCCGGTGCTCGCCGAGGCCGCGGAGGCTGATACCCCGCGCCGCCCTAGCTTCCGCCGGCACCCGGCGCATTTCCGTTCCGGTGGGAGCGGCTAGTCCGGGAGCGAGAAGCCAAACGGCTCTCGCTCCTCAGCGGCCCTCAGGGTGATTCGGTGCACGGCGGCGACCGGGACGATCCACTCCTCGTCGTCGTCGCCGTGAGGGGAGAGCGTGAGGAACCCCGAGCCGGGCTCGGCGGTGATCGAGCGGACGACGGTGCTCGGCCCGTCGCGCAGCTCGACCTCGACGACCGCCTGCTTGCCGTTCTTCTCGGCGAAGGCCTCGATCCGCAGGTGAATCCGGTTGACGAGATCGTCGACCGGCCCAGCCGCCCCCGGATTCCAGACCTCGGACATCAGAAGAGGCTGGCGTCGCCGGCAGGCGTCGAGGTCGCGCCCACATGCTCGCGACCGAGCTTCGTCACGATCCGGCCGCGCGGCGTCCGCTGGAGGAAGCCGAGCTGGAGTAGGTACGGCTCGTAGACGTCCTCAATCGTGTCCGGTTCCTCACCCAGCGAGACGGCCAGCGTCGAGAGGCCGACCGGACCGCCCTCGAACTTCTCCACGATCGAGCGGAGGAGCGCGCGGTCGATCCGCTCGAGGCCTCGCTCGTCCACCTCGAGCAGGTCGAGCGCTTCGCGCGCGATGTCGGTTGTGATTGCGCCCTGATGGCGTACCTCGGCGACGTCGCGCACCCGCCGCAGGATCCGGTTGGCGATCCGTGGCGTGCCCCGCGAGCGGCGAGAGATCTCGTCCGCGGCCTCCGGCTCGATCTGGACGTCGAGGATCCGCGCCGAGCGGCCGACGATCCGCGCCAGCTCCTCGGGCTCGTAGTGCTCGAGCCGGAAGGTCATCCCGAAGCGGTCGCGCAGCGGCGTGGTCAGCAGGCCGGTTCGCGTGGTTGCGCCGATGAGCGTGAACGGGGGCAGGTCGAGCGTGAGCGTCCTCGCCGCGGGCCCCTGGCCAACGACGATGTCGAGCCTGAAGTCCTCCAGCGCCGGGTACAGGATCTCCTCGACCGCGCGGCTGAGCCGGTGGATCTCGTCGATGAAGAGGACGTCGCGCTCGCCGAGCCCGGTCAGGATCGCGGCCACGTCGCCCTTCCGCTCGAGCGCCGGGCCCGCCGCCGAGCGCAGCCCGACCCCGAGCTCCTCGCGGACGATGAAGGCGAGGCTCGTCTTGCCGAGCCCCGGCGGCCCGATCAGGAGCAGGTGGTCGAGCGCCTCGCCGCGAACCCGCGTCGCCTCGAGCGCGATCGCGAGCTGCTCTTTGATCCGCTCCTGGCCGACGAACTCCTCCAGTCGTCGCGGCCGGAGCGAGCGCTCGAGCTCGTCCTCCTCTGGCTCCACCGCTGGAGCGAGAAACTGCGTCTCGGCGCTCATGCGGCTCTCAGCGCCTGCCGCACGCGCTCCTCGGGCGACAGGGCGGGATCGGTGGCGGCGAGGGCCTCCTCGGCCTCGGTCACCGACCAGCCGAGCTCGACCAGCGCGTCGCGCGCGACGGCGTGCGGCTTCCCGGCGATCGGCGTCGGCTCGTCCATCGTGCCGAGCTTCTCCTTCAGCTCGAGCACGACCCGCTGCGCGGTCTTCTTGCCGATTCCCGGAATCGCCTCGAAGCGCCCCGTGTCCTCGAGGGCGATGGCGCGCCGCAGGTCGGCCGGAGCGGAGCCGGAGACGATCGCCAGGGCGACCTTGGGGCCAACCCCGGAGACGGCGAGCAGATGCTCGAAGAGCTCCCGCTCGGCGGTCTCGGCGAAGCCATAGAGCTGAAGCGTGTCCTCGCGCACGTGAAGATAGGTCTCGAGGCTCACCTCTGCCCCGCCCTCGGCCAGGCGGAGCGCCGTCGGCGTCACCGCCAGCGCGTAGCCGACGCCGCCGACGTCGAGCACGAGCCGCTCGCCCGTGCGTCCCACCGGCTTTCCTCGCAGGCGCGAGATCACAACGAGAGGTTAGGCGCGCACACGGACGTTCCTGCGCCTCCGATCAGCCCGCTGCGCTGAGGAGCGGCGGGGCCAGCGCGTGGCAGATGGCCACGGCGAGCGCGTCCGCGGCGTGGTTGGGCGTGGGCGGCTGCTTGAGCCCGAGGATCGCCATCACCATTCGCTGCACCTGGGCCTTCTCCGCGCGGCCGTACCCGCAGACCGCCTGCTTCACCCGGGTCGGCGCGTACTCAGCGCAGGCCACGCCGAGCGAGGCGGCCGCGACGAGCACGGCGCCTCGCGCCTGCCCCACGGAGAGCGCGGTGCGGGCGTCGACGCCGACGAACGACTCCTCGACCGCGACCGCAAGCGGATTGAACTCCTCGATGAGGTCGGTGACGCCGTCGAAGATCGTCTTCAGCCGGAGCTCGGGGGCCTGCTTGGCGGGCGTGTGCCAGCACCCGAACTCCACCGCCTTCAGGCGGTCGCCTTTTTCGTGGACGATGCCGAATCCGCAAGCAGCCGTGCCCGGGTCGATGCCGAGAGTCGTCACGGCGACACGTTACGGATCGCTCCGGACGTTCCTTCGAAACCGGATTCGGCCCGGCGTCGTATAGCGAAGGGAGATGCGCAGGCCGCTTGCTCTCGCGCTCTTGGGGCTGATCGTCCTAGTCCCCGCGGCTGCCCGCGCGCCCGTCGGCCATGCCGCCGGAAGCTGTCAAGCCGGCGACACGATGATCAGCATCGTCGAGTACGAGTTCCAGGGTGGGACGATCACGATCCCGGCCGGCACGACCGTGTGCTGGACGAACAACGGAACCGTCAATCACTCGGCGGTCTCCAACTCGCCGGCCTTCAACTCGATGACCCTTGCGCCGGGCGACTCATATCGCTTCACGTTTTCGGCGGACGGTTCCTTCCCCTACCGCTGCACGTTCCACCCGGTGCAGATGAAGGGCACCATCACCGTCGGAAGCGCGCCTCTACCGCCGCCTCCTCCCCCTCCACCGCCTCCTCCCCCTCCACCGCCTCCGCCACCGCCGGGGCCGCCTCCGCCGCCCCCACCCGCACCGCCGCCTCCCCCGCCTCCGGCGCTTCCGGCAGCGAAGGCGACCTGCAGGGTCCCGGGCCTGATCGGGCGCACGCTCCCGCAGTCACGCCGCCTTCTCGCCGCCAAGCACTGTCGCCTCGGCCGTGTGGGGAAGGCCTTCTCGAAGTCGAAGATGAAAGGGCGCGTGCTCTCCCAGCGCCCGAAGCCGAGAATGCGGCTCGCGCTGAACGCGCGCGTCAACGTGGTGCTCGGGCGCGGCCCGCGCCGCTAGCCCCGGCTAGGTAGCTACCGCCTCCATCACCCGCTCGGGGATGTCGAAGTTGGAGTAGACCTCCTGGACGTCGTCGTTCTCCTCGAGCGCGTCGATCAGCCGCAGCGTCTTCTTGGCCGTGCTCTCGTCGTCGAGGCTGACCGTCGTCTTCGGGATCATCGTCAGCTCCGCGGACTCGACTTCGATCCCGGACTGCTCGATCGCCTCTCGCACCGCGGTCAGGGCCTCGGGCGCGGAGGTCACGCGGAAGCTGGATCCGTCCTGCTCGACGTCCTCAGCGCCGCCCTCGGCCGCCGCCAGCGTCAGCTCGTCCTCGTCGGCCCGGTCCGCGTCCACGAGGATCAGCCCGCGGCGCTCGAACAGCCAGGCGACCGCGCCCGACCCGCCGAGGTTGCCGTCGTGCTTCGAGAACGCGGCGCGAACGTCCGACGCGGTGCGGTTGCGATTGTCGGTCAGGGCCTCGACGATCACCGCGACCCCGTTGGGGCCGTAGCCCTCGTAGACCACCTGCTCGAACGACTCGGCGTCGGAGTCCGCCCCCGAGCCGCGGGCGATCGCGCGCTCGATGTTGTCCTTCGGCATCGAGTACGAGCGGGCCTTCTCGATCGCGTTGGCGAGCGCGAGGTTCGCGGCCGGATCGGGCCCTCCCTCCCGCGCCGCCACGATCAGCGCGCGGGACAGCTTCGAGAAGAGCTTGCCGCGCTTGGCGTCCGCTGCGCCCTTCTTGTGCTTGATCGAGCTCCACTTGCTATGCCCTGACACCGCTCTCCTCCCGTACGAGATCGAGAAAACGCTCGTGCACCCGCGTGTCACCGGTCAGCTCGGGGTGGAAGGACGCGACGAGCACGCGCCCCTGGCGCAACAGCACCGGCTCGCCGTCGAGCTCGGCGAGTACCTCCACCTCTGCGTCCGGCCCGATGCTCACGACCCGCGGCGCCCTGATGAACACCCCGCGCAGCGGCTCCTCCTCGCCCTCCAGCCCGAGGTCGGCCTCGAAGCTCGCCACCTGGCGCCCGTAGGCATTGCGGCTGACCTCGAAATCGAGCAGGCCGAGGTGGCGCCGGTCGAGCAGGATCATCCCGGCACACGTGCCGAACAGCGGCCGCTCGAAGGCGCGGATCGCCTCTTCCAGGCCGTACAGGCGCACGAGCCGTGCGATTGCCGTCGACTCGCCGCCGGGAATGATCAGGCCGTCGAGATCGTCCAGCTGCTCCGGCTTGCGCACCTCGACGGCCTCTGCGCCAAGCCGGCGCAGCATCGAGGCGTGCTCGCGGAAGTTCCCCTGCACGGCGAGGACTCCGATTTTCAACAGCTCGGTCACCTGCTCGATTCTAGTCTCGCCCTCTGTTCAGAAGCGGCATCCGCACCTAAAATTCCCTGCACCCCCGTGCAAGCCGAAATCTCCCACCAGATCCGCCCAGCTCCGCCCCGCAGGACCACCAAACAGAAGGGACGGCCGCTCTGGCACTGCCAGGCCGGCTCCTGCGTCCCGAAGGAGCCACAGGTCGTGAGCAGAGACGTCGGCGCGGGCACACGCACCGAAACCAGGCGCGTCCTCGTCGTCGACGACGAGCAGTCGATCCGCCTTCTCTGCCAGGTGAATCTCGGAGCCTCCGGCATCGATGTGCTCGAGGCCGACGATGGCGAGACCGCCCTCGAGCTGGCCCGCCGCGAGCAACCGGATTTGATCCTTCTCGACGTGATGATGCCCGGCCTCGACGGGTGGAGCGTCGCCCGCGAGCTCGCCGAGGACGAGCGAACGCGGGACATCCCCGTCGTCTTCCTCACCGCTCGCGCAGAGGCGTCCGACCGGCGGCGCGGCGCGCAGCTCGGCGGGGTCGGCTACCTCGTCAAACCGTTCGACCCGGTCGGCATCGGCGAGCTCGTCGACGACGTGCTCGCGCGGATCGGGCGCGGCGAGCGGGAGGAACTCCAGCGCGGCATCGCGTCCGAGCACGAGCAGTGAGCGTCCACGAGCGCGAGGACCGCGCGCTCCGACTCCAGCGGGTCGCCGAGCTCCTCGCCGAGGCGGTGACGCCGCAGGAGGTGCTCGACGCGATCCTGACCGAAGGCGTCCGCGCTGCGGAGGCGCGCGCCGGCGCGATCGGCGTGCTCAGTCCCGACCGCGAGAGCATCGAGCTGCTCGCTCAGCAGGGCTATCCCGGCCCGATCATGGAGGATTGGGGCCGGTTCCCGGTCTCTGCGGCCCTGCCAATGTCCCAGGTGGTGCGCACCGGGGAGCCTCTGTTCGTGTCGACCCGGCGCGAGCGCAACGAGCTCTTCCCCGAGCTCGCCGGCCAGGGTCGGAGCGCCGGCGCGATCGTAGTGCTTCCACTGGCGGTCGAGGGGCGCGTCTTCGGCGCGATGGCTCTCTCGTTCGAGGAGGAGCTCGAGTTCGGGCTCGAGCGCCGCGAGATGAAGATCGCGCTCGCCCGCCTGGCCTCGCAGAACCTCGCCCGCTCGCAGCTCTACGAAGAGGAGCAGGCGCTACGCGAGCGGATGACGTTTCTGGCCGAGGCGAGCGAGATCCTTTCCTCCTCCCTGGACTACCACCACACGCTGGGGAAGCTCGCGCGCCTAGCGGTGCCCGGACTCGCGGATTGGTGCACGATCGACATGGCCGGCGAGAACGGAGAGATCGAGCGCCTCGCCGTTGCACACGAGGACCCCGAGAAGGTGCGCTGGGCCAGCGAGCTGCAGGAGCGCTACCCGCCGAACCCGGACGACCCACACGGCGTGCCGCAGGTCCTTCGCTCGGGTGAGCCGGAGTTCTTCCCCTCGATCCCCGCGGAGCTCCTGGACGAGGCGATCGGGGACGACCTCGAGCTGCGCCGGATCATCGACGAGCTCGGCCTGCGCTCCTCGATCTCCGTCCCGTTGACGGCTCGTGGCCGCACGTTCGGGGCGCTGACGCTGATCGCGGCCGAGAGCCATCCGCCCTTCACCGAGGCTGACTTCGCGCTCGCGACCGAGCTCGCGCGGAGGGCGGCAGTGGCCGTCGACAACGCGCGTCTCTACAGCGAGGCGGAGAAGGGGGCCAACGCGGCACAGGCGCTGGCGCACGTCGCCGACGGTGTCGTCCTGCTCGACCCGGACGGCGTCATCCGGCACTGGAACCCGGCTGCAGCCGCGATCACCGGCGTGGACGAGGAGCACGCTGTCGGACGGCCGGTGGGAGACGTGGTTCCGTCGTGGGCGACGCTGACGTCGCATGTCCCGCTCTCGGCGCCGGGCGAACGCGGCGCAGGACCGGTGACGGTCCCATTGGTGCGCGATGGACGCGAGCGCTGGCTCGCGATCTCCGGCGTCGACTTCGGCGAGGGGGCGGTCTACGCACTCCAGGACGTCACGGACGAGCACGCCCTCGAGAAGACACGCAGCGACTTCGTCGCCACCGCGTCGCACGAGCTCCGGACGCCTCTGGCGGCGGTCTACGGAGCCGTCCGAACGCTGCGGCGCGAGGACGTGGAGCTCTCGGAGGAACATCGCGCGGCGTTCCTCGACATGATCGAGTCCGAGTCGCTTCGCCTCTCGAAGATCGTCGGCCAGATCCTGCTGGCGGGACAGCTCGATGCCGACGCCGTCGAGCTCAGCATCTCGGAGTGCGATCCGGTCGAGATCGCGGCGGACGTGATCGAATCGGCCTCGGTTCACCTACCCGACGGCATCTTGCTCGGCCTGAGCGCCGAGGGAGCCCGCTCGATCGACTGCGACGAGGCCAAGCTCAAGCAGGTGCTCGTGAACCTCGTGGACAACGCGATCAAGTACTCCCCCGACGGCGGCCAGGTGACGATCAGGCTCGACCAGAACGGGAGCGGTTGCCTGATCGAGGTCGCCGACCAGGGCCTGGGCATCCCCGCCGACGAGCAGGAGCGGATCTTCGAGAAGTTCTACCGGCTCGACCCGCAGCAGACGAAGGGCGTCGGCGGCAGCGGTCTGGGCCTCTACATCTGCCGGGAGCTCGTCGAGCGCATGGACGGGCAGCTGAGCGTCGAGTCGGAGCCCGGCGTCGGCTCGCGCTTCCAGGTTGCGCTTCCCACCGGGCGCTAGTCATCGGTCGGATAACTGTGGGCCAGTGTTCCGGAATGTCACCCGAGACTCGGGTTGCATCCTAGTTCGGAGCGAGGGTGTACTCGAAGAGGAGACGATTGCCGAGGGTACGACCGCGCGCGCCCCGGGCGACCAGGAAGGCAGGGCGGTGGCCGGCATTCCAGCGCGCCCGCGGGACCGAATAGAGAAAGACGCCTTCCGGGTGCGCAAGCCCCCTTTTGCTTCCGTCCTGGAAGAGGACGTTGAGCCTGGCCACATCCCGACCGACCTGCCCCCACAGCAGGGTCAGCATCTGCCCCTTGACTCGAATTCGCAGGGGCACGACCTCCGATAGACCTTGGCGAGGCGGCTGATAGCGACGACAACCTCCGCCGAAGACCGCTCGTCCGACCTGGAGCCAAGTACAGCGAGCGGGCACCGCGAACGACGGCGCAACCCAGATCGAGGCTCTACCCACGGGGGTATCCCGCGCGACGAGTTGTCGCTTGTGCGCCAGCGCGGCGCCTCCCGGAGGACGTTGGATTCCACCAAAGCCGTCGAACAGGGGAAACGTTCCTCCTAACGGCCCTATCGGCTCCCTCGCTACCCGCAGGCCCTTGTCGTCAAAGGCGACCAGCGCACGCGGAGCAGTGTGAGCGAGCACGCCGTCGGGGACGCGCAGAAGGAAGAAGCCGTCCCTCATCGACACGGAGCGCGAACGTCCGTCGCTGAGGCCGAGACGAAGGCTCTGCGCCGATCGCTGGGGCACACGTCCCCAGAACACGCGCGGCATGTATCCCGTGAGGCCGATCCTGCGCCGCATCCAGGATTTCGGCCAGATACAGGAAACCGAGAGGCGGCTGAACCGCAGGCGCGGTTGCTGGAGGCCCTCGCACCAGCCGCCGCCGTAGGCCGGGGATGCCCAGAGGACCATGGGCCCTCCCGGGCTGTGCACTCGGCCGGCCTCCCGCGGCGGCGCCGCCGAGTACCGGCGAGCGGCAAACGCGCGCTGCACCGCCGCCGGCGCCTGGCTGCGCGGAAGCATCACTTCTCGTAGGAAGCGAACGGGACCCGGACGGAAGCTGATGTTCGCATTGGGCCCGCCGGGGCCATGGGGTCCCGGAGCACCGGCGTTCGGCCCATTCCCCGACCCGTCACGAGCGCTGGGCGGACCGCCGCCACCGTTACCTATGAAGAAGCCAACTCCTGCTGCAGCTGCGAGCGCCACGAGCGCGAGTGCGCCGTAGATCGCCCATCGTCGCCGTGCGCGCCTGCGCGCCTCCTCGATCAGTGCTTCGAGATCAGGCGGCGGAGTCGACGCCGGTGGGCGTGGAGGCGCTGTAACCGTCACACCGATGACGCTAGTATCGTTAGCACCATGTTTCGCGTCAAGGTCGATCGCGACGAGCCACTGGGACTCCATGAGCAGGTAGCCGCGGAAGTGCGGCGGGCGATCGCCGATGGCGAAGCGCGGCCCGGCGAGCGGCTGCCACCCGCGCGCGACCTCGCCGCGGTCCTCGGGGTCAACACCAATACCGTGCTTCGAGCGTTGCGTATGCTCCGCGACGAGGGACTACTGGAGTTTCGTCGCGGGCGTGGAATCACCGTCGCGAGCACGGCCGAGCGCGGTGCCGTGATTGTGAGGGCGAAGGAACTCGTCGAGTTCGCACGCAGCCAGGGCTACCGGCGCCAAGACCTCGTTCGTATCATCGAGACCCTTGTGTGACGGCTCCACCTCGGCGGCAGACCGGCGGGCTGACGCCGCCCTGGCACGCTAGGTGACGTCGGGATGTGGGCGTGCGTGGCTAACACGGAACGAGACCGATCAGGCAGGAATCGACAAGCGCCGGTCGCGGAGCCGCAACTACCCTGACCGTCATACACATCCGCATCCACGAGCTTCGCTGAGCGTCCGGCATCGAGCCGGAGGTCAAGCGGCTAGGACTCGTTCGACGCACGGAGGTGCCTCGCAATGGCCGAGAGGAAACCTGCAAAGAAGGGCGCGAAGACGTCCGCTACGACCGCTACCGGCAAGGCGTCCCGATTCACTGATGAGGAACGAGCCGCGATGAAGGAGCGCGCCCAGGAGCTCAAGGCGGACGCGCGTCGCGGACCACGTGCCGGCAAGGCGGACGGGGAACAGGAGGTGCTCGCGAAGATCGCCGAGATGCCGGAACCGGATCGCGCCAAGGCCGAGCGGCTCCACGCCATCATCAAAGCCAGCGCGCCAGAACTCTCACCGAGAACCTGGTACGGAATGCCCGCGTATGCCAAGGATGGCAAAGTCGTCTGCTTCTTCCAGAGCGCGCAGAAGTTCAAGACGAGGTACGCGACGCTCGGCTTCAGCGACAAGGCGAACCTCGACGAAGGCCACATGTGGCCGACCGCCTTCGCGCTGGAGGAGCTGACTGCCGCCGAAGAGGCAAGAATCGGCGGGCTCGTGAGGAAGGCGATGAGCTGAGGATGGCTCACACCGCGGAATCTCGGGTTTGTCGAGTCCCGGCCGCACCTTCCAACCCACGACTACGGCTGCAATGCGAGACGAAGCGCCTCCGTCTCCCGGCACGTGGCACTGCCGGATCGACGCGCGGGCAAACGGCGGCTGAAACCGACCGGGCGGCGAGGTTCCCGCCGTGATGGCGTCAGGCGAGCGCGGCGCAGAAGTCCTGGTTCATGTACGCCGCTTCGAACTCCTCGAACTTGCCGGTCAGCGAGATGGGGTCGCCGTCGGGACCGATTACCACGCGGAGGAGCGTCCCTCTGGGGGCCCCTGCAATGTCGAGCGTCCCTCCGTCCTGGGACAGCCCACCGATCGATTCCTTTACGCTCGGGCGGTGGCTGGCACAACGGGGAGACTGGGAAGGATCGCGAACGTCACGCGCAAGGACGCCGCTGCCCTTAGCAGGGAAGTGCCTCTGGACATCGCCGCGATCCAAGCTGCGTGGCCCGCCTTTGAGTCGGGGTTCGACTCACTACACGGGCGTCGGATGATGGGCCTGATCGACAATCGAGCTGGCACGTATCGGCTTTGCACCGAGCGCCTGCCTCGCGATATGGAGAGCTCGCTCGGTCTCGACGAGACGACGATCCCAGGCGGGCGCTACCTGCGGCTCCGGCTCATCGGCGACCCTCCCGGTGTTTACGGCCAGATCGCGGCGGCGTTCGACGAGCTCTTCGAGCACGCTGACCACGATCCCACACGTCCGCTCATCGAGTTCTATCGACGCGAAGGCGAAGTCGACTGCCTCGTCCCAGTCACTGCGGCCGTGCCTGTCGCCTGAGCGCTCGTGGGGGATCAATGCAACTCAGTCGCCGACTCGACCCGCTGGTTCTAGTCAGGCGACACGCTGGCGTGGGCCAACATCCCGGAATATCACCCGAGCGTGGCGCGGTGTCATCCCGCCCAGGGGAGGCGGTCCCAGTACGAGGGACGGTCCCGACGTGACGGCTCGAACCGCACGTACACCTGCTTGAAGTCGGACGTCTCCTCCTCCACGCTCGCCCCGTAACGCGCCGCGAGCTCCGACACCGGGTAGTGCAGCTCTTCGTTCTCCAACCGTGCACCGGCCATCAGGATCACGCACGGCCCGTCGCCGGCTCCCACGAAGATGTGCTCGGTCCCGGGTGGACTGTGGACGAAGTCCCACGGCCGAAGGAGCCGCTCCTCACCCTCGACGAGCAGCCTGCACTCTCCTGAGAGCACGAGGAACGCCTCCTGCTGATTCTCGGAGTGGTAGAGGCCGTTGGGCTGGCCCGGCTCCAGGACGCGGAGCTTGATGCCGACCTGCGGGAACGAGAACTCCTGGCTCTCGAAACGGCAATCCGAACCGGGCGGCCGCTTCTCGGCGTTTTCCGCCGTCAACCACTGGGCGTCCCGCACATTCACGACGAACCAGCCGTCGCTCGCTGGTGCGAGGCCTGAGCCGGAGTCGTCGAGCCGCGCCTCGGGCATGCCGCGAGCCTAACGGCTTTCGAAGCTGCCGC
>Ga0207675_100002378_pt1 | contig 18637 bp, 12 predicted proteins | sample KBSSwiS42_FD_184305 | JGI IMG/M metagenome (GOLD analysis project Ga0207675, IMG submission 184305) | Switchgrass rhizosphere microbial communities from Kellogg Biological Station, Michigan, USA - KBS Switchgrass S4-2 (SPAdes) (version 2) | ecosystem: Host-associated > Plants > Roots >...
GCGGACGATGTTTTCGACCTTGCGCATGGCGCGCAGGCCGAGAGGCATCCAGGTGTACAGACCGGCGGCCAGCTTGCGGATCAGGCCCGCACGCAGCATGAGCTGCTGGCTCACGACATCGGCATCGGCGGGAGTTTCTTTGGTCGTGTTGACCGGGTATTGGGACCAGCGCATAGGGGCGCGAGAGTGTATCAGGTGGGGGATTCGCCTATGATCCCGGCCGTGACGGAACCGACGAATACCACACCGAGCCGCGGCATCTACCTGCTGCCCAACCTGCTCACCACGGGCTGCCTGTTCTCGGGCTTCTATTCCATCGTCGCGGCCATCGACCGCAACTTCGCAGTGGCCGGCGGCGCCGTCTTCATCGCGATGCTGTTCGATGGCCTGGACGGTCGCGTCGCGCGCTGGACGCGCACCGAGAGCTCCTTCGGCAAGGAGTACGACAGCCTCGCCGACATGGTGGCCTTCGGTCTCGCGCCCGCGGTGCTGGTCTATCAATGGGGCGTGGTGCGCATCGGGGTGTGGGGACACGAGTGGCGCCAGTTCGGCTGGATCATCGCGTTTTTCTATGCGATGTGCGCGGCGCTGCGCCTGGCGAGGTTCAACACCATCTCGGCCACCGGCGACAAGCGTTATTTCAAGGGACTGCCGAGTCCGTCGGCGGCCGCCACCGTGGCCGCCTTCGTGTGGTTCTTCGCCAAGTGGCGCGAGCCGGGCCTGTACGGACTGATCCTGGCGTTCGTCGTCACCGGTTATGCGGCGGCGCTGATGGTGTCGTCTTTCAGTTATCTCAGCCTGAAGCAGATCGACACCTCGGCACGCGTGAAATACTCGTACCTGGGCTTCGTCATCCTGCCCATGCTGATCATGATCAGCATCGATGCACCCACCATGTTGTTCGCTATGTTCGTGTCGTATGCCACCTACGGCCCGGTGCAGTGGTTAGTGCGCAAGCTGCGGCGGCCACGTCCGCCATCGGTGCCGGCGAGCTGACATGCCGGGGTCGCTGCGCAACGCCTACCTGGAAGCGCTCGGTATCGACCGCTGGGTGCCACGCAATGCACCCGCGGACCCCGTGTCCGCGGCGCGTGCGCCGGTCGCCGACTCGCCCAGGATCGAAGTTCCCGCGCCCGCGGCGCGTCCCGCGATCCTGCCGGCCGGCGACTGGAGTGCGCTGCGGGAACAGGTCGCTGCCTGCACCGCCTGCGATCTGTGCAAGACCCGCACCCAGACGGTGTTCGGCGTCGGCGATACCCGCGCCGAGTGGCTGGTCATCGGCGAGGCGCCCGGTGCCGAAGAGGACCGCCAGGGTGAACCTTTCGTCGGACGCGCCGGTCAACTGCTGAACGCCATGCTGCTCGCCATCGGCTTGCCGCGCGAGACCGTGTTCATCGCCAACATCCTCAAATGCCGCCCGCCCGGCAACCGCGATCCGAAACCGGAAGAAGTGTCGCGTTGCCTGCCGTTCCTCAGCGCCCAGATCGCGCTGCTCAAGCCGAAGATGATGCTCGCCGTCGGGCGCATCGCGGCGCAGAACCTGCTCGCCACCGACGCGCCGCTGGCACGCCTGCGCGGCAAGCTGCATCACTTTGGCGAAGCGAACACGCCGCTGGTGATCACCTACCACCCGGCCTACCTGCTGCGCACCCCGTCGGACAAGCGCAAGGCCTGGGAGGACCTCAAGTTCGCGCGCGCCACGTACCAGCGGCTGGTGACTAACTAATGGCCGCGGCACCCGAAGTCCTGGGCGAGGTGCCCGAGATCCACATCCGGCCGATGATGGAAATCGACCTGCCGGATGTCGCGACGATCGAGCAATCCAGCTACGCGTTCCCGTGGAGCGAGAACATCTTTCGCGATTGCCTGCGCGTGGGCTACACCTGCCGGGCGCTCGACCTGTCGGGCCGCATCATCGGTTATGGAGTCATGAGCCTCGGCGCCGGCGAGGCGCACATCCTCAACGTCTGCGTGGGCGACGAATTCCGCAACCTGGGTTTCGGCCGTCGGCTGCTCGAGCACCTGCTGGAGCGCGCGGCCGCCTCCGGAGTCGCCGAGGCCTTCCTCGAGGTCCGGCCGAGCAACCTTGCGGCCATCCGGCTGTATCAACGGCTCGGATTCGAACAAATCGGCATCCGGCGCGGGTACTACCAGGCCCCCGACGGGCGCGAAGATGCCATCGTGCTGAAGCGCGAGCTCACAAAATCACATCCGGTTCAGCCATCCAGATAAAAGAATATGACTTCGCCTCGGGCTGGATTTCGAGGCGGCGTGGTGTTGACGGCGTCCATTTCTGCCAGGACGCACATGTCTGCGTAAGTCGGATCCGGAACGCCGCCAACGCGAAGCTGGTGGCGTTCAGATCACCTCGCCGGTCAGCTCGCCGTTACTGGATCGCCCAGAGCTGGCTCGCCCAGGTCGTGTTCAGTCCTTGCGAGTAGATATTCGAGAACGTGCCCGAATCCCCGAGCGTGAGGAATTTCCCGCTCCAGACGTTCTTGAGACGCGTGCCGCCCGTGCCGGCTTTCACGAGTGTCCACTTCTCGCTGTCCCAGTCGGTGTGTAGCGAATAGGTGACGACCGAAGCCTGCTCGGACTGCGTGGTCACGTTCAGATAGGTATTGGTCCCCGCGTTACGCAGCCGGAAGTATTCGGTGTACAGGATCGGCTCGAGCACCCAGGTCTGCGTGTTCCAGCTTGGATTCGCCGGCTGACCCTTCGCCGCCGCGTTGTCCGCGGTGCCGGACGCGGTGAGCAGCGCGCCGCTCCAGCCGCTCTTGATCTTGCCCTGGTACTGCAGCAGCGTCGGACCGATGCCGCGGTAGCGCACGACGTAGTTGGCGCACTTCGCGCCATTCGGCTGATCCGCGTCCTTGCAGGTGAGCGCGTAGGGCGTGAACCGGGCGATGCGATCGCTCGGACCGTAAATGATGTCCGGCGTCGTGGTGACGTGCACCCGGATCGCCTTCGGATTGGCACACAGGCCCGCGTTCCGCGAACGTTCCTCGTGATCGCCGTCGGAGGCCGGCGCGTGGTTGTAGTAACTGCCGGTGCTCTCGTCGGTCCACACGTCGTTGCAAAGGTAGCTGACTGAATAGTCGTGGCACTTGGTGCCCGGCTCCTGGTCGCCGTTCAGGCAGAGCACGCCCTCGCGCAGATTGAAGTAGCGCAGGTGATCCGGGATCTTCGCCATCTGCTGCGTGTTGAACGAGAAATCGACCGGCACGTCGACCGCGTGGGCCTCGAGGTACAGGGGATCGTCGATGCCGAACAGCAGCGTCGGGATCGGCGGTGCCAGGTTGGGATCCTTGGCGTCCAGGTAATTCTCCGTCTCGACCCCATCGACCGGCGTGTCGAGGTTGATCCAGCGCCAGTGCGCCTCGTCGTCGTACGGCGGCATGCAGCAGTTTCCCAGGGACTCGATATCGGAGTGAATCGATGGCAGCACACGCGTGCCGGTCTGGAAATCGACGAACAGACTGCCGAGCTGCGAATTCCCGGCGATCGTGTGGCAGCCGTACGCGCACGACGTGTTGGGGTTCGTTTCGATGTTCGCCTTGATGATGGAGTCCCAGTCCTTGAACGGCGTGAACACGGGCTTGTTCTGGTAACCGCTCGCACCCACCACGTGGTAGTGCTCAGACGCCGACATGTCGACCTTCGTCTGGTGACGGTTGTTGATCACGCCGAAGCTGGCGAGAAACGGCACGATGTCTCGAGAGGCGATGATGGCGCCCTGCGTGTGACAGCCGACGCAGCGAGCCGGCTCGCGTGGCAACGTGTCGATGGGGCCGCCGCCGTTGCCGTTGTGATCCGACAGCATCATCTTGTTATTGAGGTCGGTCGGCGACAGCCAGAAGTCGTCGGCATTTGGATGCGCGCCGAAGTTGGTGGGCGAGATGATCGCGGACGTCACCACTCTTTGCGTATCGTGGGTCACCGAAGAGCGATCCTTGGCTGCGAAGAAGCAGGTCTGCTTGTTGATGCGGTTGTGGATCAGCATCTCCATGCTGACGAACTTGGTGTTGGCGAAGGGTGCAGTCAAGTCGTCGCCCCATCGGCACGCCACCAGTGCGTCGACCTGGTCGTTGACGCGGCGATGCACGACGAAATCGTTGACCGGAGACTTGCTGCCGAGGGCGAATTGCGGCCCGTCGTTGCAGTTCATGTTCGGGATGTCGCTGGCGTTGAAGACTAGCTGCTTCTGGCATTCCGTCACGTAGTTCTGGAGCTCGGATTGCGCGAATGTGCTCGAAGAAATGCCGGCGAGCGCGAGCAGCGCCATGACGGCTCTCATGGTTCCGTTCATTTGAATCCCCCTGTGAACAGCAGCTCGCCCGAGATGGCGGGCACTCTTAACACACCTGAATTGGTAGCGCTACCGTGAATCGACAGACAATATGAATTAATATTCAGATTGCGGGCGACGCATCGGGAATCGAATCAAGAAGTTAGCCGGCCAAGAACGAAATCGGGTGCCCCGAGAATATTTTTCGCGGCACCCGAAATTCATCAATTCACGGAGCGCGCGATGCAGCCGCCGCGACGAATTGCATGGCATGCCGTGACAGCTTGTCGATGCCGAGAACGCTCCTTCGAATCCCGCCACCGACGGTGTATCGGTTGTTGGACTAGTTAGCTCGGGCACCCGGACAGTCCATCGACAACTTCCGGAGTCCGGTGGCTTGTGGTCGTGCCGCACCCAGCATTCCTCGAGACCCATCACTTCGTCAGACGTAGGGGCAGCCCGGTTCCTCGGGCTTGGGGCCGAGCTGGAGCCATTGGAGAGAGATGAATGGGAGGGCTGGTATCATGCGCCGCCTCTGATGGCGGCCCCCTGGGCCGCCATCGGTCCAGGCGCCCCTCGATCGATTTTGTTTACGGCTTGGCCCGTTGTCCAAGTCGTGCTGCTATTCAGCAGGTGCGGTAGTAGGGCTGGCATTCGACCAACGTGATCAAGATGACTCTGGAGTCTGTGTCCCAATATGCGTCCTTATCTTGTCGAGCGATGGCTATGACGGCTGACCCAAGTAATGGAGAAATAAGGAAAAGAAGGACCTTTGCCATCATTTCGCATCCCGACGCCGGCAAGACAACGCTCACGGAAAAGCTGCTGCTGTTCGGCGGTGCCATCCAGATGGCCGGCACCGTCAAGGGCCGCAAGGCCGCGCGCCACGCCACGTCCGACTGGATGGCACTGGAGAAGCAGCGTGGCATCTCCATCACCTCCTCGGTGATGCAGTTCCCGTTCCGTGACCAGATAATCAACCTGCTGGACACGCCGGGCCACGAGGATTTCTCCGAAGACACCTACCGTACACTCACCGCGGTAGATAGCGCGCTCATGGTCATCGACTGCGCCAAGGGTGTTGAAGAGCGAACCATCAAGCTGATGGAGGTCTGCCGGCTGCGCGACACCCCCATCATGACCTTCATCAACAAGCTGGATCGCGAGGGGCGTCCGCCCATCGAGCTGCTGGATGAAGTGGAGAGCGTGCTCAAGATCCGCACTGCGCCCGTGACCTGGCCCATCGGCATGGGACGCGACCTCGCCGGCATCTATCACCTGCTCGAAGACAAGATCTACGTCTACGAGGCCGCGGGGCGCGGCGAACGCGGCAGCAACCGCGTGATCCAGGGTCTGCACAGCGCCGAGGGGCGCGAATTCCTCGGCGACCGCGCGAAACACTTCGACGACGAAATCGACCTGGTGCGCGGCGGCACAGCGGAGTTCGACATCGCGGATTATCTGGCGGGCAGGCAGACGCCGGTGTTCTTCGGTTCGGCGATCTCGAATTTCGGAGTCGAGGAATTGCTGGCGCACTTTGCCGTGCATGCGCCGGCGCCGCTGCCCAGGCACACGCAGCAGCGTGACGTGGAGGCCGGCGAGGGCAAGCTCACCGGCTTTGTGTTCAAGATCCAGGCGAACATGGATCCGCTGCATCGCGACCGCATCGCCTTCATGCGCCTGTGCTCGGGCAGGTACTCGCGCGGCATGCGCATGTACCACGTGCGTCTCGGCAAGGAGATGCGCATCGCCGACGCGCTCACCTTCATGGCCGCGGACCGCCAGACTGCGGACGAGGCTTTCGCGGGCGACATCATCGGCCTGCACAACCACGGCACCATCAACATCGGTGACACCTTCACGGAAGGTGAAAAGCTCACTTTCACGGGCATCCCGAACTTCGCGCCGGAAATGTTCCGCCGCGCGGTGCTCAAGGACCCGCTCAAGATCAAGCAGCTCGCCAAGGGCCTGGACCAGCTGTGCGAGGAGGGCGCCACGCAGTTGTTCAAGCCCCTGCGCAACAACGACATGGTCTTGGGTGCCGTCGGCCAGCTGCAGTTCGAAGTGGTCGCGTTCCGCCTGCAGGACGAATACGCCGTGTCCTGCGTGTTCGACAACGTGGCGGTGTACACCGCGCGCTGGATCTACTGCGACGACGAGAAACACCTCGAAGAGTTCCGCACCAAGGCGTTCGACAACCTGGCACTCGATCATTCCGGGGCGCTGGTGTACCTCGCGCCGTCGCGCGTGAATCTGGAGCTGACTATCGAACGCTGGCCGAAGATCACCTTTCGGGCGACCCGGGAGTCCCAGTAATCTCTGCGGGCGCGCGCCGCCTGCGCCACAGAAGGACGATGCGCAGGCCGAGTGCGGCAAGGAAGACCAGCAACGCCGGATCGATCGCGCCGCCACCGCCGCCTCCACCACTGTTGCGGGCCTGCTTCACGACCTTGACGTCGGCGGTGCCGGCACGCACGCGGCTTTCGAAGTCGGCGAGTTCGATGCGAAAGTTCGCGATCAACTGCTCGGTGGCCTGGTCGAAGCCGACGCGTTGCTGTTTTGCGAGTGCGTGTGACTGATCGATGGCCGCCGTGCTGTCGGACCCGGAGCTGATGCCGCCGGCGCGCAGCACCAGCGACTTGCCGTTGGGCTCGACGATCGCGAGGTCGATCACGGTGCGCGTCTCGTTGTGGGTGCCCGAGAAAATCATTCCGCCGACGATGGTGAGGTAGGTGATGGCGCGGCGGTTCTCGCTGGTCTGGCTGTGCTGGTCGTAGGACACCAGCGCCATCAGGTCGAGTCGTTGCAGGCGCGCCAGCTGTTGCAACTGGCGCATGCCGTCGCCCCGTGAGTAGTCGAAGTAGTAAGAAGGCAGCGGCACGATGTCGGCCACGTAGGGCAGGCCGGCGAAATTCTCGCGGATGGAACTCAGGATGCGCTCGCGCTGCGCGCCGGTGGGGCCGTCGTTCGGGTTGCCGCTGCGTGGCGGCAGGAAGGCGAGGCCGACGCGGATCGGCAGGTTGAGCGTGACCTCGGCGTCGCGCTTCGGCACGTTCTTGTCGTCGCCGTACAGGAATTCCACCAGCGGCGTCGAGGCATGCGTGCTCTGCCCGCAGTGGAAGACGCAGGAATTGCCCTCCAGCAGCCCGCATCCGCCCAGCATCAGTGAAAGCGCCGCGGCCCCCAGCAGGCGCAGCCGTCGTTTGTGTCTTCGCATTTCGACCCTCCTCGAATTGAACGCTGCTCAATTGATAGCATGTAATTGAACAGCGCTCAATAACTGCGTACACTGCGGCGCCAACGGGTCGAACAACATGGGCCGCCGCAACGAACACAGCCGCGATGAGCTGCGCGAACTCGCTTTGCGCGCGGCAGGCGAGATTGTCGCCGAAGGCGGCGCCGCGACCCTGTCGATGCGCGAGGTGGCGCGGCGCATCGGCTACACCGTGGGCGCCCTGTACATGGTGTTCCAGAACCTCGACGACCTCATCGTGCAGGTGAACGAACACACCGTGATCGAACTTCGCGGCGCGCTGGAACGCATCCGCGGACGCGCCAACCAGCCGGCGCAGAACCTGCGGCTGCTGGTCGCGGCGTACTTCGGCTTCGCGCTGCTGCACACCGCGCGCTGGCGGCTGGTGTTCGAACATCGTCTGCCCGAAGGGCAGAAGGCCCCGGCCACCTACGCGGGCCATACCGCGGCCATTTTCGCGCTGGTCGCGCACCAGCTGCGCGAAGCCGGGGCCGGGCGCGACGGCACCAGCTGCGAGGAGCTCGCCACGGCGCTGTGGAGCGGCGCCCACGGCATCTGCATGCTCGCGGTGACCGGCAAGCTGCAGATCGCCACGCAATCCTCGGTGCAGCGCCTGCTCGATGTCCTGCTGGACCGGTTCGTCGGCGAGACCGCGATTCCCGGCAGGAAGCCGGCCAGGAGTCGCCGCAAACCTTGACGTGACGACGTCACGCGCGCCGCATGAGGAAGAATGGGGCAGTCCCCCCATTTCTTTCTGAAGATGGCTGGCAAAAGGGGCCGCACCTGATCTGACATTTTCGATGACATCTGCCGATCAGGTGCGGCCCCTTTTGCGTGAAATGGGGACCGTCCCCATACTCACCCACCGTGCGTGACTTGCTGAAGAACAAACCGGTCCTCGCCTGGGCTTTCTACGACTGGGCCAACTCGGCTTTTGCGACCACGGTCATGGCCGGATTCTTTCCGGTGTTCTTCCAGAAGTTCTGGAGCGTCGACGTCACGCCCACCGAGACCACCTCGCGACTCGGCTATGGCAATGCGATCGCCGGCCTGGTGATCGCGCTGCTGGCGCCGATACTCGGCGCGATCGCCGACCGCGGCGGCCGGCGCAAGCAGTTCATGTTCGCCTGGACCTTGTTAGGCGTCGTGGCCACGGGCGGCCTCTACCTGGCGGCGCATGGCGAGTGGTTCATGGCCCTCACGATGTTCGTCCTCGCCACGATCGGCTTCAACGGCGGCATCGTGTTCAACGATTCGCTGCTCCTCGACGTTGCAAAGCCCGCGGAGCTCGATCGTGTGTCCGCGCTCGGTTATTCACTCGGGTATCTCGGCGGCGGCCTGCTGTTCCTGGTCAACATGCTCATGGTTCAGCACCCGGAGTGGTTCGGGCTCAAGGACGCCGCCCAGGCCGTGCAGACCGCCTTTCTCACGGTTTCCGTGTGGTGGCTGATCTTCACCATCCCGGTGATGGTGCGCGTCAGGGAACCGCAGCGTGGTCCGCACCTCAAGTTTGGCGCCGCGATCGGCGTGGGATTCCGCGAGCTCGGCAACACCATCGCGCACGTACGTCAGTACCGCGTGATGCTGATGTTCCTGGTCGCGTACTGGTTCTACATTGATGGGGTCAACACCATCATCAAGATGGCCGTGAACTACGGCACGGCGCTGGGTCTCGACACCGGCAAACTGCTGCTCGCCTTGCTGGTCACGCAGTTCGTGGGATTTCCCGCGGCGCTGTTGTTCGGCTGGCTGGGCGATCGCATCGGGCCACGACGCGGGATACTCATCGGCCTGGTCATCTACGCCGGAATCACCGTCTACGCCTACTTCCTGGATTCGGTCGCGGAGTTCTTCGTGCTCGCCGTGGCGGTGGGGTTCGTCCAGGGCGGCGTGCAGAGCCTGTCGCGTTCACTGTTCGGGCGTCTCGTGCCCGAGGGCAAAAATGCCGAGTTCTTCGGCTTCTTCAACATGATGGGCAAGTTTGCGACGGTGCTCGGTCCGCTGTTGATCGCGGTCGTCGCGGCGCTGACCCACAACGAGCGTGCCTCGATAATTTCGCTCGTATTGTTGTTCGTGATCGGCGGCGTGTTGCTGTGGCGCGTGAAGCTCACACCGCGAGACGCCTGACGTCGCGCTCGAACGCCGCGACGTCTTCGCGGTTGGCCGCGGGGCCAAAACGCAGCCGCGCATAGTTCGACGCCAGCGACTCCATGCGCGCGCCAAGATCGGGCCGCGCCGCCGCGACGCGCCGCGCGAAATCGTACGGGCCCTCACTCGCGGCCCGGGGTCCGGCGACCCGCGCGAGCTTGCGGGTGGCGCGCAACCAGGCGCGTCCCACGCGATCCGGCTTGCCGCGCGCCAGCGTGCGGCGCAGCGACAGCGCCACCCACACGATCCACGCGATGAGCCCGACGGCGAACGCCCAACCCAGGTGCTGCCACTGCGGCGAGTCGATGCCCAGCTTGTTCAGCAGGTCGAACTGCGAACGCAGGTTGAAATCCACCACGTTGGCCTGCCACCACTGGTTGGCGCCGTCCCAGAGCAGGCCGAGGCGGTTGAAGAACGGGTTGTTGTGGAAGAACACGCTCGTGGCCGGCAGGGAATTCGCCATCAGGTCGTACACACCGCGCTGCAGGCGCTCGGGCGCGACCACGGCGGTGGGATCGACGCGCGTCCAGCCCTGGCCGTCGAGCCAGATCTCCGTCCACGCATGTGCTTCGGATTGCCGCACCAGTAGATAGCCGCCGACCGGATTCCATTCACCGCCGAGGTATCCGGTGACCACGCGTGCGGGCACGCCGCCGGCGCGCATCAACGTCGCGTACGCCGAGGCGAAGTGGCCGCAGAAGCCGCGCCTGGTGTCGAACAGCGTGGTGTCCACCGAATCGATGCTGGTAGTGCCGGGTTCGAGCGTGTACTCGAGGCCCTGGGTGCGGAACCAGTCGAGCGCCGCACGCGCAAACTGAGCGTCGCTGCCGGTGCGCGCGCGCAGGTCGAGCGCCAGGGCGCGCGCCCGCGGGTTGCGATCCAGCGGCAACCGCGTCTCGTAGCGCCGGCCGAGATTGGACAGCGACCCGGAGCTGTGTGTCACCAGGTGCGACGTGGCGTCGTAACTCAGCACGCTGTTGACGGGGCTGGTCGAGATCAGCTGCCGGTCGTGTGTCAGGTAGACGTCGCGCCGCGGGCTCGCGTCCACGGTGTCGAGCGCGAACAGCCACGGCTGGTTGGTCGGTTCGAGCGTCACGCGGTAACGCACTGCGTCGCCGACCGGCATCATCGGCGTGCCGACGTACAGCGCGCCGCCGCTGCGCGCGCGCCGCCAGGTGAGGCCATCGAAGGTGTTGAGCACCGGGCCGCGAAAGTACAGCGCCTCGCGCGGCGGCAGCGAGCCCTCGAATCGGACGCGAAACGCCGGATCGTATTCGGTAGCCAGCTTGTCGATGTTGCCCGGTGTCATCTCGTCCGACAGTCCCGTGGTCGCCACCGCGCCGCGCTGCAGGGCCCAGAACTGTCCGGCGATGCGCGGAAAGAACGCAAAACACAGCAGCGCCAGCGGGATCGACATGAGCGTGGCACGCCCGGCGATGCGGAACGCGGCGCGGGTCGGGAACAAGGCATCGCCGTGCGCCACCAATGCGATCGCGGCGGCCGCGCCCCACACCGTCAGTAGATAGAGCGGGATCCGCCAGAGCGACTGTCCGGCGAGAGCCGCGGCCAGCAGCAGGAACAAGGCCACGCCGATGACGATCGAGTCGTCGCGCCGTGTGCGCGATTCCAGCAGCTTGAGCGCGCCCATGACCACGAGCAGCGCGGTGCCGGCCGAGAGCCCGTTGAGCGTGTGAAAGTTCGCCGCCACCGCGAGCGCCAGGATGGCGGTGATCGCGCCGAACACGAAGCGCAGGCCGGTGCCGCGCCTGATGAGCCCAATCCGGCCGAGCGCCACGCCGATGCGCCAACCCACGGCGGCCAATCCGATCCCGAGGCACCACAGCGGCGCATTGCCCAGCGTGAGCACCAGGCTCGCGGCGAACAGCGATGACGCCGCGACGCTGGCTCGCGCGGCGGCACTCACCATGGCTCACCGCTGCCGTAGAGCGCGAGACCGTCCAGGCAACGCGCGCGATGCTCGTTGCCGCTGTCGGCCGCGGCCTCCTGCCGCTCGAGGCGCAGGCCATAACGCTCGCCGCGGGCGTGCGCGGCGACGATCCACGCGGAGAGCTGCTCGAGCCGTTGCTCGATGTCCGCGCCGGGCGCGGTCGAGAGGTCGAAGGTGCGGTGGTGCGCGGCCGGCGATTGGTAGGTCTTCACGAGCAGGCCGCGGCCGCGCGCAAAGGCGCGCCACGCCACCTGTCGCGGCGAATCGCCGTCGCGAAACTCGCGCAGTCCCGCCCATTCCTCGTCGCCGGCGCGATGCACGGCCGGCGCATTGCCGCCGGTCGCGGTCTCCGGCGGCGGCTCGTGCCGCCCGCGCGGCGCCGGCCAGGCCAACAAAGTCAGCGGGGGATGCAGCCAGGTCCAGGCACGAAACAGCCCGAACGGAAACGCCGTCGACAGTTTGATGCGTGCGATACGCAGCCGGCCGCGTTTTTCCAGCGTCACCGCCAGGTCCGCGCGCGCCGTGGCATCAGGCGGCACGCTCACGGTCACGCGCTCCGATCCATCCACCTGGCATTCGAGGCCGATACGCGCGGTGTCGGCGCTGTTCTCCAGCGTGATCGCGATGCGCCCGTGCTCGCCCGCGAAGGCATTGCCAGCGGCGACGCCGCGCACGCCGAGGTTCGCGAGATTGCGGTGGCACAGGTGCATGGCGATGAGCGCGAAGCCGGCGAGCAGGAAAGTGATCAGCAGTGCGATGCTGTTGCCGTAGTTGAGCCCGGCGAGCAGCATGATGAACAGCAGGGCGCCGAAGGCCACGCCGCCGCGCGTCGGCAGGATGTAGATGCGGCGCGTGGTGATGGTGACCGGCAGCTGGTCGTCGCCCTGGCGGCGCCGCGCCCAGCTCGCGGCACGTTGGCGCAATCCCGATGTCCACCGGCTGCCCAACGTACCCGCCGTGTTCATGACGTCAGACGGGAACGGGTACGCCGCGGGCGATGTCGGCGATGAACGCGGCGTGATCCGCGGCCGTGGTGACGGCCGCGCTCTCGAGCCGGTGCGATGCAACCGCCGCGAATACCGCCTGCACGTCCTCGGGCAGCGTGAGATCGCGGCCCGAAAGCAGCGCCCAGGCGCGCGCTGCGCGCACCAGGCCCTGGCCGGCACGCGGCGAGAGACCGATCTGGATGTCGCTGCGCCGGCGCGTGCTGGCGAGCAACGCCTGCACATATTCGATCAGCGCCGGCGCCACGTGCACCGCCTGCGCGGCCGCCTGCAGCTCGCGCACCGCGTCGGGATTCAGCGCCGGCGACATGCTGGTGAGCAGTTCGCGCCGATCGCCTTCGGCCAGCAGCGCCTTCTCGTGGACCGAGTCGGGGTAACCGAGCGAAATGCGCATCAGGAAACGGTCGAGCTGCGATTCCGGCAGCCGGAACGTGCCGAGCTGCTCGAAGGGATTCTGCGTGGCCACCACGAAGAATGGGTCGGGCAGTCGGTAGGTGGTCACGTCGACGCTGACCTGCCGCTCCTCCATGGCTTCGAGCAGCGCGCTCTGCGTCTTCGGGCTGGCGCGGTTCACCTCGTCCGCGAGCAGCAGCTGCGTGAACATCGGGCCTTTCCTGAACGAGAACTCGCCGCGGTTCGCATCGAATACCGACACGCCGATGATGTCCGCCGGCAGCAGGTCGCTGGTGAATTGCACGCGCTGCCACGCGAGGCCGAGCACGTGCGCCAGCGCATGCGCGAGCGTGGTCTTGCCGACGCCGGGCATGTCTTCGATGAGCAGGTGGCCGCGCGCCAGCAGGCAGGAGAGCGCCAGTCGCACCGCGCCGGGTTTGCCGAGGATGACCTTGTCCAGGGCGGCCAGAACATTGGCAAGAGCGGCGGCGGGGGCGGCGGTGTGGGCGTCGTTCACGATGCGACTATAGGGTTTTTTCAGCCCCCGGCCATCCGGCGAACCCGCGCCAGCTGCGCGGCGAGCCCGGCATTTTGCGCTTCGAGCTCGGCGACTCGCGCCCGGTCCGAGGCCACCACCTCGGGCGGCGCATTGCGCACGAAATTCTCATTGCCCAGCTTGGCCTTGAGTTTGCCGATGTCGGACTCGTTCTTCGCCGTCTTCCTGGTCAAACGTTCGATCTCGGCCTTCGGGTCAATCAGCCCGGCCATGGGAACCAACAGGGTGAGTTCACCAACAATAGCCGTGGCCGACTCTGGTGCGGCCTCGCCGCGTGCGAGTTGTTTGATGCTTTCGAGTCCCGCGAGGCGCGAGAGCCAGGCGAAATGTTTTTCCGCGAGCGCGGCATCGCGCGCGCCGGCGTTGGCCAGCAGCAGCGGGATCTTGCGGGATGGAGCGATGTCCATCTCGCCACGTATCTGGCGCACCGCGAGGATGAACTGCTTCATCCAGGCGATTTCGCTCTCGGCCTCGGCGTCGGCCGCGAAGTCGGTGGACTGTGGAAACGGCGCCACCATCAGCATGTCGGGCGTCCGGGTGGTGGCACGTCGATTGACCGCGGCGATCAATGGCGCGGTCAGCGGGTTCACGCGTTGCCAGATTTCCTCGGTGATGAACGGAATCAGCGGATGCAGCGCGCGCAGCAGCGCCTCGAGCATCGTGACCAGGGTGCGTCGCGTGCCGCGCTTCTGTGCCTCGGTGGCGGTCTCGCTCTGCAGCACGGGCTTGGTGAGCTCCAGGTACCAATCGCAGAACTCGTACCAGGTGTATTCGTAGACTGCGCTCACCGCGAGGTCGAAGCGGTAGTCGCGCAGCGTCGTGTCGAGCTCACGCAGCGTCGCGGCGAAACGCGACACGATCCATCGGTCCGCGACGGAGAGTTCGGCCTCACCGGCGAGATCACCCTGTCCTTCGACGGTCATGAGTACGAAGCGCGCGGCGTTCCACAATTTGTTGCAGAAATTCCGGTAACCGGCGACGCGCGCCATGTCGAAGTTGATGTCGCGCGACACGCCGGCCAGCGAGGCCATCGTGAAACGCAGCGCGTCGGTGCCATAGGCCGCGATGCCATCCGGAAACTGCTTGCGCGTGTTCTTCTCGATGCGTTCCTTCATCTGCGGCTGCATCAGGCCGCTGGTGCGCTTGGCGACGAGATCTTCGATCCCGATGCTGTCGACGATATCCATCGGGTCGAGCACGTTGCCCTTGCTCTTGGACATCTTCTCGCCGCGTTCATCGCGGATCAGGCCGGTGATGTACACGTGGCGGAACGGCACGTCGCCCATGAACTTAAGGCCCATCATCATCATGCGCGCGACCCAGAAGAAGATGATGTCGAAGCCCGTGATCAACACGTTGGTCGGGTAGAACTTCCTGAGCTCGGGTGTGGCGTCGGGCCAGCCCAGCGTCGAGAACGGCCAGAGCGCCGAGGAGAACCAGGTGTCGAGCACATCCTCGTCCTGGCGCAGCGCGACACCGGGCGCGATCGAATGCTTGCGGCGCACCTCGGCTTCGTCGCGGCCGACATAGATCTTGCCGGTCTCGTCGTACCAGGCCGGAATGCGATGGCCCCACCAGAGCTGGCGGCTGATGCACCAGTCCTTGATGTTGCGCATCCACTCGTAATAGGTCTTGGTCCAGTTCTCCGGATAGAAGCGCGTGCGGCCGTCTTCCACGGCCTTCAGCGCCGGTGCCGCGAGCGTTTCGACCTTCACGTACCACTGGTCGGTGAGATACGGCTCGATGACGGCATGCGTCCGGTCGCCGCGCGGCACCTTCAGCTTGTGCGCCTCTATCTTTTCGATGAGTCCGGCGGCCTCGAGATCCGCGACTATCTTCTTGCGCGCATCGAAACGATCGAGGCCCGCGTAAATGCCGCCGTTCTCGTTGATCTTCGCCGTCGGAGTGAAGATGTTGATCTGCGGCAGGTTGTGCCGCTGGCCGACTTCGTAGTCGTTGAAGTCGTGCGCGGGAGTGATCTTCACGCAGCCGGAGCCGAAAGCGGCGTCGACGTAGCTGTCGGCGATCAGCGGGATGGTGCGCCCGGTGAGCGGCAGCTCGAGTTGTTTGCCGACCAGTTCGCGGTACCGCTCGTCGTCGGGGTTCACGGCCACGGCGGTGTCGCCCAGCATGGTCTCGGGGCGCGTGGTGGCGACGACGAGGTAGCCGACGCCTGCCGCGATCCCATCTTTCAGGGGATATCGGATGTGCCAGAGCGAGCCGTTTTCTTCCTCGGATTCCACTTCGAGGTCCGACACCGCGGTGAGCAGCACCGGGTCCCAGTTCACCAGACGCTTGCCGCGATAGATGAGGCCTTCTTCGTGCAGACGCACGAACTCCTCGGTCACGCCACGCGACAATTCCGGATTCATGGTGAAGGTATCGCGCGACCAGTCGACCGAGTCGCCGAGACGGCGCATCTGGCGCGTGATGGTGCCGCCTGACTTTTCCTTCCAGGCCCACATGCGCTCGAGGAATTTCTCGCGCCCCAGGTCGAGGCGGCTCGAACCTTCCGCCTTGAGCTGCCGCTCCACGACCATCTGCGTGGCGATGCCGGCATGGTCCGTGCCTGATTGCCACAGCGCCGAGTAGCCGCGCATGCGATGCCAGCGCGTCAACGCATCCATGAGTGTGTGCTGGAACGCGTGCCCCATGTGCAGCGTGCCAGTGACGTTCGGCGGCGGCAGCGCGATGCAGTACGGCTCGCCGTCACCGCTCGGTGCGAAAGCTCCGGAAGTTTCCCAACGTTCGTAGATCCGGCGCTCGATGTCGCCGGGAGTGTAGGCCTTGTCCATGAAGGGCCGGGATTATACGGGGGCCGGAAAGGGGGCAGCCCCCATTTCCCAGCAAAAGGGGTCAGTCCTCGAAGGCTGACCCCTTTTGCCAGGAAATGGGGACTGCCCCCGTTCTTTACTTCGGCAACTCCGCGGAACTGCTGATCGTGAACAGGCCGGCGACCTTGGCGGGCGCCGTGAGTCCGGCGCGCGCGACGGGTTGCCCGCCGCCGATCCACAACTTCACGTCGCCGGCTACGACGCGGCGGTTGCCCGCGGCATCTACCGTCGACAGGTCGCGGTCGCGCAGCTCGAAGCTCACGCTCTGTTTCTCACCGGGTCTCAGGTGCACCCGTTTGAAGCCCGTCAGCGCGAGTTGTGGCGCACCTTCGACGCTGGGATGGCTCAGGTACAGCTGCGCGACTTCGTCGCTCTCCATCTTGCCGGTGTTGGTGATGTCGGCGCTCACCGTGAGCGTGTCGGTGGCCGCGATGTTCTCGCTGCTCAACTTCAGGTTGTCGTATTTGAACGTGGTGTAGGAGAGGCCGTAACCGAATGGATAGAGCGCCTCGCCCGTGAAGTAGCGATAGGTGCGTTTCAGCATCGAGTAGTCCTCGAAAGCCGGCAGGTCGTCCACGGACCTGTAGAACGTCACCGGCAGCCGGCCGGCGGGGCTGAAATCACCGGCAAGCAGGCCCGCGACCGCGGTGCCGCCTGCCTCGCCCGGGTACCAGGCTTCGACGATGGCCGGAATGTTCTTGTCGGCCCAATTGATGCTGAGCGCACTGCCGTTCATCAGCACCAGCACCACGGGTTTGCCCGCGGCCTGCACGCGTTCGAGCAGTGCTTGCTGCGGAGCGGGCAGGTCGAGCTTGGTGCGATCGCCGCCGGCGAAGCCGTCGGCCGTCATCTTCATCTCTTCACCTTCGACGCGCGGGTTCAGGCCACCGACGAAGATCACCAGGTCTGCGGCACGTGCGGCGATGAGCGCCTCGTCACCTTTCTGGCTCGGCAGCGCCCACACCAGGGCGGCATGCTGGGCGCCGCCTTTCTGGCGCGCCTCGATCTTGAGGTCGTAGCTCTTGCCCGCCTGCAAGGTCACCGCGGCGGTGGCCAGTGACGGAAACTCGCGCTGCGTCCAGTCGTCGAAAATCTGTTTGCCATCCACCCACACGCGGTATCCGTCGAGGCCCTGGAAGCCGATGCGGTATTCGCCCGATTCCGGCGCCTTGATCTGGCCGGTGAGTCGCACGGTGCTGTTGCCGGGTTGCGTCCAGTCGATCTCGGCGGTGCTGGCCATGCCGGTCGTGTGCGGCGTACCCGAGAACTCCAGGTTGTCGAAAGTCTCGGTCTTCATATCCGCGAGCGCCGCGGCCGGCACCAGCGAAGTGATCGGTCCGATGAACCCCGTACCTTCGACGAAGGTCACCTTCGAGTTCGCGAAACGCTTCCTGATGCCGGCGAGCACGGTCACGGGTGCCGAAGGATTGCCGTTGTAGTTGCCGACCAGCGCATCGAGGTTGTCCGCGTTCGGGCCAATGACGGCAATACTGGCTGGCGCTTTCCTGAGCGGCAGCACTCCGTTGTTCTTCAGCAGCACCATGGTCTCTTGCGCCGCGCGCAGCGCCTGCTCGCGATGCGCGGCGGTGTCGTTGTCGGCGGCGGTGATCCTGGAATACGGCACGTTCGCCGGCGGATCGAACATGCCGAGCTTGAAGCGTGCGACGAACAGCCGCGTGAGCGCGCGATCCACCACCGCTTCCTTCATCAGGCCGGTCTTCACGGCCGCCACGATGGCATCGGCCTCGGTGGTCCAGTTGTTGCGGAAATCGCCGCAGATCAGGTCCATGCCGGCGCCGATGCCCGCGGCGATGCCCTCGGCAGGCGTGCGTTTCCAGTGATGCGCATCTTCGCGGTAGATGTTCGCCGCCGCGCCGCAGTCCGACACCACGTAGCCGCCGAAGCCCCAGGCCTTGCGCAGGTGGTCTTCCATCAGCATGCCGCTGGCGCAACCTGGAATGCCGTCCACCGCGTTGTATACGCACATCACGGATTCCACCTTGCCTTCGGTGACCGTCGCGCGGAATGCCGGTAGATAGGTGTCCTCGAGATCGTGCGGCGAGGGGTGCACGTCTTCCCGGTGGCGATTCGACTCGGGTCCGGAGTGCACCGCGAAGTGTTTCGACGTCGCCACGGTCTTGAGGAATTTCGGATCGTTGCCCTGCAGACCCTGGATGAACGCGATGCCCATCCGGCCGGTGAGATACGGGTCT